>Ga0307306_10000068_pt1 | contig 22002 bp, 19 predicted proteins | sample ER_DNA_193_FD_194507 | JGI IMG/M metagenome (GOLD analysis project Ga0307306, IMG submission 194507) | Bulk soil microbial communities from the East River watershed near Crested Butte, Colorado, United States - ER_DNA_193 | ecosystem: Environmental > Terrestrial > Soil > Floodplain | place...
GGCCAGCCCTGGTAGGAGCCGTTCTGCCCCCGCCGCGCGAGCAGCCGCTCGACCAGATTCTCGCCGGCGAACTCGCGCGGATCGACGCCGGCGGCCTCGAGCGAGAGGATCGTCCGGGCGACGTCCCCGGCGTCCTTGATTTCGTCGGCGTGCGAGCGCAGGAAGTCGACCGGGGTCTTGCCGCTCTTGGCGACGTCGAGGGGGTTGCGGCCCGTGGCCGCCAGCGCCAGCATCGCCCAGGAGGTGATTTCGGCGCCGGCCTCGCGGTCGCTGTCGGCGGCGAAGCCGCCGCTGGGGCACTGCTGGGCTTCCAGCCAGTGCAGGGCGCGGCCGAACGAAGCGGCTTCTTCGGCGGCGTCGGCGCGGGCGCTCGGGGCGAAGAGCGCGGCGAGGAGGACGAGGAGGAGCGCGGCGGCCGAGCCGCCACGGAGGGCGCCGCCTATCCCGCGGTCGACACCCGGGGCTCGTTCCGGAGCGGCACCTCGGCGCCACTCGAAGCGCTCGCGGAAGCGGGCGAGCATCCGCACCATCGCCGGTCCGGCGACCAGCGCGAGGACGACGTTGCCGGCGACATGGGCGATTTCAAAGGGCACCGCACGGCCCTCGAGCACCCAAAAGTGCCGCCAAGACAGGTCTCCCCCGTAGGTCGCCATCAGAGAGAAGTTCATCAGAGCCCCGTACAAAATGCCTGCAATGCCGCAGACGGCGGCGAGGGTGAAGCGGCCGGCGGACCGCGGGCCGAGCGCGACGATCGCCCCCAGGACCCCGCAGAAGCCCCATCCCGCCATCTGCCACGGCGTCCAGGGGCCCTGGCCGAACCAGAAGTTGGAGACGAGGGCGGCGAGGGCGCCGACGGCGAAACCGGGCGCGCCGCCGAGGGCGTAGCCGGCGAAGATGACGATGTCGGTAGTCGGCTTGACGTTGGGGAAGGCGGCGAAGGCGATCCGCCCGGCGATCGCCAGCGCCGCCAGCGAGGCGACCAGCGCGACGACCTGCGAGGGCGGTCGCGAGCGCTCGTACCAGACGAAACCGCCAAGCAGGACGAGGCCGAGGATGACGAAGCTCGTCAGCTCCCAGCTCATTCGAGCTCGCCCTTCAGCACCGCCGCCCCCTGCTCGGGGGTGACGATCCCCGGCAGGTCGAGCACGCGCGCGACCTCGGTCGCGAAGTACCAGCCGCCGGAGAGGATCTCCTCCATCGGTCCGTCGGCGATGACGACGCCTTCGCCGAGCAACACCACACGCTCCGCGAACGCCGAGGCGAACTCGACGTCGTGGGTGGCGACGACCACCGCGGCTGCGCGTGTCGCCTTAGTGGCCTCCTTGTCCACAAAAGCGACATCGCCCGCGAGACTCCGGATCAAAGCGACGAGCTCGTCCTTGCGGGCGCGGTCCATGCCGCGCGTCGGCTCGTCAAGAGCGACGACGGCGGGGAGCAGCTCGCCTTCCATCCGCCCCGCGAGCGCGATCGCCAGCGCCAGGCGTTGTCGCTCACCCCCCGAGAGGTCGCGGGGATCGGCGTCCACCGCGTGCTCCAGGCCGACCATGCGCAGCGCCGACATCCCCTCCTCGCCCGGCAGCTCGTCGCCGACCCGCTCACGCACCAGATAGTCGCTTGGGTTCTGGGTGAGGAGCGCGACCGACCCAACGTCGAGCTTGCCCGCGACGGCCTCGTGCAACCCCGCGGCAGTCCGCAGCAACGTCGACTTCCCGGCGCCGTTCCTCCCCATCAGCGCGATCCGTTCCCCTGGCCGCACCTCGAGGTCGATGCCCCTCAGCACGTCCCGCAGCTCCTCTCCTCGGTCCAGCTCCACCCAGAGGTTCTGCGCTCTCAGAACGGGATCGGAGGAACGGGGATCGGGCACCCTCCTACTTGCAATGTGGAGAGGGTGCCCGATCCCCGTTCCCCGCAGCGTCTGCCGGGCATCGCGAACTCCCACGGGGAGTGGCGTCAGCCCAACGAGGGAAAAGAGACGCGCGGCGGGCGTCGTCAGCGCCGCGTGTCTCTCATGAGCCCATTCGAGAAAGCCAGCCGGGCGCCCGTCGAACGCCACCCCCCCATCCACCATCGCCACCACCCGATCCGCCGCCGCCAGGCACCGCTCCAGCCGGTGTTCGGCGAGCAGCACCGCCACCCCCCACTCCTCGTTGAGGCGCCGCAGCAGCCAGATCAGCTCGTCGCCGGCAACCGGATCGAGCTGTGAGGTGGGCTCGTCGAGGAGGATCAGGCGCGGCCGGGTGACGAGGGCGGCGGCGAGGGCGACGCGCTGCAGCTCGCCGCCGGAGAGGGTGTCGACGGCGCGGTCGAGCAAGTGCGGGACCGCGAGGGCCAGCGCTACCTCCTCGACGGCGCGGGCGCGGTCGGCCGGAGCGTCGCCGCGCATCTCCAGCGGCAACTCGATCTCGGCGGCGACGGTGGTGGAGACAACCTGCGTCTCCGGGTCCTGCGCGAGGTAGCCGACGGCTGCCGCGAGCTCGCCGGGTCCGGCCTCCAGCGCGTCGAGCTCGGCGACGCGGACCTCTCCGTCGATCTCGCCGCCGTGGAAGTGCGGCACCAGCCCGCACGCCGCTTTAAGCAGCGTCGACTTGCCCGAAGCCGAGCGCCCGGCCAGGAGGACGAACTCCCCCGGCGCGATCTCCAGGGAGACGTCGATCAGCGCCGGCTGCGTGGCGCGTGGATAGGAGTAGTCGAGGCCTCGCACCGCGAGCGCCGGCGCCGCCCCCCGCCTGATCGCCAACTCAGACACGCGCCGCTCCGCTCCGACGGGCCGACTGGTCCAACCGCCGTCGCCGACGGGACGACCTGTCCCGTCGGGTGCGTCTTTTCGTCCCGTCGGCGGGTTGGATTCGACGTTTCGGCCCGTGGCGCAGGGGAGCGAGGCCGCTGAGGGAAACGATGGCGGCTACGGCGAGGGTGGTGGGGCCGAAGCCGATCGAGATCGTCGGGTAGGCCTGGAAGTCGTCGGCGCCGACGAGCTTGCCGGCGATCGCGGTGAGGAGGAGGATCGCAGCGACGGAGTAGAAGCGGCGGTCGTAGCGGGAGTGGCTGCGGCGGCTGCGGGCGCGGGGTGCTTCGAGGCTGTAGCCGCGCAGCTCCAGGGTGGCGGCGACGTCGACGGCGCGGTCGAGGGAGCCGGCGAGCAACCGGCGGGCCAGCGGCGCCTTGCCGACGGGGGCGGCCGCGGGGCCGCGCAGCGCGGCCGCGTCGCGGAGGCGGCCGGCATCGGCGGCGGCGACCGGGACGAGGCGGGATACGAGCGTCGCGGTCAGCGCCGAGCGCCCCGCGAACGGCCGCAGCACCCGCAGCACCCGGTCGGGATCGACACAGGAGGAGTAGACCGCAAAAGCGACGATCGTCGCCGCCGCGAGCAGGCCGTAGGACACGCCGGCGACGATCGCCTCGACGGTGACGTCGACCCGGCCGAACAGCGGCCAGTCGCCGAGGCGCGCGATCACGGTCTCGCCGCGGCTCGTGACGAGCGCGTTGACGAGCGCGACCAGCAGCGCCAGCGAGAGCCCCATCCTCAGCGCCGCGCGGACGGCGGCGCGGGCGCCGGCGAGGACCCCGGCCAGCGTCGCCGCGGCGCCGGCGGCGAGCAGGACCAGCGGGTTGAGGTAGAGGAAGGCGACGACGACGATCGCGCCGAGGTATGAGACGGCGGCCCCCGGCGAGGCGTTCTGCAGCGACCCGCGCCGCGGCTTGTAGGCGAACGGCGACTTCATCGCGCCACCACCGGCAACGGAGTCTCTTTCCCGCCCTCGATCGCCACCGCGTAATGGTCGCGCAGGTGCGCCGCGTCGAGAGCGGCGGCGGCTTCGCGCACGGCCGTCGGCGTGCCGCCGGTCACGAGCCAAACCGGCGGCCCGCCGTAACGGCTGGTCGCGGCGACGAGGCCGGCGTCCGCCCCGAACCGCCGCGCCGGAGCGCCGTCTTCGTCGAGCGCCATGAGATGGGCGTTCGTCTGTTCTCGCCCAGAGGGCGAAGAAGGACGAACGCCGGCTTCGAAGTTCGCGTAGATGCCGCTTTCACCGGGGCCAGCTTCGAGCAGCTGCGCGGCGGGGTCTTCCCGGAGGCGATCCCAGCGGCCGACGAGCATGCGGATCGCGCCCTGCGGCGAGCCGGATGCTGGCCGCGCGCCTTCGCGCTCCAGCGCCTCGCGCGCCGTCGCGCAGGCGCTGCCGCCGCCGTCGCATTCGAGCACGACCGGGTAGCTCTTCCCCGCCACCCCGTCGGCGAACGGGGCCGGCCAGGAGCCGACGACCGCGGGAACGTGGTTGGTCGCCGACCAGTCGCGGTAGTCCCACCAGACGCGCTCGTCGCCCTTCAACTCGACGTCGGCGGCCCCGATCGGCGACTCGACGCCGTCGACGAAGAAGAACCAATCGTAGGGATCGCTGCCGCGCTCGCCCTCGGCAACCCCGTCGATCGAGTGGACGAAGCCGCCGCCGAAGCGGGTCTCGACGTCGGCGTTCGTTTCCAGCGCCCGCATCACCGTGTCGGATTCCTTCGCCTCCAGCGAGTGCCGCAGCACCGCCTCGCGGCCGAATTCGCGGGTCACCGTCAGCTCGACCGAGCCGACCCCGGCGCCCGGCCCGAGACCGCAGCCGGCGGCCGCGAGCGCCGCCAGGAGCAGCGCGATCGCGGCCGCCGTGCCACGGCGCTCGGTCATCTCGAGGCGCGCCCGATCACTTCGGGCACTTGCCGCCGACGCAGACGGGCTCACGGGCCGAGGGGATCTCCCCCGCCGCCGTCGCCGTCAGCTTCGCCGGCTTGCTCAGCGTCACTTTCGTGCGTCCGTCGGAGCCGGTGGCGATCGCGGCCCCGGTCACCCTGACGCCGGCCGCGGGCCTGCTCTTCCCCTTTTCGTCGTAGGAGAGGACTTGGACCGAGAACGGCTTCCCGGGAGTGGCGTTGGCGGGAGCCGTCAGCACCAACTCGGTCGGGTACTTGTAGGCCGGCGCTTCGGTCTTCACCAGCGCGTAGAGGACTTCGTCGCCGGGGTGGATCTTCGCCACGTCGCCGCCCACCGAAAGCGACTTGTGGTTGACCTTCAGGTACCAGGACGAGCTGCCCTTGGCGATGCTCTTGCCGACTCCGCACAGCGCCAGCCCGAAGTCGAAGCTGTCGCTGATCAGCAGCGGCCGCAACGAGGCGACAAGCTTGGAGGCGCGGGCGAGCAGGCCCATCGCGGTGTTGCCCTTGATCGTCACCGGGTCGCCGCTGCCGCCGCTGCCCTTGCCGAAGCATTCGGCCTTCGGGCTGGTCTTGACGGTCGTGTCCGCGGTCGCGACCGGTTTTTCGACCAGCACCTTGCTGCCGCTGCCGACGACGCGCAGCTCGGCCTGGAAGCCCATGGCCGACGCGGTCGCGGCGAGCGCCAGAGTGAGAGTGAGAGCCAGCGTGCACGCGGCCGCCAGCCGGAACGGGGTGATTCTTGGCATTACGCCACCCTTTCCTCGAGGGTTGTCTTGGCTGGGCCGGGGACAGGTCTCCTGGCTTCCGGGATCAGGGAGGACGCGCCTTCCCGGGGGCTCGGTGTCGCCTCCAGTGGCTGGCGCCCGAGGGCGCCCGCGAACTCCTCCACCCGGTCACAGTGGCGGGACCACGCCGGACTTGCACCGGACTTCCCTTGACCACCGACCGATATGTACGCGGCGAGTCTATCCCGCGGACGCGGACGGCGGCTGGCCTGGCTCGCCTAGCTGTAGGGCTCGTAGCTGACGGTCCGCCAGCTCTCGGGACCGCGGCTCCGCATCGCCAGCAGGCTCCGCGTCGCCTGCTCGCGCCCGTCCGGACCGGGCCACTCGGCGACGATCTCCGTCGTCCCCTCCTGCACCCGTTCGCAGTAGCTGCCCTGGACGATCGCCAGCGTCAGCGCCCGCACCTGCCGCTTGATCTCCTCCGGATCCTCGGAGAAGAACTCGCAGACCATGTCGTTGCGGCCGGGCGAGCAGACGAGCAGCTGGTCGGAGTCGAAGTAGACCTCGAGCGGCGCCGCGGCCAGCTTCATCGGCTCCAGGTGGAGGGTCAGGCCGATCTCCGCCTCCTCCTCCCGGACCTCCGCCCAGCCCGCCGCCAGCGCTTCCTCGGCCTCCGCTTCGAGGATCTCCTTGATCTCAATCGCCAGGCTGGTCATGGCTGACCAGTTATACATCTTGAACCAAAGTCCGGCCTTGACTTATACGCCAAGAAGCAGGCCGAGGCCCAACATCGGTCCAGCGTTACGGGAGCGCGCCTCGCTGCGCGATCAACGCTCGCCCTCCCTGTCGGTCTCGCGCTGGCTTCGAAGGCGGATCGCGCGGATTGGTCGCGGGACGCGGAACATCGTCAACAGGGGGGAAGCGGTCTCTCGCGCCACCGCTTCACGTCGCTCTCTGTCCCAGCGTTCGGTAGCCCGGAGCACCGAGCAAACCTCGGCATCGCTCGAGACCTGCGAGATGTAACGGACTCGCCCGATCTCGACTGCGTTATCAACCGGCTCTGCGATCACGACACCGGAGCGCCGAAGAATCTGTAGGTGATAGCCGAGCTGACCAAGCCGGAAGGGCAACTGCGCGCCGATCTCGGGCACGCTTCGCGGCCGGCCGAAACGGTTCAACGTCCGCAGGACTTCTCGCCGAGTCGGGTGGTCGAGTGCATCTTGGAGCTCGGGCTGAAGGGTGGCAGCCAGGGCCGCCGCCAAACGACCGTCCTCCGCTGCGACAGAGTCAGCTTTCCGCATCGCCCCTCCAGCTCGACATTTACTGGAAACCTCACGATCACTAAGAATCGTTGGGCCACCGTATGAGAGAGGGGCAGATTTATGAAGGCAGTTACTGACACCAAAAGCTGCCGGGCGGTACGGGCGCCTCCGGCAACTGGTCGGGCGGCTCCAGCGCCTGGCCCACCGGAGCCGCCCGGCGAGCTAATTGCCCTTGGAAGTTGCGCAAAGCGGCAGCGCAATATTAGTTACACCCAGCTTCATTTTCATCCACCTCCCTTCCCTTTTCCTAGACAAGAGGGGCAAGAATTGCCAATTGAGCAGGCGATTTGCGAACGGTGGCAGTTCGAGACACCAATTTGGGTCGAAAAGCAACTAGTGTGCATATTTGGTGACGTTCAGCTTTCACTGAGAACTGAGAGAGAGATGGATCAAAAAGGGAGAATCAACGCATCGCCACCGGACCTGAGTGCAACCGTGGCGAAGCCATTGGCGAATCCTTGGCGCAACCGGATCCTCGCCGAGATCCTGTTGCGACCGATGAGTCCAAAAGAGTTCACTCAGGCGTTAGGCGGGCCGGGCCTGCCGACGGTCGCTCGATACTTCCGAGAACTCAAACAGTGGGGTTTCCTCGAAGTAGCGGAAGAACGGAGAGGGGGCAACCGCAGGGGCGCCGTAGAAAAGGTCTACCGCGCGATCCAGCGAGTCCACTTCGACACCCCGACCTGGGAGCGCCTTCCCCGATACCTCAGGAGCGAGTGTTCGAACTCGATGCTGGAAGGCCTTGTGGCCCGAATCACCGAGGCAGTCGAAGCGGGCACCTTCGATGCCGAGATGGATCGTCATCTTTCATGGAAGACCATTCGGTTCGATCGACAGGCCTGGGGCGAATACTCGCGGGAGCTCGACAAGGTCTTGACCGAGGTGGCCGACTTGGAGGTGAGCTCTGCTGACGGAATCTACGGTGGCAACGAGGCGTTGCTCGCCACGCTGGGACTGCTCTCCTTCCGCTCACCTCACATGCATAGCTCACAGCGCGCGCGCCAGGCCACGCCCCACGCCGCCAACGATGAGCGGCCCCACTTCCTGATGAGCTCCCGCACCGCGAAAGCGTTGGCCAACCCCTGGCGCAACCGGATCCTCGCCGAACTGCACACTCATCCGATGAGTCCAAAATCCTTCTTCGAAGGAGTCGGCGGACCGGACCTTCCGACAGTGGCTCGGTACTTCCGTCAGCTCAGGAAGTGGGGGTATCTGGAGATCGCGGAAGAACTGAGAGGTGGCTCGAGGCGAGGCAGCGTGGAGAAGGTCTACCGGGCCGTCAAGCGCGCCCACTTCACCACTCCCACCTGGGAACAGCTTCCGCTCGGTGTGCGGAGGGCGTGCTCTGTCTCGATGCTCGACGGACTGATGGAGAGGGTCAACGACGCGATCGCCGCCGACACCTTCGACGAGGAGACGGATCGCTTTCTTTGCTGGAAGACGGCACAGCTCGACCGTCAGGCCTGGAAATACCTCGCGCGAAGGCTGGACGAGACGCTCGAACTAGTTGCGGCCCTCGAGCGCGCCTCCGCCGAGCGGATAGCGGAGGGAGACGCGGAGGAGATTCCCGCCACCGTGGCGCTGCTGGCCTTTCGGTCTCCGGCCCAGCCGTTGGCTGCTTGAGCTCAACCGGCCTTGGCGCCGATGTAGACGACCTTGTAGTCGCTGCTTTCGTCGGCGGGGTCGGAGAGGACGACCTTTTCGTCGATCTCCTGCATGCCGAGGGCGGCGAGGCAGTCGAGGCCGGCTGCGGTCATCGCCTCCCGGATCTCGGGCTCGGAGCGGTAGCGCTCGCGGTGGACGATCGGCTCGATGTCGTCGCCCTCGATGCGGGTTTCGAAGACGGACGGCTCTCCGGGCACCTCGCCGATGCCGTGCCAGGTCCAGCTGCGACCTTCGTGCTCGACGAGGTGGCTGCCGCCCGACCAGGAGCCGGAGTCGTAGGTGCCTTTGGAGTTGACGTCGAAGAGGAGGAGGCCGCCGTCGGCGAGGTTGGCGCGCATCCGCGCCAGGGTGCGCTCGAGGTCCTCGTCGCCGAGCAGGTAGTTGACGGCGTCGTTGAGCGAGAGGACGAGCTCGAACTCACCGTAGTCGGGAAGCTCGCGCATGTCGACGACGTCGAGCGCCACCCGGTCGCCGCCCTCCTCCCGCGCCCGCTCCAGCATGCCCGGCGAGAGGTCGCAGGCCCGCAGCTCCCAGCCGCGGCGCAGCAGCGGCCCGAAGGCGCGCCCCGTCCCGCAGCCGACGTCGAGGGCCCTCCCCCGCTTCAGCCCGTGCTTCTCCAGCTCGGGCAGGAGGACTTCGCCCAGCCACATCTCGTAGTCGTTGAGATGGTTGAACTCGTTGTAGATCGGCGCGAAGGCGTCGTAGGTCGCTCGGGCTGGATCCCCCTCCATGCCGCGAAGCCTATACCTCGAACTCCCGCCGAATAACGGCGCAGATATCCGTCCAGTCGACTCCTTTCGCGGCTAGGGTGCCGCCGCTTCAACTTCCCCCATCCGGTGGATGGGGTCTCGTTCAACCGACGCAAAGGAGAATCGATGAGCAGGGGAATCTGGCGGCAGGCGCCGGCGCTGGCGGTTGCGATCGCGGCACTGGTGGCGGCGCTGGCGGGGACCGTCTACGCGGCCGGGAAGATCAACGGGCACACGATCAAGGTGAAGTCGCTGCCGGGGAACCGGTTGGCGCCGCACTCGGTGCCGGCGAACCGGCTGAAGCCGGGGACGATCCCGAGCACGCAGCTGGAGCCGGGCTCGATCCAGGGCGACCGCCTCGCCCCCGGCTCGGTGACGGGCCTGCAGGTGGACGTCTCCACCCTCGGCCAGGTCCCCTCGGCCGTCCACGCCGACACGGCGGAGTCGGCCAGGGACGCGGAAACCGCGCTCAACGCCGCCAACGCCGTCAACGCGCAGAATCTCAACGGCTACCACGCCGGCTGCAAGGCGGGGACGCGGCTCTTCGCGGGAGCCTGCTGGCAGATGGCGCCGAGTAGCGGGACCGCGACGTTGCTGGCTGCAGCAGAATCGTGCGCGAACCAAGGCGGGGTACTACCTAATGCCTTCACGCTGGCGGCTTTTGCTCACCAACCCAGCATCTCGATCGCGCCAGAAGAAGAGTGGTCGAACACCCTCGCCACCTTCACCGGGAAAAATGCCTTCAGCGTCGCAACGGTTTCTTCTGCTGGGGAGATCAGCTCGGCGCTCGCGTCGGCGAACAAAAAATTCCGCTGCGTGATCCCGCTCCTCAGCTAGCGCTCGCACCAACGGCAGGGCGGCCTCGGCCGTCCTGCCGGCTCGACTCCCCTACCTAAGCGTCGAGCAGGCGGCGGTAGTAGCGGTAGTCGCGACGATCGGGCCGCAGGTTCGAGGCCAGCGCCAGGTGGTGGCGGGCCCGGCGCTTCTCGCCGGTCTTGCTGAGGGCGCGGCCGAGGCAAAAGTGGGCGAAGTCGTTGACCGGGTGGGATTCGACCACCGCCTCGAACTCGACCGCGGCGGGGGCGAAGCGGCCGGAGCGGAAGTAGGCGCGGCCCAGCGCCTCCCGGATCGAGGTCTTCTCGGGAGCCCGGCGGGCGGCCTCGGCGAGCGGCGCGGTGGCGTGCTCGAAGTCGCCGTCCTCGAGCAGCTCGAGGCCCCGGCGGTAGAGCGTGTAGGTGGGCTCCGGGCTTTCCGCGGTGGTCACAGAACAAGTGTAGGACGCACACCCCGCCGGCCCATAAAACAGCGATTTAGCAGGCCGAAAGGGTCGCTTTGCTACCGTGGATACACGGGTTCGGCGGGTTCCTCGCCGGCCCGAATCGATCTATGAGCGCTACTGCTACCGCAAAAAAATGGACCTGCGACCAGTGCGGGGTGACCGTCAGCCGCCTCGGCGGCGAGAAGGTCGAGCTGCCCGCGAGCTGGACGACCTCCGAGGAGGGCACCTTCTGCCTGCTCTGCCGGCGTGAGCGCGCCGCCCAGGCCGCCCTCGACTCCGCCCCCCAGGGCTCCGGCCTCGAGGACCGCGCCAAGCTCCGCCGCGCCGCCCTGGTCGAGTTCGAGGTCCGCCGCCGCCCCGGTCACGGCAACGGCGAGATCGCCAAAGCCTGCCGCTCCTCCGTCGCCGCCGTCGTCGCGGCGCGGAAACGCCTGAAGCTGCCGGCGCCGCAGTAGCGGGCCGCGACCGCCTGCCGAGCTCCTCATTAGTCTGCCCTCGATGAGGAGGGCGTGGGGATGGAGACTGCTGGCCATGGCCATCGCCGTCGCGACCGCCTGTCTCTGCCTCTCGGCAGCACTGGCGAGCGCCGGTCGATCCGCGGACAACGGCGAGCCTTTGGTCCTCCACGCGACCTTCGCCTCCTTTCCCGACCACCTGGACCCGCAGCTCTCCTACACGCAGGAAGGCTGGACGGCGATGTACGACACCTACATCCCACTCCTCACCTACCGGCACGCCGCGGGCAAGGCCGGATCGGAAGTCATCCCCGGCCTGGCGAAGAACCTGCCGCGGATCACCGATGGCGGTCGCACGTACACGCTCTTCCTGCGCCACGGCCTCCGTTACTCGAACGGGGCGCCGGTCCGCGCCTCGGATTTCGAGTTCGCGGTCGAGCGCATGTTCAGGCTCAACTCCGGCGGCTTCCCCTTCTACACCAGCATCGTCGGCGCCCTGCGCTTCTGGAATACCAAGCGGGACGGCATCAGCGGCATCGTCACCGACAACAGGACGGGAAAGATCGTCATCCACCTGACCGTCCCCCGGGGCACCTTCACCCAGGAGCTGGCGCTGATGTTCGTCGCACCCGTGCCACCGAGCACGCCCCTGCAGGAGGCGAGCCTCCACCCTCCGCCCGCCACCGGCCCTTACGCAATCACCGAGTCGCAGCCCGGAATCGGCTGGACCTACGAGCGCAACCCGGCCTGGAGAACCAACGGGAAGCTGATGCCGCAACTGCCCGGTGGTCACGTGGACGAGATCGAGGTCGACCAGGTCCGCAATCCCGAGAAGCAGGTGCGGGGGATCGAGCAGGGCAGCTTCGACTGGATGGAGAACCCGCCTTCCGCGCTCCGCTATGCCGAACTGGCCAGGAAGTACGGCGGCAGCCAGTTTCGCGCCAACCCGACCCTCAGCACCTACTACTTCTGGATGAACACCCGGAAGGCGCCGTTCGACGACCTCCGGGTCCGGCGCGCGGTCAACTACGCGGTCGATGCGCGGGTCCTGCAGAAGATCTACGCGGGTCAGCTGGCGCCAGCGCATCAGATCCTGCCATCGCAGATGCCCGGCCACCGCCGCTTCAACCTCTACCCCCGCAACCTGGTCAAAGCGCGGCGGATGGTTCGCCAGGCAGACCCGAATGACCGCGAGATCACCGTCTGGACCGACACCGAAGCCCCCAACGACGAAGCCGGCATCTACTACGCGAAGGTCCTGCGCCAGCTCGGTTTTCACGTTCGACTGAAGACGGTCGGCGCCGGCAGCTACTTCACGGTCATAGGCAACACCGGCACGCCGAACCTCGACACGGGCTGGAGCAACTGGTTCGCCGACTACGCCCATCCAAACGACTGGTTCCAGCCGCTGCTGGCAGGCACGAGCATCCTGCGGAGAAACAACACCAACTTCGCCCAAATCGACGCCCCCTCGCTGAGCTCCGAGATCGCGACTTTGCGCCGGTCCCGCCTCGGACCCTCCCAGGAACGTCGGTACGCCGCTCTCGACCGCAGCTACATGAAGCTGGCGCCCTGGGTCCCCTACGGAACCCGAACCCTCCCCACCTTCGTCTCGAAGCGGGTCGACCTCGACAAGGTCGTCTTCGATCCCTCCTTCGGGCCCGACCTCACCAGCTTCCGGTTCAAGTAGCCGAAGAGCTTGCGCTCAGACCCGGGTCCGCTCGGCGAGGTCGCTGAGCAGACCATCCATCCCGCGCTCCTCGTGGACGCGGCGCTGGTGGTCGGCGCCGTTGCCCTCGCTGACGATCCGCTCGATCTCTTCGAGGGCGCCCGCGCCTCCCAGCGGCTCGGCGTAGGAGCGGACTTCCTCGAGGATGCCGCGGGCGACCTCGGCGGCGGGGGCGGCGGTGCTGTCGTCGACCATCACCCGGGCCTCGAGACCGTAGCGCTCGGCCTGGAAGTAGGACTCCTCGATCGCCTCGCGGGTCAGGCCGGGGGCGCCGGGGCGGTCGATCTCTTTCGCCGCCAGGGCCTGGATCAGGGCGGCGATCGCCGCGTTGCCCTCCGGCGTGGCCTGGATGTCCATGCCGCGGACCTCGACGGTGCCGAGGTTGGGATGCGGGCGCACGTCCCACCAGATGTAGGTGTAGTCGGAGACGCCGGCGGCGGCGATCAGCTGGTCGGCGACGCGGAGGAAGTCCTCGTAGTCGCGGAAGGCGCGCGGCAGCTCGAAGCGCGGGTAGCTGCGGACGGCGGCGGCGCGGGCGCTGGCGAGACCGGTGTCGGCGCCGTCGCGGAAGGGCGAGTTGGCGGTCAGCGCCGCCAGCAGCGGCAGGTGGTGGCGCATCGCGTTGGCAACGGCGACCGCGGTTTCGGGATCGGGCATGCCGATGTGGACGTGGAGGCCGCAAGGCGGCGTCGCCAGCAGGCCGGCCAGGTCCTTCTTCACCGACTCGTAGCGGGCTTTCTCGACCAGCTGCGGCTCGCCGGCCTCGCCCGGATAGACGCCGGAGCCCATCAGCCGCGCCCCGGTCGCGACGACCGCCCGTCGCACCTCGGCCAGCTCGCGGGCCGCCTGGGCGGCGTCGTGGCAGACGCCGGTCTTCAGCTCGATCTGGGTGGCGAAGATCTCGGTCGAGACGCTGTCGCTGTGCGCAGGATCGATCTGCTCCAGCACCTCCGCACCGGTGGCAACCAGGCCGCAGCCCTCGTCGACCAGCAGCAGCTCCTCCTCGACGCCCATGGTCAGCGGCGCCGAGGCGCCGAACTTGTGCTCGGGTCGAGCCTCGCCCTCGGCCAGGCGCGCGTCGCCGATGCTTTTAGACGAAGTCCCCATTCCGTGAGGGCGAGCTACCCCAGGCCAAAGCTTCTTTAACCCGTCCTATCCTGGCCGGATGCCTGGGCGAGAGAAACTGCGGGTGCTCGGGGAACCGGCCTACCGACGACTCTGGATCGGGCGGACCACTTCGTTGATCGGCGATGGCATCGCCCCGGTGGCGCTTGCCTTCGCGGTCCTCGATCTGACCGGATCGGCAACCGACCTGGGGATCGTCCTCGCACTCCACAGCCTGGTGCTGATCGCCTTGGTGCTGGTTGGCGGCGTGATCGCCGACCGCATCTCGCCGCGGCGGTCGATGCTCGCCGCGGACCTCGTCCGGGTCCTCTCGATGGGCTCGATCGCAGTCCTGCTGCTGACCGGGATGGCGGAGATCTGGCAGCTGGCGCTCCTCTACGCCGTCGACGGCGCCGCCACCGCCTTCTTCAATCCCGCCTCGAACGCGATCGCTCCGCAGATCGTCCCGCCCTCCCGCCTGCAGGAGGCAAACGCGCTGCTCTCCGTCTCGCGCTGGATGGGGAAGATCGCCGGCCCGGCACTGGCGGGGATCCTGCTGGCGCTTGGCTCGCCCGGCTCTGCGCTGGCAATCGACGCCGCTACCTTTGCGGTCAGCGCCGCCTGTCTCTGGGGCGTGCGGGCACCGGGGGTGCGCCCGGAGGGGGCAAGCGAGAACTTCCTCGCCGAGCTCCGCCACGGCTGGCGCGAGTTCTCGAGCCGCAGCTGGCAGGTGGCAATCATCCTCGCGCTGTCGATCAGCAATCTGATCTTCCCCGGCGCCTTCCTGGTGCTCGGGCCGACCGTGGCCAGGGAATCCCTCGGCGGCTCCAGCGCCTGGGCGCTGATCGCCGCCGCCTGGGGCGTCGGCGGACTGCTCGGCGGTCTCGTCGCCCTCAACATCCGCCCGCGCTACCCGCTGCTGGTCAGCGAGAGCTGCGTCCTTCTCTTCGCGCTGCCGATCTTCCTCCTCGCGATCCCGTCCGCGACCGCCGTGATCGTCGCAGGGGCCGTGGTCGGCGGCGTCACCGTCAGCATCGCCGAGATCCTCTACGAGACGACCCAGGCGCAGCAGATCCCCGCCGAGGCGCTCTCGCGGGTGACCGCTTACGACTGGCTCGGCTCGCTGGCGCTGGAGCCCGTCGGCCTCGCCCTGATCGGCCCGGTGGCGGCGGGGCTCGGCATCTCCACCACCCTCTGGCTCAGCGCCGTCGCCCTCACCCTGCTGCAGGCGGCGGTGCTGATGGTCCCGAGCGTGCGGAAGCTCGAAGCGGTAACGAGCGATTCGACCCCCATTCCCCCACCCCAGCCGGTCGAAATCGGGGATTGACGAGCACTGAAAGGCTAAAACGACCGCAGCACGGCTTCCGCGGCGTTGAAGCCGTTGATGCCGTGGGCGCCGGCGCCGGGGGGCGTGGCGGCGGAGCAGATGAAGATGCCGGGGGCGCCGGTCCGGTAGGGGACGGCGGCGACTCGGGGGCGCAGCAGCATCTGCAGCGGGGTGTTGGCGCCGTTGAGGATGTCGCCGCCGACGAAGTTGGGGTTGGCGGCCTCGATCTCGGCGGGGGTGCGGGTGGAGGTGGCGACGATGCGGTCGCGGAAGCCGGGGGCGAAGCGTTCGACCTGGTCGAGGATCGCCTCGGTGGCGTTGCCCGTATAGCCGCTGGGGACGTGAGCGTAGGTCCAGACCGGGTGCAGGTCGCCTTTGGAGCGCTGCGGGTCGGCCAGGTACTGCTGGGCGACGAGGAGGAAGGGGCGCTCGGGCATGCGGCCACGGCCGATCTCCCGCTCGGCGAGGGCGACCTCCGCGAAGGAGCCGCCGACGTGGACGGTGCCGGCGCGCCGCGCGGGCTCGTAGGTCCATGGCACCCCGCCCTCGACCGCGAGGTCGAGCTTGAAGGCAGCGGGCCCGTGCTTGTAGCGACGGTAGGCGCGGGCCACGCGCGGCGGCAGGCGGTCCCCGGCCAGCTCGAGCACCCCGCGCGGGGCGAGGTCGAGGACGACGGCGTCGGCCGCCGGCAGCTCGTCGAGGGAGCGGACGCGCCGGCCGGTCTCGATCCGGCCGCCGTGCTCGCGGATCACCCTCGCGAAGGCCTCGGCGATCGCCGCCGAGCCGCCCTTCGCCACCGGCCAGCCGTTGGCATGGCCGGCGCAGGTGAGCGCCATCCCGATCGAGGAGCTGAGCGGCCGGTCGAGCCGAGCGTAGGCGTGGGCGGCGATGCCGCCGAAGAGCGCCGCCGCCTCCGGGGTGCCGAGCGCCCGCGCCAGCAGCGTCGCCGGCGCCGCCGCCGGCAGGCCGAAGCGCGCCAGCCGCAGCGGGTGGCGCGGCAGGTGGACGAGTGGGTGGTAGATGTCCGCGGTCAGCGGCTCGTAAGCCTTCGAGGGGGCGCCGAAGATCTGGCGCCAGCGCGCTCCCCCCTCCCCCAGCCCGGCCGCCGTCGCCTCCAGCGAGCGCAGCATCGCCGCCCCGCTGCCCCCGTCGAGCGGGTGGGCGAGATCGACCTCCGGCCAGGCCCACTCGAGCCCGTAGCGCTCCAGCTCCAGCTCGAGGGTGGCGGGCGCGGTGACCGCCATCGGGTGGGTGGCGCTGCACTCGTCGTGGAGCAGCCCGGGGACGGTCAGCTCGGAGCTGCGGGTGCCGCCGCCGATCCGATCCGCCGCCTCGATCACCGTCACCTCGACCCCGCGCTTGGCGAGGATCGCGGCACAGGAGAGCCCGTTGGGGCCGGAGCCGACGACGATCGCCGAGCTCATGAGCTGGCCACCGGGAACGGCTCGCCGTCCAGCCACGGCTGGCGCTTCGCCATCTCGGCGACGTCGACGTAGCCCTCCTCGACCAGCCCCTCGGCCGCGTCCCAGATCCGGTAGCGCTGGCGCTGGACCTGGGCGGGCTGGCTCTCCAGCGTCACCACCCTCACCTCCCCCGGCGCGAAGCGGCAGCGCTCCTGCACCGCCGCCAGCAGGCGCTCGTCGTGGAAGTGGCCGTCGCCGAAGTTGTAGCCGAGGACGACCCCGGCGACGAGCTCGCCCTCGCGCACGTCGTAGTCCTCGATGTCGTCAACCGCCCGCGCCGTCAGCCCGTTCAGCGCCCGACCGTGCGAGTGCATCGAGCGGAAGGCGAGGCCTTTGTAGAGGAGGACGTCGACCAGCTCCGGCTCGTAGAACTTCTCCAGCTGCACGCCGACGGTCGGCGCCGCCTTGACCAGGTCGCGGTCGAGCTTCGCCTCAGATCCGGTGTCGCGCCGGAACAGCCACTGGCTGGTCGCCCAGTTGCCGGCGTAGTAGCGCATCGAGGGCAGGAAGGAGACGAGGTCGGGCCGCAGGTTGCCGAGGACGGGGAGGCCGACGCAGACGAGGGCGAGGATGACCAGTAGCAGCGGATCGTCGATCGTCGAGAAGGGCACGCTGCCGTAGTGGCCAAAGAGGAAGAGGACGCCGAAGATCATGAAGACGTTCCACTCCAGCGGCACCGCCAACGGGAACGTCGAGAGGATGTGGGCGTGGAAGATCACCATCCCGGCGACGGCGAGCGTCTGGACGATGCCGCCGCTGGTCAGGATCAGGACCAGCGGCAGGGTGAACTCCATCACCGTGCCGAGGTGGGCGACCGCCGCGCCCATGCGCGAGGGCAGCAGGTCCTCGGGGTGGCGCGTGTAGAGCCGGCGCTTCATCGCCCGCGAGCGGTTCCAGGGCGTGTTGCTGATCATCACCGTGACCACGAAGGGAAAGTGGCGGTTCAGCTTCGAGCTGGCGGCGCCCCACCAGATGCAGAAGAAGACGAGCTGGGCGGCGATCGCGAGGTTGGTCAGCGGGAAGAGGAAGACGAGCGCGAGCGTCCCGTAGATCTCCGCCCGCGCCGCCAGGAACGGGACCTTGTCGCGGAGGCCGAGGGCGGCGAGGATCGCCAGCATCGCGCCGACGGCGGCCGGGTCGAGACGCTCGCCACCCGAGAGCAGCAGGAAGACCATCGCGGCGAGCAGCGCTCCGTATAAGGCGACGTCGAGCCAAGTCCGGGTCGTCCCCCGCGTCCCCGGCAGCCGCTCCGGCCACGGCGGCAGCCGGGTCGTTCCCGGCCGCAGCCAGTAGAGGAAGCCGCCGACCATCGGGCTGAAGCGCAGGGTCAGCGGCAGCGAGCCGGCGCCGAGCCCCAGCACCTCCCAGAGCATCGTCCAGATCACCGACTTCTCGAAGACGATCGGGGCGGTCCAGGGCGGCCAGCCGCTGGTGGCGAAGATCAGCAGGGCGCCGAAGCCGGCGTAGGCGAGGACCTTGAAGACGTAGAGGAAGTAGACCGCGACCGGCGTCCCGAACCCGTTCAGCGCCCAGTCCTGAGCCAGCGGCTTGATCCGCTCCAGGTGCGGCAGGCGCCGCCACTCGGCGACCTCGAACGGCGGCGGCGCCGGATCTAGGAGGCCCATGCGTCCAAACTTTCAAACCGGTGCTCAATTTCGGCCGAGGCGATGACGATGACTCTACGTCTTGTCCGAAGCACCGCCAACCTCCACCCCGCCCCCGGGCGCGAAGCCACTTTGGAGCGGAAGCGCCGGCGCAGCCGCGCTTGCCGCGGCATCCGTGTCGCCAAGCTCTCGCCCTGCGAGAGGAAGTCGACACTCCCTCTTCGGCGACCAGCCGCTCGAGCCGCTCTCGGTGAAGCTGCTCCAGGCGGCCGGCGTCCTCTCGCTGCTGCTGATCCTCGTCGTCGTCAACTCCCTCCTCAACAGCGGCAGCGGCGAAAGCCCGTTCAACCCGAACCCGGTCGCCGCGGCGGCGCAACGCACGCAGGAAGTCGATGGCATGCGCCTGGCGATGAAGATCCGCAGCAGCGCCGAAGGGCAGCCGGACGAGGTGGTGAAGGCCGACGGCGCCTACAACGGCGAAACCGGGCTCACCGCCTTCACCTACCACGTCCTCGGTGCCTCCTCGGGCGCGCCCGCGAAGTTCGAAGCGGTGATGAACGAGGACGCCTGGTACTTCCGCTATCCGACGATGCTCGCGAAAATGCCCGAAGGCAAGGAGTGGCTGATGATGAAGCCGCTCCTCGACATCGAGAACGACAACTCGATGCCGACCGAAAGCCCCGAAAGCGCGCTGCGGATGATGAGCGTCAGTGGCGGCCTCCGCTCGCTCGGCGGAGAGCGGGTCCGCGGCGTACAGACGAAGGGATACGCGCTCGACGTCGAGATGACCGCCGTGGTCGCGAAGCTGCGGGAACAGGGGCAGGACGACCTTGCCGACGCCTGCGAAAAGGTCGCGCCGCAGATGACCGGACCGGTGCGCATGAAGGTCTACATCGGTGGTGACGAAGTCGTCCGCCGCCTCGATGAGACGATGAGCGTCCTCGTCGACGGCACCCCGACGACGACCCGGATTCGGATGGACATCTTCGGCCTCGGCGCCCACCCGCAGATCCAGCTGCCCCCCTCCTCCCAGGTCTACGACATCACGCCGCTGATCGAAGAAGGCGTGGACGCGCTGGGCGACCCCAGCTAGAACCTCCCCCGCGCCCGCCCACCTGGCAACCTGGGAGGGATGCCCTACCGCCGCATCTTCTCCGCCCCGCGCGTCCTGCAGCTGACGATCGCCTCGGTCGTCGCGCGGCTGCCCGTGGGGATGACCGGGGTCGCCCTGGTCATCTACGTCCACGAGCGCACCGGCTCCTTCGGCGCCGCCGGAGCGGTCGCCGGGGCCAGCACGATCGGGCTGGCGCTGACCGCGCCGGTGCTGGGCCGGCTGGTCGACCGCCGCGGGCCGCGGCCGGTGCTGGTGCCGGCGGCGGCGCTCGCGACGATTGCGCTGGTGGCGCTCGTCGCCGCCGGCAACGCCGGCGGCGGCACCTTGGCGCTGGTCGTCCTCGCCGGCCTTTCCGGAGCGGCGATGCCGCCGGTCGGCGGCATCCTGCGCCACCTCTGGCCCGACCTCGTCGAGGAGGAGCTGCTGGTCAACGCCTACGTCGTCGACTCGATCCTGATCGAGGCCGTATTCATCAGCGGACCGCTGCTGACCGGCCTGCTGGCGGCGACCGCGGGGGCGTCGGCGGCGCTCCTCGTCGCCGCCGCTCTCGGCTTGATCGGAACCGTCTGGTTCGTCGCCCTGCCGCCGCTCGGCCGGGTCGAGCCGGCGCCGCCCCACCACCGCACCCGCGCCGGCGCCCTCGCCTCCCCGGTGATCCGGCTGCTGGTCTTCACCGGCTTCGCGGTGGGCTCGACCTTCGGCGCCCTCGACGTCACCGGCCCGGCTTTCGGGGCCGCCCACGGCAGCTCCGCCCTCGGCGGGCCCTTCGGCGCCTCGCTGGCGCTGGGGTCGGCGCTGGGGGCGCTCGTTTACGGCTCGGCGCCGGAGCGCTTCGGTACCCCCGCCAAGGCGATCGTGCGGTTGGCGATATTCCAGCCGCTGATCTGCCTGCCGCTGCTGCTCGCGCCGACGGTCGGCGCGATGCTCGCGCTCGGCGTTCTCGCCGGCTCCTTCATCGCCCCGACGATCACCGCCCGCACCCAGATCGCCCGTGAGGCGATGCCGCCGGGCACCGGCACCGAGGTCTTCACCTGGCTCTCGCTCTCGCTGATGATCGGCGCCAGCGCCGGCTCTGCCATCGCCGGGCCGGTCGTCCAGGCCGGTGGCTGGCGCGCCGGCGTGGTCCTCGCGGCGGTCCTCCCCTCCCTCGGCCTACCGTTCCTCCTCGCCCGGCGGCAGCTACTACCGGGTCAGGTGCCAGCGGTAGTCGAAACGGAGTCGCGAGCCCATCAGACCGTTGTCGAGTAGGCCCGGCTCGGGAAGGAAGGCGATGAAACGGTAGCGGCGGCTCTCGTCCGCGGACAGGGAGCCGAGGCGCAGCGTCGCCATCGCCGCGAGCAGGCCCGCGTACACCGTCCTCCCGTTGCCGCCGTCGACATCGCGGATTCGCAGCCGCAGAGCTTCCGCCAGCGATGCGCCGCCCACCCCGAGCGTCTCCACCAGGCGGCTCCGCGAAAAGACCAGGCGGGCGGAGGGACCGAGGTTCTGGATCGTCAGGCCGCCGACGGCCGTGGCGCCCGGCGCCAGCGCCGGCACCTTGAGGATCGCTCCTTCCCCACGCGAGTCGGCGATCCTCAGGGCTCCGGTGGCCGTGGCCGCGACATCCGCCGGCCGCGCTTCGTCGAGCTTCGGCTGCGAGGCCGCAAGCGCAGCCACCGCCAGCGTCAGCGTCAACACCAGCGCAGCCGCGACAACCGTCGCCCCACCCGGCCTAGGCCCCATCAGAACTCCATGTCGGCGGCCCCCGACTCGGTGACGGCCGTGGTCGCGGTGCCGTTGCCGGCCGGGTCGGTCGCCGAGGCGGAGGGCGTCCAGGTCATCGTCCCGGTCGCGGCCGCGGTGGTCGCGGCAGCGGACTGGGTGCCGAGCGTGATCGTGATCGTGTTGCCGCTCATCGCCATCGAGGAGGGGGTGCCGGTGGCGCCGAAGGTGATGCTGGCGCCGGTGTAATCGACGCGGCCGAGGTTGACGCTGCCGAGCGGGAGCTGAGCGGCGTTGGTCGAGTTGAAGATCGTAACCGTGTCGTTGCTGGCGCCGGCACCGTTGTTGAGGCGGACGACGACGTTGGCGGAGGCACCCGACCAACCGGAAAGGACCGAGGTGGGGTCGATCGCCTTGCTGAAGCTGAAGCTGATCTTGTCCGCGGCTTCGGCCAGGCCGTTCGCGGTGCCGCCGTTCGCAGTCTGGACGTCGGTGCTGGCCGGGACGGTGTTGTCAACGACGACGCTGTAGCCCGACTGGGTCTTCGAGTTGCCCGCCGCGTCGGTGGTGGTCAGCGAATAGGAGTAGCTGCCGGCCGCGAGGCCGGTGCCCGCGGTCAGCGAGGCGCTGCGGTAGCCGTAGCTGACCCCGCCCGCCGTGAAGCTGCCGGGGCTGAGAGCGACCGCGGTCGACCCGGAGGTGATCGAGCTGACGTTGGCGGTCACGGTGGAGACGCCGCTGGCCGGGTTGCCGGTGTCGCTGACGTTGGCGTAGACGTAGTAGGTCCCGCCTTTCTTGATCTGACCGACAGTGCCGCCGCCCGTCTTCGCAAGCGTCGTGGCGCTGACGGTCGGAGCGCGGAAGTCAGTCGCGGCGGTGATCGAGTTGCCGGCGCTGGGGGTTTTGGCGGTGAAGTTGCCCCAGACGCTCGGGCGCGCCAAGGCGGCGGACCCGATCAGAACCGCAGCGATCGCGGTCGCCACCATCGCCGGCCTCGTGCTCACAGCGATCGGGCCCTCGCCGGGCGCGGCCCCGGGGCCGGCCGCCAGATCCGCGCCAGCGCCGTCCAG
>Ga0307306_10000069_pt1 | contig 21786 bp, 24 predicted proteins | sample ER_DNA_193_FD_194507 | JGI IMG/M metagenome (GOLD analysis project Ga0307306, IMG submission 194507) | Bulk soil microbial communities from the East River watershed near Crested Butte, Colorado, United States - ER_DNA_193 | ecosystem: Environmental > Terrestrial > Soil > Floodplain | place...
CCTCCCCGCGATGTCCTCACCCGCTTCGGTCAGGAAGGCGCCCTACTTCACCGACGAGCGCGCGGAATGGACAATCGCCCGATCGTCTCCAGATTGCCGCCGCTCGATGTGGATCAACGTGTGTCGTTCGTGCCAGCACTTGAGACGGTTGAACCGATCGTGTTCAGCACTCGGCAGACCGCGGAGCGGCTGGTTGCCGAGCTAGCCCATCATGGCCTGGTCTGTACCGAGGTTCGTATCGAGGTTGTGACCGATGGCGGCTGGACCGGATCGCGGATCTGGGCACACTCGCGTTGGTTCGCTGCCAGCGACCTCATCGATCGGATCTACTGGCAGCTGCAAGGTGATCCTGCTCCAGAGCCGGTCTGTGAGTTGCGGCTGCTTCCTGAGTCGGTTGAATCGCTGGCTGATCATGGTGAGGGTCTGTGGGGCAGCGCGCTCAATGAGCATGTGGAGCGAGGCATCGCCCGGCTCCAGGGCATGCTTGGCCCCGAGGAGGTCCTAGCTCCCTCGCTGCAAGGGGGCCGCAGCCCACGAGACCGCCAACTGCTTAGCCCCTGGGGTGAACGACAACATCCCCAACGCAACCCGCAATTGCCCTGGCCTGGCAGCATTCCGCCGCCGGCACCTGCCCGAGTATTCGCAACGCCGATGCCATCGGTTGTGCTGAGCGAAGACCACAAGCCGGTAAAAGTCACCGATCGCGGACTGCTGACCGCTGCTCTCGCCTTTGTCAGCATCGGTGAGGAGTCGGAACTGATGCCGATCGATGCTTGGGCAGGTCCGTGGCCTATTGACGAACTGTGGTGGGAACCGGATCAGGCGCGACAAATTGCGAGGTTTCAGATCGCCGACATTAATGGCAGCGCCTGGTTGTTGGTGGTGGAGAACGATCAGTGGTGGACAGAAGCCCGTTATGACTGAGTTGCGATCCTGATGGGCTGGAACAATCCGCCGATTTCGTGGCGAGAGCTGGAACGTCGGATGTCTGGCAGGCCTATGCCGGACAACTCCGAGGACAATCCAGACGGCGACAATGCCCCGGGATACTCGCACAAACGGCCCGCGTACAAGCCGGACGAGCAGCGCGTCAAACGTCCAACCGGTCCCGTAGTGCCGTACGCGGAGTTGCACTGTCACAGCAACTTCAGCTTCCTGGACGGGGTGAGCGATCCCGAGGAACTGATCGAGGAGAGCGTTCGGCTGGGACTCGACGCGTTGGCGATCACCGACCATGACGGCTTCTACGCAGCCTCACGCTTCGCCGAGGCGGCTCTCGCGTACGACCTGCGCACTATCTACGGCGCCGAGCTCTCGCTTGGATTGACCACCCCACAAAACGGAGTAGCCGACCCCGAGGGTCAGCATCTTCTGGTGCTCGCCCGGGGCGTCGAGGGATATCACCGGCTCGCTGGAGCTATCACCGAAGCTCAGCTGCGAGGTGATGAAAAAGGTCGGCCCCGCTATGTGATCGAGGAGCTGGCGGAGCAGTCCGGCGACCATTGGATGATCTTGACCGGCTGTCGCAAGGGAGCCGTCCGACAGGCGTTGATCACGTCTGGCCGAACCGCAGCGACAGCGGAGCTGGACAGGCTGGCGGCACTGTTCGGCCATGATCATGTTGTCGTTGAGCTGATCGATCATGGGTTGCCCACCGATTCCGATCTCAATGATGCTCTCCTCGCTTTGGCCCATGATCACAAGATGCCGGTGGTGGCTACCAACAATGTGCACTTCGCGACACCTGACGGCGGTCGTCTCGGTGCCGCCTTGGCCGCCGTACGCGCCCGCAGAAGTCTGGCCGATATGGACGGCTGGCTGTCCGGACCCGGCGCCTACCTGCGTTCCGGAGCGGAGATGGCGGAGATCTTCACGCGCTATCCCGGCGTGGTGGCACAGTCCATCGAGATTGCCGATCAATGTGCTTTCAACCTGCGCCTCGCCAAACCGCGGCTTCCCAAACTACCGGTCCCAGATGATCACACACCGATCAGCTGGTTACGGGAACTGACCCGGCGAGGTGCGGACCAGCGATATGCGCACATTCGCGACATTGCGGAAGAGCGGCTGCGCAAGGAACTCGCGGTGATCGAGGAAAAGGACTTTCCTGGTTACTTCTTGATCGTTCACGAGATGGTGGAGTTCGCGCGTGGAAAGGGGATTCTCTGCCAGGGGAGGGGATCAGCAGCCAACTCAGTCGTCTGCTACGTGCTCGGTATCACTGCGGTCGACCCGATCACGTTCAAGTTGCCCTTCGAGCGCTTCTTATCGACTACCCGCGATGAAGAGCCTGACATTGACGTCGACTTCGACTCTGACCGGCGTGAAGAAGTGATCCAGGAGGTCTATCGACGCTACGGGCGTCGCAATGCCGCCCAAGTGGCCAATGTGATCAGCTATCGGCCTAGGTCCGCTATTCGCGATATGGCGAAGGCGCTCGGGTATTCCACTGGTCAACAAGACGCCTGGTCCAAGCAGATCGACTCGTGGGGGACGCTGCCGGTCAGCGAGATCGAAGATGATCATGGAGGCACAGCGCCGACAAGGGTACTGGATTATCAGATTCCTGATCAGGTTGTGGATCTGGCAGAGCAGCTGCTGAAGGCGCCGCGGCACTTGGGCATTCACTCCGGCGGCATGGTGCTGACCGAGCGCCCAGTGGGGGAGGTCTGCCCGATCGAGCGTGGTCGGATGGACAACCGGACGGTGCTGCAGTGGGACAAGGACAGCTGCGCCTGGATGGGGTTGGTGAAGTTCGACTTCCTGGGTCTAGGCATCCTGGCCGCCATGCAATACACCTTCGACCTGGTAGCCACCAGGGTGGGTGAACGCTGGACGCTCGACACCATGCCCAAAGAAGAACCCGGCGTCTACGACATGTTGTGCCGTGCCGACTCGATCGGGGTCTTCCAAGTCGAGAGCCGGGCCCAAGTCGGCACCCTGCCACGGCTGCTGCCACGACGGTTCTACGACCTGGTGGTCGAGGTAGCACTGATTCGGCCGGGACCGATTCAAGGAGGTGCCGTTCACCCCTACATTCGACGGGCGACTGGTCGCGAAGAGGTGACCTATCTCCATCCAGCCCTTGAGCCTGTGCTGGAGCGGACCAAAGGAGTGCCGCTCTTCCAAGAGCAGCTGATGCAGATCGCGATGGCGGTCGGCGGCTGTACGGGTGATGACGCCGATCTGCTGCGTCGGGCTATGGGGTCCAAGCGCGGTGTGGAGAAGATCGAGCGGCTCAAGGACAAGCTCTACGCCGGAATGGAGACCAACGGGATTACCGGCCCATTGGCCGACGACATCTACAGCCGCATCCAGGCCTTTGCCAACTTCGGGTTCGCCGAGAGCCATGCGATCAGCTTCGCCTTACTGGTCTACGCCTCCTCCTGGCTCAAGCTGCACTATCCAGGGGCGTTCCTAGCCGGCTTGCTCAGGGCTCAGCCGATGGGTTTTTACTCTCCCCAGTCGCTGGTGGCTGATGCGCGTCGTCATGGGGTAGCGGTGCTGCGTCCCGACATCATGCAGTCCGGCGTCGATGCCGACCTCGAGCTGATCGAACGTGGGCAGCACGGCCCGACAGGTCCCGACAACTGCGTGCAGCGGGTGCAACTCGAGGTTGGTCCTTTCGTACGGTCTGCTCCTGATCGAACCCGCGAGCATCGCCGCGATGGCAATTTCGCGGTCAGGCTGGGGCTCACCGAGGTGCAGGGCATTGGCCGCGAATTGGCGGAACGGATTGTCCTCGAGCGCCGGAAGACGCGGTTCATTGACGTCAACGATGTCGTACGCCGGACTGGGCTCACCGTGCCGCAGGCCGAAGCGCTGGCTACGGCTGGAGCATTCGACTGCTTCGGACTGTCTCGTCGTCAGGCGCTCTGGAATGCCGGGTATGCAGACAACGACCAAACCCTGCCCGGCTCGGCAATTGATGCCATCCCGCCCGCCCTGCCGGGGATGAGCGAGGTCGAGCTGACCCTGGCCGATCTCTGGGCCACGCGGATTTCTCCTGATGATCATCCTGTGCAGCACCTCCGTCCAGTGCTCGATGATCATGACGTAGTGCCGATCGGCCAGCTCGGGGCGGCGTACGCGGAACGTCGAGTACGGGTAGCAGGGCTGGTAACCCACCGGCAGCGTCCCTCCACAGCAGGCGGGGTCACCTTCCTCAATCTCGAAGACGAGACCGGGATGCTCAACGTGGTCTGTTCGACTGCGTTGTGGAGGCGCTTTGGCAGGGTTGGCCGCAACGCCTCGGGAATGATCATTCGCGGCCGGGTGGAGTACAGCGACGGTGTGACCAACCTGGTCGCCGAACGGCTACAGCCGTTGAGCTCGGTTTATCCCGAGGCCAGAGGCATTCTGCCCTCCCGGCACCGGTCCCGGGACTTCCGCTAGGGGGCGGTGCGCCAAGATCGCCCAAGGTAACGGGACATCACGCGCTTCACAGCTCATTGCTATCAATCGCACAGCTGGTTCCCGGTTGCCGGTTTGACGCTGACAACGTGACGGTGACGGCAGGTCCCATGGCGACGATCATGGCTCCACCGATCCAGCCTCCCAAACGCCGCTTGCCCTACCGATCGCCTGTCGACCAGCCCGTTTGGGCTCGACCGGTGCTCTTGGCGGTTGCTGTATTGGCGGGTGCAGCTCGCCACCCTCGTCGCCGACGGCCAGCTGCGCTACGTGCTGCTCGGCGGCCGCAGCGGGGGCCCCGGCGGAGAGAAAAACTCAAACATCACAGCATGGGTGAAGAACACCTGCACGGTCGTCGGCGACGCCACGTCGGGCGTCTCCGACCTGTACGACTGCGCGCCGTAGCGGCTACTGGATTCTGATCTCCCGGCGCCGTCTGGTGCCTCCCCTACGGCGCTTGTGGTGGGTACGTGTTCTGCGAAGGGTAGGAGTTTTCCGGGGGGTAGGAGGACTGCGGCTGATACGGGTTGTCGCCATATGGAGTTGCCGGTACCGGGTCGTACTTGACTCCAGTGGGCGAGCTCGGCAATACCGCAAAGATCAACAGGATCAACCCTCCCAGGTAGGGCACCAGCCCGAGGAGCACCAGCCATCCGCTGTATCCAGCGTCGTGTAGCCGGCGAACGGTCAGTGCGAGGTTCGGCACGATGATTGCAAGGTAGAAGATGATCATCAGAATGATCAGCGGTATAGCTGCGGCGCCAGGAGTGCGGCCGCCATCCGGCGAGGTCGTGATACCGAGTACATAGGCCGGTACGAGGAGCACAACAGAGACGATGAAGGTAAACAGCGCCCACCACCAGTACTCGCTGCGACTGGCCCGCCCGGAGAACGTGGCGTATTTCTTGAAACCTCGTTTGATGGCATCGATGAAACCAATGCCGTAATGCGGCATGTCGAGTGCAGGTGGTGACGGTTGAGCCGGAGCTGCGTAATAGGGCTGGTAGCTCACCATGTTCCTTCCTATGTGGCGGCTGATTTGCTGAGGTGACTCCGACGAGCCACCGACGATAGCCACCAAGTATTGGGCGTTTGGGGGTCGTGCGGGCACGATAATCAATGCAACATCATGAGCCGCGTCACTACCTCGCCGACTTCTGTCGCGTCAGGATGCTCACATGACAGCACAAGCCGCTGAACGGGCGGCACGCGCTCGGCGCTGGGAACGAGCAACCGACTGGCCATTGATCATCGCGGGCATCATCTTCTTGGCCGCGTACGCGATCCCCATCCTGAGACCAGATTTGCCGCGCGGCCTGGTCGTCTTGTGTCTGTGCGTGACCTTGATGACGTGGGCGATCTTCGTGATTGACTTCGTGATCCGGGTGTTTCTTGCCGATGAGCGGCTGCGCTATGTGTTGAGACATTGGTACGACGCCTTGGTGGTTCTCCTCCCGCTCCTCCGGCCGCTGCAGCTGCTCCGACTGATTCCGGTGCTTCTGGTGATCAACCGCCGAGCCCAGACCAGGTTGCGCGGGCGCGTGGCGATCTATGTTGCCGGGGGAGCGGCGCTGCTGGCTTTCTGCGCCTCGCTCGCGGTCCTTGATGCCGAGCGATCGATCCCCAACTCCAACATCAAAAGCTTCGGCGATGCGGTGTGGTGGGCGATCACGACCATGACCACCGTTGGTTACGGGGACCACTATCCGGTGACGGGGCTGGGCCGCGTCGTGGCGTTCGGCTTGATGGTGGGTGGCGTGGCACTGCTAGGTACGGTGTCCGCCACCTTGGCATCCTGGCTCATCGAGACCGTCGCAGCCGAGAAGGAGCAGGTCGAGGATTTGCATGAGATCGTTCGGCGACTTGAGGCCAAGGTGGACCTCTTGACCGGTGAGCGAGAACAAGATCCTGACGCTGGCCGACCGGAACCGACCGGCCCGTGACGGCTAGTGGATGGCCATCGTGTAGCAGACGGCGGTGCCCTCCAGCGCAACAGTGCCGTCGTCGCGAGTCACCGTGGTGCGCAGCGTAGTAATGGGCTTATCGCTGCGGACGTCGATGACCTCAACCCGGCCGGTGATCGTGTCGCCTGGACGCACAGGAGCAGTGAAGTTCCAATTGACATTGAGAAATACCGTGCCTGGCCCTGGCATCTGCTCCGCGACCACCGCATTGAGGATGGCGCTGGTAACGCCGCCTTGAACGACAATCTCCCCAAACCGGGACGCCCGAGCGGCCTCGAGGTCGTAGTGCAAGGGATTGCGGTCGCCGCTGATCTCGGTGAATCGCTCAATGTCGGTCGCTGTCACCGTGCGGCGCATTTCTGCTACGTCGCCGATCCGAGGAGATCCGTTTTGCCACGCTGAGATCAAGAGAGCCTCCAGGATCTGGTGCTGACGGTCCGGCTGATCAGAGGATAGTGACCGTCCGACATCGGAGATATGTGTGTGTCCGAGGGGGGACTTGAACCCCCATGCCCTGTCAAGGGCACTAGCACCTCAAGCTAGCGCGTCTACCTATTCCGCCACCCGGACCTGCGGCTGCTCCCTGCGGGGCGCCTCCGAACTATAGCAACTGGGCCGATGGCGGCCGAAGCGTTTCAGCCTGCCGAGGTAGCCGGACCGAGAGCCAACCACACGCATGGGTGAAGATGATTCGGTGACTGAGGATTACCGGCCGGACGCTGAGGTTGTCGAGCTGTGCCAGGAGCTGATTCGGATCGACACGTCAAACTTTGGCTCCGAGCCCGGACCTGGCGAGCGCGCGGCTGCAGAGCGCGTTGCCGAGCTGCTCGACGAGGTTGGTATCGGATGTGAGTTGCTGGAGCCCGAGCCGCGCCGTACGTCCGTGGTGGCGAGATGGGAACCCGAAGGTGTCGACACATCGCTGCCGCCACTTCTGGTCCACGGCCACTTAGATGTGGTGCCAGCGCAGGCGGCTGACTGGTCGGTGCCACCGTTTTCCGGGGAGGTAGTCGACGGTTGCGTTTGGGGTCGCGGCGCAGTCGATATGAAGGACTTTGACGCTATGGTGCTCAGCGTCATACGCGCTCGGGCCCGGGCCGGGGCGGCTCCGCGGCGGCCAATTCGGTTGATCTTCACCGCCGACGAAGAGGCCGGTAGCGGACTGGGTGCGCGATGGCTCGTTGACGAGCATGCTGAGGCTGTGGAGGGTTGCCAACAGGCGATCGGTGAGGTTGGCGGATACTCCCTTACCGTTCGTGATGATCTTCGGCTTTACCTGATCCAGATCGCCGAGAAGGGCATGGCCTGGCTCAACCTGATCGCCGACGGACGGGCCGGGCACGGTTCGCTCCGCAGCCAGGAAAACGCGGTCACCGAGCTCAGTGCGGCTGTAGCGAGAATCGGCCGGTACGAGTGGCCGCGAAAGATCACTGACCCACAGCGGGCCTTTCTGGAGGCTGTCGCGGAGGCCTTCAACATTGATCTTGATCCTGATCAGGTTGAGGAGACTCTTGGCCGACTCGGCAGCATCGGGCGCATGGTGGGGGCAACGATGTCGAATACCGCCAATCCAACGATGCTGACCGCCGGCTACAAGCACAATGTGATCCCCAGTCGAGCGCAGGCCGGTATCGACGGCAGATTTGTACCCGGCGGCGAGGACGAGTTCTATGCCACCATCACCGATCTGCTCGGCGCCAAGGTTCGCTATGAGGTCGTCAATCACCAGCCCTCGGTCGAGACCCAGTTCTCCGGCGCCTTGGTTGAGGCAATGCAGGCTTGCCTCGCTGCCGAAGATCCGCAGGCGCAGGCGGTGCCGTACCTGGTCAGCGCGGGTACCGACGCGAAGGCGTGGGATCGGGCCGGTATCGCATGTTTTGGCTTCGCTCCGCTTCGGCTGCCGCCTGAGTTCGACTTCTGGGCGATGTTCCACGGCGTCGACGAACGTGTACCGACTGATTCGCTTGAGTTCGGTGCACGGGTTTTAGACCGCTTCTTAGATCAGGCATAGGTGCCACTATGCTTTCGGCCAATGACGGTGCGTCAAGTCGAGTACGAGGTGGAGCGAATCCGGCTAGGCCGGCACCTCTCGCGTAATGCCGTTCGCCAACTGCTTACTGATCATGCCGAGTACGGCGGCTGGGAGCTCGCCCGGTTGCGTCGCTATCGGGATGGCAGCGGTGACGCCTGGATCCGTCGCAAGATCATTCGGATGCGCGGCTAGTAGCGTTCGATCCAGCCGTCAAACACGAGCTAGATCACAGGCGAGATGCGTTCGGCCCACCGGAGACATCATCGAGCGCGGAAGCAATCTCGGCGGGCAACTTCTGATCTTCGACCGCGAGAGCCGGGCTCAGCTGGCCGGCGGTGCGCGCCCCAAGTAGCGGGGCAGTGACGCCTGGAGCATCGCGTACCCAAAGCAACGCGACCTGAAGAGGAGTGAAGTCCAGCCCTTCGGCCGCTCGAACCACCGCCTCCACAACGCCGCGGCTACGGGGTTCCAGGTATGGCTCGACAAACCACGCGAAGTGATCAGTCGCTGCCCGCGAACCGCGCGGCGTGCCGTTGCGATACTGCCCGGTCAGCACGCCGCGGCCGAGTGGTGACCACGGGAAGAAACCCATGTCAAAAGCCCGGACAGCGGGGAGCACCTCGACCTCCGCCCGCCGGGCGAGCAGGGAGTATTCGACCTGCGCACTGATGAGCGGCGTACGGCCTGGGAATGCCTTCTGCCAGGTGGCCGCCTGGGCCGTTTGCCACCCGACGAAGTTCGATACCCCGGCATAGCGCACTCTGCCTGTTGAGACAGCGTGATCAATCGCCTCCAGCGACTCCTCGAGGGGCGCGTCTCCCCAGGCATGGATCTGCCACAGATCGATGTAGTCGCTCTGCAGCCGCCGCAGCGATCCCTCAAGATCACGAAGCAGAGCCCGGCGCGAGGTGTCGACGATGCGCTTGCCGTTCCTGATCACGAACCCGGCCTTGGTCGCAATGACCACCTCGTCCCGGATGCCCTGCTCGCGCACCAGCCGGCCGACGATGCGTTCGGCGTCGCCTGCCCCGTACGCAGCGGCAGTGTCGATCAATGTGCCGCCGGCCTCACAGAACATTTCGAGCAGCGCATGGGCATTCTCGGCCGGGGTGTCACGGCCCCAGGTCATGGTGCCGAGCCCGAGCCGCGACACCCGCAGCCCGCTGCACCCGACCAGCCGAGTTTCCATGGGGAGACCCTAACGGCCTAGCGGATGGAGCGAGCGCCAGCGAGCGAAGCAATCGAGCCCGCTAGCGTGGCTGCCATGCGTCTAGGGCTCAACCTCGGCTATCTGGTCGGATCCGATGACCCGCACGGGCAGCTGCGGCTGACTCAACATGCCGAGGCCCTTGGCTTCTCGGTGGTCTGGGCGGCCGAGGCGTACGGCTCGGATAGTCCGACTCTCCTTGCATGGCTCGCTGCCCAGACGTCGAGCATTCATGTCGGCTCGGCGATCATGCAGATTCCAGCCCGAACTCCCGCGATGACAGCGATGACGGCGGCGAGCCTGGATGTGCTGACCGGTGGCCGTTTCCGCCTGGGAGTCGGTGTCTCCGGGCCACAGGTCTCCGAAGGCTGGCACGGAGTGCGGTTCGACAAGCCGCTGAGTCGTACCCGGGAATACCTCGCGATCGTCAATGCAGCGCTGTCGGGGTCGACGGTGACCTTCGATGGCGAGCACTACCAGATCCCGCTGCCAGACGGCGCCGGCAAGCCGCTCAAACTGACCATCACGCCCGTCAGCACGCACATTCCGATCTACGTCGCGGCGATCGGACCCCAGAATCTCGAGCTGGCCGGCGAACTGGCCGACGGCTGGCTGGCCATCTTCTATGCCCCGCAGTTCGCGACTGAGCAGCTAGAGCGGGTGCGATCAGGCCGTGCCCGGGTCGGTAAGAGTCTCGATGGTTTCGATGTCGTACCCAGCGTGCCACTAGTCGTCGGCGCCGACCCGCGCAGTTGCGCCGATCACGTCCGAGGCTATGCGGCGCTTTATCTGGGTGGCATGGGCAGCCGTGAGCAGAACTTCTACAACGCGCTCGCCGCGCGGATGGGCTTCGGCGAAGCCGCGGCGGCGGTTCAGGACCTCTTTCTGACCCGGCGGCAACGTGATGCCATGGCGGCTGTTCCGTTCGACTTCATCGATCAGACCTCACTGCTGGGTGATCGGGATCGCATTGCTGAGGGGTTTACGGTGCTCGCCGCATCCGGAGTGACGACGTGTGCTGTGGTGCCGTACGGCGGCTCGGTTGAGGAGAAGCTCAACGCACTCACGGTCGCCGCCGAGGCGTTGAACCGTTCAGGAGTAGCGTCCTAGTTTCATCAGCCCGCCAACGTCGGCGGTAATGGAGTGAGCACCCCGGTGACCAGCAAGAGGGCCACCAGAACGGCCAGTGCGATGCGATAGATCACGAACGGCAGGAATGTGTGGGTGCTCACGTAACGCAGCAACCAGGCGATCACCGCGTAACCGATGACAAAGGAGATCACCGTCGCCAGCGCTATCGGGCCCCAGGCCGGACGGACTGGGTCAGCAGAGATGTCCGCGAGTTTGAACAGCCCAGAGCCCAGGACGGCTGGAATGGCGAGCAGGAAGGAGAATTTTGCTGCTGCCACACGCTGATACCCGAGAGCGAGTCCGCCTGCGATCGTTGCACCGGATCGGGATACGCCAGGAATAAGGGCAAGTGATTGCACCAATCCGAGAAAGAGACCGTGCCGCCACGTCATGGACTCCATCGGACGGGCGTTCGCGGCAACTTGATCGATCACGCCGATGATGATGCCGAAGCCGGCGAGCATCGCTGCTGTCGTCCAGAGGTTTCGCAAACCATGATCGATAGCGTCCTGGAAGATCAGCCCGAGAACCACGATCGGAATCGAGCCAATGATCACCAGCCAACCCAGTCTTGCCTCCGCATCGTTGCGCGGAATCTTGCCCGTCAGCGAGAGCGCCCAGCTCTTGATGATCAGCCAAATGTCGGAGCGAAAGTAGATGATCACCGCGGTCTCAGTGCCGAGCTGGGTGATGGCTGTGAAGGCGGAGCCCGGATCTTCGCCTCCGAAGAATTGACCGACAATCGCTTGATGAGCGCTGGAGGAGATGGGCAGGAACTCCGTGAGGCCTTGCACGATGCCGAGCACCAATGCCTCTAGCCAGCCCATGGATACTGCTCCCTCACCTCATCGCCTCGCTCGCGCGGGCACTCGGTCCACCGTAGGGGCTGCCAACCGCAAACTGCTGGTCGGATCTTCGCTCGGGCCGTGATCCACACCACATCGGATCGGCGGCTTCAGCCGCGCCATGTAGAACTGACTAGGTGACGATCCATCACAGCCATCCGTTTTCCGTAGGCGAGAATGACCGGAAGCCTTTGCGTCGCTTTCGGGGTCGGATGGCATCGCCGGTCAGCATCTGGGCGGCCGCTGCCGGCGGTCAGCGCGCCGGCTGGACGCTCTCATCGTTCTTGGTCGCCGATGGCGATCCCGGCGAGGTGATCGGGTTGATCGACGAAGAGTCGCCGCTGGCAGACGTGCTGACCCAGACCGCGACGCTGACCGTGAACCTGCCGGGATGGCGGCAGCGGAAACTGGCCGATGCGTTCGCCGGCGTTGCCCCCGCGCCTGGCGGCCCGTTCACCCTGGCCGCTTGGCGGGACACCGATTGGGGGCCGGTGCTGGAGGGCTCGCTCGGCTGGATCGGCGCGCGGCTGAAGCCTGACCCAGATCATGCAGGCTGGGGTCTCTTGCTCCGAGCTGTGGTGGAGCGAGTCGAGATCCAACCCGATCCCGCTGACGAACTGCTGTATTACGTACGCGGCCGGTACCGCTCCCTGCCTCTCTAGCCACGCCTCTGTAGCCTCGGCGCCATGACCACCCTCCTGCTGATCCGGCACGGCCGCACTGCGGCCAATACGGCTGGGATTCTTGTTGGTCGTTCGTCAGGCGTTGAGCTGGATGAGACCGGCGTACAGCAGGCAGCCGAGCTCGCCACCCGACTTTCGGGAGTGCAGCTGCGGGCCATTGTCACCTCACCGCTACGTCGCTGCCGGCAAACGGCTCAACCGCTGTTGGCAGCTCAGTCCAATAGCTGTGTGTTCGCCGTCGAGCAGGGCCTGGTGGAGTGCGGGTACGGCGAATGGACTGGCAAGTCGTTGCGAGAGCTCAGCAAAGACAAGCTTTGGCGCACAGTCCAGCAGCAACCCTCAGCTGTGCGTTTTCCTGGTGGGGAATCGATGGCGGAGATGTCAGCCAGGGCCATTGGCGCCGCCCGGGCCTGGGACGCGCGCGTTGAGGCTGATTACGGACCTGACGCGGTGTGGGCTGCGGTGTCGCATGGCGACGTGATCAAGGCCATCGTGGCCGACGCGCTCGGCCTGCACCTGGACAGTTTCCAGCGGATCGTCGTCGATCCGGCATCCATCTCGATCATCCGCTATACCGCAGCCCGCCCGTACCTGATCACAGCAAACTCCACGATGGTTGATCTCGCTGCCTATTTGGCGCCGCCGCAGCGAAAGGCGCGCAGCCGTCGGACGAAGACCTCAGACGATGCTGTGCTAGGAGGCGGGCCGGGAGTGCCAGAAACGGGCAGCTGAACGGCCAGGCCGTGCAGTCACCCGCGCGGGAATGTTTCGCAGCTGATTGAGCGCCTGACTTACCCTGTTACGCATGGCGATTCTGGTGCACCGTTATGACGCGCCTGAGCGGTTCGTCGCAGGCACAGTTGGTCAGCCTGGCGAACGGACCTTCTTCCTGCAGGCGCGGGAAGGAAATCGCATTACCAGCGTCGCGTGCGAGAAGCAGCAGGTCTCGGTGCTGGCTGAACACTTGGATCGCGTGCTTGACGAGGTGTTGCGGCGGAGTGCCGGCGTCGTCGACGTCCCACCTGCCTCCTCTCAGGCACGCGACACCGACCCGCTGGATGCTCCGATCAACGAAGAATTTCGGGTCGGGACAATGACGATTGCGTGGGATCCGAGCATCGACCGGATCGTCATCGAGCTGTTCTCCAATGTCGATGAGGACGACGACACCGCTGAGGAGGCGACGTCGACAACCGCCCCCAGCGAGCCGGACGAAATCGATGCCGACGAGGTCTTCGTCGTCAAGATCACAGCCTCGTACGCCCGAGACTTTGTGGCTCGCGCCCAAGCCCTCGTCGCTGCGGGCCGCCCATCTTGTCCGTTCTGTCTGCAGCCGCTAGACCCGCACGGGCACATCTGCCCACGGGCGAACGGTTATCTCCGACCGCTGTTCGACTGAATTCTGCGGTGACTGTCGATGATCTTGGGCTAACCGACGATGGTGACGCCCGGCCACCTCATCCTGCGCTCACGGCAGAGCTGGCGCAGGCCGAGTTGCAGATCACCGGCCGGTTGCTCCAGGCTTCCAACGCCACGTTCCTGGCAGAACTGCAGACGGCCGGCGCACCGATCGAGTGCGTCTACAAGCCATTCGAGGGGGAACGGCCGCTCTGGGACTTCCCGCAACACACTCTCGGGCTCCGCGAGGTAGCCGCGTACGAGGTGTCCCGGATCGGCGGATTCGACTGTGTGCCGGTCACGGCACTCATCGATGGGCCATTCGGACCCGGGTCGCTGCAGGTCTGGGTGGAGGTGGATGAGACGGCCAGCACCAAGCTTATTGATCTTGTTCCGAGTTCGGCGTTACCCATGCCGGGCTGGTTTTCCTCGGTAGAAGGTTTCGATGGCGATGATCGTCCGGTGTCGGTGGTCCACGCCGATGTTGCTGATCTCCGGCTACTGGCGGTCTTCGACGTGTTGATCAACAATGCCGACCGCAAAGGCGGCCACATCCTCAATAGCACTGGACGGGTGTTCGGAGTTGATCATGGCGTCAGCTTCCATACCGATCAAAAACTGCGCACGCTGTTGTGGGGGTGGGCAGGTTGTGAACTCACTCGACGGGAGCTGGCAGCCGTTCGTAAGGCTCGCGACGAGGCGCCTGACCAGCTCGGCACGCTGCTCGCTGAGCGGGAGATAGCAGCACTCGTACGCCGCGCAGACCTGCTGCTCACTCGGCGCCGAATGCCCCGGCCTCGTGGCGAGTGGCCGTCGATCCCATGGCCTCCGTTCTGAGGAGTGATCAACCTCCGTTCCGACGGGGAGCCGGGTTGGCCCGGATAGTGTGGCGCCATGCAGGCTTGGAGCTCGCGTCCGCTGCCTCCACTCCCACCACCATCGGCCCCCCACTCGCTGCAGGCGTTCGACACCGCACGAGGACAGCTGGTGCCGATCGGTCCGGAGACCGGGACTGCACGGATGTACGTCTGCGGAATCACCCCGTACGACGCCACGCACATCGGCCACGCCAACACCTACATCGCCTTTGACTTGCTGAACCGCGTGTGGCGCGATCGCGGCCTGGATGTGAACTACGTTCAGAACGTCACCGATATTGACGACCCGCTGCTGGAGCGGGCAGCGGAAACCGGCGTGGAGTGGTCGGCACTCGCCGAGCAACAGACCAAACTTTTCGGTGAAGACATGGCTGCCCTCAACGTGCTGCCACCGAGGCACTATGTCGGCGCCGTGGAGTCGATTCCGTTGATCGTGGACCTGATTGATCACCTGCAGCGACGCGAAGCCGTCTATCCGGTTGAGGACAACGAATTCGATGATCTCTACTTTGCGCAGGCGAGTGACTCGGAGTTCGGTTCGCTCTCCCACCTGTCGGAGGAAAGGGCTATTGCGCTGTTCGCCGAGCGTGGCGGTGATCCGGATCGACCAGGCAAGAAGGCTCCGTTGGACTGTCTGGTGTGGCACCATGGCCGGACGGCCGAGCCGAGCTGGGAGTCGCTGCTAGGTGCCGGTCGGCCTGGGTGGCACATCGAATGCACCGCTATCGCCCTCGACCGACTCGGGTCGGGATTCGATGTTCAGGGTGGTGGCACCGATTTGATCTTTCCGCACCACGAGATGAGTGCCGCACACGGTCGAGTGGCTACCGATCAAGTTTTTGCCCAGGCGTACGTGCACAGTGGGATGGTCGGCCTGGACGGCGAGAAGATGTCGAAATCGAAGGGCAACTTGGTCTTCGTATCCGCGTTGCGGGCGGCCGGCGTCGACCCGATGGCTGTCCGGCTCGCCTTGCTCGCGCACCACTACCGCGACGATTGGGAGTGGAGCGATGACCTCTTGATCTCTGCCGAAGACCGCTTGAACCGGTGGCGGGAGGCGGTGCGGTTGGATGCCGCTTTGAATGCCGACGAGGTGTTGGTTCAGGTGCGAGCTGCGCTCGCCCAGGATCTGGATGCGCCCTCGGCGCTAGCCGCTGTGGACGCGTGGGCTGGGGCATCGACCGCGATAGACAGCGATGACGCCGAGGCACCCGCGCTGGTCGCTCGCGCCTGCGAGGCGCTCCTCGGCGTGACGCTTTAGCCCAGCTGACAAGTCGGAGTAAAGTACCGGTGACGAGTTGACAACTCGCGCGTGTACCGGGGTCGGTGAAAGTCCGAACCGGCGGTGACAGTCCGCGACCCCTCTGCCTCCAGCCGAGGGTTGATGTGGTGAAACTCCACAACCGACGGTGAAAGTCCGGATGGGAGGTTCACGCGAGCGCGTCACCGTTGTGCAGATGCACGACGTTGAGCGCTCTCCACCCCGGCATTCGTGCGACCGGATGAGTGGAGGATCAATGGATCTCCAAGAAGTACTCCTGCGGTTGCTGAAGGCCCATATCGAGATTGGTTCGAGCGTCATTCTGTGGCGGGAGATCATCGGTAATGGGTTCGGTTTGGCAAGCGCTCTGCTGGGCATGTGGCGCAAGGTCGCCGCGTGGCCCGTCGGCATCGTGGGCAACGTGTTGTTGTTCACGGTCTTTGTCGGAACGGCCATCGGTGGCCCGTTCGACACTCCCCAGAAGCTGGATCTGTGGGGCCAGGCCGGCCGCCAGATCTTCTTCATCATCGTCAGTGTGTACGGGTGGGTGCGCTGGTATCAGTACCGGAAGTCGCACGCCGGAGAGGGCGTGGGCGTACACCCCAAGTGGGCGGGCGCGCGAGGTCGGCTGCAGCTTCTGGTCGGCGCCGCGGTTCTCACGTTGATCTTCTACTTCGTGCTGCAGGCGTTGGGGTCCTGGGGTCCGCTGGCCGACGCCTGGATCTTGACTGGCTCGATCCTGGCGACGTACGGCATGGCGCGAGGCTGGGTCGAATTCTGGCTGATCTGGATTGCCGTTGACTTGGTCGGCGTCCCGCTGCTCCTGGTCGCCGGCTACTACCCGTCCGCGATCATGTACATCGTCTATGGCGCCTTCTGCGTTGTCGGGTTTATGACCTGGCTGCGCATTGAACGTCGCGAGCGGACAGATGCGCTCGCGGAAGGCGTGGACACTCCAGTGGTCGAAACCGTCGGCTGAGGTTTCGCCGACTTGTCAGACCTGAGAGCGGCTATAGCCCAACTCAGGTCTGACAAGTCGGGGCATAACAACATTTAGGCTGGCGGCGTGACCATCCAGAAGTCATTCGACAGCCTCTTTGCCGAGTTGACGGCAAAGGTGGCTGATCACGACCCTCGTTCCACGACCGTCGCCCGCGTAGAGGCTGGCGTACACGAGATTGGCAAGAAGATCGTCGAAGAGGCGGCGGAGGTGTGGATGGCCGCGGAGTACCAGTCCAAGGACCAAGCGGCCACCGAGATCAGCCAGCTGCTGTATCACATCCAGGTTCTGATGCTGGCCCTTGATCTTGATCTCGAAGACATTTACGAGCGGTTGTGAGCATCCACCTAGGATGAGGGCCGTGAATTCGACCCTGCCCGGCATGGAGAAACCACTCATCAAGGTTGCCGTGCCCAATAAGGGCTCGTTGTCAGAGCCCGCTGCAGAGATGCTGCGGGAAGCTGGCTACGCGCAGCGCTCGGATGGCGAACTGGCGCTCCTCGATGAGGCTAATGGCGTCGAGTTCTTCTATCTGCGCCCGCGCGACATTGCGGTGTACGTCGGTGAGGGAACTCTCGATGTCGGCATCACCGGCCGGGACATGCTCCTCGACTCCCGTGCGCACGCCATCGAGGTGCTGCCCCTCGGGTTCGGCCGCAGCAAGTTCCGATTTGCGGCGCCGCTGGGCAGCAGGATGTCGGTGGAGCAGTTGCATGACCTTCGGCTGGCGACGTCCTACCCGGGACTGGTCGAGTCCTATCTTGGTGATCTTGGTGTCAGTACTCGGCTGATCGCTTTGGATGGTGCCGTCGAAACGGCTATCCGGCTCGGAGTTGCCGACGTGATCGCCGATGTGGTCGAGACTGGCACCACCCTACGGGTAGCTGGCTTGGAGTTGTTCGGCGATCCGATCTTGGACTCAGAAGCGATCTTGATCTGTCGGGCAGGCGCCGAGCCACCATCAGGCCTTGATCAACTGGAGCGCCGACTCAACGGCGTCTTGGTCGCTCGCAACTACGTGATGATGGACTACGACGTCACCGACGCTCTCGTCGAGGAAGCGTGCGCGATCACCCCAGGTTTGGAATCGCCCACCGTGTCACCGCTGGCGAAACAAGGGTGGCGGGCAGTGCGGGCGATGGTGCCGCGAGCCGACGCCCAGCAGATCATGGACGACCTCTGGGCCCTGGGTGCGCGAGCGATTCTGGTCACCGACATCGCCGCCTGCCGCATCTAACGTCGTGACAAGTGGCTGATCAAGACTTGGATCACAACGTCTACGTCGCGCGACCCCGTCGCGTGCGGATAATCGCGATCGTCTCGAGCCTTGCACTCTGCATACTTGCCGCCATCGGCTGGCTGCTGCTGCCGGCCGAGGTCCGCGCACTGTTCCCGCTGTCCCATCGGTTGGGGTTGCTTGGCATCCTGGCGTTCCCGATTGCGGTGATGGCGGTCTTGGCCAGCAGCTATGTACGTGCGGACGGGTCGGGCCTCCGGATTCGCAACGCACTACGCGTGTACGCCATGCCTTGGGAGCGTGTTCACAAGATCATCCTCCGCCCCGGCGATCCGTGGGCGCAGCTGCTGCTCAAACCTGCGGATGGTCGTCCCTTTGAGGCCGACCTAGACGCTGAAAAGCGTCAACTCATGGGCATTCAGACTGTTGACGGTCCGCTCGCTGTTGCTGCGGTCAAAGAGCTCCGGGTACGCCACCGCCGCTTCCTCGAAGCCACCTAACGACGCAGTTATTCGATACCGCGGGATTTCAGCAGTGCCTCGATCTCGGCCATCTCTTCATCGATCGGTGGCTGAGTGCGTGCTGTCTTGGCCGTGCCCTTCTTGGCTGGCAGGGCGTTGGCTGTTGACCCGGCGCTCACGTCCTTGCTCTTAGCCGCGGGAGATCGGCGGGCGACCATTCCACCTACCACCCACAAAACGATGCAGAGACCCAGCAAGCTCAAGCCAAACCAGACGGCAGGCGAGAAGATGATCTTGGAAGCCCAGGTGCCGAAGGCGATGGCGGCGTTCCAGAGCAATCTGAGAAGTCCGCTGAAGTACAAAGCAATGGGAGCAAGGGCCAAGCCAACGCCTTGGATCACTCGGCCCTTGTTCCCTCGTCGCCAGGCAAAGCCGGTCGCGATCACGCCGAGCAGCGAGAGTCCAACGCACAAGGGCAGCAGTACGGTGTCAACAGCAGGCATTCTCCCAATGTGCCACGCAGCGCCAGGGCAGGCGATGGGGGAGAGCACCCGGCTGCCCCTGACAACTCTGATTGAGGTGAAACAGGCGTGGATCATCAACGGCGGCTGGCCACGTCCTCGTTCCCTTCAGACACGGGCGCAGCGTCTGATGACACCCGTCGACTGATTGCCACAGCCGCGACGGAAGCGACACCGGTCGCGTACTTACGAGCCGTTGCGGCTCTCTGCGGCGATCGACTGCTCGTGCCAGTGGTGGCCACCACCACCCGTCTAGGAGAAACGGTCGGCGGGCTGGCCTCGGACAAAGAGGCGGAGATGTCGCTGGTGATACTCCAGGTGCGAGACGGCCGGCGAGCGCTGCTGGCCTTCACAGGCCTTGATGCGCTGCAGAGTTGGCAGCCGGATGCTCGCCCGGTACCAGTCACGATCGACATCGCCGCGCAGGCCGCGAAAAGCGAGGAATTGACCGTCGTGCTCATTGATGTAGCGGGCCCACACCCATTGGTCATCGAAGGCGAGGTTCTTGCCGAACTGGCATCTGGTCATCGGCTCGTCGAGCTGCCCGACGGCCAGTTCGGCTGGATCCTTCCCGCTCCGGATTGAGCGTGCACGGTCGACGCGCGCTCAGGGAATACCCGATTCCGGCCAAACGTTTTCCTCAAGTCGAGATCGTGAACTTGTGGCCAGCGTGGCGCGCGGTGATATCTTGACTGCGACCGATTCAGTCGTGTACTGAATCCGCAAGTGGAGACCTGATCTCCCACCCGCACAGCATCAGCCAGTGACAGTTGTCGGGTCGGTCTGCGAGGACTTGCACATGCTTGTGCTGTCCTTGCGGGGTTTCGGGGTCTTCGCTTGTGCGGAGGCCCCTTTCGTTATTGGGTCGCCGCGCACGGATTCGGTGCCGTCTGGTTGGTCAACTACCTACAACCAACTGGAGGACATATCAGCACCGAACCGCGAATCAACGATCGAATTCGCGTTCCCGAGGTCCGGCTCGTCGGACCGGCCGGGGAGCAGGTCGGCATCGTACGTATAGAGGACGCTTTGCGCTTGGCACGTGAGGCAGAGCTTGACCTGGTGGAAGTCGCCCCGATGGCACGGCCGCCGGTCGCCAAGCTCATGGACTACGGAAAGTTCAAATACGAGAACGCCCAGAAGGCGCGCGAGAGCCGGCGCAATCAGACCAACACAGTAATCAAAGAAATGAAGCTGCGGCCGAAAATCGACAGCCACGACTACGAGACCAAAAAGGGTCACGTCGTACGCTTCCTGAAGGCGGGCGACAAGGTCAAGATCACGATCATGTTCCGGGGACGCGAGCAGTCGCGGCCCGAGCTTGGCTACAACCTGTTGAAGAGGTTGGCCTCAGATGTCGACGAGTTCGGCTTTGTCGAGTCGGCGCCTAAGCAGGACGGGCGGAACATGTTGATGGTCCTCGGTCCACTCAAGAAGAAGACCGAGGCCCGTGCCGAGATCAAGGCGGAGCGCGATCGTCGCGCGGCGGAACGGCTCGCTGATGCACAGGCGGAGCGAACCGAGCAGGCGGATCGCCGGGCGCAGGCTGCCGCTCAGCCTGCAACGAAGAAACGTCGGGGGCCAGCAGACAACCTCGATCCCGATATTGATCTGAGCTAGTCGCGCCTCGTCCAACAAGCGCGAGATGAAAGCAATACAGAAAGAAGAAATGGATCAGACATGCCGAAGATGAAGTCGCACTCCGGTGCCAAGAAGCGATTCAGGTTTACCGGCACAGGGAAGCTCATGCATCGTCAGGCAAACAAGATGCACCTGAACGAGCACAAGCCGAGCACCCGTACCCGACGCCTGGATGGCGACAAGGAACTGGCACCCGGTGATGCTGCCAAGGCCAAGAAACTGCTCGGCAAGAGTGCCTGAGAGCCCCGCGCGATAAGCAAGCAAGCAAGGGGGGACGACCCCCTTGGACCCCGAGGCGTGCAGCAGCACGCCAGGAACATAAAGGAGTAACTGCGATGGCACGCGTTAAGCGCTCCGTCAATGCACACAAGAAGCGTCGGGAAGTTCTCGAGCAGGCGTCCGGCTACCGCGGTCAGCGTTCCCGGCTGTACCGCAAAGCCAAAGAACAGGTAACCCATTCGCTGGTCTACGCCTATCGTGACCGCCGAGCCCGCAAGGGTGACTTCCGCAAGTTGTGGATTCAGCGGATCAACGCCGCTGCCCGCGCGGAAGGCATGACCTACAACCGCTTCATCTCCGGCCTCAAGGCCGCCGGGATTGATGTTGATCGCAAGATCCTCGCTGATCTTGCCGTGACAGATCCTGCAGCATTCGCCACCCTTGTCGAGGTGGCCAAAGAAAACGCGCCGGCCTCCGACGCCACGGCCGCCTGAGGTCGCGCTGCCCAAGGACAGTCTCGACTGGCCGGCTGATCTTCCCGCAGCTTCTCAACCGATGCTGCGGGCCGCTCGTCGGCTGCTGCGCCGTAAGGAACGACAGATAGCTCGGCGATTTCTCGCGGAGGGTCCGCAGGTCATCTCCGAGGCATTGGGACGGCCGAACACCGTCATCGAGTTGATGGTGGTCGAGGACAGCCTGGACCGGCACCGCGAGCTGCTCAATGTCGCGTACGGTCTTGGGGTCCGCATCGCTGTCGCGCCAGCTCGGGCCATCGCTCAGTTGGCCGAGACAGTAACGCCACAAGGCCTGGTTGCGGTCTGCCAGATGATCGACGTCCCAGCTGACGAGGCGCTGAACTCGAGGTCGCGGCTGATCATGCTGTGTGATCAAGTAC
>Ga0307306_10000070_pt1 | contig 21637 bp, 21 predicted proteins | sample ER_DNA_193_FD_194507 | JGI IMG/M metagenome (GOLD analysis project Ga0307306, IMG submission 194507) | Bulk soil microbial communities from the East River watershed near Crested Butte, Colorado, United States - ER_DNA_193 | ecosystem: Environmental > Terrestrial > Soil > Floodplain | place...
CTCCCTCAGCGGCATCGAACTCTTCGATCTCGAGCGGCGACCGGCATGGCCACGGCGGGCCTGCGGGCGACGACGAGGGTGGCGGCGAGCACGGCGAGCGCGAGGATGACGGCGGTGCGCTCGGCGACGGCGATCGTCGCGGGTCCGACGGCTCCGGTTCCTCCGGTGGTGGCTCCCACACGGACGGCCCGAGCCACACCGGCAGCGGCTCAGGCGGCTCAGGCGGCTCGGGTTCGGGCCCGGAGTCCGGGACCACGGGCATCTCGGGATCGGGCGACCGGCACGGCGACAGCAGCGGCAGCGACGACGGGGGTGGATCGAACTCAGGCAGCGGCTCCGACGACAGCGGTAGCAGTAGCGGCGAGACGGGCGACGACGGGGGGACTTCCGGTGGCTCGGGCGGCGACGGCGGCTTCACGAGCGGCGATGGCGGAGACAGCTCCGGCCCGGGCGGCGGCGAGATCGAGAGCGACCCGATCGTCGTCGCCGAACCCACCCTGACCGACAACAGCGGCGAGGGCAGCTCCGGTACGAGCGGCGGCGGCACCGAAGACGGCAGCGGCGCCAGCGGCGGCGACCTCAGCGGCGGCGACTCGACCAGCGGATCGGACGGAAGTCCATAGCCGCGTGATCTTCGCGCCGGCCCCGGGTTGTAGCGCCAGCCAGTTGTTGAACTTCGAACTGAGGAGGAAAGGCATGACCCGCAACAAAGGACGGCGAGCTCGCCTCGGGATGACCTGGTTCGCGTTGGCGCTCGGTGCGCTCGCGCTCTTGGCCATGCCGGGCCTGGCAGCCGCCAAGGACCGCAACCACGATCACCTTCCCGACAGGTGGGAGAAGCGCCACCACCTCTCGCTGAAGGTGAACCAGGGACGGATGGACCAGGACCGGGACCATCTGCGAAACCGGGCGGAGTTCCTCGCCGGCGATGACCCGCGTGATCACGACAGCGACGACGACGGGGTGATGGACGGCAGCGAGCAGGCCGGCACGATCGCCTCCTTCGACGCCGCGACGGGCCGGTTGACGATCGACCTGTTCGGCAACGACACGGTCTCCGGCCTGGTCACCGCAACGACCGAGATCGAGTGCGAGGACCACGCCGGTGCCTCCGCCAGCAGCGAGGGCTCGGGCTCCGGCGAGGCTGAGCCTGGGGACGACCATGGCGACGAGGTCGAGCCGGGCGATGACAACGGCGGCCAGGATGAGGTCGGCGACGACAACGGTGGCCAGGGAGAGGAAGAGCCCGGTGACGATCGCGGCGGCGAAGAGGCCGGTGACGATCGCGAGGGCGACAACTCGGGTCCGGGCAGCGAGAATTCCGGCCCCGGGAACGGAGAGGAGAGCGACGACCAGGAGGACCGCGTCTGCACCACCGCGGAGCTGGTCCCCGGTGCGGTCGTCGAGGAGGCGGAGCTGAAGGTCGCCAACGGCCAGGCGACCTTCGAGGAGGTCGAGCTGTCGGGCAAGGACGCTTAGGCGTCTTTGCCTCGGCGGCGGCTACTTGGCGTTGAGCCAGTCGGAGCCGACGCCGACGTCGACCTCGAGCGGCGGATCGAGCGGGTAGGCAGCGCACATCTCGCGCTCCACCAGCTCGGCCGCCGCTTTCATCTCCGACGGCGGGCCCTCGAAGAGGAGCTCGTCGTGGATCTGGAGGACGAGGCGGGTCTCTCCCCCGGTCTCCGCCAGCGCCCGCTGGCAGCGGACCATCGCCACCTTGATGATGTCGGCGGCGGTGCCTTGGATCACCGTGTTGACCGCCAGCCGCTCGCCGAGGCGGCGGGTGTTGGGGTTGCCGGAGCGCAGCTCGGGGATCGGGCGGCGCCGGCCCATCAACGTCTTCACGAACCCCTCCTCCTGGGCGCGTTCGATCACCTGCTCGCGGAAGGCGCGGACCGCGGGGAAGCGCTCGAGATAGCGGGAGACGAATTCCTCGCCCTCCTTGCGCGGGATGTTGAGCCGGTCGGAGAGGCCGAACCCGGTCAGCCCGTAGACGATCCCGAAGTTGACCATCTTCGCCTTCGAGCGCTGGCCGACGTCGACCTCGTCGCGCTCGATCTCGAAGACCTCGGCGGCGGTGGCGGCGTGGACGTCTTCGCCTTTGCGGAAGACGTCTTTGAGGACGATCTCATCAGCGACGTGGGCGAGGACCCGGAGCTCGACCTGGCTGTAGTCGGCTGAGAGCAGCTGCGCGCCCTCCTCGGCGACGAAGCAGGCGCGGACCGGGCGGCCGATCTCGGTGCGGATCGGGATGTTCTGCAGGTTCGGGTTGGTGCTGGAGAGGCGGCCGGTCGTCGTCGAGGCCTGGTTGAAGGTGGTGTGGACGCGGCCGGTCTCGGGGTCGATCAGCTCCGGCAGCGAATCGAGATAGGTGTTCTTCAGCTTCGTCAGCTCGCGCCAGGACTCGATCTTCTCGACGATCGGGTGCTCGTCGCGGATTTGGACGAGGACGCGGGCGTCGGTCGAGAACCCCGTTTTGCCGCGGCGCTTGCGGGTCAGGCTGAGCTTCTCGAAGAGGATGCGGCCGACCTGCTGCGGCGAGCCGATCGTGAACTCCTCCTCGGCCAGCTCGTAGATCTCCTTTTCCAGAGTGTCGATGCGCTCGCCGAAGCCGGCGCCGACCTCGGCCAGCCGCTCGGCGTCGAGCTTCAGGCCCTCGCGCTCCATCGCCGCCAGCACGCCAACCAGCGGCAGCTCGACCTCGCGCAGCAACTGCTCGAGTCCCAGCTCCTCGATCCGCGGCGCCTGCACGGCGGCGAGGGCGGCGACCAAGCGTGCTTCCTCGGGCGGGTCGAGCCCCGGCTCGAGCTCCTCTCCAAGCGCCATCTGCCCGTCGTCCTCTTCGGGCTTCTCGGCCGCGGCTCCCTCGGCGAGGCCGATGCCAGCGTCGGCGGCAAGCTCGACGAGGTCGTAGGTGCGCCGCTGCGGCTCCAGCAGGTAGGCGGCGATCATCGTGTCGTGGTCGAGCTGCGGCTGGACCCCCTCCCGCGCCGCCGCGGCGAGCAGGCCGTGACGGCCGCCGCCGAGCGACTTCGCGTCGTGGGCGGCGAAGGGCTTGTCGTCGAGCGCGACCGCTAGCTCGTCGAGGCTGGAGGAACCGGCGAGGAGGCGGTCGGCTTCGGCCGCCGCCCAGCGGCCGCCGGCGACTCCGAGAGCGACCGGCCCCTCCCCCAGGTCCCCGGGTGCGGCCTCCTGCGCCTCCACCTCGAGCTCGGTCTGGACCTTGCGGCCCGGCACCGCCGCACCCTCCGGCAGCGCCTCTTCCAGCCGCTCCATCACCGCGCGCAGCTCGAACTCGCGCATGAACTCGCGCAGGGCGCCGCGGTCGGGCTCGCTCGCCATCGCCGCCTCGAGGTCGACCCCGGTCTCGATGTCGTACTGCAACGTCGCCAGTTGCTTGGAGAGGCGCGCGTCGTCCGCGTGGTTGGTGAGGTTTTCCTTGCGTTTTTTCCCCGAGACCTGGTCGACGCTTTCCAGCACCGCTTCCAGCGAGCCGAACTGCTGCAGCAGCTGGGTCGCGGTTTTCTCGCCGATCCCAGGGACGCCGGGGATGTTGTCGGAGGTGTCGCCGCGCAGCCCCATCAGGTCGGTGATCAGCTCGGGCGGCACCCCGTAGCGCTCCTCGACCGCGGCGCGGTCGTAGATCTTCGTCTCGGTGATCCCACGTGAGGTGCTCATCACCCGCACCCCCTCGTCAACCAGCTGGTAGGCGTCGCGGTCGCCGGTCACGACCATCACCTCGACCCCCCCCTCGCGCGCTTGTTTCGCCAGCGAGGCGATCACGTCGTCGGCCTCGTAGCCGTCGACCTTGACGTTGGTGTAGCCGAAGGCCTCGACCAACGGCATCAGGTGCGGCCACTGCTCGCGCAGCAGGTCGGGGCGCGGTTTGCGCTGGGCCTTGTAGAGGTCGTAGGTCTTCTCGCGACCGCTCCAGCCCGCGTCCCAGGCAACCACCACCCCCTGCGGATGGTGTTCGTCGATGATTTTGACCAGCATCGAAGCAAGTCCGTAGATGGCGTTGGTAGGCCGCCCGTCGCTGGTCCCGATCGACTCGGGCAGGGCGAAGAAGGCGCGGTAGGCGAGGCTGTTGCCGTCGATCAGGAAGAGCTGGGGTGCGTCCGCCATCGGGCGGTCACTCTATGACCCTCAGACCTGCCCCGACTCCACCAGATCGACGAGCACCGCGGCGACCTCGGGGTCGAACTGGGTGCCGGCGCAGCGGCGGAGCTCTGCGAGCGCGGCTTCGGTGCTCATCCCCTTGCGGTAGGAGCGCGTCGTGGTCATCGCGCTGAAGGCGTCGCAGCAGGTGACGATCCGGGCCTCGATCGGAATTTTCTCCCCAGTCAGCCCATCTGGGTAGCCGCTGCCGTCGAAGTCCTCATGCGAGGCGCGGACGATCCTCCCCACCTCGGCGAGGACGCCGCCGATCCGCTTCAGCATCCGCTCGCCCTCGATCGTGTGCTGACGGATGACCTCCCACTCGGCCTCGTCGAGCGGCCCCTTTTTGTTGATGATCTCGTTGGGAACGGCGATCTTGCCGACGTCGTGGAGGAGGGCGGCGAACTCGACGTTGCGGCGCTGCTCGAAGTCGAGGCCGAGCCGATCGCTGACCGCGAGCGAGAGTTCGACGACCCCGCGGCTGTGGCTGCCGGTGTAGGCGTCGTCGGCCTCGACTACATCGCCGAGGAGAAGAGCGGTGCCCTGGTAGGCCTCGCTGAGAGCGAGGGCCTGATCGATCCGCGTCTGCCGCTCGCGCGAGAGGATCGAAAGCACGCCGGCGAGCGGGATGACCAGCAGGGCGACCTCGGGACCGACGGCGATCGCGGCCGCGGCGGCGAGCAGGCCCACCGGCGCCAAGGCGGCGTCGAGGCCGTAGACGGGCACGATCATCCGCAGCACGGCCGAGGGCGAGGCGCCGTCGATCAGCCGCGCGCGCAGGGCAGCAGCGGCAAAGTCGAAGGCGAACTGGGCGAGGAGCGCGAGCATGTAGACGGGCCACGAGCCCCAGGAGAAAACCTGGGCGCCGGCGATTGCGATCACCAGCGCCGGCCCGACCGCGTGCCAGCAGTCGCCGAAGACGTGGAAGGCACGGTGGACGCTGGTGCGTCCGGTGGCGTAATCGATCAGGCGGCCGAGCAGCCAGCTGAGGCTGACGACGAGGGGCACGAGGGGGGTCGGGAGGAGGAAGAGCATCGGCACCAGCACCAGCTCGGTGGGCACGGTGTAACCATCCGCGATGTCGAACTTCGCGCGGCAGGCGATCACGTAGGCGACGACGAGGACGCCCAGGGTTCCGAGCTCGACGGCTCGCGGCGAGGAGAGGTAAAGGGCCATCCCCACGGCGACGACGACGAAGGCGCCGCCGGCGAGCTGTTCGACCGCCCGCTCGCGGCCACGGGCCTTGGCCTGGGCGCGATTGCGTCCTCGGGCGAAGAGTTGTTCTGCGTTGGCCTGCGGCGTCGCGGTCTGCATGGGAAACGAGAGTTCCTGGATCGGACCTGGCGTTTACATCGGCAAATCCGGCCGAGAGATGAGCGAATCTCACCCGCACCCACAGAGCAGCGATCCAAAAAGTAACTAGACAGATGGTCTAAAGGGGTTTAGTCCCCCCCTCCCGGCACCGATGCTCGGCCCAGATAAGTGCCAGAAGTGAGCTGAATAAAGGCAAACCTGTCGCGAGGCGGGGACGCAAAGTCAGAGGTCTCGTCCCAGACGAGACGGCTCGACCGCCAGCTTGGTTTCAGACCAGGCTTTTTGGCCTGCGACAAAGGGAGAGTTGCCATGAATTCAGTTCGTAAGCTCGTCGCCATCGCTACGGCGGCGCTTGCAATCTCGGCAGTCTGGGCAGGGGCCGCACAGGCCTGCAACTACACCGGGGCCGAGCAGGTCTTCGCGCCCTGGGGCGATCAGCACTCCTACGTGCTCGCTCCGGACGGGGGCTTCGAGGGCGGCGGTTTGGGCTGGTACCTCGGCGGTGGCGCCAAGACGGTCGCCGGCAACGAGGCGTTCAACCTCAACGACGCCGCCGACAGCCGCTCGCTCTCGCTTCCGGCCGGCAGCACCGCGATCAGCCCGCCGATCTGCATGTCGCTGGACACGCCGAGCTTCCGGCTCGTCGCCCGCAACAGCGGCGATGCGAGCTCGGGCCTGAAGGTGGAAGCGACGTACGCCCTGCTGGGCCTGGTCCGCACCAAGACCGTCAGCACCGTCTACGGCAGCTCGAACTGGGCGCCCTCGCAGCAGATGTCGACGGTCCTCAGCCTCTCGACCATCGTCGGGACCGTGATCCCGAGCGCGATCCAGATCCGGATCACCCCCATCGGCAGCGGCGGCAACTGGCAGGTCGACGACGTCTACGTCGACCCCTTCGCCCGCCACTAACCCCCAGAAGCGCCCGTCCCAGGAGCCCGTGCGAGGTCGGCAAACGACCCGCGCGGGCTCTTCTTCGAGCCGGGCGAGGACCGCAATCCAGCGCCCGTGTCAGCTCGGCGCGCGGTGATCCTTTCGAGTCGTTGGCTCAGGAACAGCCGGAACGGGTGGCTTGGGTTGGCGACATAGCGCGACAGGCTGCCGCGGGCGCCGGACAGCGATACGTCGGAGCGGCCGGGGAAGTCGACGGTGAGCCGTCCATGTAGACGACCACGTCTCTCGCCGCTCTTGTAAAAACGAGCGACACCCTCGAACGGCAGCGGCGGCGCCAACCGCGCGCTTCGAGCCGGTACGTCGTAGTCGAAGGACGCGATCGCACCGGTCGCCGCGACGCCGCGAATCACCGCCAGGCCGGGACTTCGTTCTTCGATCGAGGCACCGAAGTACGCCGGCCGGGTAGGCGAGTTCGCCCTCACGTCGAGCACGAGGTCACCGGTGCGCAGATGACGACGAACCCGGAGGCGAGCGCCTGGTGAGTTCCCGCCGCTGCCTTCCACCGCCGGCCCGCCTGCACAGAGCAGGTTCAGCCCCACCCGCAGTTCCCCCGGGGCCCGCGAGGCATGGACCTCCGTGTACCCCTCCTCCCCCTTGAATTCGATCTGGCCTTCATAGAAGCCGGAGTCGAACTCGACCTGCTGTGGATCGCACCTCGAATGCTGTTTCGTCGGCCTGCCGCTGGGGACGAAGTTGAGATCGAGGGAGCCGAGGCGACCGAGGTCGGCGGCGATCGTCGTTTCGGTCACCTCCACGTGACGGCGGACGAAGTAGGTCACCCCCGCGCCCTTGCGCCCCACGAAGAGGATCAGCCCGTCGTGGTCGCCGCGGGGATCGCCGTCGTAGGCGAGCGCGTGCAGCGAGTAGCCGTTGCTGGTGGGGAGCCGGAAGCCGCCGGGAGGGAACAGCGACTCGGCGGCGGCCGGAGCACTCCCACCCGTGGCGGCGGCCGCCAGCAGGAACAAGCAGATGGCGCAAGCCCGCTTCATTAGTCGCGCAACCCTATGGCAGCGCGCTGTCGAGGATTGGGCCGGTGCCCGCAATCTGATTCGATAGCCGCTCATGGCCGTCAGCGCCCAATACAGCGTCACGATTCGGGTCGAGCTCGACGCCCGCCAGGAGCCCCTCGGGCGGCTGACGGCGGCGATCGCCGAGGCAGGCGGGCAGCTGCAGGGCGTGGATCTCGTGCCGGGCGCCGGGCCGGAGGGCAAGCGGGTGCGAGAGTTCACCATCGACGCCGCCGACCGCGACCACTGGGAGAAGATCCTGCGGGCGATCGGCTCGACGCGGGGCGCCCGGGTGCTCGACTACGTCGACCGGACGATGCAGATGCATCGCGGCGGCAAGATCGACATGCGCAACAAGTACCCGGTGAAGACGCGCGACGACCTCTCGATGGCCTACACGCCCGGTGTCGCCCGCGTCTGCATGGACATCCACGCCGATCGCAGCAAAGCCTTCGAGTACACGATCAAGAAGAACACGGTCGCGGTCGTCTCCGACGGCAGCGCCGTCCTCGGCCTCGGCAACATCGGCCCCGAGGCGGCGATGCCGGTGATGGAGGGCAAGTGCATGCTCTTCAAAGAGTTCGCCGGCGTCGACGCCTTCCCGATCTGCCTCGACACCCAGGACGCCGACGAGATCGTCCGCGCGGTCGAGCTGATGGCCCCCACCTTCGGCGGCATCAACCTCGAGGACATCTCCGCCCCCCGTTGCTTCGAGATCGAGGAGCGGCTGAAGGAGAGCCTCGACATCCCGGTCTTCCACGACGACCAGCACGGCACCGCCGTCGTCACCATGGCCGCCCTCTTCAACGCCCTGAAGATCACCGGCAAACCGATCGAGCAGCTGCGGGTGCTGGTGGTTGGCCTCGGCGCCGCAGGGGTAGCGGTGACGAAGATGATGCAGGAAGCAGGCGTCAGCCACATCATCGGCTGCGACCGCAAAGGCGCCCTCTCGACCGAGCGCGAGGATTACCAGGCCGGCGAGATGAACGCGACCAAGCGCTGGTTCGCCGAGACCTTCAACCCCGACAAGGTGAGCGGCACCCCCGACGACGCGATCGAGGGGATGGACCTCTTCATCGGCCTCTCGGGGCCCGGCATCATCCAGGCGGAGTCGCTGGAGAAGATGAACGACGACGCGATCGTCTTCGCGATGGCCAATCCGACGCCCGAGGTGATGCCCGAGGACGCCGCCCCCTACGTGCGGATCATGGCGACGGGGCGTTCCGACTACCCGAACCAGATCAACAACGTGCTCGCCTTCCCCGGCATCTTCCGCGGCGCCCTCGACGCCGGCGCGGCAGCGATCACCGACGAGATGAAGCTCGCCGCCGCGAAAGGGATCGCGATGGCGGTCTCCGAGGCCGACCTCGCCGAGGACTACATCATTCCCAGCGTGTTCAACCGCGAAGTGGCGCCGAAAGTCGCCGAATCGGTGGTCGAGGAGGCGAAGCGGGACGGGATCGCCCGGTTGAACGAGGAGACCGGGACCTTCGCGGCGGTCGAGAGCTAGCCGATGCGGGTCCTCGTCACCGGAGCCAGCGGCACGATCGGCACGGCTCTATGTGACGCCCTCTTCGCCCGCGGCGACGACGTCGTCGGCCTCACCCGCAACCCCAGCCGCGCCCGCTCCTCCAACCCCCGCGTCACCTGGCACAAGTGGGAGCCGACCCTGGAACGGCCGGACCCCGCCGCCTTCGAGGGAGTCGACGGCGTCGTCAACCTGGTCGGCGAGCCGGTCGACCAGCGCTGGACCGAGGAGTCGAAACAGCGAATCATGGAAAGCCGCCGCCAGGCGACCCACAACCTCGCGCAGACGATCGAGGCGCTGGAGGAGTCCAAGCGGCCGCAGGTGCTGGTCAGCCAGTCGGCGATCGGCTACTACGGCGATCGCGGCGACGAGGAGCTAGACGAGAGCTCGGCGCCCGGCAGCGGCTTCATCTCCGAGGTGCCGCAAGCCTGGGAGCAGGCCGCGCATGAGCTCGACAACGCCGGCGTGCGGGTGGTCGTCGTCCGCACCGGCCTGGTGCTGACCGACAAGGGCGGGCTGCTGAAGGAAATGCTGACGCCGTTTAAGCTCGGGGTCGGCGGCCCGCTGGCGGGCGGTAAGATGTACTTCTCCTGGATCCACCTCGACGACGAGGTCGGGATCCTGCTCTGGGCGCTCGACGACGAGGGGGTCAGCGGCACGGTCAACGCCACCGCCCCCGAGCCGGTGACGAACAAGGAGTTCTCGAAGACGCTCGGCCGCGCGGTCAACCGTCCCGCGATCGCGCCGGTGCCCGGTTTCGTCCTCGACCTCAAATTCGGCAGCGAGTTCGGTCACGTCCTCCGCGGCGGCCAGCGGGTGCTACCGAAGCGCACGCAGGAGCTCGGCTACGGCTTCAAGCACCCGCGCCTGGACGAGGCGCTAGCCGACCTCGTCTAGGACCGCCTGGCGCGGGGACGAGCTGTCCCCCTCGAGAGCGCTGAGGATGCGGCGCGCGGCCTTGGCGCCCGAGTCGGCTTCGACCCAGGCGATGTCGGCGGCTTCGACGATCGACCGCGTGGACTCAGCCGCCGGGCCGGGAGATTCGAGGTAGGCCACGGTGGTCGAGTCCTCGGTGGCCCGGCGGGCGTTCCTGCCGGCCGTCGAGAGGTCGGCGCCACCACCCGCGTCGACCGAGGATAGGCAGACGACACGCACCCTGAGGTCGGCGTCCTTTCCGCCCGTCCCTTTCAACTCGTTCTGTGCTTCGACGCAGAGCGGTGCCGCCGCATACAGCGAGACCTCGGCGCCGGCGGAGGCGCCACCGCCTCCGCATCCAGCCGCGATGAGCGCCAGCGCCAGCAGCGCCGGGGCGAGCGATCTAGCCAAAGAAGACCTCGGCCTCTTCATAGAGCTCGGACGGCACCGTCTTCAGCTCCGCCGTCGCCTTCGACAGCGCCACCAGCTCGATCTCGGTCCCCCGCAGGGCGGTCATCATCCCCCAGCCGCCGGAGTCCGCGGCGTCGATCGCGTGGAGGCCGAAGCGCGTCGCCAGGACGCGGTCGAATGCGGTCGGGGTGCCGCCGCGCTGCACGTGCCCGAGCACCGTCGCCCGCGTCTCTTTGCCGGTGCGGCGCTCGATCTCACCCTCCAGCCAGTGGCCGATCCCGCCGAGGCGCGCGTGGCCAAAGGCGTCGAGGTTGGATTCGTCGGCTTCCGACATCCCGTCGAGCGGCTCGGCCCCCTCGGCGACGACGATGATCGGCGCGAAGCGGCTGGCGAAGCGGCTGCCGACGATCTCGCAGACCGCCTCGACGTCGAACTTGCGCTCCGGGATCAGGATCGCGTTGGCGCCGCCGGCGAGGCCGGCGTGGAAGGCGATCCAGCCCGCGTGCCGTCCCATCACCTCGACGATCAGAACCCGGTGATGGCTGTCGGCGGTGGTGTGGAGGCGGTCGATCGCCTCCATCGCGATGTTGACCGCGGTGTCGAAGCCGAAGGTGTAATCGGTGGCGCCGAGATCGTTGTCGATCGTCTTCGGGACGCCGACCACCGGCACCTCGAACTCTTCGTGGAGGCGGGACGCCGCCCCCAGCGTGTCCTCGCCGCCGATTGCGATCAGTCCGTCGACGCCGGCCGCGGCGAGGTTCTCGAGGACTCGTTGCGGTCCGTCCTCCTCGGCCAGCGGGTTGGTCCGGGAGGAGCCGAGGATGGTGCCCCCGCGGGGCAGGATTCCCCGCACCTCCGGCACCCCGAGCGGCGCCATGTCACCCTCCAGCGGTCCCCTCCAGCCGTCGCGGTAGCCGACGAACTCGTGTCCGTAGCTGGCTACCCCCTTGCGGACGACGGCGCGGATCACCGCGTTGAGGCCTGGGCAGTCGCCGCCTCCGGTCAGGACTCCGATGCGCATGCCTCAGATTAAAGCTGCCTAACCAAAGTGCAGCGCAGTGGCTCCGAGGCCGTGTACGTGAGAGGCTGGCAGGCATGAACGAGACGCCAGACCTCCAAGCCGCCACGCAAACCTCCCAGCAGACCTGGGCCAAAGGCGACTTCGCGATGGTCGCCAGCATCGTCTCCCACGCCGCCGAGGATCTCGTCGAAGCAGTCGAGGTCTTCCCGGGGGACCGCGTCCTCGACGTCGCCTGCGGCAGCGGCAATGGCGCGATCGCCGCCGCCCGCCGCGCCTGGGGCAACACGGTCGGCCTCGACTTCGTCCCGCAGCTGCTCGAGCGGGCGCGTGAGCGGGCAGCGGCGGAGCGGCTGGAGATCGAGTTCCTCGAGGGGGACGCCCAGGCGCTCCCCTTCGGCGAAGGCGAGTTCGACGTGACGATGTCGATCTTCGGCGCGATGTTCGCCCCCGACCAGCAGCGCACGGCCGACGAGCTGCTGCGGGTGACGAAGCCGGGCGGCCGCGTCGGGATGGCGAACTGGTGCCCGGACGGCGGCCTCGAGCGGCTGTTCCTGACGGTGATGAAACACACCGGCGGCCCGCCCCCCGGGGTGATGCCACCGGTCCTCTGGGGCAACGAAGACCATGTGAAGCAGCTCTTCGGCGACGGTGTCTCCGAGCTTCGCGCCGACCGCGTCAAATCGCGCCAGGCGTTCCTTTCGGCGGATCACTACATCGACTTCTTCCGCACCTACTTCGGCCCGATCAAGAGCGCCTACGAAAATGTCGGTCCCGAGGGCGAGCAGGCGCTGACCGAGGACCTGCAACAGATGCTCGCGGATGTGAACACCGCCGGTGACCGGGCGCTGGTGATCGAACCCGAATACCTGCGCGTGATCGCCACCCGCGCCTAAGTTGGAGACAGTCTGCCCGTCTCCGGGTGACACCAAGGGAGACTGAACATTGCTTTGAGAGGGAAGTTTTGATTACTCTCGTCAGGTACATCAACCGACGGGGGTAGGCAGTGAGAGGGAGTGGGGTTGCAGTTCTCGCGGCGATGGGCGTGCTCATGGCGGCAGCGATTCTGGCCGGCTGTGGCAGCGACAGCAGCTCCGGCGCGTCGGCGACCGACGAAGCCGCCGCGCCTCTCAACAAGGCTCAGTTCGTCAAGCAGGCCGACGAAATTTGCCAGCAGGGCCTGAAGGAGAAGGACGAAGCTGTGACGGCTGCCCTGGAAAAGCGAGCCCAAGAAAAACAGACCCCTCCCACCACGCAGGAAAGTGTGAAATTGGTCGAAGAAGCCGTCCTCCCCTCATACGGCAAGACGGTCGACCAGCTGAGCCAACTGGGCGCCCCCAAGGCGGACGAAGCCAAGGTCGAAAAAATGATGGGCGAATTCGAAGCGGCCATCAAGGCCACGGAAGCCAACCCCGCCAAGGCGATGAACAGCAACCCGTTCGAATCCGCGGACAAAGCCGCCGAGGCTTACGGCATCGACAAATGTCGCTTCTAAGCGAACGCTAGGAACTACTCGGCGGCGCGGCGATGCGGACCGCGGCGCCGATCAGCAACACGCCGAAGAAGATCATGCCGGCGACACCGCCGCCCTGGCCGAACGCGGCGTAGCCGACCACCATGGCGGTGATCGCGAGGAAGAGGGTTACGACCATGCTCATATCGCCGGGCATCCTATTGGATCGTCCCGGTGGAGCGAGCGGTCGCCAGGGCTTCGCGGGTCTCGCCCAGGAACGAGGCCACGGCGTCGGCGGCGCCCCCGGGTGAGGCCCCCTCCCCGGCGGCGCGAACGAGGCGGCTGCCGATGATGACGCCATCGGCGATCTTGCCGACGACGGCAGCCTGCGCCGGGTCGCCGATCCCGAAGCCGACGGCGACCGGGACCTCGGCGGCGGCCTTCGTGGCCTCGACCAGCTCGCTCAAGGCGGCTGGAACCTCGGCCCGCTCGCCGGTGGTGCCGACGGTGGAGACGACGTAGACGAAGCCGCGCGCCGATTCGCAGATGCGGGCGCGCCGCTCCGCCGGCGTCGTCGGCGCCAGCAGCGGCACCAGCGCCAGCCCCTCGGCGGCGAAGGCGTCGCGCACCTCCCCCGCCTCGTCGAGCGGGAGGTCGGGGACGATCACCCCGGCCGCGCCGGCGGTCTGCGCCATCCGGGCGAAGGTCGAGGCGCCGCCCTGGGCGAGGACCATGTTGGCGTAGGCCATGAAGACGACGGGAACTTCGGCGGAGACCGAGCGGCAGACCTCCAGGGCGGTCTCCAGGGTGGCGCCGGCCTCCAGCGCCGCGGTCGCCGCCGCGTGGATCGTCGGACCGTCGGCAAGCGGGTCGGAGAACGGGACCCCGAGCTCGATCAGGTCGGCGCCGGCGTCCACGTACGCCGCGGCGACGGCAAGCCCGGCCTCGCGATCAGGGTACCCGGCCATCATGTACGGCATCAGCGCCGCCCTGCCTTGATCGGCGGCCGCCTTGAAGGCCGCTGCGATCCGCTGCTCGCCGCTCACGGCAGGATCTCGCCGGGGGGTTTGAGCCTGGCCGTCGCCTCGGCCATGTCCTTGTCGCCCCGGCCCGAGAGGCAGAGGACGTCGAAGCCATCACCCTCCAGGGGGTTTTCGGTCAGCCACGCCACCGCGTGGGAGGACTCGAGCGCGGGGATGATCCCCTCCAGCCGCGCCAGCTCTGCCCAGGCCGCCAGCGCCTGCTCGTCGGTAACAGCCGTGTAGGTGGCGCGGCCGCTGTCGCGCAGCTGCGCGTGCTCGGGGCCGACGCCGGGATAGTCGAGCCCGGCCGAGATCGAGTGGGCCTCGAGGATCTGACCTTCCTCGTCGGCGATCACCGAGGAGAGCGAGCCGTGGAGGACGCCTTTGGTCCCCCCCTGCAGCGAGGCGCCGTGGCGCTGGGTGTCGAGCCCCTCCCCCGCCGCCTCGACCCCCACCAAAGCGACCTCGGCGTCGTCGACGAAGGGGCTGAAGATGCCGATCGCGTTGGAGCCGCCGCCGACGCAGGCGATCACCCGCGATGGCAGCGAGCCCTCGACCGCCAGCGCCTGCTCGCGTGCCTCTTCGCCGATCACCCGCTGCAGATCGCGGACCAGCGCCGGGTAGGGCGCCGGGCCGACCGCCGACCCGATCACGTAGTGGGTGGTGGCGGCGTTGGCGACCCAGTCGCGGATCGCCGCGCTGACCGCCTCCTTCAGCGTCCGCGCCCCCGCCTCGACCGGCGACACCTCCGCCCCCAGCAGCTTCATCCGCTCGACGTTGGGCGCCTGGCGGCGGATGTCCTCGGTGCCCATGTAGACGACGCATTCGAGGCCCAGCAGGGCGCAGGCGGTAGCGGTCGCCACCCCGTGCTGGCCGGCGCCGGTCTCGGCGATCACCCGCGGCTTGCCCATCCGCGCCGCCAGCAGCGCCTGACCGACCGCGTTGTTGATCTTGTGGGCGCCGGTGTGGGCGAGGTCCTCCCGCTTCAGGTACACCCGCGAGCCGACACGCTCGGATAGCCGTTCGGCCAGGTACAGCGGCGTCGGGCGGCCGATGAAGTCGCGCCGCAGGAGGTCGAGCCGGCCCGTGAACTCCTCGTCCTCGCGCGCCTCCTCCCAGGCGGCGGTCAGCTCGTCGAGCGCCGGGATCAGGGTCTCGGGCACGTAGCGCCCCCCGTAGGGGCCGAACCTCTGCTCGATCGCGCTCATGCCTCGGCGCCTACCGGGTTCGCCGCCTCGAAGAAAGCGGCCATCGCCGCGTGGTCCTTGCGCCCCGGCTCCAGCTCGACGCCGCTGGCGACGTCGACTGCGTAGGGATGGGCGATCGCGATCGCGTCGGCGACGTTGTCGGGGCGCAGGCCACCGGCGAGGATCGCCGGCACTTCCGAGCGATGCCCGCGCAAGAGCTCCCAGTCGAAGCTCTGGCCGGTGCCCCCCCAGGCGCCCTTGGCGCGGCGGTCGAAGAGGTGGAAGTCCGTCCGAAACGCCTCGGCCGCATGGATGTCGGCGGCGCTGGCGACGTGCACGGCCTTCGCCACCCCCACCCCGGTCCGCCGCTTGACCTCCGAGCAAAAAGAAGACCCCTCGGCCCCGTTCAGCTGCACCAGCGTCAGCCCCTCGTCCTCCACCGCCCGCACAACCTCCTCGAGCGTCGGATTCACGAACACCCCGACGATCTCGCACTTGCGGCGGTACGCGGCAGCGATCTGCGCCGCCACGGCCCGATCGACGTCGCGAGGGCTGCCGTGGAAATGGATCAACCCCACTGCCCAGGCTCCAAGCCGAACCGCCTCGGCCGCATCGTCCATATTCGTGATCCCGCAGAACTTGACGCGCATCCACTCAGCGTACGGGAAGACGGGCCTGACCCCGCGGCCAGGCCCGTCGGCAACCAAACGATCTATTCGCTGCTGTCGGGCTGGGTCCCGAGGGTGACGTCGGCGGTCTTCTCGTCGCCGCCGCGGAGGAACTTCAGTGCGAGCTTGTCGCCGGGCTTGGAGTCCTGGATCTGTTCGACCAGCTCTTCCATGCTCTTCACCTTCTTGCCGTTGGCTTCGGTGATGATGTCGCCGCCGAGGCGCACTTCTTCGCCGTTGATCGTGGCGGTGGTGCTGCCGGCTTCCAGGCCCGCCTTGTCAGCCGGGCCGTCCTTGACCACCTGCTGCACGAGGACCCCTTCTTCGACCGGCAGGTTGAGCGCCTTCGCCAGTTCGGGGGTGATCGTGCCGCCGCTGATGCCGAGGAAGGCGTGTTCGACTTCGCCCTTCGTCTTCAGCTGCTCGATCTCGGCCCGGATCGTGTCGATCGGGATCGCGAACCCGATGCCGACGTTGCCGTTGCCGCCGCCGCCGGTGGCGATCTGGGAGTTGATCCCGATCACCCGGCCTTCGGCGTCGATCAGCGGGCCGCCGGAGTTGCCGGGGTTGATCGCGGCGTCGGTCTGGATCACGTGGTTGATCGAGAAGCCGTTCGGAGCCTGGATCTGCCGCTGCAGCGCCGAGACGATGCCGCTGGTGACGGTGCGGTCGAGGCCGAACGGGTTGCCGATCGCCACCACCGGGTCGCCGACTTCGCTTTCAGAGGAGTGGCCGAGGGTCAGCGGATGCAGTTCCTTCGCCGGCGCGTCCACCTTCAACAGGGCGATGTCGGTGCCGGGGTCGGTGCCGACGACTTCGGCCGGGTGGGTCTTTTCGGACTTGCCGAGTTTGACCGTGACCTTTTCGGCACCTTCGATCACGTGGTTGTTGGTGAGGATGTGACCTTCGTCGTCGATCACGAAGCCGGAGCCGGTCGCGGTGCCGCCGCCTTCGGATTCGGGTTCGCCGAAGGGGTTGAGGAATTCGCTTTCGGTCGCTTCGAGCTGGGATTCGATGAAGACGACGCCCTCGCCGTCGGCCTTGTAGATCTGGTTGACGACGTTGCTGGAGCCGTCTTCGGACTTGGCGTCGACGGGCGCGGTGAGCGGAGCGGCAACGGTCGTCGTCGTGCCGCCGCCGGAATCGACGACGCCGGCGGCGATCGCGATCAGTCCGACGACGGCGACGACGAGGCCGCCAAGGAGAGCCGAGAAGAACGGGCTGCGGAGTTTCGAAGGTTGCTGAGGCATGAGAGGAGGATGACCGGGAGCCGTGATCGCTCCCTAAATGCTCTTCAAAAGTTTTCTAAAGATGGCAGACCGGGCAGGCGGGGCTGCTCAGACGAGGTGTTCGCGGGTGCTTTCGTCGCTGCCAGTTAGCTCCCGCACCTTCGCCTCAGGGTCAGAGGAAGTCATCAAGGCGCCGCCGATCAGGACCGCGTCGACCCCGACCCGGTCGAGTTCGGCCAGCTCCTCCCGGCCGGAGATGCCGCTCTCGGCGACCACGGTCTTACCGGCCGGGACGTCGGGCATCAGCTCGTAGGTGGTGCCGATGTCGACGCTCATGTCATCGAGGTTGCGGTTGTTGACCCCGATCACCTCGGCACCGGCCTCGAGCGCCCGCTCGAGCTCCTCGGCGTCATGCACCTCGACCAGGCAGTCGAGATCGATCGAGCGCGCCTCTTGGTAGAGCGAGCGCAGGTCGCGGTCGCTGAGGGCGGCGACGATCAGCAGCACCGCGTCGGCGCCGTTCACCGCCGCCTCGTAGAGCTGGTAGGGGTCGACGATGAAGTCCTTGCGGATGATCGGCAGGTCGCAGGCGGCGCGGGCGGCGCGCAGGTCGGCGAGCGAGCCGCCGAAGTGGCGCTCGTCGGTGAGGACGGAAAGCGCAGCGGCACCGCCGCGCTCGTAGGCAGCCACCTGGGCGGCGAGATCGATCGACTCCGGTGCGAGCGCGCCGGCGCTGGGCGAGCGGCGCTTGAACTCGGCGATCAGGGACAGCCCCGGCCGGGTGAGCGCCTCGTTGAAGGGTCGGTCGTCCCGACGGGCGGAGAGCCGCGTTTCCAGATCGGCCTGGGAGAGATCGGCGCGACGCGCCTCGACCCCCTCCTGGGCCCCCGCGATGAGCTGGTCCATCATTCCCACTTGAGCTAAGGAAGCCTAGACGGCGGAGGTCGCCGTTGCCGCTTTCAGCCGCTCCAGCACGTCGGCTGCCGCCCCGGAGTCGATCGCCTCGCCGGCTTTGGCGATCCCCTGCTCCAGATCGGAGGCAAGGCCGCCGACGTAGATCGCCGCGGCGGCGTTGAGCAGAACGAGGTCGCGCTGCGGGCCCGGCTCTCCGGACAGCACCCCGCGGCTGACGGCGGCGTTCTCCTCCGGCGTCCCGCCGGCGACGCTGGCCAGGTCGACCGGGGCGAGGTTGAACTGTCCCGCCTCGACGAACCACTCGGCGGTACGGCCGTCAGCGACCTCGATCACCCGGGTCGGCGACGAGAGCGACAGCTCGTCGAGGCCGTCCTCGGCGGAAACGACGAGGGCGCGAACGCTGCCGAGCGTGACCAGAGCCTCGGCGATCGTCTCCTGGTAATGGCGGTCGGCGACGCCGAGCAGCTGCCGGTTCGCTCCGGCCGGGTTGGTCAGCGGGCCGAGGAAGTTGAAGATCGTTCGCACTCCCAGCGCTTTACGTGCCGGAACGACGTGCGCCATCGCCGCGTGGTGCCTGGGGGCGAACATGAAGCCGAAGCCAATCTCGTCGATGCAGCGCCCGACCTGCTCGGGCTCGATTTCCACGTTGACGCCAAGCGCCTCGAGCAGGTCGGCGGAGCCGGATTTGCTCGTGTTGGAGCGGTTGCCGTGCTTGGCGATCGCGCAGCCGGCGCCGGCTGCGACGAAGGCGGCCGTGGTCGAGATGTTGAAGGTGGAGGGGCCGCCGCCGGTGCCGCAGGTGTCGACGAGGTCATGGCGCTTCGTCGCCACCGGGGCCGCGAGGCCGCGCATCGTCCGCGCCAGGCCAACAAGCTCCGGCACCGTCTCCCCCTTTGCCCGCAGCGCGATTAGGAAGGCGCCGGTCTGGATCGGGTCGGCCCGCCCCTCCATGATCTCGCTCAGCACAGCGGAGGCGTGGTCGGCGGTGAGGTGGTCGCCGGCGCAGACAGCGTCGATCGCGCGGCTGACGATGTCGTTAGGCATTCCGATCGCTTCCATCATCGGCGATGAAGTTGGCGAGCAAGTGCTTCCCCTGCGGGGTGAGGACCGACTCCGGGTGGAACTGAACGCCCTCGACCGGCAGCTCGCGGTGGCGCGCGCCCATCACCACGTCGCCGAGCTTGGCGCTCAGCTCGAGCTGCTCGGGGAGCTCCGCGTCGGCGATCAGCGAGTGGTAGCGGCCGGCGACCATCGGGCTCGGCAGGCCGGCGTAGATCGTCTTGCCGTCGTGCTCGACTTCGCCCTCCTTGCCGTGAATCGGCTCCCCCTGGACGACGCGACCGCCGAAGGCCTCGACCATCGCCTGGTGGCCGAGGCAGACGCCTAGGACCGGCGTGCCGGCTTCGCCGAAGGCCTTGATCGCCGCGCCCGAGATCCCGGCCTCGGCCGGGGTGCAGGGGCCGGGCGAGACGACCAGGCGGTCCGGCTGCCGCGCCAGCAGCTCCTCGACCGTCGCCTTGTCGTTGCGGACGACTTCCACCTCCGCTCCCAGCTCGCCCAGGTACTGGACGAGGTTGTAGGTGAAGGAGTCGTAGTTGTCGATCACCAGCACGCGCATCGCTACTCCCAGTCCGGCTGCCCGCAGGCGACCTCGACCGCGCGGAAGACCGCCCGCGCCTTGTTGACCGACTCGTTCCACTCGTACTCGGGCTTGGCGTCGGCGACGGTGCCGCCGCCCGCCTGCACGTGGATCTGCCCGTCCTTGATCACCGCGGTGCGGATGTGGATCGCGGTGTCGAGGTCGCCGTCCCAGGAGAGGTAGCCGACGGCGCCGCCGTAGCCGCCGCGCTTCACCTGCTCGAGCTCGTCGATGATCTGCATCGCCCGCACCTTCGGGGCTCCCGACAAGGTCCCGGCCGGGAGCGCCGAGCGCAGCACGTCGAGGGCGCTGACGCCCTCTTTCAGCTTGCCGGAGACCTGGCTGACGATGTGGAGGACGTGCGAGTAGGTCTCGACGACCATCAACTCGTCGACGCTGATGCTGCCGTACTCGCAGACGCGGCCGAGGTCGTTGCGGCCGAGATCGACCAGCATCACGTGCTCGGCCCGCTCCTTGGGGTCGTTGATCAGGCTTTCGGCCCGGCGCCGATCCTCGTCCTCGCTGCCGCCGCGGGGCCTGGTGCCGGCGATCGGCCGCGTCTCCACCCGGTCGCCGATCACCTTGACCAGCGGCTCGGGCGAGGCGCCGGCGACCTGGAAGTCACCGAACTCGAGGAAGTACATGTAGGGCGAGGGATTGACCGCCCGCAGGCCGCGGTAGACGGAGAAGGCCTCAACCGTCGCCGGCGCCGAGAAGCGCTGAGAGGGAACGACCTGGAAGGCGTCGCCGGCGTGCACGTACTCGACGATCCGCGCCACCGCCGCTTCGAACTCCTCCCGCTCCATGTTGGACTCGAATTGCGGCGGCTCGGCGACCTTCGGCTGCTCGGGCACGGGCACGGCGCCGCGCAGGCGCTCGCGCATCTCGGCGATTGTCGCCGCCGCCGCCTCGTAGGCGGCATCGACGCTGCCGTCCTCCTCGACGAAGGCGCAGGCGAGGATCGTCAGCTCGTGGCGCAGGTGGTCGAAGACCAGCATCGCGTCGGTCACCATCAGCGCCATGTCCGGCAGGCCGAGCGGGTCGGGATTAGGAGCGCCGAGCGGCTCGACGGTGCGGACCAGGTCGTAGGCGAAGAAGCCGACGGCGCCGCCGGCGAATGGCGGCAGCCCCTCGACCGGCGCCGGCCTGTATCGGCGCAGGCGCTCGCCGACGGCGGCGTAGGGATCAGGTGCCGCATCGACGCGAGTCGGCGCCGCGCCGGGGCTGAGCTCCTCCCCGCTCCACTCCGAGAGCGCGCCCTCGCTCCAGCGCAGCAGCGCTCGCGGTCGCAGGCCGACGAACGAGTAGCGGCCGACCTGCCCCTGCTCGGCCGACTCGAGCAGGAAGCACGGCGAGCCCTCCGGCTCGCCGGCACGCAGCTTGAGGAAGGCGGAAACCGGGGTCTCGCAGTCGTCGATCAAACGCGCCCGCACCGGCACCACGTTGCCCTCGCGGGCGAGCTCGCGCGCCTCCTCCAGGCTTGGCTCGAGCCGAATCTCCGAGTCAGCCGCTACGCGCATTCAGCACCTCCATCACCTTCGTCTGCGAGACCCCGCGTGAGGCCAGCAGGACGCTGAGGTGGTAGAGGACGTCGGCGGCCTCTTCGGCGACCCGCTCCTCGCTCTCTTCGCGGGCGGCGCGGACCACCTCCTCGGCCTCCTCCTCGACCTTCTCGCCGATCATCTCGCGATCGTCGAGCAGGGTCACGGTGTAGCTGCCGTCGGGCCGCTGCAGGGCGCGGTGGCGGATCGTCCGCTCCAGCGCCGGCAGCGCTTCGTAGGTGACCGGGTAGGGCTCGCCCTCCGCAGGCGGCGCGTCTTTTCGCGGCGAGGCCGAGCCGAGCACCTCGCGGTAGAAGCAGCTGCGCTCCCCCGTGTGGCAGGCGGGGCCGGCGGGATCGACGAGCGCCACCAGGGCGTCGCCGTCGCAGTCGTAGCGGAGCTGGCGCAGGTGCATGAAGTTCCCCGAGGTTTCGCCCTTTTTCCAGAGCTCGTCGCGCGAGCGGCTGTGGAAGTGGAGGTCGCCCTGCTCCAGGGTCATCTCCAGCGAGCGGGCGCTCATGTAGGCGAGCATCAGCACCTCGCCGCTGGCGAAGTCCTGGACGACGCAGGGCACCAGGCCCTGCTGGTCGAATTCGATTTCGGGAAACATCGGGGGAATCGTAAACGTCGCCTGCCGGGAACCCGGCTACTCGATCCCTAGACGGTCGAGCAGGTCCTCGT
>Ga0307306_10000071_pt1 | contig 21627 bp, 22 predicted proteins | sample ER_DNA_193_FD_194507 | JGI IMG/M metagenome (GOLD analysis project Ga0307306, IMG submission 194507) | Bulk soil microbial communities from the East River watershed near Crested Butte, Colorado, United States - ER_DNA_193 | ecosystem: Environmental > Terrestrial > Soil > Floodplain | place...
GCCCCCACCCGGGACGCTGTCCAGGTGCGAGCCCGACCAGACGTTGCGGCCGCCGCGGCGCCCGAAGAGGTTGCCCGCCTCGTCGCGGTCGACCACGAGCCCGGCCTCCGTCATCCAACCGGCCGCTAGCTCGTGCGCCGCATCCTCCTCGTGCGAGTACCCCGGGCGGGTCGCACCGCAGATCGCATACAGCGCGTCGAGGCGCTCAAGGACCCGGGAAGCGGCTACAGCCCGAAGGGGTTGAACGACTCAGGACTGCGGAGCGTCACGGAGCGCCGTCGATTCAGGGGGATTCCGGGCACCGGGTAACGCTATCTCGCCTCATGATGGGCTGCCAATCGCGCAATTCTCGGCACTGGGCAGCGAAACCGAAAGGGCCGCCGCTGGCCAGGTCTTTCGGTTTTACGGGTTGCCGGCGGAGCGCAATGCGCAGCTCCGCATCGGCCGCGGCTTCTTATGGCCGCGCGTGCCCGAGCTCCAACGGGGATTGCTGCACGGATCCCCGCGGCGCGGAACGGCGTGGACTCTTGCTGTCTGCGACGGCACAGTCATCGTGTCGCCCATGCTCGTCGTGCCCGATTCGACGCCGAGGCCGGTGAATCCGAACAAGAGAAGAAACACGAACAGGATCGCCATGCGTCCAGTATTGCCCAAAATCAGGGCCGTGATATCACGCCAAGATACCCGTCTAGCGATATTGCAGCGGAGATTTGCAATCGGCAGTCGGCAGCGGAAGGATCGTGATCCGCATAACCGCGTCCACCACTCTGGAAGGGGGAGAGAGATGAAGCAATGGCGCTGGTTGGCAGGCCTTGCCGCGCTCGGCGCGATCCTCGTGCTCGTGATGGGGACAGCCGGGCACGCTGGCCCGAAGATGAACTACCACCACCTGAACAAGATTCAGAAACGTCTTGCCTCGGGGGTGTTTACGGAGATGCTCGCGCCACAGGCGACGGACGTCGGAACCGCAGTGAACCCCGACGTCGCAGCAGGGGGTGGCGGTGACGAGGAAGGAGACGAGGACGACAGTCTCGCTCCGCCAGACGCGTATGGATCGCCGTCCGGGAGCTCGTCGTCTGACACGTCGAGCTACTTCCCGAAAGGCTCCGACGCCTGTAGGCAGACGCTCGGCAACAACGTGAAGGTGAACCAGAATTGCCTGAACGTTTCCGATCCGGACCTCGCAGGCCGAGGCCAGTCGCAGAACGAGACGTCGATCGCGATCGACCCGAACGATCCGAACCACATGGTCGCGAGTTTCAACGACTACCGCCGCGGCGACGGCAACTGCTACGGCGCGTATTCGCTCGACAAGGGCCGGAACTGGAACGACACGACGATTCCGATGTCGTTCACGCGTGGGAACTTCGTTAACACCGCACGCGAGTACTGGCAGGCCGGCGGCGACACCTCGGTCGCGTGGGACACCAAGGGCAACGCGTATTTCAGCTGCCAGATGTTCAACCGCGGCCGCGGCGTTTCGCCGAACGCCGACCAGTCAAGCGCGTTCTACGTCTTCCGTTCGACCCAGAACGACGGCGCCTCGTGGAACTTCCCCGGCCGCCCGGTCAGGGAGCACTCGGACACCGCCGGCGCCGGCGACGTGCTCCTCGACAAGCAGCTGATGACGGTCGACAACAACGTCGGCAGCCCGTTCCAGGACCGCGTCTACGTGACGTGGACGGAGTTCGCGGCGGACGGCACGGCGTACATCTACGAGGCGTACTCGGCCGACTACGGTGAGCACTTCAGCCCACCGCACATCGTCAGCGGCGACAGTCCGCTCTGCGGCAACACATATGGGCTCCCGACCCCGCAGGGCCGCTGCAACGAGAACCAGTTCTCCGACCCGTTCGTCGGTTCCGACGGCGCGCTCTACGTCGCCTGGAACAACTTCAACAACGTCGTCTCGGGCGCGGATAACCGGAACCAGGTCCTGCTCGCGAAGTCGGTGGACGGCGGCAACACGTTTACGCCGCCGGTCAAGGTCTCGGACTACTACGACCTGCCGGACTGCTTCGCCTATCAGCAGAGCGACCCCGGCCGCGCGTGCGTGCCGGAGAAGGGCGCGTCGAAGAACTCCGTCTTCCGGGCGACGAACTACCCGTCCGGCGCGGTCGATCCGACCAACCCGTCGAAGGTCGTCGTCACGTTCGGCTCGTACATCAACAAGCACTCGAACGAGTCGAATGGCTGTATCCCGGCCGGCTTCAGCCCCTTCGGGCAGAACCTGTTCACCGGCGTGAAGACGCCAGGAGCGTGCAACAACGACATCCTGATCAGCGTCTCCACCAACGGTGGCGCAACATTCACGGGCACGACGGCGGACCCACGCGTCGAGCCGACGGTCAATCCCGACGCCGGCCAGGCGACCACGGATCAGTTCTGGCAGTGGGCCGCGTTCACGAAGAACGGGAAGCTCGCCACGAGCTACTACGACCGCCAGTACGGTAACGACGAGTTCAACGGCTACTCGGACTTCAGCCTCTCCTCGAGCGGCAGTCTCGACAGCTGGAAGGTCGATCGCGTGACGTCCGCGTCGATGCCTCCGCCGACCCAGTTCGCCGGCCAGTTCTTCGGCGACTACACGGGCCTCGCGGCATACACCGATGCGTACCCGCTGTGGATGGACACGCGTGATCCGGAGCTGTTCCTCTGTCCCGGCACCGGCACGACGACGACGCCTCCGCAGACCTGCGGCGGCACGTACACGACGCCGACCGGCCCGCTCGCAGCGAACGATCAGAACATCTACACCGCCGCGGTCGGCGTCTCGAACCGCTAGCCGACGCGGCAAGGATCAAGAAGAAGGGCCGCCCTCGGGCGGCCCTTCTTCTTTAGGCGACTACAAGCCGAATGGGTTGAATGGCTTCGGGCTCGTCGAGAGGAGCACGCTCTTCGTCTCGAGGTAGAGCTCGAGCGTCTCCAGGCCCAGCTCCCGGCCGAAGCCCGACTGCTTGTAGCCGCCGAAGGGAATGCCGGGGAAGGCGGTGTAAGGGGTGTTGATCGCGACCGTTCCGGACTTGATCCGTCGCGCCACCCGGTGGCCGCGACCAGGATCGCCCGTCCAGACCGTTGCGAAGAGCCCGTACTTGACCGCGTTTGCGAGCTTGACCGCTTCCTTCTCGTCCTCGAACGGGACGATCGTGACGACGGGGCCGAAGATCTCCTCCTGCGCCACGGTCGAGTCGTTCGTGACGCCGGCGATCACGGTCGGCGGATAGAACGCGCCCGGCCCCTCGGCCGGCTCGCCGCCGGCGACGATCTCCGCCCCGTCCGTCCGCGCGCCTTCGACGAATCCGTGCACCTTCTCGCGATGAGCCTCCGAGATCAGTGAGCCCATCTGCGTCTTGGCGTCGAGCGGGTCGCCGACCTTCAGCTTCCCGGCGGCATCCGCGAACCCCGAGACGACCTCGTCGTAGATCGACTGCTCGACGAGGACGCGCGAGCGCGCCTCGCAGCTCTGGCCGGCCGAGTAGTAGATCGCCCAGGCCGAGCTCGGGATCGCGTCGGCGAGATCCGCGTCGGCGAAGATCAGGTTCGGGCTCTTGCCGCCGAGCTCGAGGATCAGGCGCTTGATCGGCTCGGAGGAGAGGCGCATGATCTCGCTCCCCGTCCGGGTCGAGCCCGTGAAGGCGACCTTGTCAACGCCGGGATGGCGGACGAGGTGCGAGCCAGTCGTCGGCCCGTCGCCGGGGACGACGTTGACGACGCCCGGCGGAATGCCGACCTCGGTCGCGAGCTCGCCGAGCCGCAACGCCGTCAGTGGCGTCGCCGGATCCGGCTTGAGCACGACCGTGCAGCCGGCCGCCAGCGCCGGCGCGAGCTTCCAGGTGGCCATCATCAGCGGGTAGTTCCACGGAACGATCTGCCCACAGACGCCGACCGGCTCCTTGAGCGAGTAGAAGAGAAGCGAGCCGCCGACCGGATTCGAGCGCCCGCCGATCGATGAAATGGCGGCGCCGAAGAAGCGGAAGTTCTCGATCGCCTGGAAGAGCTCCGCCTTGACCGACGAGATCGCCTTGCCGACGTTGCGCGCCTCGAGCTCGGCCAGCTCCTTGCGATTCGCCTGGATCGCGTCCGCAAGCGCGTGCAGCAGCCGCGAGCGCTCGTTCGGCGGAGTCTTGCCCCAGTCGCCTGCCAGGGCCGCCTGGGCCGCGGCGACGGCGCGATCGACGTCTTCGGGGCCGGCCATCGCCGCACTCCCCAGCGGCTCGCCGGTCGCCGGCTCGATCAGTGCGCGAGCCTCGCCGGCGCCCTGGTCGGCCTCGCCGTTGATGAACAACCCGTATTCGCGCTCGGTTGCGACCGCCATTGCGCCGGACGATAGCTCACGCCGGGGGAGCGGCCCCTTGCGGAGCCGCTCCCAGGTTCGTGCTGTTAGCCGGGCGTGATCGTCCCGAACAACCCGTCGTTCTCGTCGTTCGGACCGGCCGTGAAGTAGAGCGTGCCGGGCGTTCCGTTATTCCCGCCGGTGCTCACCTCCAGCGCCCAGAGACCGTCGATCTCGAGCGGCTTTCCGTTCACGCCGCGGAGCTGGCCACGATCCTTGAACGAACCGTTCGGCTGTTGCTCGTAGGCGGTGATGCGCCCGTCGCCGAAGTTTCCGACGAGGAGGTCGTTGGCGAACTCCCCGAAGCTCGGCGAGGCCATTGCGAGCCCCCACGGGGCGTTGAGGTCGTCGCGACTTGCGACCCGACCCAGCAGAGTCCCAGCCGTGTCGTAGACGTCGACGAACCCCTTGCCATGGCCCGCTCGCTCGTCCTCGCGGGCCTTGTCCTGCCGAGCGTAGGTGACGAAGATCCGCGTTCCAATCGTCTGGATCCCGAACGGCGCGTAGTGCTTCGGCAGCTTCGGATCGACAAAGGCCCCAGGAATGTTGACGGGGTTCCAGGCGCCGTCGTAGACGTCGACCTTCGCGTTGTGGAAGTCGGTCGCATAGAGCTCGGGACCGACCGGGCCGGTGGCGATCGCGAGCCCCTTGTAGATGGCGCCGACGCCCGAGTTGTCAACACCAACCTGCGCCTGCGTCGAGGGAGGCGGCGGCGGGACGCCCGGGTTCCAACCTCGAATTTTCCCGTCCTCACTTGCCCAGATGAAGAACGACGGGCCGGCCGACGCCCCGCTCCGAACCACAAACGAGCTCGTCGTGTTAGCGACCTCCCCCGTAGGGCCGCCGTCAACCGTGACGACAAGCGACTGCTTGTTGCCGCTGCCGTCGTACAGGGTCGACACGTCGGTGCCGTTGTCGGCGACCCACCAAGGTGAGGTCCCGCGGGCGACGAGGCCCCACCCGTTCACGAGCTGAGGATCAGTGTGTGCCGCGGGCACGCCTCCGTTCGAGACGAGCGGCGTGACCACGTAAGGCTGACTCTTCGCGGCGCCGGCCGACATCGGCACGGTGACGAGAACGAGTGCGAAGAGCGCGAATGTCCAGGCTCCGAGCCTGGGAATGGGTAGATGCATGCTCTCCTCCTTTCCCTCGGAACGGACCTACTCCAGGCGGCGGCAGTCGGTTTTCGGCGAAAGGTCTTAGGCGCGCTCGAAGAGCGCTGCCTGGCCCTGACCGACGCCGACGCACATCGTCGCGAGGCCATAGCGGCCGTCACGTCGGCGAAGCTCGTGCAGGAGGGTCACGACGAGCCGCGCGCCGCTCATCCCGAGGGGGTGGCCGAGAGCGATTGCGCCACCGTTGACGTTCACCCGCTCGGGATCGAGGCCCAGCTCGCGAATGACGACCAGGCTCTGTGACGCAAAGGCCTCGTTGAGCTCGACGAGGTCGAGCTCGGACGCCTCGACACCCGCCCGGGCCAGCAGCTTCTGCACTGCAGGGATGGGCCCGATCCCCATCACCTGCGGATCGACGCCCGCGACCGCCGCGCCGACGAACGAGCCGAGCGGCTCGGCGCCGAGCTCGCGCGCCTTCTCCTCCGAGGCGATCACGACCGCAGCCGCGCCGTCGTTGATCCCGCTCGAGTTGCCGGCCGTGACCGTGCCACCCTCGCGGAACGCCGGCTTCAGCGAGGCCAGCTTCGCGGCATCGGTGTCGGGCCTGGGGTGCTCGTCGCGCTCGACGTCGCCCACGGGCACCAGCTCGTCGGTGAACCGGCCCGCTTCGTCGGCTGCGGCCCAGCGCTGCTGGGACTGCAGCGCAAAAGCGTCCTGCTCTTCGCGGCTGACGCCGTAGCGCTCGGCCACGTTCTCGCCGGTCTCGCCCATCGACTCGAGCGGGAACATCTCCTCGAGCCGCGGGTTCGGGAAGCGCCAGCCGAGCGTCGTGTCGTAGACGGTGCGGTCGCCGCGAGGGAAGCCGTGCTCGGGCTTGCCGAAGACGAAAGGCGCGCGGCTCATCGACTCGACGCCGCCGGCGACGTACAGGTCCCCTTCGCCCGCACGGATCGCGTGGCCGGCGGAGACGATCGCCGACAGTCCCGACGCGCAGAGGCGGTTCAGCGTGACGCCGGCAACGGTCTGGGGGAGCCCCGCCAGGAGCGCCGCCATCCGCGCGACGTTCCGGTTGTCCTCGCCCGCCTGATTCGCGCAGCCGAAGTAGACGTCCTCGATCTCGCTACCGTCGACGCCCGCGCGCGCGACGGCCTCGCGGATCACGAGCGCGGCGAGGTCGTCGGGCCGCTCGCCTGCGAGCGCGCCGCCGTAGCGGCCCACCGGCGTGCGAACGCCGCTCAGAATGACCGCTTTGCTCACGGAAGCGAGGCTAGCTCACGAAGTCGAGCTCGACGCGGGCCGGGAACGCGCCCAGCTCCTCGCCGCGGCGCAGGAGCTCCGTGACGGCCTGCCGGCCCTCTTCGCCGTAGTCGCACGTGAAGTCGTTCACGTACATGCCGACGAAGCGGTCGGCGAGCTCGGTGTCGAGGCCGCGGCCGAACCCCAGCGCGTACTCCATCGCTTCGGCTCGATTCGCGAGGCCGGCCTCGATCGACTCCCTCAGAACCTCGGAAAGCTCGTGCAGAACCTCGGGCCCCAGGTCGCGCCGAGCGACGTTGATCCCGAGCGGGAGCGGGAGACCTGTCTCGAGCAGCCACCATTCGCCGAGGTCGACGACCTTCTGCAGACCTTCGGCGGCGTAGGTGAGCTGGCCCTCGTGGATCAGGAGGCCTGCCTCCGCGCGGCCGGACTTGACCTCGTCGAGGATCTGGTCGAACGGCACCTCGCGAAAGTTGAAGTCGCCCAGGTAGAGCCGGAGCACGAGGAACGCGGTCGTCATCCGCCCCGGCACCGCGATCTCGACGGACTGCAGCTGCTCGCGGGTCAGCCCTTCGCGCGCGACCACGATCGGGCCGTAGCCCGAGCCCATGCTCGCCCCGTGCGGCAGCACGCTGTAGCGGTCCTGCACGTACGGGTACGCATGGAGCGAGATCGCCGTGGTTTCGAGCCGGCCTTCGAGAGCCCACTCGTTGAGCGTCTGGATGTCGTTGAGGACGTGCTCGAACTCGAAGCCGCGCGTGTCGATCTTGTCCGCGGCGAGCGCCCAAAACATGAACGCGTCGTCGGGGTCCGGGCTGTGTCCGAGCCGGATCAGCACAGCGGCCACGCTAACAGCCGTGGCCTAACATGCGCGGCGATGGCAGGGCCGGCGCTCACCGAGGCGATTCAGGACTACCTGAAGGCGATCTACAAGCTCCAGGAGGACGACTCGCGCGTCTCGGTAACTCAGCTCGCGAAGGAGCAGGGGGTTGCCGCCGGCTCAGCCAGCGAGATGGTGAAGAAGCTCGCAGCACTCGAGCTCGTGGACCACGCTCCCTACAAGGGCGTCCGGCTCACGGCGGCGGGCGAGCGCGTAGCCGTCGAGGTGATCCGCCATCACCGGCTGCTCGAGCTCTATCTCGCCGAGACGCTGGGCGTCGACGTCGACGACGTCCATGCCGAAGCCGACCGCCTCGAGCACGTGCTCTCGGAGGAGCTGGAGTCGAGGATCGACCGTGCGCTCGGTTTCCCGACGCACGATCCGCACGGCGATCCGATCCCGAACGCCGAGCTCGAGTGGCCTAAGACTGCTGGTGACCGAAAAACCAGCGCTCGAGAGGCTTGAGCAGCTCCTCACGCTCGAACCGCTCGGCCTCGGCGGCGCGACCGTCCTGAGCGGAGACGCGGATGTCGTCCTCCAGGGTCGCGTTGGCCTGCTCGACGGCGTCCTCCAGCTCGTAGCCCTCGAAGACGTAGTCGACTGATGGCGGCTCGTCACTGGGGCGATGCTGTGGATTGACGGAGCGGCCGACTGCCCACAGGGCTCCCGGCTTTCGCTCGATCCAGATCACGACCCGTTCGGCAGCGCCGGCGTCGTCCACGCACTCGAGCACACGCTCCGCAAAGACGGCGCTCGACTGACGGCGCTTCACGATCGGGACCCTAACCGCTGCGGCCATAAACTTGAGCCGTGGCCGATCTCCGTAGCTTCCTCAGGAATCCGTTCTCGTTTCTGTTCACGCGCTCGTCTAAGGAGGAGCGGATCGCCGCCTACATCATCCGCGAGCACGGGCGTGGCCGGAGCCTGAACGAGATCCTGGACGACCCCTACGTCCGTAACCGTGCGTCCGAGCGCGAGATCGCCCGCCTGCTAGAACGACCCGAGCTAATCGAGGCGCTCGGACGCGGCACGGTCACCGGGGCCCAGGAGGAACTCAACTAAAGCCGTTTGCCGACCCGCTTCTTGCGGGCCTTCTCCAGCGCGACCGCGCCGATCGCGACGTCCCAGGCGGCGATCCCGTTCGACTTGAAGACGACGATGTCGTCGTCGGCCTGCCGGCCCTCGAGCTCGCCGCCGATCACCTCGTGCAGCTCGTGGACCTCGAGCCAGTCGAGCACGCCGGCTTCGACGGGCTCGATCAGGTCACCCGACTCGAGCCGGGCCTGCTCCCGCGAGTCGCAACAGACGAAAGCCGCCCGCTCGAGCACGACGTTGTCGAGCTCTCGTGCGCGCGGCTCGTTGGCGCCAACCGCGCACACAAGCGCGCCCGGCCCCAGCCACTCTCCCCGCAGGACCGGATCCTTGGAGGTGGTGACGGTGACAACCACGTCGCAGCCGGCGGGATCGCGATGCGTCTCGCCCGGCTCGGCGCCGGTCTCCTTGCAGAAGGCGGCGAGCCGCTTCGGCGTCCGGCAGTAGGCGACCACGCGCTCGATCCCCGGCAGCGCCGCACGGATGCATTCGACCTGGCTGCGAGCCTGCCAGCCACAACCGAGGACGCCCAGCGACGACGCTCCCTCGCGCGCGAGGTACTTGGCGGCCACACCGCTCGCGGCGCCCGTGCGCAACTGACCCAGCTTGTCGGCCTCGATCACGCCGGCGAGCTCCGCCGCCCGAGTGTCGAAGAGGGCGACGACGAAGGGCGTGCCGCCCGGCAGCCACGTGTACGCCTTCACTCCTGCCAACTGGAGCTCCCTGTCGACCGCGGGCATGACCGCAAAGACGCCGTCCTCGACACGCAGCCGCTGCCGAGGCCGGTTCTCGATCTCGCCGGCGGCGAGCCGCCGGAAGCAGCCCTCGACGGCCTCGAGGGCGTCCACGGGCGTCAGCAGCGAGGCGACGTTCGCTTCGGTCAGGTAGAGGGCCATCCGCAGCGGGTTCTACCGTTTCCGCGATGCGGACGATGTTCGCCGTTTACTGGTTCGTGATCCTGGCCGGATTCGTCCTCTACTTCACGGTCGGGTTCCTGGACCGCTAGCGCGTGCGGTTCATCCGCGAGAACAGCCTGTCCCTCTTCTTCCTAGTGGCCCTGATCGCGTCCCTGATCGGGCAATCGTTCGTAGGCCAGCATCAGTTCAACGCCGAGGCCAGGACTCACCACTCGCAGACGTACACATGGGGGCGTTACGTCACTTCGTCGGAGTTCGGCGGGGACGTCTTCGAGAACTGGCAGTCGGAGTTCCTCCAGTTCACGCTCTACATCCTCACCACCGTCTGGTTGCTTCAGCGTGGCTCTTCCGAATCGAAGCCTCTCGATCAAGCCGGGCTCGGCAGTGACCAGGCTGCCCAAGTCGGGGCTTACGCAAAGCCGAACTCGCCGTCGTGGGCGAAGCTGAAGGGCGGTCTCAGGCGCCGGCTCTACGAGAACTCGCTCGTGATCGCGATGACTTTTTGCTTCTTCGGCAGCTGGGTCGGCCAGTCGGTGGACGGCTGGCGCTCCTACAACCACAACCAGCTCGACCACAAGGAAGCGACGATCAGCTGGGGCGAGTACTGGAGCAATGCCGACTTCTGGGATCGCAGCCTGCAGAACTGGCAGTCTGAGTTCCTTGCGGTCGGGACGATGGCGGTTTTCGCGATCTACTTCCGGCAGCGCGGCTCGTCCGAGTCGAAGCCGGTCGGCGCGGCGAACGACGAGACCGGCGTCTCGAACTGATTCAGCTCTTCGGCGGTGGCGCGCAAGCACGAGGTGCTCCGGAGACGGCCACGCAGCGCTTTCGGCGGAGTGCGCGGCTTCCTGTCCGGTCGCGGTTGAAATCACGCTCGATCGGAGAGAAACAAGACATGAACGAGCCGGAGGCCGTGATCACGTGGGAAACGAGGCCCACGCCCGCGCTGGCATTCACCGTGAACTTCGGGATCTTCGCCGGGCGTGAGGCTTCCCGCCGCGAGCTCGAGCGCCTTGCTCACGTGCTCCTGCCGATCGTCCCGCGGCTCTCGATCGCCGCCGAGCAGCGCTTCGAGATCGGCGCCGACGCGTCCGTGACGCTGCACCAGATCCACGTCGAGGTCGACAACGACGCCCTGCCCGCCGACGAACCCGACGTCGAGGCCCTGCGCGCCCGGATCGCCGCGACGATCAAGGAGTGGCTGGAAGCGTGTATGACCGGCGTCAGCGGCCAGGAGCTGACGCACGCGGAAGTCCTCGCCAGAGACGCTGTCGTCGAAGGCGTGATGGACAACTAGAAGTCCGCCGCGCAGGCGGGCTTTGCCCGTCTGCGCAGACCACCCCTCGAGAGAAACTGAACCGGAAAAAGTCGTCATGCCCGCGAAGCGGGCGGACTTTTTCCGGGAATGCGCCCGGCATGATTCGAACATGCGACCTCTGCCTCCGCAGGGCAGCGCTCTATCCCCTGAGCTACGGGCGCTTCGGCGGCCTAGTGTAGCCGCGCGCTAGCGCCGGCGATCTCGAGCTCCGCGTCGTCCGGGACCTCGGTGCGGACGTAGCCGAGCGCCAACCCCGGCACCGCGCTCGTGACGCGGCCCACCGACTTGCCCTCGTGGACGATCTCCGCGCCCGGCGTTGCCGCTTGGACGTCGAGCACCCGCAGGCGCCGGTTGACGTGGCCGCGGTAGTGGAGCCGCGCGATCGGCTCCTGGCCCGGGTAACAGCCCTTCGTGAAGCTGATGTGCGTCCGGTCGAGGCCGGCCTCGGCGGGGAACACCCGCTCGTCGAGCTCGTTGCCCCACCGTGGCTCAACCGCCTCGATCCGCGCTCGCTCGGCCTCTTCCTCGGAAGCTTCCTCGCCCTCAGGGCGCTCGTCGATGACCTCGTCGCCGCCGAGGATCAGCCACGACTCATGCTGCTCGGGCGCGAGCTCGCACTTGGCAGCGAAGCGCATGCGCGTCAGCTCGGCCAGGACGGGGTCACCGAGCTCGGGCTCTGTCAGCAGCAGAAAATCCTCGCCTGCGCGGCGCAACACCTTGAGCGGGGCAATGATCCGCGCCTTCGGGGTGAGCAGCAATGCCTCGCAGGAGTCGCCGGGTCCGAGCGCCTCGACGTCGTTGGAAACCATCCGCTGGAGATAGTCCGCCGCGTCGGGCCCGATGACGCCGATGAACGCCCGAGGACGACGGGCGATGCGCTGGGAAGTCTGAATAACCACCGTCGTTAGTGTAGGAACAGTGTTCCGCTCCAAGGCAGAACAGAAGGTTGCCGACGCCGGCTACGACCCCGCGCGCCTGCCGCCCGGCCAGTATTTGACCGAGAAATGGCCGGTCCTGCACGCCGGCGACGTCCCGGACACGGACCTCGCCACGTGGGACTTCAAGGTCTTCGGCGAGATCGAGAATCCGGTCACCCTGAGCTGGGAGCAGCTGCAGGAGCTGCCGGCGACGGAGATCACAATCGACATCCACTGCGTCACCCGCTGGAGCCGCTTCGACACGAGCTTTCGCGGCGTCCACTGGCGAGATCTCGCCGAGCTGGTCGGACCGAAGCCGAGTGCGCGCTTCGTCGTCGCCCACGCCGAGCAGGGCTTCACGTCGAACGTCCCGCTCGAAGCGCTCGAGGACGAGCAGGCGCTGATCGCCTACGAAGCCGACGGCGAGCCGCTAGAGGCGGAACACGGCTGGCCGCTCAGACTCGTGATTCCGAAGAAGTACTTCTGGAAGAGCGCCAAGTGGCTACGCGGCATCGAGCTCCTCGACCACGACCAGCCCGGCTTCTGGGAGCGCTACGGCTACCACAACGACGCCGACTACTGGCAGGAACAGCGCTACAGCTTCTAACCGGCGCGAGTTCGGCGAGAGCGGGCTAAGGTCCTCTCGATCTCGATTTCCAAACAGGGGGGAACTATGAGGAAAGCTCTACTGCTGCCGCTCGTCGCAGCGCTCGTCTTGAGCGTGGCATCGATCGCGGGGGCGCAAACGACTGGGACGGAGGCGCTCGTCACCAACAGCAGCCCAGTGGCACCGTTCTCGGAAAACAAGCAGAACGAACCGGCACTCGCCGTGGACGCAAATCCCGCGAGCGGCGGGCGCGTCCTCGCTTCAGGGTCGAACGACAACATCGACATGGAAGCGTGCAACGCAGGCGCCGACAACACCTGCCCGTTCACAGCAGGCGTGGGCGGCTCCGGGGTCTACTTCTCGTTCGATTCCGGCAAGAGCTGGACGCAACCGACCTACACCGGCTGGAGCGCTCGCAATTGTCAGGGTGTCCCGGGACCAGACCCGGGTTGCCAGCCGATCGCCGGGGGTCCGATCGGGACGGTGCCCTGGTATTACGAGAACGGGCTCGTTTCCGATGGTGACCCGGCTGTCGCGTTCGGTCCGAAACTCGGCTCGAACGGCACGTTTTCATGGGGAGCAGGCTCGCGCCTCTACTACGCGAATCTGACCTCGAACTTCGGCGCAACTCGCACCGACCAGACGTTCAAGGGCTTCGAAGCTATTGCCGTCTCGAGGACCGACAACGCGGCGAGCGCAGCCGCGAACAACAAGGCGGCGTGGCTCCCGCCCGTTCTGGTCTCGAAGCAGAACTCGACCACGTTCTCCGACAAAGAGCAGGTGTGGGCGGACAATGCCTCGTCGAGCCCGTTTTTCGGGACTGTCTACGTCTGCTGGGCCTCGTTCGTGGGCCAGGAGAAGGGGAACGCCGCTCCGGCACCGCTCAAGGTCGCCGTCTCCCACGACGGAGGCAGCACCTGGACGGAGCACCCGATCACGGCGGCCGCGAACAACGCACAGAAAAACCCAATGGACGGCTGCACGATCCGCACCGACAGCCACGGTGTCGCATATGTCTTCGGTGTCGGCACGGTGTCGTCGCAGGGCCATCAAGCGTTCGAGCTGATGTCCCGCTCGTTCAACGGCGGCAAGAACTGGGATAAGCCGCGAGCCGTCGCCGGCCCGGTCACCCAGCCGGGCGTCATCGACCCGAACACCGGCCGGCCGGTGATCGACGGTCTTGCGGGCGCCCGGAGCGATCTCGCTCCCGCCCCGAGCGTCGACATCGCGAACGGCGCACCGGATGGGTCGGACGCGACGAACCGGATCGTGATGACGTACGTGAGCGGCGAGCTGGCGAAGCCGCACGTCTACTTCACAGAGTCGACGGACGGCGGCAACACATGGACGCCGCCTCGCGCGATCGAAGGTGCCACCGATCGCGGCTACTACACGGCGCCGTCGATCGCACCGAATGGAACGAGCACATACGTCGTCTACAACGCGTTCACGACGCCGTACCAACCCACGACGTCGACTCCGCGCTCGCTCGTCGGCGTCGTCATGAAGGCATCGTCACCGACGAGCCCGGGTTCGCCGACGGGGGCGTTCATTGAGGTCCACCGGGGCGCGTCAGGCGATCCACGGAGCTCGAGCCAGAATGACCTGACGGCCGAGTTCCTCGGCGACTACGTCTACGCCGTCGCGACGCGAACGTACGGGGCCGCAGTCTGGAACGACTCCCGGAACGGAGCCGACTGCCCGGCAATCGATGCCTGGCGTCAGGCGCTCGCGGGCGGCGACACGACGACTCCGCCTCCGGCGCCGCAGCAGCAGTGCCCGGCGCCGAATTTCGGCAACAGCGACATCTACAGCTGGACCAGCGCCGGTCCATAAAACACCGTGTAAACGAGGATCCGAGGGGCGGCCCAGCCGCCCCTCGCTCGTTCGGGCCGAAACGGGCATGGAGGGTTCACCCGTTCGGGGGAGAAATAGAGGGCCCCGGGTCGCCGATACAAATCGCGACCCACCTCCCCATCCCCCTCGTGCGAGACGCCCTCTTCGGGCGTTTCGCCGTTTTAAGGCACGGGGGAAACCATGTTTCCCCCGTGCTGCCCCCTTCTTCAGAGAGTCATTGAGTTAAACGAGGCCGGCAAAGCCGACCTCTCCAGTAAAGGCAGCATGTTTCTGTTGAAGACGTCGGCTTTGCCGACGTCGTTGCAAAAGCAAAGGGCCGGCTGAGCCGGCCCTTTGCTGTGCCACCCGCGGGCACGTCATAGAGGAAGCCGGGCTTCCCCATGAGAGTTACATCATCCCGCCCATATCAGGCATGCCTGCGCCGGCGCCGACCGGGTTCTTCTCCGGCGGCTCGGCGACGATTGCCTCGGTGGTGAGGATGTTCTTCGCGATCGACGCGGCGTTCTGCAGCGCCGAGCGCGTCACCATCGTCGGGTCGATGATCCCGGCGGCGAAGAGATCCTCCACCTCACCGGTCTCGACGTTCAGGCCGTGGCCCTTGGGAGCCTCGCGAACCTGCGAGACGACGACGGAACCCTCGAGGCCGGCGTTCTGCGCCAGCTGGCGGAGGGGCTCCTCGAGCGCCCGGACGATGATCGCAGCACCGGTCCGCTCGTCGGGCTCCTTGATCGAGTCGAGCTTGATCGCCTCGACTGCATTGACGAGCGCGACACCGCCACCCGGGACGATGCCTTCCTCCAGGGCCGCCCGCGTGGCCTGCAGCGCGTCCTCGACGCGGTGCTTCTTCTCCTTCATCTCCGTCTCCGTCGCGGCGCCGACCTTGACGACGGCCACGCCACCCGCGAGCTTCGCCAGGCGCTCCTGGAGCTTCTCGCGGTCGAAGTCGGAATCGGTGTTCTCGATCTCGGCCTTCAGCTGCTTGATCCGGGCCTTGATCGCCTCGGCATCACCGGCGCCGTCGATGATCGTCGTCGTGTCCTTGTCGACCACCACGCGGCGGGCGCGACCGAGCTGCGAGATCTTCGTGTTCTCGAGCTTGAGGCCCATTTCCTCGGTGATCACCTCGGCGCCCGTGAGGATCGCAATGTCCTCGAGCATCCGCTTGCGGCGGTCACCGAAGCCCGGCGCCTTGACGGCGAGGGCGGTGAACGTCCCACGCAGCTTGTTGACGATGATCGTCGCGAGCGCCTCGCCCTCGACGTCCTCGGCAACGATCACCAGCGGCTTGCCGGCCTGGATGACCTGCTCCAAGACGGGGAGCAGATCCTTGACGGCCCCGATCTTCTGGTTCGCGACCAGGATGTACGGGTCCTCGAGAACTGCCTCCATCCGCTCGGCGTCGGTGATCATGTACGGGGACAGGTAGCCCTTGTCGAACTGCATGCCCTCCGTGAACTCGAGCTCGAGGCCGAAGGTCTGGCCCTCCTCGACGTTGACGACGCCGTCCTTGCCGACCTTCTCGATCGCGTCGGCGATCACGTCGCCGATCTCGCGCTCACGCGCCGAGATCGTGGCGACACGGGCGATGTCCTCCTTGCCGTTGACCTCCTTGGACTGGCTCTTGAGGTCCTCGACGACGGAGTCGACCGCGGTCTCGATGCCGCGCTTAAGTCCCATCGGGTTCGCGCCTGCGGCGACGTTCTTCAGGCCCTCGCGGACAACCGCCTGAGCGAGCACGGTCGCCGTCGTCGTGCCGTCGCCGGCGACGTCGTTCGTCGCCGTGGCGACTTCGCGGACGAGCTGGGCACCCTGGTTCTCGAAGACGTCCTCGACCTCGATCTCACGAGCGATCGTGACGCCGTCGTTGGTGATCGTCGGCGCGCCGAACTTCTTGTCGAGCACGACGTACCGACCCTTTGGGCCAAGTGTGACCTTGACCGCGTCGGCGAGGATGTTCACGCCTCGCTCGAGCGAGCGGCGCGCGTCCTCGCTGAATTTCAACTCCTTGTGTGCCATTCAGTTCCCTCCCTGGGATTAAGCTGCGGCGCCGGCGGGCTCACGCGTGCCGACGACCTTGGCGAGAACGTCGCTCTCGCGCAGGATCAAGACATCGTCGGTGCCGAGCTTGACCTCGGTGCCGCCGTACTTCGAAAAGATGATCTCTTCGCCCTCGGCCACGTCCATGGGGACGAGGTCGCCGTTGTCGTTCCGGCTGCCGGGGCCGACCGCAAGGACCTTGCCGCGCTGCGGCTTCTCCTTGGCGGTGTCTGGCAGGACGATCCCGCTGACTGTCTGCTCCTCGTCTTCGAGGACTTCGACGATCAGGCGGTCGCCCAGCGGCTGTAGATCCATCCAGATTCCTCCTCACTTCTACTTTGTGACACTTCTTGGCACTCTCGTACCCTGAGTGCCAGGGGATTTTACAGGCTTTCATGCGGGCTGCGCAAGATGCCGTGGGTGGCCTGGCCGCCACTGTGTTACAAACCTTCGATGAAACGCGAGTTTTCCGCCGGCGGCGTCCTCGTGCGAAGGCTACGCGGCCGCTGGGTGCTCGCCGCGATCCGCCCGGCCGGCAAGAAGCCGGGTCTCTGGGCGCTCCCGAAGGGGAACATCGCGCCAGGTGAGAAGCCGGGCGAGACCGCGGTCCGCGAGGTGATGGAGGAAACCGGCGCAGCGGGGCGCCTGGTCGAGAAGCTCGGCGACGCCCGCTACACGTACACCTGGGCCGGCGAGCGGATCTTCAAGATCGTCAGCTTCTTCCTGCTCCGGTACGTGGGCGGGCGGCTCGGCGATCTGCCGCCGGAGACCGCGTACGAGGTCGACGAAGTCCGGTGGCTGCCGCTGGAGGACGCGCCGAAGCTCCTGGCCTATGGCGGCGAGCGGGAGATGGCCGAGAAAGCCCTAGCTTCCGTGCGGGGCGGGACCGTATGATCTGCCAGCTTTCGCCGCAGACGTGACCGAAGCCATGTACGCACTCAACTTCTACTCGCCGATGGTGGCCGACCAGCTGCGCTCCGGCCGCAAGACCGCGACGATCCGCCTCGGCGACAAGTCCGGGAAGTACCGGAAGGGCATGATCGTCCAGGTGCTCGCGGGCGCGCGCTACAGCCCGCGCGAGAAGGTGTTCGAGGCAGTGATCGACAAGGTCGACGTGAAGACGCTCCAGGACCTTTCGCCCCGGGAGATCGAGCACGACAACCCCGAGATCCGCCGCAACGAGGAGATGGCCACCTTCCTCGGCCAGCTCTACAACCGTGAGGTGACGGACGACGACACCGTCACGGTGATCCGCTTCTCGCAGATCAGGTCTTAGACGGCCTGCGGATCGGCACGCCGAACTGCTCGGCCGGCCGCAGCTCGCCCCCGCACGCTTCGCACTCGACGGCGAACGCGGAGCTGAAGCGCGCATCGCACGCGGGACAGCGGGCGCGAAGCTCGCCGCCGCATTGCGGGCACTCGCGCCGCAACTCGTCCTCGAACTCCTCGAAGTAACGCTGAACGAACCCGCAGCCGAGGCAAAAGGCGACCCAGTCGCCGAGCGTCTTGCGGCGCTCCTCACGCAGCCAGTCGGCAGCTTTGCCCACTCGGTCACTGTACTCGGGAGCGATCGTTAGCATTCGTCGGCCATGGCGATCCGTGAAGCCGAGCCGGTCGGCTCTCTGAAAGAAGTCAAGGAGGCCGGCCTCGACCGCGAGGACCTGCTCGGCATCTACCGCAACATGCTGATCACCCGCGGGGTCGAGGAACGCGGTCACATCCTCTACCGGCAGGGAAAGATCCCCGGGTCGTTCTACACCGGCCGCGGGAACGAAGCCTCTGCGGTCGGCGTCGCAACGGCCATGGGCCCGGACGACGTCGGCACGCCGCTCCACCGCGACATGGGGGTGCACATCACCCGTGGTGTTGAGCCCTGGCGGATCTTCGCCCAGTACATGGGCCGCGCCGACGGGCCGACCAAGGGCCGCGACGGCAACGTCCACATGGCGGATTCCAACCTCGGCCTGATCGCCATGGTCAGCCACCTGCCGGCGATGCTGCCGGTGGCGGTCGGCTGCGCGCTCGCGTTCCGGATTCGTGAGGAGAACCGCGTCGCAGTCGGCTGGTACGGCGAAGGCGCCTCTGCACGCGGTGACGCCCACGAGGCGATGAACCTCGCCGGGGTTCGCCAGCTGCCGGTGGTCTTCGTCTGCGACAACAACCAGTGGGCCTACTCGACGCCAACCCATCTCGAGTACGCCTGTGAGCACCTCGCCGACCGCGCGCAGGCCTACGGCTTCGACGGGGTCGTCGTCGACGGCACCGATGTCCTGGCCGTGTACCGCGAGGCCAAGAGCGCGATCGAGAAGGCGCGCGCCGGAGGCGGCCCGACGCTGATCGAGTCGCTGACCCTGCGGATGGAGGGCCACGCCGTCCACGACGACGCCTTCTACGTGCCCAAGGAGATGTTCGAGGAGTGGGCCAAGAACGACCCGATCGAGCGCTTCCGGACCTGGCTGCAGGAGCATGCCGAGCTGACCGGCGACGAAGAGGACGAGATCACAGCCGGGGTCAAGAAGCTCATGAACGACGCACTTTCGAAGGCCGAGGAGTCGCCGCAGCCCGAGCCGTCCAAGCTGGCTGAAGGTGTCTACGCGACGCCGGAAGACCTCGACACTCCTCACCACAAGTAATGGCTGAGAAAACGTATTTGCAGGCGATCAGCGACGGCCTCCGCGAGGAGATGCGCCGCGACAAGCGAGTCTTCGTGATCGGGGAGGACGTCGGCGTCTACGGCGGCGCCTTCAAGGTCACGCTGGGCTTCCAGGAGGAGTTCGGCTCCTGGCGCGTGATCGACGCGCCGCTCTCGGAGACCGCGATCGTCGGCGGCTGCACGGGCGCCGCGATGATGGGCATGCGCCCCGTCGCCGAGATGCAGTTCGCGGACTTCATCTCCTGCGCCTGGGATCACCTCGTCACGGTCGCCGCGAAACAGCGTTGGCGGGCCGGTACGCCTGTCCCGATCACGGTCAGGCTGCCCTCGGGCGGCGGCTTCTCCGGCGGGCCGTTCCACTCGCAGAACCCCGAGAGCTCGTTTGCGCACATCCCCGGCCTGAAGGTGATTTGCCCCGCGACGCCGGAGGACGCCAAGGGCCTGCTCGCGACCGCGATCCAGGATCCGAATCCCTGCCTCTACTTCGAGCACAAGCACCTCTACCGCCGGATCAAGGCCGAGGTGCCCGACGAGCGGTACGAGACGCCCTTCGGCAAGGCGCGCGTGCAACGGGAGGGCGACGACCTCACCGTGATCACCTGGGGTGCGATGGTCTACACCGCCGACGAGGCGGCGCAGCAGCTGGACGCCGACGGCGTCTCGGTCGAGATCCTCGACCTGCGGACCTTGCAGCCCTGGGACAAGCAGGCGGTACTCGCGTCCGCCCGGAAGACCTCGAAGGTCCTCGTCCTGCACGAGGACACGCACACGGGCGGCTTCGGTGGTGAGATCGCGGCGACGATCTCCGAGGAGGCGTTCGAGGACCTCGACGCACCCGTCAAGCGAATCACCGCGCCGGACACGCCGGTGCCGTTCTCGCCGCCGCTCGAGAAGGCGTTCATCCCGCAGGTAGACGACGTGGTCGCCGGACTGAGAGAGTTGGCCGAATACTGATGGCCACCGAAACCGCCGTCGACGTGGTCATGCCCCAGATGGGCGTCTCCGTCTCCGAGGGGACGATCACCAAGTGGCTCAAGCAGGAGGGCGAGCAGGTCGAGGCGGACGAGGCCCTGCTCGAGATCTCGACCGACAAGGTCGACACGGAGGTGCCGAGCCCCGCGAGCGGCACCGTGACCCAGATCCTGGTGCAGGAGGGCGAAACGGTCGAGGTCGGTACCAAGCTCGCCCAGATCGGGGGCGCCCCGGCGGCCAACGGCCAGGCCCAGCCCGCTGCGCCTCCCGAGCCCGCAACCGCCCAGGCTGCCGCGGAGTCGTCCGCAGCCAGCGGCGCCGAGGGCGAGACGCCGACCGAGCAGCCCGTCGTCGAGGCCACTCCGGCCGCACCCGCCCCCGCTCCGGCAGGGGACGGCGCGGGCGAGAAGAGCTTCGTCTCGCCGGTCGTGGCGCGGATCGCATCCGAGCACGGCGTCGACCCTTCGCAGGTCCAGGGCAGCGGCCGGGGCGGGCGCGTCACCAAGAAGGACATCCTCAATTTCATCGAGCAGGGCGGCGCGGCAGCGGCTCCGGCAGCGCCCGCGGCCGCGCCGGCCGAGGCGCCCGCCGCTCCGGCGCCGCCGAAGCCAGCGCCACCGGCACCGCAACCGATGGTGGCGGAAGGCGGCGAGCAGTTCGAGCCGATGAACGCCATGCGCCGCGGCATCGCCGAGCACATGCGCCGCTCGCTCGACACCTCCGCGCACGTGACCAGCGCGATCGAAGTCGACATGTCCAAGGTGGTGGCGATCCGCCGGAAGCTGAAGAAGGAGTACGAGGCCGCCTACGGCGTCAACCCGACCTACCTCTCGTTCATCGCACGCGCGACGGTCGAGACGCTGCGCGAGTACCCCTGGATCAACGGCGAGCTCCGCGGCGAGCAGATCGTCACCCGCAACTTCGTCAACCTCGGCTTCGCGGTCGAGCTCACCGACGGCAAGGGCCTGATCGTCCCTGTCCTCAAGCACGCGGAGGGCCTGAACCTGCTCGGGATCGCCCGCGGGGTCAAGGACATCGCCCAGCGGGCCCGGGACAAGCAGCTGACCCCTGATGAAGTCCAGGGCGGCACCTTCACGATCACGAACCCCGGCGGCTACGGCACCTTCCACGGCACGCCGGTGATCAGCCAACCGCAGGCCGCGATCCTCGGCACCTACGCCGTCGTCAAGCGTCCCTGGGTGATCCAGGACGATCGCGGCGAGGACGTGATCGCGATCCGGCCGATCATGAACCTGACGCTGACGTACGACCACCGCCTCGTCGACGGCGCGCTGGCCGGGCGCTTTCTGCACGACCTGCGTGAGAAGCTCGAGTCGTGGGATGAAGCGGCCTACTAGGCCGGGTCGTCCACCTCGGCCCGACGCCGTATCGCGAGGCATGGGAGCTGCAGCGGGCGATCGCGGGCGAGGTAGCACGGGGCGAGTCGCTCGATACCGTGATCTTGCTCGAGCACCCGCCGGTCGTGACGCTAGGCCGGCGCACCGATGAGAGCGAATTGCACATTCCCTCGGGTTCAGCCGTCGAGATCGTCGAGACCGACCGCGGCGGGAAGTCCACTTACCACGGGCCCGGCCAGCTCGTCTGCTACCCGATCTTCGATTTGACCCGGCACGGGCAGGACGTCAAGAAGTACTGCCGCGACCTGGAGGAG
>Ga0307306_10000072_pt1 | contig 21605 bp, 20 predicted proteins | sample ER_DNA_193_FD_194507 | JGI IMG/M metagenome (GOLD analysis project Ga0307306, IMG submission 194507) | Bulk soil microbial communities from the East River watershed near Crested Butte, Colorado, United States - ER_DNA_193 | ecosystem: Environmental > Terrestrial > Soil > Floodplain | place...
TCCGGCGGCAGCAGAAACCCCTGATCAATAGCACCATCTAAAAAGTTGAACCCCACAACAAGATCCAACCGGTTCACCGGCCGGACCCAGCCCAGCGACACCTGGATTCATGCGACAGCCTCTGCAGCTCATGCCATGTCCGAGCTACTGATGCCAAGTGTCGAGGAGGCGGTACAGACCGTTACGAGGTCCAAGCCCGCCACAGGCGGGCGTACTCACCATCCGCCGCCACCAGCTCGTGGTGGCTCCCAAGCTCGGCAATCCGGCCGTCGATCACTACCGCAATTCGGTCTGCATCGTGTGCGGTGTGCAGCCGATGCGCAATCGCCACGACGGTACGACCCTGCAGTAACGCCGCCATCGAGCCCTCGAGATGCCGAGCCGTCCGCGGATCGATCAGCGAGGTGGCCTCATCCAGCACCAGCGTGTGCGGGTCCGCGACCACCAGGCGGGCCAACGCGATCTGCTGCGCTTGAGCAGGAGTCAGCTTCTGACGGCCAGAACCCAGCATGGTGCCAAGCTGCTCGGGCAGCCGTCGCACCCAGTCCCAGGCATCGACAGTCTGCAACGCCTCGATCACGACAGCGTCATCGGCAGAGGACTCGCGAGCCAAGATGATGTTGTCCCGCACCGTACCCACAAACACGTGGTGCTCTTGGGTCACCAAGGCGACCTCGGTCCGCAGTACCGGCAGGGGCAGCTCGGTGAGCTCCACGTCGCCTACGGTGACCGATCCCGTACGCGGCCTGTTGATACCGGCGAGCAGCCGGCCCAGCGTGGACTTGCCCGATCCGCTCGGCCCGACTATGGCCAGCCGCTCCCCGGGACGCAGAGCCAGATCGATGCCGTGCAGCACGTCGTCAGCGTCGAAGTAGGCGAAGCGCAGGTCACGCCCGACCAACCGATTACCGACCGGCAGCTTGTCGCCCGGCTCGCGGTCTTGCGGTACGGACGCGATGCCCAGTAGCCGCGAGGTCGAGGCGATGCCAACCTGCAGCCGGTCAAGGTTGCGGATCAGCCGATCAAGAGGCTCAACCAAAGCCTGCACGTACAAGGTCGCCGTGGTCACCTGCCCTAACGTCACCCAGCCTTGTACATAGCCGATAGCGCCCAAGATCAACACCATGACCACTGGTGTGTCGTAGGCAAGGCCGATGACCGCGAACAGCAGGTTGCGCAGCGCCATGGTGTAGCGCTCGGCTTGCCCGGAGACGGCGATGTCCACGTCGCCGTGCTCGATGCGATTCCGCTGCAGCCCCAGGGCCTCGACCGTACGCGCCCCCTCGACCGTCTCGGTGAACGTCGAGTTGATCTCAGAGTAGGTGCCGCCCTCGGTGATGTAACCCTTCGGTGCCCGCTTCAGATAGCGCCTCGCGGCAATGATCAACAACGGCGCCGTGACAAGCAGCGGCAGCGTCAGTAGCGGAGAGTTCAGCAGCATCGCGACGACAGTCAACAAGGTTGTCACGCTCGCGATCACCGACTCGGGCAGGCCGAAGCGGACGCTCTGGCTCATCGTGCTGACGTCGCGGGTCACCCGCGTGACCAAGTCGCCGGTACTCGCGCTCTCAACCTTTCCCAGAGGCAGACCGAGCACGGTCCGCACCACGTACTCGCGGGCCTCCGACAGCAGATCTTGGCCGAACAGCGTCGACATCCACAGCGCAAAGAAGGTCAGGATTGCCTGCAGCACAACAACACCAGCGACTGCCATTGCGAGCCCGTTCAGCGTGTTTGCCAGAGTGCCGCCGGCGGAGGCTTGATCGACCAGTGAACCAAGAATGCGCGGCACCACCAGGCCAGCCAGAGCGGCCAGGGCATGCAACACCAGCAACGCGGTGATCATGGCCCGCCGGGTACGCAGTAGTCGGGATGCGAAGGCACCTACCTCACGCCGATCGGCTACCGGAAGTCCCCGATCGGGGTTGCGCGAGGCGGCGAAGAACTCCTCCGCCCGTCGCTGCCGGAGCAGGTGGCGTTGCCGCCACGCCCTAAGCCTCACCCTGACGGATCCGCGCCTCGGCAGCAGCAGCTCTTCAGGCACTTCCGGCGCGGGAGGATTCGACCGCCAAGTCTCGGCCGACCCTCGCAGGCCGGTCTGCAGATCAGCCATCGGATGCCCCCGCCGGCTCGTCGAGTGCGCGGGCCACCGTACGCCGGTAGTCGGCGTTGCTCTGCAGCAGTTCCTCGTGGGTTCCGTACGCGGTGACCTTCTTGTGCAACAAGAACGCCACTCGGTCCGCGTGATGGAGCAAGAGTGGCGAGGCCGTGGTCGCAATCGTCGTTTTGCCGCGGCGGTGAGTCGTCAGCCGCTCGGCGATCATGGCCTCGGTGTGGGCATCGACTGCGGAGGTGGGTTCGATCAAGATCAAGATCTTCGGATCAAGGCCCAGCGCCCGCGCTAGCACGACCCGCTGTCGCTGCCCTCCCGAGAGGCCCCGGCCGCGTTCGTCGATCCGACCCTGCCAGCCTCCGTGCATTCCAGCGAACACGTCCTCGGCGGCGGCGACCCGCAGCGCTGTCTCGGCCTGCTCCAGGCTGAGCCGTCCATGCGGATCAACGACGGACTGCAAGGTGCCCGCAAAGACCTGGCTCGCAGTGTCGCTGACCACGATCCGATCCCGTACCTGGTCAATGGGAACGTCGGCGAGATCGACGGTGCCCAGACTCACGCCCCACTTCTGTCCGGCGAGGTGTTGATCACGCTCGACCAGCCGCGCCTGCTCGAGACGTTGCCGCTTTCGAGCCCGTCGCGCAGCGCGGCCCTTGAGACCGTCCGCGACCTCGAGGCTCACGGGTTCGTGATCACTCGGCAGGTAGCGGCCCAGCCGATCGGCCAGCGCGGCAGAGTCGTCCGGGACCGCACTGACGACGATGGTGAACTCTCCGGGCTGAGCGACAAACTCCGACTCTTGATCATGCAGGACGCCTTCTTCAGGCAGTGTCAACGGAGGCTGCGGAGTTCGCCACGGTGGCTGCTGCTCCAGCACAGCAATCGTCTTGCGCGCCGAGACCACCGCTCGGACCCATTTCTGCGCCAACTCGAAGAAGGTCTGAATAGGCCAAACCATGAAGATCGCGTAGCCAAAGAAGCTGATCAACTGGCCTACAGTGAGTTCGCCAGCAACCACCTCTCGGGAGCCGAGCCAGGTCAACGCGACGAGGAACATGCCCGAGAACAACACACTGGTGGCGTCCACCGCGCTCTGCCAGATACCGGCCGAAACGGCGGACTGCCGGGTTCGTTGAGACTGCTCGGCGTAGTTGTGAGAAAAGGTCTCCTCGCCACCAATGCCTCGCAGGATCCGTAACCCGGCAACGATGTCGGTAGCCATCGACGTCAGTTCCGAGGTCCTGGTTCGCTCGATCTCCTCGCGCCGTTGCAACGGGCGGAGCAGCGGCATCGCGAACAAAACGATCAACGGCGCCGTGACCAGCACCACAATGCCGAGCTTGACCGAGGTCGAGAGCACCAGGCCGGCGATCACCAGGTACGCGATCAAGGCGCCGGCGAAGCGTGACACGATCTCGGTCAACGCGCCGAACTCATCGGAGTCACCCGCCGAGACGCTGAGCACCTCACCGGTCGGCGTACGCTGCGGCAGCACATGACCCACCTGGGTCACCTTGCGGGTGACCAGCTTCATGGTGCCGTACATAGCGACTAGCCAGGTCCGAACCACAAAGGTATGACCCAGCACGCCGGCGATGATCCCAGCGATAACAAGGCCGAACATGATCAAGCTGAGCCGCGCGACTGTCGCCATGTCGTGCGGCACGATCCCGTCGTCCACGATCTTGCCGACAATGTAGGGGCCCACGGAGCCGGGTAGCCATTCGACCACCGCGATCAATGAGCTCAGCACCAGCGCCGGCAGCTGCTGCCACATCAACCAGCCGAGAAAACGCGATGCACTGCGGGTGTCGACGTTTGAGAAGTCGCGCCTGGCCAGCCCCTTACGCACCACCGGCCGCCCGCTTTGAGCGGAAGTGGTGTACGCGGATGAGTCCAGCCCCGCCATATCCGGGACCAGCGGCGGGAAGTCATGCATGACCTGGTCAGCGTAGGACGTGGCTGCTGATCGACTCCACCGGTTTTCGCCACAGCGACGATGGGCACAGCGGTCCTGGAGATACATCCCTCTCTAGGATCTACAAACATGACAACTGACTCGACAGCTGGCAATGAAGAGCAAGAGATGCCCCCGGTCGCCGGAGCGACTGATGACGGACGCGTCTATGTCGTGACGCCGCAGGCTATGGCCGTCGAGGGTCCGCCACGCGAGGAGGCAGCGGGGGACGAGGAGCCGAGATCCGTGACCGAGCTTGTCGAGCAGCCCGCCAAGGTCATGCGCATTGGCAACATGATTCGGCAGCTCCTCGCCGAGGTGAAGTCTGCTCCCCTCGATGACGCCAGCCGGCAGCGGCTGCGGGCCATCCATGAAACCTCGATCACCGAACTGAAGGAGGGTCTTGCGCCGGAGCTGGCCAAGGAGTTGGAACGGATCACTTTGCCCTTCAGCGATGACACCACGCCGAGCGACGCAGAGCTGCGGATTGCCCAGGCTCAGTTGGTGGGCTGGTTGGAGGGTCTGTTCCACGGCATTCAGACGGCTCTGTTCGCTCAGCAAATGGCTGCCCGGGCGCAGCTCGAGCAGATGCGCCGGGCGCTACCGACAGGTCCGATGCCTTCGACGCCGCAGCAGGAGGGTCGGCGCGAGGGCACGGGTGGGATGTACCTGTAGCTGAGTGCACGTACGCCGAGACTGAGCCCTGGCAAAGAAGACCAGGGGAAATTCCTGAGAAACCCGGATTAGTGGGAACCGAGTATCGCCGGTTGCCGTCCGAGGCGAGGTCTGTTGAGACCGGAAACCTCGGGAAGAGAGCTCATGCCCACATCGATCACCAGCCCCACATCGATCACCAGCCCCACATCGATCACCAGCCCTGCCAATCGGACGGCCCCCCGATGCGTCGAGCTCGCCGCAGTGTTCCAAGATCAACTGCTGGAGGAGCCGCTGTCTACCGGAGCCTCGGCAGCGCTACGGCGCCGGCAGCTGGCCTTGATCACCCTCGCCAAGGCCGCCTGCCGCGAATGCCCGCTGATCACTGACTGTCTTTACCGCGCGGTCGTCGAGTATGACGTTGCAGGCTATGTCGCGGGCACCACGCCGCCCCAGCGTGCTCTGATTCGCCGGCGGCTGGACATCACCGTGGAACCGGAGAACTTCGACACCATGGCCGGGGTCACGCGCGGGAATCGCCAGGTCAATCACAGCGAGGTCGTACGGCTTCGGAAAGCCAATCCGCACGAGAGCCTGGACTTGTTGGCGCAGCGACTCGGCTGCTCCCTGTCCACTGTGAAACGTCACCTACGCCGCGAACGTCGAGAGCCCAACGTGCGTAGGACCAAGCCCAAGCCCACCGTCGCCGACGTGCTCGCCGCTGCCGCCACCGTCACCAGCTCGTCGACCGTCAGCCGCCGCCCCCAGGCGGCGTAGCGCCAGTTTTTGTAATACTCCCGGCGGGTACCCCTACCAAGCGGATAATTGCGCAGTAACGTGCAACGGGAACGAGCCCCGGTCCGCCAAGCAGAAGGGAACTCGGATGAGTACCACCGCATGGATCATCATCGCGATCGTCGTTGTCGTGGTCGTAGCCATACTGGCGTTCGTGTTCATGAATCGCCGATCCACGGCACGCCGTGCTCGCGCTGAGAAGATCAGGCAAGAGGCAACCGAGCGGGCAGCAGAGCTCGATCGGAAAGAGGCCGAGGCTAACGCCATGGCCGCGCAGGCTCAGGACGCTCGTGCGGAAGCGGACCGGCTTGAGTCGGTGTCGGCTGAAGAACGCGAGCGCACCGCGGAGGCCCGAACCGATGTTGAGGATGCACTACGCAAGGCCGACCGTATTGACCCTGACGCAGGCGGCCGCCGCGTGGCCGACGCCGGTCCGAGGCGGGCCACGGATGATGCGTCAGCGAACGATATCGATGCAGATCGCGGCGTGGCCGATGACGACGTACGTGGGACTAGGCGCGATGTCAGGGACGAGGGAGTCAGAGACGACCTTGACCGGGGCGATGTCCGCCGCGACGATGTGACAGACCCCGCGGTCGATGAGAGGAACCAGGGTCCGCGCAGCTCACGTTGATCACCTCAATGTGGGAGTTGCAAGCCCTCGCCTAACCGAACCAGGCACGTAACTCCGCAGCCGGTCCACCGTCGTCAATGGTCTTCGTCACGTCGTCGGCGGCTGCCTTGACCTCGTCCGAGGCATTACCCATAGCCACCCCACGACCGGCCCAGCGCAGCATTTCAATGTCATTGCTGCCATCACCGAACGCCAATACGTCGGTTGCCCGTACGCCGCAACCGGCCGCGACTTCGGCGAGAGCGGTCGCTTTGTTCACTCCATCAGGGGCGATGTCGAGCCAGGTTCCCCAGCCGACGAAGTAGGTCATCCCATGCATGCCGAGGTGGCGGGCCAAGGCCAGAAAATCCTCTTCGGAACGCGTGGGGTCCCTCAGGATCACCCGCGTCACCGGCCGCGAGCTGAGCTGCTTGGCATCCTCAATGATCAACTCTCCGGTCAGGTCGTCTCCCGGAAATAGCTCGTTGAGCCGATACCCGCGGCCAATCTCTTCCACGGCGATCAAGGTGCCGGGCGCGAAGTCCTCAACCTGCGCGATCACCGGCCGCGGGTCGAAGGTGATCGCCTTGATGATCTCCTGCGGCGGATAGCGTACGATCACTGCGCCGTTCGAGCAGACCGTTGGACCCGGCGGCAGCCCGAGCTGGTCAAACACCTGCTGGGTGCCGTGCCATGATCGGCCCGTTGACAAGACCACCGGCACGCCAGCTTGCACGATCAGCGCGACGGCCTCGGCTACGGCGGGCGGCATGAAACCGTTGCGATCCACCACAGTGCCGTCAATGTCCAGCGCGACCAGCCGCGGACGCCAGGTGGGATACCCGCGCTGAGCTTGTTGAAGCGCGGACTCGTGCCTCTCGACGGGCGCCATGCTGAGCTGGTCGAAAGGCTCAGGGCACATTGGTCGGCTCGCCTGACTGTCTCAACGCGGTATCAGAGCCTCTCGGCCTCCCAAATACGGCCGCAGCGCCTCCGGCACGCATACTGAGCCATCAGCCTGCTGGTGATTTTCCAAGATCATGATGATGGTCCTGGTTATAGCGCACAGCGTGCCGTTCAAGGTCGCGACCGGTGCGGTGCCGGAGTCGAAGCGAGCCCGGATATTGAGCCGTCGCGCCTGGAAATCGGTGCAATTGGACGTTGACGTGATCTCCCGATAACGATCTTGAGTTGGCAGCCAGCCGTACACGTCGTACTTGCGCGCAGCGCTCAGACCAAGATCACCGGCGGCAAGCTCGATCACCTGGAAGGGAATTTCAAGCGCAGCAACGAAGTCCTTCTGCCACTGCAGCAACCGCCGGTGCTCCGCCGCCGAGTCTTCCGGCGCACTGAAGACGAACATCTCGACTTTGTCGAACCAGTGCACGCGAAAGATGCCTCTGGTGTCTTTGCCATGAGAACCCGCCTCGCGCCGATAGCTGGGGCTGAGGCCGACATAGCGGCGCGGCAGCGTGCCTGCATCGAGAATCTCGTCGGCATGATAGGCCGCAAGCGGAACCTCTGCCGTACCGACCAGGTAGAGATCATCTTCTTCGAGATGGTAGACATCCTGAGCTGCCTGGCCGAGGAAACCGGTGCCCTCCATCGCTTGCGGCTTGACGAGTGAGGGCGGGATGAAGGGGATGAAGCCGTTTGTGGCGGCGGTCGTCATTGCGAGATTGATCAAGGCCAGTTCAAGCTCTGCGCCCTGGCCAGTCAGGTAGTAGAAGCGAGACCCGGAGACCTTGGCGCCACGTTCCACATCGATTGCGCCGAGCAGCCGGCCGAGCTCCACATGATCTTTGGGTAGGAAGCCTTCGGCGGCGAAGTCGCGCGGCGTACCGACGCTTTCCAGGACGACATAGTCCTCCTCGCCGCCCGGCGGCACGTCGTCGAAAACCAGATTGCCGATCTGACGCAGCATCTGGTCGAAGGCGAAGCTGATCTCGTTCTGCGCCGATTCCGCCTTCTTGACCATGTCGGCGAGCTCTCGGGTTCGGCTCAGCAGCTCCGTACGATCCGCACCAGCCGCCTGCGCCACTTTCTTGCCGAGCGCCTTCTGCTCGGCGCGCAGCTCCTCGAACTGAGCAATGGCGTTACGACGCGCCTCATCGGCTTTGATCAGGTCGTCCACCAAAGACTCCGACTCGCCGCGAGCCCGCTGGGAGGCCCGTACCCGGTCTGAATCGAGGCGCAGCACCTTGACATCAATCACCGGGCCAGCGTAGCCACCTCCGTGCGTAGAGACGATTCGATTGCCATCCACCAACAGCTGTTGAGTACGGCTGCAATGATGAAGCGGTTATGGTCCGACGCCCCCCGACCCGATCTTCGGTCCTGATCGCGATCTTGTTGCTGCTGGCGTTCGTGGTGTGGACGTGGCTGACATTCAACTCAGCTGCGTTCCTGGCCTTTGATCAACGTACGGTGGCGCCGCAGCTGGATCCGGACTCGAATACTGCAGAGATCGCCGCGGCCTTCGCCCTGTTGACCTGGCCCGGCTTGGAGTACGCCGCTTTGGCAGCGATTGCGCTCTGGGCATTCCGACGCCGGCTCCGCCAGCTGGCGGTCGCGTTAGTCCTGGTGATCATCTTCGGTTGGGGCGGAGCTGATCTTCTCAAGATCAGCTTCCAGAGGCCGCGTCCTGAGCAAGCGCTCGACCTGCTGACTGCGACCGGATATGCCTATCCGTCTGGTCACATGACCAGTGTCATGGCGTTGTCGATCGCCGTTGGAGCGACCTTCGCTGTGACCAGGCAGACGTTCCGCGCGCGAGTTCTCTGGCAGGTCGGCTCCGGCCTGTTGATCCTTGCCGTTGCCTTTGATCGCTGGATCACGGGGGCGCATTACATCACCGACATTGTGGGCGGCGCATTGTTCGGCGCACTCGCAGCAACGGCCGCGCTGCTTGCGGCCGGTGTCAAGGTGCCGATCCCGCATGAATTGGTTGGTGAGATCGTCCGGAGCCGCGCTGTCGCCGAGGAGCCGCCGGTGGCTCCCTTGCGGCGCGCGGCGGTCATCTACAACCCGGCTAAGGTCACCGACTGGATCACGTTCCGGCGGCACGTGGACTACGAGCTGAAGATTCGAGGCTGGGATCGGGCGCTGTGGCTAGAAACCACCAGCGAGGATCCCGGACACGCCATGACCGCACAAGCCGTACGCGAGAACGTCGACCTGGTTCTAGGTGCCGGTGGCGACGGCACCATTCGGGTGATCTGCTCCGGCCTGGCCCACACCGGCATCCCGTTCGGCCTGATCCCGGCCGGCACCGGGAATCTGCTGGCCCGCAACATCGGCATACCGCTGGATGAGGTGGCCGCTCTCGGCGTTGCCTTCGATGGCGCCGACAAGGCTATTGACCTGGTGCGAGTGAAGGTTGATGATCAGCCGCCTGATCATTTCGCGGTGATGGCCGGCATCGGCCTGGATGCGGTGATCATGGAAGGCACGGATGCGAAGATGAAGAAGGCTGTCGGCCCGGCCGCTTACTTCGTCTCGGCGGCACAAAACGCCAATCATCCAGCAGCGCACGCCACCATCGCCGTCGATGATCAACAACCGTTCCGGCGCCGGGCGAGTGTCATCGTCGTCGGCAATGTCGGCTTCTTGATGGCCAACATTCAACTGATTCCTGATGCCCGTGCCGACGACGGGAAATTGGACGTGCTCGTCGCCTCGCCGCGTACGTTCCGCGACTGGGTCAGGCTGACGACCCGCGTCTTGACCCGGCGCCGGCAGCCCGATGATCAGCTCGATCGGCTCACCGGACGCAAGGTCACGATCTCAGTGGAGGAGCGTGATCAATTTCAGCTCGACGGCGACACGGTTGGAGAGTGCTCGACGTTGACAGCCGAGGTGGTACCGGGTGCGCTGCGGCTGCGAGTACCGAAGCAGATCAGCGAGCTGACAACCGGCAACGGCGAGGTGAACGTTGCTGCTGGCTCCGGCCGGAGCCAGCTGCCGGGTGCCCGACCCCTCAGCCGCGCAACTTTCGCAGCCAAGTCGCGGCCGCGGCGTACTCCTGGTTAGAGGTGCCGTGCCGGATGATCGATTCCGTGAGGTCGGCGCGAGCGTAGCTGCCTAAAAAGACAACGTCGCGACAGACCCGATGCAGCCCCATCATCGCCTCAGCCATCCGCGCGTCGTCGACATGACCTTCGGCGTCCACGCTGAAGCAGTAGTCACCAAGGCTCTTCTTGGTAGGGCGCGACTCGATGCGACACAGGTTCACACCGCGACTGGCGAACTGTTCGAGGATCTCTAGCAGCGCACCTGGATGGTCGTCGCGCATGAACAAAACCATGGTGGTCTTGTCGGCACCGGTAGCCGGACCAACTGGAACTGGCCGCGACACCAACACGAAGCGGGTGACCGCGTCCGGATTGTCAGCGATGCCGGGGGCAAGCGCTATCAGCCCGTGCAACTCCCCCGCGACTTGTGCGCAGATCGCCGCATCGAATCGCGATCCCGGATCGGCAACTTCCGCTGCGGCAGCAGCCGTTGAGCCACCTTCGGTGACGATCGCCTGCGGCAGCTTGTTGGCTAGCCAGTCGCGGCATTGGGCTGCCGCGTGGGGATGGGTAAGCACCCGGCGTACGTCGTCAATGTGTGTGCCGGGACGCCCAAAGAGGGTGAACTGAACGGGGAGCAACACCTCGCGGATGATGCGCAGCGGCTCGCCGTAGGTGAGGTTGTCCAACGTCGCGGAGACCCCGCCTTCGACCGAGTTCTCAATCGGCACCAGGGCGGCGGCGACGTCGCCGTCGCGGACAGCCTGCAAAGCGAGGCCGACAGTCGCGTACGGCGTAGGCTCGTCCGGCAGCGCGGGCAGCGTGAGCAGCGCTTGGTGGGTGAATGTTCCAACCGGTCCGAAGTAGCCGTAGTGGTTCGGCGGGACTGCGAGCACCGGCTCAGGCTATCTCTGCAGTACCCGGCCGTTCGACCATTTCTCACCCGAGTGTCATGCGTCCTGAGCCTGTCGAAGGGCGGCCACCTCACGCTGCCTGTCGTGCGCCGAGCCGCTCCGCCGCGGTCTCGCCGCGTCGTGCCACCGGTACCGCGGAGGTGGCCGCAGCCAGCCCTGAAACGGGCATTCCGGCGTAGATCGTTTCGGCACGTTCGACGAGATATGTCTCGTGCCAGATGCCGACTGCCCCGGGAGCCTTACGTGCGCGGCGATTGAACGCGGCCCAGGCTGGACGGTGAGGTGCGTTTCGTTCGCTTGCGTAGGCATACAGCTTCTCGTGCGAGCTCCAGTACTGCACCACCAGCGGTCCGCCGGCGCCGATGGTCAGCCGGTAGCCCAGCAGGCCCGAGTCCTTGTCCTTGGACAGCTCGGCCAACATTCCGGGCATCGCGTTGAACACCGGGAGCCACAAATCGGGGCGCCACGGCTTGTTGATCCGCATCCCGATCAGGAATACGACGAGATCGCCGTCATAGTCATGAGTCATTCGGCTCGAAATCACCTTAGCCATGAGATCCTCCTATTGGATAGCACTACTCTCTAATATTGGAGAGTTAGACTATCCAATGTCAAGTGAGGCGCTGATGCGAATTTCTGAACTGTCGTCGCGTGCCGAGATCTCCGTTGCGACGATCAAGTTCTACTTGCGGGAGAAGCTGCTCCATGAGGGCGTTCGAACGGCGGCGACACAGGCGCAGTACGACGAGAGCCACCTCGCCCGACTCCGGCTGATCCGAGCGCTGCTAGGTCCAGGCGGGCTGTCCATTGCTGCCGCGCATCAAGTCATCCAGGCGATCGAGGAACCCCCTGAGTCTGTGTACGAGCTTCTTGGGGTGGCAGCCAACGCGGTGGCTGGACCGAATCTAGAGGACGCGCTGCGCGCGCTCGATGAGGCTGGGTTCCAACTCCCTGAGGGAGCACTTGAGGTCTACACCGACCACATACGTCAGATCGCGCAATTCGAAATCGACAATGTGCCGACCGAGTCGCCAGCCGCGGCCGTACGGTACGTGGTCCTCGGCACGGTGCTACTCGAACCGGTGATCCTCGCCCTCCGCCGGCTAGCCGAGCAAGATGCCTCCGCGCGGCGCTTCGGCTGACCCCGCTACTCAAATTTCCGACCGTTGCGGAGCTTTCGACACCTGCGTCGCCTCTTCGATGTCGAATTTCCGACCCTTGCGGGAGTTTTGCCGAAGAGATGAAGAAGAAAGTTGGAAACTGGCGGGCGTGACGGTCTCAGAGAGCTTCATCGCGGGTCTTCCCAAGGTTGAGCTGCACGTCCACCACGTCGGCTCGGTGTCCCAGCGTGTCGTCGCCGAACTGGCCAGCCGGCATCCGGGCACGGTTCCGAACGATCCAGCCGAACTCGCCAGGTTCTTCGTCTTCGACGACCTCTCCCATTTCATCCGGAACTATCTAGCCGTCGTCGACCTCATCAAGACCGCGGAGGATGTCCGGTTCATCACCTACGAGGTCGCAGTGGACATGGCGGCTCAGCACATTCGCTACGCCGAGCTGACGGTGACTCCCTACATCTCTATCAATGATGGACTGCCGGCCGAAGCATTCCTGGAGGCCATCGAGGACGCCCGACAGGCTGCCAATCGTGATCATGGCCTGGAGCTGCGCTGGATCTTCGACATTCCGGCCGACTTCGGTATCCCAGCTGCCGAGCTGACGGCCTCAGTTGCTCTCGATCATGATGTGCCCGGACTGATCGGCTTCGGGCTCGGCGGCTCGGACCTCGGCTTTCCGCGTTCGATGTTTCGTAGTCAGTTCGATCGAGCTCGAGCAGCTGGGCTGCACAGCGTTCCGCACGCGGGAGAGACCGCTGGGCCGGAGAGCGTCTGGGAGGCACTTCGCAGCCTGGGTGCGGAGCGAATCGAACACGGCATTGGCGGGGTCGGTGATCAGCGCCTGCTCGATCACCTTGCTGAACGCGAGATCGCGTTGGACCTCTGCCTGACCTCAAATGTTGCGCTACGGGTCGTGTCTGACTTTGATCACCATCCGATCCGGGAGCTGGTCGCGGCCGGGGTGCCGGTGACGATCAATACCGACGACCCACCAATGTTCGGCACCGATCTCAACACCGAGTACGTGATCGCGGCTCGGCTGCTCGATCTCGACGAGCGTGGCGTCACTGAGCTGGCCCTCGCGGCTGTCGACGCCTCATTTGCCGGCGCGGAAATCAAGTCAGCGCTACGCGCCGAGATCAGCTCTTACGTCGCGGCGCGAACTCCCTGACCGATATCGCAGCACGGGCCCGCGCGGGCTGCGGCGGAGAGCTGCGTGCTGCTGCGGTCTTCGATGCCTTCGGCCGCGACTCAGAGAGCTGTGGTGCCGACGCAGTGGGCGGAGCTTTCGACTTCTTGAAGGGAAAGAGCTCGGGGCGGTCGGGCTGCCGCCACCACAAGATCACGGCGAGCACCATCGCCATCTGAATGATCGGCGATACGGTGTCCCGCATCCGAGTTGCGGTGAAGTCGAGGGCCTTCCCCAAGTCGATCGCCCGTCCAGGCACGTAGGCCAGCGACAGTGCCGCACCTCGAATAACCATGATTTGGTCAAGCTTGCTGGCCGCCAGCACAGCCAGTGGCATCCAGGCCAACAGGTCGTACCAGGAGAGCGTGTACATCGAGGTGATCAACCACGCGACCGACAGCACCAGCGCCGTTCGGAGCGCGATGGTGAGTGGGTCTCGACGCAGGTCAGCATCCTTGTCCAACCCGGGCGCAGCAGTCCATGGCACAACCCGGGAGAGCATCCAGGCGATGATGATCAGGCCGATGTAGGAGATCACGCCGACAATGATCTTGGCGTGATACCCGGTCATGAAGACGTCAAGGAGGCGATAAAGCGGATTGGCCCACGAGCCGACCGAGACGTACCCACCGTTGCGCAGTGACTGAAGAAACGCCGTGGGCTGCCAGAGCACGTACGCCAAGCCCATCGGGACCGCCGTGCCGAGGCAAAGCAGCAGCGCCTTCTTCGGTTCTCGCCGGTACGCCCACAGCATGGCGAGCCCCCAAAGCCCGATGCTCACCTTCGCGCACCCAGCCAGCCCAATGCCGAGACCGGCAACGAAAGGGTTCTTGCGCATGAACAACAGGCCGGCTACCGCGAACATCACCGCCAGCGCCTCGTTGTGGGCGCCGGCAACCACAGCCCAGATCAGCAGCGGATTCGCGATCGTCAACAACGCCGCTCGGCCCTGTCGGCGCGGATCGCCATGCGCCAGCATCAAGACCCCGGCGCAGGCCAAGATGAAGGGCACGACCGAGAACACCTGCAGCCAAAACACGATGTCATGCATGTTGTCGCCACCGAGCTTGTTGGCGAGGAGCTGCGTCCAGGACGTGATCGGGCCGTACACGCTGGGGGTGTCCTGCCACGGCCGCTCGGTCCAGGACAGCACCGGATCGAACTGACCGCGGAACACCTCCGCAGGCGTGATCTCGTACGGGTCCCGCCCGATCGCCTGCAGCCTGCCGTACGCCGCGTACATGAGCACGTCCGCCGAGGTCAGCGGCGGAACGCAGATCGTGAGCAAGCTGAGGACCGTACCGAGCCCGAAGAGCTTCTTGTATCTGGGTTTCCAGCCATCAGCCATGGCTCGCAGCCCGACCCACAGCCCGAGAGCGCCGAGAATGATCGCAGCCCAGATCAAGATCGACACGAACCACTCGTTGGGCTTGATGACCCCGGCCGGCAGGTACCAGGGCGGCAGATACGAGTGCCGGGGACCGAGAGTCAGGGTCACGGCAGAGGGACCGAGGAAACCGACGAGCAATGTCAGTGCAGTAGCACCGACGATCCCGAACAGGGCGAATTGATGGTTGCGGTGCCAGATCGCGGGCCGATATCGCGGGCCCGACGGCTTGGCCGGATTACCGCGTCGGCGCTTGTGCTTGGCCGCCGTCATCGATTCATGCCTGCTTACCTCGGAGTCGCTTGAAAACCCCGGATACCCCACCGGAGTCCTTCAGATCCTTGAGCCCTGCCTGGACCAGGCCACGCGCCGCCAAGGCACGCGTGACGTCGCGTAATTGTGCCGCTCGATGCAGCTGAGCACCAAGGTCACTGCCGGTCGCGCGGTGCCGCAGGTCGATCTCGATCTCGGAGATCTTCAAACCCGCGCGCAGTACGTCGACGGTCATACCTACTTCCAGTCCCCAACCAGCCGCCAGTGGACTGGCGAGCTCGAACGCGCGCCGGGTGATGCAACGCTGCCCAGAGAGTGGCGCCTGCGGCGTCCAGCCGGTCAATTCCTCGATGCCCCGCCTTGCGGCATTGACCACCAGGCCGAAGCCGCCAGGAGCGCCCCCGTCGTCGGTGAACTGAGCCGGCAACACCGCAATCGTCAGGTCGGCTTCGCCGCTGACCACGGGATCGATCAAGGGTGCGCAATTGGCGGCAGACTCGGCGAGGTCGGCGTCAAGAAGCAGCAGGCTGCCCGCTTCAGGCAACTTATCCCGCTGCTCGATGACACCGAGACCGTTGACTGCGGACTCCACCGCAGCGGCCTTGCCACGGTTGCGGCTGTGGGAGACGACAATCGCACCCGCACCAGTAGCCCGTTCCGACGTACGATCACTGCTGCCGTCATTGCAGACGATCACGATCTCAACCCCCGGAAGATCTCTCGCTGCGGTAACGGTGTCCGCGATCCGTTGCTCCTCGTCCTTCGCCGGGATGATGCACGCGACACGGGACAGGTCGGAGCTCACCAGCCAAGGCTAGTCCGGTGACCGGCCCTCGCCGTGGGCGTTTTGGCAATCGGTAATCTCACCGTCATGTCGGCAGACGGGGGGACCGCGCCCGAGGTCCGGTCGGAGGTTGGCCGGTTGCGCACGGTGCTGCTGCATCGGCCTGGTAGCGAGCTGAAGCGGCTAACGCCCCGAAACAACGATGCGTTGCTCTTCGACGGGCTGCCATGGGTCGACCGTGCTCAGCAAGAGCACGACAACTTTGCCGAGACGCTCCGCAGCCGCGGGGTCGAGGTGCTCTATCTCGGCACCTTGCTGATCGAGACGCTGGGCAACCCGACCGCGCAAGCCAGAGCTATCGAAGATCTCGTCTCAGACATTCGGCTCGGAGGTACGCTGCGGGGATTTTTGCGGCGCTACCTCGCTGATCTTGGGCCCGAGGAGCTCGCCGAGATCATGACGGCCGGGCTGCGCAACGACGAGGTACGCGGCAGCGGAAGTCTGGTCGCGGCGCTCTACCAGCCGGAAGACTTCTTGATCGATCCACTGCCAAATCTGCTGTTCACTCGCGACTCGAGCGTGTGGATCGGAGATCGTGTCGCGATCACGTCCTTGGCGATGCCGGCACGCCGCCGCGAAACCCAGCTAACCGACCTGATCTACGCCTTCCATCCGCGCTTCAGCGGAGCTGAGCGGATTTACGGTTGGCGCGAGGAGTACCTGGAGGGCGGCGACGTCTTGGCCCTGGCCGAGGGCGTACTGGCGGTGGGGGTTGGCGAACGAACTCATCCCGCCGGCGCGGAGCGTTTGGCGCGTACGGCGTTCGAGCTGGGACTTGCGCGTACGGTGCTGGTCGTGCCGATTAGTCAAGATCGCGCAACCATGCATCTGGACACCATCTGCACCATGGTCGACGTCGACGCGGTGCTGATGTATCCGAACATTGCGCATCAGCTGTGTGCCATTTCGGTGCGGCCCGGCAGCGGCTCCGAGCTCTCCATCGCTGAGCCGGCACCTTTTCTCGAGGCTGCGGCTCGAGCGATGGGGATTGATCGATTACGGCTGATCGACACTGGCCTCGATCCGGTGACCGCGGAGCGCGAGCAATGGGACGACGGCAACAACACGCTGGCCATCGAGCCCAAGGTCGCGATTGCCTATGAGCGCAATGTCGAGACGAATCGGCGCCTCGTTGAGGCCGGGATCGAGGTAATTCCGATCGCTGGGTCCGAGCTGGGTTCCGGGCGAGGCGGGCCGCGCTGCATGTCCTGTCCTATCGCCCGCGACGGGATGTCCTGACGAGCCCTAAGCTCGTCGAAGGGCACGCTTCGACAAGTTCAGCGCATCTACTTCGAGCAGCTCAGTGCGGATTCTCCGCGAGAATTGCGGCAACGCGATCTGGGAAGTCGGTCGTGAAACCGGTTACTCCAAGATCTAGGCAGAATCTGATGTCCTCCGGCTCGTTCACGGTCCAGACGTGTACGTCGTGATCCTTGCGACGGGACCTAGTAACGAACTCTGGATCCTCCTTGATCAATGCCAGATCCGGCCCGACGACGCGTACCCCATCCGGCAGCCTGCCATCACGCCACCGTCCAAGATCATCTTCGATGAGCAGGGTGCGTTCCAGCCCCGGCAGCAGCCAGCCGAACCGCTTGACCGCCTTCACTGAGAAAGACAGCAGCCGAACGGGCGCACCAGGGTGGTCCCAGCCGAACTCGGTAAGCATTGCTGCAACCCGTTCGTCCACCTCACGGCCGCGATCATTAGGATGCTTGGTTTCGACCACCAGGCTGACGGGCACATGATCTTGCCGCGCATCCCGGACCATGATCATCAGCTCGCGTAGCGTCATCAGCTCGCGTTGCTCGGGTTGTGGATCGAGCACCCTCCGGGAACCGAAGTCGAGCTGTTTCAGCTCCGCGACCGTTCGCTGGTACGCCCGTCCGGTGCTCGTCGACGTCCGGTCCACAGTCAGATCGTGCAGGCACACCAGCTCATCGTCGGCGCTGAAATGTACATCACACTCCAGACCGAGTGCGATGCCATTGTCGGACGCCCAGTCGATGGCGGCCCGGTAGGCGGCCCGCGTCATCTCTGGATGTCGCGAGGAGAAGCCGCGATGCGCGATCAACACCGGCGCGGCCGTCACATCGACACCTGACACATCGGCGAAGCTGTCACGCTGCGGCGACGCGACGGTAACGAAGTAGCAAACCGCTGACCAACATCACGGACCCACTCACCGCGATCGCCGCCACCGAGGAGCCCAGCCAGCCGGGCGGGACGAATCCGATGCGCCCGTCGAGCCACGTCCAAAAGTCTGCCCATCCAGGGACGGTACCGGGATAGACCAGCTGGTAGACCACGAACCCGCACGCCCACGCGATGACCGGCGCAGCCCGCAACGGGGACGTAGTCGAGACATCCCAACGCTGCCGGCTGACAAAGAAGAAGTCCACGGCCGCGACGGCGTACAGCGGGACGAAGACAGAGCCGATCAAGAAGAGGAAGGACTGGTACTGGCCGAAGTTCAGAAAGCCGGCCAACAGCGTTGCCGTGACACCGATGATCAACGCGATGATTCGTCGATCCAGCTGGGGAACGATGTTGTGCACCGACATGGTCGTCGAGTAGACGTTGGCGAATGCCTCATCCACCTCGTCGACCAGCAAGATCGTGATCGCGATGGCGCCAGCCGGAAGGGTGACCAGCGCAGTGATCACGTCGCTGGCGCCGAGATTGACCACTGCGAAGACGCCTAGCGCGTAATAGGCAATGGCCGCTAGGCCATAGCCCAGGGAGGCGCCCCAGAAAGCCGCCCCGCGGGTCCGCGAGTGCCGGCTATAGTCCGCGGCCAAGGGGGCAAATGAGATCACTCCGGCGATGGCAAGATCAACTGCCGGCCAGAATCCCAGTATCGAATTTTGCGGAATCGACTGTCGCGGCTGCAGCAACACCTGAACGAACAAGAAGACCGAGGCCGCCAGCACCAGCCACACCATGACTTTGCGGAGCAGCCGTACGCTGCCCAGCGGCCGGATCGCCATAATGGTGGCGGCTGCGCCGGCCAAGATCACAAACGGCCAGCGCCAGGCGTCGCCGACCACTGCCACCGCTGCGGTGGAGATGACGATGATCTCCATGGTCGCCCAGCCGATGTTTTGCGCGATGTTGAGGATTGTTGGCAGCACCGAGCCGCGGCGACCCACCAAGCCCCGAAGGGTGACCATGGCCGGCGCCCCGGTGGCGGTGCCCATCACGGCCGAGGCGCCCAGAAGGATTGCTCCGATGCCGCAGCCGACGACGATTGCCGCTAGCGCGAGCCCGACCGACCCCGCGGTCGTGGCAATCAGCGCTCCGGTCAATGGGCCGAACAGGCTAATGCCGAGGTTGCCCCACATAGCCAGCTGGTCGATAAATCCCAACGGCCGCGGCGGCTCTGTGGTGAGGGTGAACGGTGCCTCGGTAGCGGACCGCTCGGAGGTCGCGGTCGGGCTCGTTGGAGTTGATGTGAGCGACATTGCAGGCTCCCTACGACGGCATTACCCGGTCAGGTTCGGTCGGTCGGCGGACCCGCGCTGTCGTACGCACTCCGCCCTCTCAGCCCACCAATGAGGTGTGAGCTCCCGAAGGTTTCGATTAGTTTCTCACGCTAACACCGGCGCAAATGCCCAGCCGCCGCGAGGTGGGTCGAAGACATTGGGACGGACTATTCCGCGAGTTTGCGGCAGGATCCACCCCGGCAATCGGGTCAGGCCTCGACTGGGAGCCCGCTGCCCTCCCATGCGTAGAGGCCGCCGTCAAGATTGACTGCCTCCCGACCCTGGGCGTTGAGGAACTGGGCGACCCGGGCCGAGCGGGCACCGACGGCGCAGACGCAGACGATGCGATCGTCAAGCTCGTCTATGCGCTGCATCAGCTGATCCATCGGAATGTGGACCGAGCCTGCGATTCGTCCACCCGCCCACTCATCGTCGGTGCGAACGTCAAGCAGCATCCACCCGTCGGCCACTCGGGAAGCGACATCGCCGGGCTGAATGGCAGGCACCTGATTCCCAAACACAAGATCAACCCTAGTCTCGTGCCGCCTGGTCAGCGTTGCCCGACGAATGCCATCGCCTCGGCAACCAGTTTCCGAGAAGCCTGATCGTCCACGGTCAGCCCGACCCACTCCTTCATGGGCTTGCCTTTGCCGGCATCGAAAGGCACGCCGTCACCTGCAGAGATCAATTGCGTGACCCGAGCGGCTGGCAACTTCACGACGATCCGGTCGTCGACCAGCATCGCGAAGATCGACTTATTGATCTTGATTGCATTGGATCCGAAGCCGGTGCCGGCCGCCGGTACGGCAACCCCGCTCGCGCTGGCGTACTCATCGCAGAGCGACTCGAACAATGCGGACGGATTCTCGCTAGCGGGCATGATTATTTCAGCAGCTTCGAAAGACGACGGTCGGCGAGCTTTTTGCCGCCGGTCTGGCAGGTCGGGCAGTACTGCAGCGAAGAATCCGCGAACGACACTTCGGCAATGGTGTCACCACATACATCACACTTCTCACCGGTACGCCCGTGCACTCGAAGGCCTGATTTCTTCTCACCCTTCAAGTCTTTGGCCGCCAACCCGTCGGCTCGCTTGATGGCGGCCGACAGCTCGTCCTTGATCGCCGTGAACAGTGTGTCTAGCTCTGATTGAGTGAGAGAGTTGGACGGCTTGAACGGGCTGAGTCTGGCTGCATGCAAGATCTCATCGGAGTACGCGTTGCCGATTCCCGCGATAGTCCGCTGATCTTTCAGTACCCCCTTCAACTGCGCGCGGCCAGCCTTGGCAAGCAAGCCGGCAAGCGCGGCCTCATCGAAGTCGTCGTTGAGCGGATCGGGGCCCAACGTCGCGACCATGGGAATGGACATGGGATCGCTCACCACATAAACGGCGAGCTTGCGTTGGGTGCCTGCCTCCGTCAGGTCAAAGCCCGACGAATCATCCAGCCGTACGCGCAAGGCAAGTGGCCCCCTGCCCGGCCGCGGGGGCGCGTCGGGAAAAGAATCACGCCAGCGCAACCAACCGGCCCTCGCCAGGTGGAACACCAGATGCAAACCTTGGGCCGAGATGTCGAGGAACTTCCCCCGCCGGGTCACCGACTCGATTTCCAAGCCGTTCAGCGCAGACAGCGGCGGATCGTAGGTTTTGAGTGCGCTGAACGCGAGAAGATCAATGCGTTCAATCGCATGCCCGACACACCTCTCGGTGAGGAATCGGGCGAGCGATTCCACCTCGGGCATCTCAGGCATGGGCCCATTATGAACGGCTTGACCAGTTAGGCGCCGGCAGGCGGAGAGCTGGCGGAAGGCGCTCGAAATATTCCTGACGCGGCACCGCCACCGCCCCGAGCGATTCCAGATGCGGCGTAAGCCATTGCACATCGAGCAGCCGATCCTGTGAACCCGCGCGCTGGAGCAGATTGACCAACGCAACGAGCGCAACCTTGGACGCATCACGTCCGATATCAGGTCGGTAGAACATCGACTCACCGGCAAAGAGACCACCGATACTCACCCCGTACAGACCGCCGGCCAGGTCACCGCCGAGGGTCCACGCTTCCACCGAGTGGACGACGCCACGTTTGTAGAGTCGCCGATATACCCGGCGGATCTCGCGGTTGATCCATCCGCTAGGTCGCCGGCGGTCGGCACATCCATCGAGCACATCGTCGAACGCGGTATCGATCCGTACGTCGTAGTGCCGGATGGATTTCCGCAGCGAGCGGCTGATCCGCATCCCGTCGAGCGGCAGAA
>Ga0307306_10000074_pt1 | contig 21050 bp, 21 predicted proteins | sample ER_DNA_193_FD_194507 | JGI IMG/M metagenome (GOLD analysis project Ga0307306, IMG submission 194507) | Bulk soil microbial communities from the East River watershed near Crested Butte, Colorado, United States - ER_DNA_193 | ecosystem: Environmental > Terrestrial > Soil > Floodplain | place...
GGAGATCGTGCCGCGGTCGGTGTCGACGGCGATGTGGCCGCTCCCATTGGCCACGGCGCCTCGGCCGTTCACCTTGGCGGTCTCGAAGGTCGCGTCGCAGTCGCGCCAGAGCAGCTGGCAGAGCTCGCGGTAGTCGAAGGTCGAGAAGGTCCAGGGGAGCCGGTAGCGGGCGTCGCCGTGGGGGGTGTGCATGACCAGCGTGTCGAAGCGCTGGCGCTCGGCCGCCATCAGTCCCAGCCGCGCCAGCCACTCGGTCGGGATGCCGCAGGCCGAGGTCTGGCGCTCGCCGATCTCGTAGCGGTCGACGATCAGGACATCGGCGCCGGAACCCGCCAGCTCGCGCGCAACCGCCAGCCCGGCGAAGCTGGCACCGCAGATGAGGACGTCGCGCTCGCCGCTCAGCGGCGTGCGTTCGTCGCCGCGCTTGGTGGCTCGGACCGGCATCGAGCCGGATTCTGCCATCATTGCCGCCCGTGTCCGCGACCGAGACCATGACGCCTGCGCCCAGCGCCACCCCCGTCGAGGGTTCTGGCGGCCTTCTCCTCAATATCGACGGCAAGATCGTCCCCAATTACGCGGCGACGATGGTGTCCTTCGAGGAGGGCGACGTCGTCAAAGGCAAAGTCGTCCGGATCGACAAAGACGAGGTGCTCGTCGACATCGGCTACAAGGCCGAGGGCGTCATCCCGTCGGGCGAGCTTTCGATCCGCAAGTCGGTCGACCCGCACGAAGAGGTCGAGCTCGGCGAGGAGATCGACGCTCTCGTCCTCACCAAGGAGGACGCCGAGGGTCGCCTGATCCTCTCCAAGAAGCGCGCCCGCTTCGAGAAGGCCTGGCGCCGGATCGAGGTCGCCGCCGACTCGGGCGAACCGGTCGAAGGCAGCGTCATCGAGGTCGTCAAGGGCGGTCTCATCCTCGACCTCGGGGTGCGCGGCTTCCTGCCCGCCTCGCTGGTCGACATCCGCCGCGTCCACAACCTCGACGAGTTCATGGGCCAGACGCTCGAATGCAAAGTCATCGAGCTCAACCGCAGCCGCAACAACGTCGTCCTCTCGCGCCGCGCCGTGCTCGAGGAGGAGCGCAAAGAGGTCCGCGAGCAGATCCTCGGCCGTCTCGAGCCGGGCCAGGTCGTCGAGGGGAAGATCTCCAACATCGTCGACTTCGGCGCCTTCGTCGACCTCGACGGGATCGACGGCCTGATCCACATTTCCGAGCTTTCCTGGAGCCACGTCAACCACCCCTCCGAAGTCGTCTCGATCGGCGACGACGTGCGGATCAAAGTCCTCGACATCGACCGCGACCGCCAGCGCATCTCCCTCGGTCTCAAGCAGACTCAGGAGGACCCGTGGCAGCGCGTCATCAGCACCCATCGCTCCGGCGACGTGCTCGAGGGCACCGTGACCAAGGTCGTCGCCTTCGGCGCCTTCGTCGAAATCCTGCCCGGGGTCGAGGGTCTGGTCCACATCTCCGAGCTTGCCGACCACCACGTCGAGAACCCGAGCGAAGTCGTCGAGCCGGGCTCGAAGCTGAACGTGAAGATCCTCGAGATCGACGAAGAGCGTCGCCGCCTCTCGCTCAGCATCAAGCGGGTCGAGGGCCAGAACATGGCGATGGCCGGCCTCGGCGAGCAGATCGCTCAGGCCGAAGGCGGCCCGGCCGCAGACACCGAGGAGCAGGCTGAGGAGCCGCAGGCGCCTCCGCCCACTGGCTCCATGGCCGACGCCTTTGCGGCTGCGGCGGACACCTCCGCCCAGGCGGCCCAAGCGGCTGAGGAGACCCAAGCCGCCGAGGAGACCCAAGCTGATGAGGCGCCGGCCGAGGAGACTCCGTCCGAAGAGGCGCCGGGCGAGCTGCCGCAGGAGGTCGAGGCCTCCGACGACGCCGAGCCCGCCCCCGTCGCCGAGGAGAACGGCACCTCCGAGCCGGATGTGCCGGAGGGGCAGGAGGGCGAATCGTCCCAGGAGCGGCCCGACGCGCCGGACGACCTCGACGAGGCCGCCGGCGAAGACGCGCAGACGGGCGAGTCCGAGCAAGGCTGAGCGGCGCCGGTGGCGCCACTGAAGATCGGCCTCACCGGCGGCATCGCAGCCGGGAAGTCGGAGGCGTTGAAGGCGTTCGCGCGGCTTGGTGCGGCGACGCTCTCCAGCGACGCGGTCGTCCACGAGCTGCTCGAGAGCGAGGCGCTGCGCGAGCGGCTGGCCGAGCGCTGGGGGCCGGAGGTGGTCGCCGACGGCGGTGTCGACCGGGCGAAGATCGGCGAGATCGTCTTCGCCGATCCCGGGGAGCTGAGCTGGCTCGAGCAGCAGATCCACCCGCTGGTCCAGGCGAGGACCGCCGAATGGCTGCTCTCGCTGCCGGCGGAGACCGAGGTCGCCGTGGTCGAGGTGCCGCTGCTGTTCGAGGTCGGCGGCGAGCGGCCCTTCGACACCACCGTCTCGATCCTCACCAGCGACGAGGTCCGGCGCGAGCGCGCCGCCGCCCGCGGCCACGCCCTGGTCGACGAGCGCGAGGCGCGGCAGCTCACGCAAGAGGAGAAGGCCGGGCGGGCCGAGCACGTGGTCGAGAACGACGGCTCGGTGCAGGATCTCGAGCGGGCGCTGTCCGCCCTGCTCGAAAAGCTGCGCCGATGAGCCGCAAGGTCCGCGCCCGCCGCCGCCGAACCGCCTTCGGCGGGATCGCGGTGCTGGCAGGGCTCGTTCTCGCCTTTCTGATCGCCAACGGCACCTTCGACAAAGCGATCAAAGAGCTGACGCTGCCGCTGCGCCACGAGGACGTGATCCGCCAGCAGGCCGACGAAAAGGGTGTCGACGCGGCGCTGATCGCTGCCGTGATCTACGCGGAGTCGAAGTTCGAAGACCAGGAATCCAGCGCGGGGGCCCGCGGCTTGATGCAGATCACCCCGGATGCGGCGGACACCATCGCCAGAAACAGCGAAGCGACGAGCTTCGAATTGGAAGACCTCGGCGATCCGGAAATCAACATCCGCTACGGGACCTTCCTCCTGCGGGAACTGCTGGACCGCTACGAAGGCGACGAGGCGGCTGCCCTCGCCGCTTACAATGCCGGCCCGGGCAACGCCGACAAGTGGGGAGGGGCTGATCTGACGGTGGAAGAGATTCCCTTCCCGGAAACCCGCGCCTATGTTGAAGAGGTGCTGCAAAAGCGGGACGAGTACCGCCGTAAGTACGCGAAGGAGCTCGGCTATTAGCGCCGTGCCGAGACCGCGCGTCGCCGCCCTGGCGCTGGCGGTCGGGGTCGTCCTCGCCGACTCCTCGATCGTCGTCCTGGCGCTGCCCGAGATCTACCGGGAACTGGACACGACCGTCTCCGGGGTCACCTGGGTGCTCGTGTCCTTCAACCTGGTGATGGCGCTGGCGGCGGTGCCGGCGGCGCTGGTCGCCCGCCGGGTCGGCCCCGGCCGCGCCGCCGCGGTCGGGCTGGCGGTCTTCGCCGGCGCCGGCCTTGCCTGCGGCCTCGCCGACAGCCTTTCGACCCTGATCGTCGCCCGCTGCATCCAGGCGCTCGGCGGGGCGGCCGCGGTGACCGCCGCGCTGGAGCTGCTGCCGGCGACGGTCGGCTCCGAGCGGCGGGCGACGACCGTCTGGGCCGCTGCCGGGGCGACCGGCGCCGCGCTGGGGCCGGCGCTCGGCGGCATCCTCACCGAGCTCGTCTCCTGGCAGTCGATCTTCCTCCTGCAGGTGCCCGTGGCGCTGGCGGCGGCGGTGCCGATCCTCGCGGTCGCCAAGCACGAGGCGGCAACCGGGATCGTCTCGACCGAGCTGCGGCGCACCGGCCGGCCCCACATCTGGGCCAACCTGGCGCTGGCGATGGTCTCGGCGGCGATCGCGGCGGCGCTCTTCCTCCTCGTCCTGCTGTTGATCGAAGGCTGGCGTCTGAGCCCGATCGAAGCCGCGCTGGTCGTCTCGGCGATGCCGCTGGCGGCGGTTCTCGGGGGCAAGCTGGCGGACTTCGTCCCCGACGCCCGCGCGCGAGCGGCCGCCGGCGCGATCCTCGTCTCCGGCGGCCTCGCCGGCCTCGCCTTCCTGCCGAAGGCGACGATCGCCCTCACCCTGCCGCCGCAGATCCTGGTCGGGATCGGGCTGTCGCTGGTCCTCTCGGCGTTGACCGAGACCGCCCTCAGCGGCCGCGCGCCGCAGGCGATCCACGGTGGCTGGACGATCTCCGCCCGCCATGCCGGGGTCGTTATCGGGTTGCTGGCTCTGACGCCGATCTTCACCGCCGAAATCGACCAGCAGCGCCACGACGCGATCAACGCCGGCACCGCGGTGATCATCGACTCGCCCATCAACCCGCTGCTGAAGCTCGACCTCGCCGAACGGGTCAGCGAGCGGCTCGAAGAAGAGAAGGGGAAGGTACCGACGATCGGCCCCGCCTTCGAACCGCTCCCCGACGATCCGGGCGAGCGCTCCGAAGTCCAGCAGCTGCAGGGCGAACTCCAGGATCAGCTCGATCGCGGCGCCACCCACGCCTTCAGCACCTCGTTCATCCTCGCCGCCCTTCTGGGTTTGATCGCGCTGTTCCCGATCGCGCTCTCGAAAGAGGTGGAGCTGTGAGTCCGTCTCGAGGCGACACCACGCGCAGCCGCAGTCTTCTGCTGGTGGTCGGCGCGGTGGTCGCCTCGCTCGTGCTGGTCGGCGCCTACCTTGCGGCCGGTGGTTCCTCGTATGAGCCGGAGAAGGTGCAGGACCCCTGCAGCCCGCGTCCCTGGAGCAACCCGCAGGGCCTCTCCGAAATCGCCAACCAGTTCACGGTCTCCGCCCTCGACGGCGCTGCCTGTCAGCTCGGCGTCTCACGCGAGGTGCTGGCCCGGGCGCTGGCGACGCCGGAGGCGCGTGAGCGCTTCAAGGAGAAATACGGGATCACCGACGCGAAGCTGGCGAAGGCGGTCCGCGCCGGTCTCGTGCGGGCGGTCGACGACGCCGAAGAAGCGGGGGCGCTGAGCCCGATCCTGGCGGTGCCCCTGCGCGAGACCGTCCAGCGGATCCCGCTCGATCAGGCGATCGAATTCATCAACGACGCCGAATCCTTGCTCGGCAACGTCAACAGTCTCCTCGGCCCCGCCGAAGACCTACTTGAAGAATTTTTGCCCTAGCGCTCGCTGCGCTGAGAGTGAAACTCAGCCGGATTTATCGATCTTGTAGTCGCGCGCTTTCGGGTCCCAAGCGATCCCGGAGCAGAGGGCTTCCGGGGTGGTGCCAAGGGAGACGGCCAGCTTCACCAGGGTGCCGAGGCGGGGTTCCCGGCCGCCGCGCTCGAGCAGGGAGACCTCGGTGCGGTGGATCTCGCACATCCCGGCCAGTTCTTCCTGTGAGACGCCGGCGGTTTCGCGGGCGAGGCGGAGGTTGGCGGCGAAGCGGTCCCGTTTGTCCATGCCTGCACTCTATTCGCAGCAGGGGAACGAGTGGCCTCGGTTCAGCGGAATTAGCGCCGGGTCGCCTGCCAGACCCAGAGCATCGCCAGCGGCTGCAGCGGCAAGCGCGCCCACAGCGCCCAGCGGGGGAATTTCCGCATGTCGAGGCCGCGGACCTGCTCGGGGTGGACGGCCATGTGGATGTTGGCTGGGAAGACGGCGGCGAGCAGCGCCAGCAGCCACCAGCGGCCGAGCCGGCGGGAGGCGGGGTGGAGGGCGAGGGCGGCGCCGGCGATCTCCGCGGCGCCGCTGATCGCCACGGCCTCACGCTTCTGCGCCTCGATCGCCGGCGGCACGATCGCTTCGAAGAAGCGTGGCCGCAGGAAGTGCATCGTCCCGGTGAAGGCGAAGAAAGCCGATAACAGCGTGCGCGAGAGTCTCATGCCAAAGCCCAGGATATGCGCCAGCTATGTTCTGACTGTGCCGGAGTTCAAGCTGAATCCCGCCTACTCACCGACGGCGGATCAACCGAAGGCGATCGCGGGACTGGCCGAGGGGCTGCGCGAGGGCGATCGCTTCCAGACCCTGCTCGGCGCCACCGGCACCGGCAAGACCTTCACGATGGCGGCGACGATCGCCGAGGTGCAGCGGCCCTCGCTCGTGATCGCCCACAACAAGACGCTGGCCGCGCAGCTCTGCAACGAGTTCCGCGAGTTCTTCCCGGACAACACGGTCGAGTACTTCGTCTCCTACTACGACTACTACCAGCCCGAGGCCTACGTGCCGGCGCAGGACCTCTACATCGAGAAGGACTCCTCGATCAACGACGAGATCGACCGGCTGCGCCACGCCGCCACCGCGGCGCTGTTCGCCCGCCGCGACGTGATCATCGTCGCCTCGGTCTCCTGCATCTACGGGATCGGCTCGCCGCAGGTCTACAACGAAAAAATGCAGCTCTTCCAGGTCGGCAAGGCGATCGATCGCGACGACGTCCTCCGCAAGCTGGTGAAGATGCAGTACCAGCGCAACGACCAGGTGCTCGGCCGCGGCGCCTTCCGGGTCCGCGGCGAGGTCCTGGAGATCATGCCCTCCTACGCCGAGTCGGCCTACCGGATCCAGCTCTTCGGCGACGAGATCGAGGAGATCCAGCACTTCGACCCGCTGACCGGCGAGGTGCTCGACGTGATCGACCACGTCTCGGTCTGGCCGGCCTCGCACTACGTGACCAAAGACGAGACCGTCGACCGCGCCGTCGACGAGATCCGCGCCGAACTGGAATCGCGGACCGCCGAGCTGGAAGCCGAAGGCAAGCAGCTGGAGGCCCACCGGCTGCGTCAGCGGACGATGTACGACCTCGAGATGATCAAGGAGCTCGGCTTCACCTCGGGGATCGAGAACTACTCGCGGATCCTCGACGGCCGCCCGCCCGGCAGCCCGCCCCACACCCTGATCGACTACTTCCCCGACGACTTCGTCGTCTTCGTCGACGAGAGCCACCAGACGATCCCGCAGATCGGCGGCATGTACGAGGGCGACCAGTCCCGCAAGCGCTCGCTGGTCGACTACGGCTTCCGCCTGCCCTCGGCGATGGACAACCGGCCGCTCAAATTCGACGAGTTCCTCGCCCGGGTGGACCAGCTGGTGATGGTCTCGGCGACGCCGGGGCCGTTCGAGAAGGCCGAAGCGAGCCGCACGGTCGAGCAGATCGTCCGCCCGACCGGGATCGTCGACCCGGCGATCGAGATGCGGGAGACGAGGAACCAGATCGACGACCTGATGAACGAGGTCAAGCGCGTGGCCGAGAACAAAGAGCGGACCCTCGTCACCACCCTGACCAAGAAGATGGCCGAGGACCTGACCGCCTACCTGCTCGAGTACGGGGTCAAGGTGCGCTACCTGCACTCGGAGGTCGACACGCTGGAACGGATCCAGATCATCCGCGACCTGCGGCTGGGGGAGTACGACGTGCTGGTCGGCGTCAACCTGCTGCGCGAGGGGCTCGACCTGCCCGAGGTCTCCCTGGTCGCGATCCTCGACGCCGACAAGGAGGGCTTCCTCCGCGGCGAGACCAGCCTCGTGCAGACGATCGGCCGGGCCGCGCGGAACGTCAACGGGCGGGTGGTGATGTACGCCGACAAGGAAACCGAAGCGATGCGGGCGGCGATGCGCGAGACCGACCGCCGCCGGGCGATCCAGCTCGCTTACAACGAGGAGCACGGGATCACGCCGGAGACCGTGCGCAAAGGCATCTCGGAGATGAGCGAGTTCCTGGCGATGGAGGACAGGGCGCCCCGCAAACGGCGGCGCAAACGGGCGGAGGAATTCGCCTCGCCCGAGGAGCTGGAGAAGACGATCGTCGCCTTGGAGGAGGAGATGCTGGCCGCCGCCGACGACCTGCGCTTCGAGGAGGCCGGCCGGATCCGCGACGAGCTGCGAGAGCTGCGGCGGGACCTCGACGGCATGACCGCTGGCGCCTAGACATGGCGCGCCTATCTGTCTACAGAACTTGTCACTCCGCGATTCTCCTGCGGGCTTGTGCCGGCCCCACGGCCTTCTAAGCTCAAATCGTGTCCGTCCAGGCAGGGGAAGAGAGCTTCGACCAGTTAGTACTCCGGCGTTCCCACGAGTTGCCGGTCGTGGTCGACTTCTGGGCCGACTGGTGCGGGCCGTGCAAGGCGCTGAGCCCGGCATTAGAGGCGGCGGCTGCTTCGCGCCAGGGGAAGGTCGAGCTGGTCAAGGTCGACGTCGACGCCAACCAGCAGCTGGCGGCGCTCTTCAGGGTCCAGGGGATCCCGGCGGTGAAGGCCTTCCGCGACGGCAAGGTCGTCGATGAGTTCACGGGTGCGCTGCCGCCGCCGCGGGTCGAGGCCTTCTTCGACGGCCTCGTCCCGTCCCGAGCCGACGAGCTGGCGGCGGCGGGGGACGAGCTCTCGCTGCGGGAGGCCTCCGAGCTGGAGCCCCGCCGGGCGGACATCGCCGTCGCCCTCGGCAAGGCCCGGCTGGCGCGCGGGGCCGAAGACGAGGCGCTGGAAGCCGTCGCCGACCACGGGGGTGACTTCGCCGCCGCCGGCATCGCCGCCCGCGTCCGCCTTATCCGCGCCGGTCTCGGCGGCGAGGCCTTCGCCGCCCTCGACCGCGGCGAGCGCGATACGGCCCTGGAGGACCTGCTCGGGGCCCTCGCCGAGCTGCCCCGCAACGGCGACGTCGCGGGCGCCGGTCTCGAGGGGGGCGACGGCCCTGACGGCGGCCTCGAGGTCGAGGAGGCCCGGGATCTGCTCCGCCGCGCGATCGTCGGCATCCTCGACGAGTCCGACCCCGCCGACCCCATATCCCGCCGCTACCGCCGCAAATTGGCGGCTGCCCTTTAGGGAACATCTGTTCGCCTGGCTAGAATCGGTGTGAGTGGCCGCATCTGAGCGAATCGTCATCTCGGGTGCCCGGGAGCACAACCTCAAGGACGTCGACCTCGAGCTGCCCCGGGACGCGCTGATCGTCATCACCGGCCTTTCCGGGTCCGGGAAGTCGAGCCTTGCCTTCGACACGATCTACGCCGAGGGGCAGCGGCGCTACGTCGAGTCGCTGTCGGCCTACGCGCGGCAGTTCCTCGGGCTGATGGAGAAGCCCGACGTCGACTCGATCGAGGGTCTCTCGCCGGCGATCTCGATCGACCAGAAGACGACCTCGCGCAACCCGCGCTCGACCGTGGGGACCGTTACCGAGATTTATGACTACCTGCGGCTGCTGTGGGCGCGGATCGGGACGCCGCACTGCCCCGAGTGCGGCGAGGAGATCACCGGCCAGACGCAGGAGCAGATCGTCGACCGCCTGATGACCCTGGCGGACGGGACGAAATTCATGGTGATGGCGCCGGTCGTCCGCGGCCGCAAAGGCGAGTACGGCAAATTGCTCCATCAGATGCGGCTCGAGGGCTACTCGCGGGCCAAGATCGACGGCGAGCTGCTGCGCCTCGACGAGAAGATCGAGCTCGACAAGAAGTACAAACACGACGTCTCGATCGTCGTCGACCGCCTGGTGATGAAGACGGACCTGCGGCGCCGCCTCTCGGAGTCGGTCGAAGCTGCCGCCGGGCTCGCCGCCGGCCTGGTCGAAGTCGAGATCGTCGAGGGCAAGGGCGCCGCCGGCAGCAAGGGCGGCGAGCACCCCGGCGGGACGATGCTCTTCTCCGAGCAGTTCGCCTGCCTCAACTGCGGCACCTCGATCCCGGAGCTGGAGCCGCGGATCTTCTCCTTCAACTCGCCGCACGGCGCCTGCGACCGCTGCCACGGCCTCGGCTTCCAGCGGGTGATCGACCCCGAACTGGTCGTCCCCGACCCGACGCTGACGCTGGCCGAGGGGGCGCTGCAGCCCTGGAACCGGGGCATCAGCGCCTACTGGAAGCGGCTGGTCGCCTCGGTCGCCGAGGCCAACGGCGTCGACATCGACAAGCCCTGGTCGAAGCTCACGGCCGAGGAGCGGGAGATCTTCCTCTACGGGACCGGCGAGGAGCGCCACCACGTCTCCTACACCAACCGCTTCGGGCGGCGGCGCTCCTACAAGGTCCGCTTCGAGGGGATCGTCAACAACCTGCAGCGGCGCTACGAAGAGACCGACTCGGAGTCCAACCGCGAGCGGATCGAGGGTTACATGGCCGAGCAGCCTTGCCCGGCCTGCAAGGGCGCGCGGCTGCGGCCGGAGAGCCTCGCGGTCAAGGTCGGAGGCCTCAGCATCGCCGAGTACAGCGACCTCTCCGCCCAGGCGGCCTCGCAGTGGATCCGCGAGCTGGAGATGACCGACACCGAGCGGGCGATCGCGCGGCTGATCGTGCGCGAGATCACCGAGCGGCTCTCCTTCCTCGAGAACGTCGGCATCGGTTACCTCTCCCTGGCCCGCTCGGCCCGCACCCTTTCCGGCGGCGAGGCGCAGCGGATCCGGCTGGCGACCCAGATCGGCTCCCATCTGGTCGGCGTCATGTACGTGCTCGACGAGCCCTCGATCGGACTCCACCAGCGCGACAACGAGAAGCTGATCGCTACCCTCGACCGCCTCCGCGACCTCGGCAATACCGTGATCGTCGTCGAGCACGACGAGGGCACGATGATGGCCGCCGACCACCTCGTCGACCTCGGGCCCGGCGCCGGCGAACACGGCGGCCACGTGATCTCCGCCGGCACGCCGAAACAGGTCGCCAAGGATCCGAGCTCGCTGACCGGGCAGTACCTCTCCGGCAAGAAAAAGATCGAGGTGCCGGAGGAGCGCCGCAAGCCGACCGGGGAGCTGGTCGTCTGCGGCGCCCGCGAACACAACCTCAAGGGCGTCGACGTGATGGTCCCGCTCGGCGTCTTCTGCTGCGTCACCGGCGTCTCCGGCTCGGGCAAGTCGACGCTGGTCAACGAGACCCTGCACCACGCGGTCGCCAACCGCCTGCACCAGGCGAAGCTGCGGCCCGGCGCCCACGACGGCATCGACGGGCTCGACCAGATCGACAAGATCATCAACATCGACCAGTCGCCGATCGGGCGCACGCCGCGCTCCAACCCCGCCACCTACACCGGCGTCTTCGACCACATCCGCCAGCTCTTCACCCAGACCCAGGAGTCGCGGGCGCGCGGCTACAAGCCCGGCCGCTTCTCCTTCAACGTCAAGGGCGGGCGCTGCGAGGTCTGCAAAGGCGATGGCCAGATCAAGATCGAGATGCACTTCCTGCCCGACGTCTACGTCCCCTGCGAGCAGTGCCACGGCAAGCGCTACAACCGCGAGACGCTCGAGGTCCGCTTCAAGGGCAAGAACATCGCCGACGTGCTGGAGATGGCGGTGGAGGAGGCAGTCGTGTTCTTCGAGAACGTGCCGAAGATCGCCCGGCGCCTGCGCACCCTCAACGACGTCGGCCTCGGCTACATCCGCCTCGGGCAGGCGGCGACGACGCTTTCCGGCGGCGAGGCGCAGCGGGTCAAGCTCGCCACCGAGCTCTCCAAAGTCGCCACCGGCGACACCCTCTACATCCTCGACGAGCCGACGACCGGGCTCCATTTCGCCGACGTGCAGCGGCTGCTCGACGTTCTCGGCCGCCTCGTCGACGCCGGTAACAGCGTCGTCGTGATCGAGCACAACCTCGACGTGATCAAGACCGCCGACTGGCTCGTCGACCTCGGCCCCGAGGGCGGTGAAGCCGGCGGCGAGATCGTCGCCACCGGCACCCCCGAGCAGGTCGCCGCGGTCGCCGGCTCCTACACCGGCAGCTTCCTCCGCGACCTCGTCGTCCCGGCGAAGACGAAACGGCGCGCTCCAAAGCGGGAGTTGTCCGCAGCGGCCTAAGCGGCAGAATCCCGAGGAAACCCCTGGTTTTGCCGCATGGAAGCGCTTAAGGTGGGTAGTGACCGTCGCGGGAGCGGGGGCAACTACAGAGGAGGAACCGATGTCAGCATTGAGTTCTCGGGCGTGGTTCGCGGTTGCGGGCCTCGCCGTTATCGCGCTGATCGCCGTTGGCTGCGGCGGCAGCGACGACACGACCGGTGGCGGCGGTGGAAGCGGCGGCGGCGGTGGTGGCGGTGGAACGATCGCCCTCCTGCTCCCGGAAAACGAAACGCCGCGCTACGAAACGAACGACAAACCGGGGATCGAAAAAGCGGTCTCGGAAAAATGCCCGGAATGCGAAGTCATCTACTTCAACGCCGGCGGTGACGCGGAAAAGCAGCAGTCTCAGGGCGAAGCGGCCCTGACCAAAGGCGCCGAAGTGCTGATCCTCGATCCGATGGACTCGAAATCGGCCGCTTCGATCGTCGAAAAAGCGAACGCCCAGGGCGTGCCGGTCGTCAGCTACGACCGTCTGATCGAAAACTCCGAAGTCTCCGCCTACATCTCCTTCGACAACGAACGGGTCGGCGAACTGCAGGCCGAATCGTTGTCGAAAAAACTGAAAGAAGACGGGAACGCCAGCGGCCCGATCATCAAGATCAACGGCGACCCGGCCGACCCGAACGCGGCGCTGTTCAAGAAAGGCTCGAACAAGGGCTTCGAAGAAGCCGGAGTGAAGGTCGCCAAGGAATACGACACCCCCGGCTGGACCGCCGAAAACGCCCAGCGCGAGGCCCAGCAGGCGATCACCTCGCTCGGCAACGACGGGTTCTGGGGCATCTACGCCGCCAACGACGACACCGGCGGCGGCGCCATCGCGGCGATGAAAGGCGCCGGGATCAACCCCGAAGAACGGCCCGTCACCGGTCAGGACGCGACGGTCGCCGGCCTGCAGCGGATCCTCGCCGGCCAGCAGTACATGACCGTCTACAAGGCGATCCCGCCGGAGACGCAGATCAGCGCCGAAATCGCGATCGCCCTGCTCGAAGGCGAAGAAGTCCCGCAAGGCAAAGTCACCGAAGAAATCAACAACGGCAAAACCGACGTGCCGTCGGTTCTGCTGGAACCGATAGCGGTGACCAAAGACAACGTCAAAGACACCGTGATCAAAGACGGGTTCGTAACGGCCTCCGAACTCTGCACGAGCGCCTACCAGACGGCGTGCAAAGAAGCGGGAATCAGCGGCTGAGATGGCCGCGAACGGCACTCCGCTCCTCGAGCTGGAGGGCATAAGCAAGCGATTCGGCCCGGTCCAAGCGTTGGACCGGGTCGACTTCGCCGTCAGCGCCGGCGAGGTCGTGGGCCTCGTCGGCGACAATGGCGCCGGCAAGTCGACGCTGGTTAAGGCGATCGCCGGCATCAACCCGCCCGACGAAGGCACCGTCCGCTTCGAGGGGCAAGAGGTTCGGATCAAGGGGCCGCAGGACGCGACCGACCTCGGGATCGCGACCGTCTACCAGGACCTCGCGCTCTGCGACAACCTCGACGTCGTCAACAATCTCTTCCTCGGCCGCGAGGAGATCGCCCCGGGCGCTGGCACCGTCTCCCGGCAGCTCGACGAGGTGAAGATGGAGCACGAGACGGCGGACCTGCTCTCGAACCTGGCGGTGACGATCCCCAGCCTGCGCTCGGAGGTCGGCACCCTCTCCGGCGGTCAGCGCCAGCAGGTCGCGGTCGCCCGCTCGCTGCTGGGCGACCCGAAGGTCGTGATGCTCGACGAGCCGACGGCGGCGCTCGGCGTGCCGCAGACCAAACAGGTTCTGGAGCTGATCCGGAAACTGCGCGAGCGCAACCTCGGCGTCGTCGTGATCAGCCACAACCTCGCCGACGTCTTCGCGATCTGCGACCGGGTATTCGTGCTGCGGCTGGGCAAGGCGGCCGGCGAGTTCAAGGCCGAGGAAGCGACCGAGGAGCACGTCGTCGCCGCGATCACCGGCGTCGGTGACGGCCGCGAGAAGGGTCATGAGCAACGTCATGAGCAAGAGAATCGGCCAGGCGAGGGGGAGGCATGAGCGCGACCCGAGCGGCGACCGCCGATGAGACCACGGAGAGCGGCTCGACCAGGAGTCAGGCCATCCGCCGCCTGGTCCAGGGGGACCTCTCCTCGGTCCGAGTGGTGCTTGGCCTGGTCTTCATCGCGATCATCTTCCAGGTTCAGGAAGACCGCTTTCTCTCGGCCCAGAACCTGACCAACCTGATGCTGCAGATCACCACGATCGGGTTGATCTCGGTCGGCATCGTCTACGTGCTGCTGCTGGGGGAGATCGACCTCTCGGTCGGGGCCGTCAGCGGCCTCTCGGCGGCGGTGATGGCGGTCTTGAGCGTCAACCACGGTTGGAACGCGTATCTCGCGATCGCCGCCGCGGTCGCGGTCGGCGCCGCGATCGGCTTCCTCCAGGGCTCGCTCTTCAGCCGCTTCGTCGTCCCCTCCTTCGTCGTCACCCTGGCGGGGTTATTGGCTTGGGAAGGCGCGCTGCTGCAGGTGCTGGGGAAGACCGGCTCGCTCAACATCAACGACCCCAAAATCACCGGTCTCGCCAATACTTTCTACTCGGACACCGTCGGCTGGATCTTCGCCGCGGTGGTGATCGCCGCGTACGGCGCCGTGCTTGCGACCGGCTATCGAAAACGAGTCGCCGCCGGTCTCGGCGACGGCGGACCGCTGCCGCTGATCATCCGCTTCGTCTTCCTCTCGGCGATCGTGATCGCCGCCGTCGCGATCCTCAACTCCGACCGCGGGGTGCCGCTGGCGGTGATGATCCTGCTCGGCTTCGTCGTCGGCATGGAGTACGTCGCCAAGCGAACCACCTTCGGCCGCCACGTCTTCGCGGTCGGCGGCAACGCCGAGGCGGCGCGTCGCGCCGGCATCCGCGTCAACGCGGTCCGGGTCGCGGTCTTCACGATCTCCGGCTCGATGGCGGCGATCGGCGGAGTGATGGCGGCCTCGCGGCTGTTCGCGGTCAACCAGAACTCCGGCGGCAACGAACTCCTGCTGCTCGCGATCGCCGGGCCGGTGATCGCCGGAACCAGCCTCTTCGGCGGCCGCGGCTCGGTCTGGACGGCGCTCTTGGGAGCCCTCGTGATCGGCTCGATCTCCAACGGCATGGACCTGCTTTCGCTCTCCTCGGCGGTCAAACTGATGGTCACCGGCGGGGTCCTTCTGCTCGCGGTCCTGGTCGACGCCGTCGCCCGCCAGCAGCGCCAGACCTCCGGACGCGTCTAGCGCGAGACGAGCAGAGAGGCGCCGATGGCGCCGCCGAGGTCGCCCAGCGAGGCGACCCGGATCGCCGGCGGTCGTTCGTCGACGAAGAGGTGCTTGCCCATCTCCTTCGTCAGCGGCTCCATCAGCCGCTCGCCGAAGCGGATGCCGAGGCCGCCGCCGAGGATCACCGCTTCGACGTCGAGCAGGTTGATAGCCGAGGCGATGCCGGTTCCGAGGGCCTCGATCGCGCGCTCGATCAGCTCTTCGGCGAGCTTGTCCTCGTGGTCGAGGGCGCGCTCCCAGATGCCGCTGGTCAGCCGCGGTTTGTCGTGCTTCTCCATCAGCTTGAAGAGGTCGGTCTTCTCGCCGTCCTCGTGCCGCTCGCGTGCCTCGGCTTCCATCGCTTTGCGGCCGGCGTAGGCCTCGAGGCAGCCCTCGCGCCCGCAAGGACATTTGGCGCCGCCGCGCTTGACGACGACGTGCCCGATCTCGGCGGCGGCGCCCCGTCCCAGCCAAGGCTTGCCGTCAAGGATGAGGCCGCCGCCGACTCCGGTCCCCCAAAAGACCCCGAGCAGGCTCTCGAACTCCTTGCCGGCGCCGAGCTCGAACTCGGCTTCGGTTGCTACCTGGACGTCGTTGCCGATCTTGACCTCGGTCCCGAGCGCCTCTTTCAGGTTGTCGGCCAGCGGGAACTTGCCCTCCCAGCCGGGGAGGTTGCGCGCCGCGGAGACGACGCCGGTCTTCTCGTCGGCGTCACCGGGGGAGCCGACGCCCACGCCCGTTAGCTCGCTGGTCTCGACCCCCGCGTCCTCGGCCGCCTCGCGCAGCGCCGTCGCCATCGCCTTGGCAACGTCTTCCGGGCCGCCTTCGGTCGGCGTCGGGTGTCGCGCTTCGCCGGTCACCTTGCCGTCGCCGTCGACGATCGCCGTCTGGATCTTCGTCCCGCCGAGGTCGATGCCGCCGCGCAGATCCGCCATGCCTGCGAGTCTAAGGCCGATGGGCGGCTGGCGACTCTGGTGGGCGAAGCGGCGCTGGTACGAGCGCAACCGGCGGTGGCTGCGGCGCTGGCGGATCAACCGGCACGCCGCCCGGGGCGGCTTCTTCATCCGCCATCCCATCGAGGGGGAGGTGCTGGAGGCGCTCGACGAGGGGCGGTTGAAGATCGGTGCCGGGACGCTGCTCGAGCCGGGCTGTTGGCTGACCCTGGCGCCGGGGGCGCGGATCGAGATCGGCGAGGGCTGCTTCCTCAACCGCGGGGTGATGATCGCCGCCTATGAGCGTGTCGCGATCGGCGACCACACGATGCTCGCCAACGGCTGCTTCGTCGGCGACGGCGAGCATCGCTACGACGATCCGAGCAAGCCGATCACCTGGCAGGGCTTTACCTCAAAAGGCCCGGTCGCCATCGGCGCCAACTGCTGGTTCGGGGTCAGCTGCGTGGTGACCAGCGGGGTCAGCGTCGGCGACCGCTGCGTCATTGGCGCCAACTCGGTCGTCAACCGCGACGTCGAGGAGGCGACGATCGCAGCCGGGGCGCCGGCGAAGCCGATCCGCAAGATCGACTTCGCCGCCGGCACTGCGGGCGGGCCCGGCTAGGCGCCGCCGGCCGCCTCACCCAGAGGCGGGGTGAAGGCAGGGGTGAAGATCCGCGCCAGCACGATGCTGAGCTCGTAGAGGAGCACCAGCGGCACCGTCTCGATGATCATCGAGACGGGATCGACCCCCGGCAGGCAGGCGGCGGCGACCGCGCAGCCCAGATAGGCGTAGCGGCGGTTGCTCTTCAGCTGCTCTACCGAGACGATGCCGAGCCTGGTCACCGCGAGGATCCCGACCGGCACCTGGAAGACGACGCCGCAGGCCAGCAGGGTGGTGGCGAAGAAGCTGTAGTACTCCCTGGCGCGGATCTGGATGTTGAACTGGGTGTCGTTGAAGTTGAGCAGGAAGCTGGTCGCGGCGGGCAGGACGACGAAGTAGGCGAAGGCCACCCCGGCGAGGAAGAGCGCCGGGATCAGCAGCAGCAGGGGCAGGACCGTCCGCTGTTGCTGCTTGCTGAAGGCGGGGAGGAGGAACGCATAGGCCTGGAAGAGCACGACCGGTAGCGCCAGGATCAGCGCTCCGTAGGCGGAGACGGTCAGCGTCGTCGTGAACGGCTCGGTGACGCCGAAGGTGATCAGCCGCTCGTGGCCGGAGGGCAGCGGCCCGTTGGCCAGCTCGAGCAGCAGGTCGCTCTGCCAGAAGCAGAGGGCGAAAGCGACGCCGAGGGCCGCCAGGGAGACGACGATCCGCTCCCGCAGCTCGCCGAGGTGGCCGACCAGGTCGACCTTGTCCTCGTGAGCGATTGGCTTCAGGCGGCGCATCTCAGCTGTCTCAGGCGTGCGTGTCCGCGGGCTCGGCCTTGGCCGGCTCGACCTCGGGGGCAGGGTGCTCGCCGCTGATCGTGCCGCGGAACTCGCTGATGCCGCGGCCCAGCGACTTGCCGAGCTCGGGAAGCTTTTTCGGTCCGAAGACGATCAGGGCGACGAGCAGGACGAGGAAGATCTCGATGGGTCCGATGTTGGGCATGGGGGGCCTCCTTTGGAGGGGTGGCGATGGGTGGAGGAAAAGTGGGCGGCCACCGCCTCGGCCGAAGCGGCGGCCGCCCACGCTTGGCTGGTGACTACTGGAGGAAGCCCGTCTTTTCGACCGCCTTGAGGACTTCGGCCGCGGTCATCGGTTTGTCGAAGGCGCCGTGCGGGGCCATGCTGGCTGCCGTCGGCTTCAGCAACAGACCGGCGACGGAGGCGTGCCGCGCCTCGACCGAGTGGATCGAGAGCGCCGCGGCCACGTAGGCGGCGTTGCTGATGTTCAGCGCCTGTCCCGCGTAGGCGGCGACGCCGGTGTTCTCCAGCGCCACCGAGGTCTTGAGGAAGGCGGCGTGGTCGGCGGTGGTGTTGCCGAAGTCGACTTTCGGCGCCTTCACGGCTTTGCTGCCGAGGGCCTTCTTGAGGAAGGCGACGTGGGCGTTCTCGTCGGCGGTGGTCCGCTTCAGGAAGGCCTGCTCCTGGGCGCCCTTGAGGAAGGTCTTCTTCTTGTTGTTGGCGGTCGCCTCGTTGTAGAAGGCGGCCTCGAGGTACTCGAGGGTGAGGGCGTAGTTGAGGATGCCGATGTCGCCCTTGCCGAAGCTCGCCGGCGGCCGGCCCTTGCCTGCGGCCATCGCTGCTGCCGGGGTGAGGGCGCTGAGCAGGGCGCCGCCGCCGATCAGCCCGCCGCCGGCCAGGCCTGCCTTCTTCAGGAAGCCCGCTCGGGTGTCTCCCTCTCTCTCCAGCGTCTCGACGGCGTCGTGCGCCGCCTCCTGCACAACTTCTTCGATTTTTGAGCTCATCGGTCTTCCTTCCGCGCGTGGGTGGTCTTTCACGCTCCTGCGCAGGAGAGCAACGCGCGGATCACCGCAAAGGGATGTTTTTCTGTCGCCGATGTCACAGAAGTGCGACGAAGTGCGCCATAATTTGCCCCTGATGGCCGTGACCCCCAGGGCATGGACCTATGAACTCCAATCTCCTCGCCGATAACCCTCGTCCCACCGTGGCCGCCCCCGCCCTGCGCACGAAGGCCGAGCTCCGCGCTGCCGTCGCGGAGGCCAAGCGCGAGGGGCGGACGGTCGGCTTCGTGCCGACGATGGGCTACTTGCACCAGGGCCATCTCTCGCTGATCGAGGCGGCCCGGGCCGAATGCGACCTGGTGGTGATGAGCCTGTTCGTCAACCCGACCCAGTTCGGCGCCGGCGAGGACCTCGATCGCTACCCGCGCGACGAGGAGCGCGACCTGCGCCTGGCCGCCGAGGCCGGTGCCGACCTCGTCTTCGCTCCGGCGGTCGAGGAGGTCTACCCGGATGGGCCAGACGGCATAGCCACCGATGTCGAAGTGTCCGGTCCGCTGACCAGCGTCCTCGACGGCGACCCCTCGCGGCGCGGGCCCGAGCACTTCCGCGGCGTCACCACCGTCGTCGCCAAGCTCTTCAACCTGGTCGGCCCCGACGTCGCCTACTTCGGCCAGAAGGATGCGCAGCAGGCGGTCGCGATCCGCCGCATGGTCCGCGACCTCGACTTCCCGGTCCGGGTCGAGGTGCTGCCGACGGTCCGCGAGCCCGATGGCCTGGCGATGAGCTCCCGCAACGCCTACCTCGGCCCCGAGGACCGTCAGCGCGCCACCGCGCTCAACCGGGCTCTCCAGGCCGCCGAGCGCGGGGCCCGCGAGGGCGCCCTCGGGGTCGGCCTGGAGGCGGCGCGCCGCGAGCTCGCCGCGGCCGGGATCGAGCCCGAGTACCTGGAGGCCCGCGACGCGGAGACGCTCGAGCGGGTGCACGCGCTCGAGGGGCGGCCCGTCCTCGTCCTCGTCGCCGCCCAGGTCGGTCCGGCCCGCCTGATCGACAACGTCTTGATCCGATCAACCAACGCCAACCAGCAGTCGTAACCAAGCCCGCGAAAGGGGAGACAGTGCAGAGACAGATGCTGAAGTCGAAGATCCACCGGGCGACCGTGACCGACTGCGATGTCGACTACATCGGCTCGATCACGATCGACACCGAGCTGATGGCCGGCGCCGACCTGATCACCAACGAGCAGGTTCACGTCTGGGACGTCGACAACGGCTCCCGCTTCGTCACCTACGTGATCGACGGCGAGCCAGGCTCGGGGACGATGCAGGTGAACGGCGCCGCCGCCCACCTGGTCGAGCCCGGCCACAAGATCATCGTCGCCTCCTTCGGCGCCTACGACGAGGCCGACCTCGAGCGCTACGACCCGGTCGTCGTCCACGTCGACGAGGACAACAAGGCGATCGCCATCGACAGCCACCCGGAGGTGCTTCTCAAATGAGCTCTGGAGCCCGATCCCACACCGCCCCCGAGACGGCCGGCCAGGAGCAGCGCCGGCCGGTCAGCCTGCCCCGCCTGAACGAGATGAAGGCGAACGGGGAGCCGATCGTGATGGTCACCGCCTACGACTACCCCTCGGCGACCGTGGCCGAGGCCGCCGGCGTCGACGTCGTCCTCGTCGGCGACTCCGCCGCCAACGTCGTCCTCGGCTACCCGGACACGAAGCTGGTCTCGATGGAGGAGATGCTGGTCCTCGGCAAGGCCGTGCGCCGCGGCCTGAAGACGCCGCTGATGGTCGGCGACATGCCGATGGGCAGCTACGAGGCCTCCAACGAGGAAGCGATCCGCAGCGCCCAGCGGCTGGTCAAGGAGACCGGCTGCGGGGCGGTCAAGCTCGAGGCCGGCGGCGTCATCGTCGAGCGCGCCCGGGCGATCGTCCAGTCCGGGATCCCGGTGATGGGCCACGTCGGCCTCACCCCGCAGACCGCGACCGCCCTCGGCGGCTACAAAGCCCAGGGCAAGAACGCCAAGAGCGCGATCAAGCAGCTCGAGGACGCGCTGGCGCTGCAGTCGGTCGGCTGCTTCGCGATCGTGATCGAGGCAGTTCCCTCGGCGATCACCGACGAAATCGTCAAGAAGCTCGAGGTGCCGACGATTGGCATCGGCGCCGGGCCCGGCACCTCAGGCCAGGTCCTCGTCTTCCACGACCTGCTCGGGATCACCACCGGCCACATGGCGAAGTTCGTCAAGCGCTACGCCGACGTCCACGAGACGATGGTCGAGGCGGTCGCCCGCTACCGCGACGAGGTCCGCCGCGGCCAGTTCCCCGAGCCCGAGCACGTCTACAGCGTCGAGCCGGCCGAGCTCGACGAGTTCCGCCGCTACCTCAGCGAAGAGAGCCTGGCCAGCGCCAAGGGCTGGGAGTGGGAGCCGCTGCCGTAGATCTGGCTAACGCTTGAGGTTGTTCGACGCCCTTGCCGCCCTGGCTTCCGCCCGGCGGAAGCAGGACTGGCGTGGGTTGAAGGCACTGACGCGGCAGAGGACGGCGTGGAAGTGGGGGCCGGTCAGCGGCAGGAGGCTGGTGCCGAGTAGGCGCACTCCGAGGGTGCCGGTCCAGGAGGCGGGCGAGCCCTTGGTGTCCTCCCGGTAGTGGGCGCGGCCGCTGAAGGGCGAGGTGAGGGCCAAGCGGGCCGTCTGGGGGTCGGCGCCTCGGCGGCTCACCCTTACTCGGCGGGGGGCTGCCATCTGGATGACCGAGCGGTAGACCCGCACCC
>Ga0307306_10000075_pt1 | contig 20968 bp, 22 predicted proteins | sample ER_DNA_193_FD_194507 | JGI IMG/M metagenome (GOLD analysis project Ga0307306, IMG submission 194507) | Bulk soil microbial communities from the East River watershed near Crested Butte, Colorado, United States - ER_DNA_193 | ecosystem: Environmental > Terrestrial > Soil > Floodplain | place...
GTCCGAGGGCGCCGCCGACCTGCTGGGAGGTGTTGATCAGGCCGCTGGCGAGACCCTGCTCGCGGTCTTCGACGCCGGAGACGGCGGCGATCGTCACCGGGACGAAGGCGAAGCCGAGGCCAACCGCGGCGAAGAGGGAGGGGCCGAGGATGTCGGCGAGGAAGGTGCCGTCGGTGGAGATCTGGGAGAACCAGAGCAGCCCGACGGCGATCAGGACCATGCCGGCGGCGAGGATCGGCTTGAAGCCGACTTTGGTGACGAGGCTCGAGGCGATCCCGGCCGAGAGCATGATCGCGACCGCCAGCGGCAGGTACGAGAGCCCGGCCTTGATCGCGCTGTAGCCGAGCACCTGCTGCATGTAGAGGCTGATGAAGAAGAACATCGAGAAGAGCGAGGCGCCGACGAGGATGCCGACGACGTTGGCGCCGGTGATCGTGCGGATGCGGAAGATCGAGAAGGGGACGAGCGGGGCGCGGGAGCGGCGCTCGATCGCGACGAAGGCGATCAGCAGGATCGCCGCCAGGGCGAGCACGCCGATCGTCTGGGTCGAGCCCCAGCCGGCGTCTTCGGCGTCGAGCAGGGCGAAGACGAGGGCCGAGAGGCCGAGGGTGATCGTCGTCGCGCCGGCGACGTCGAAGGTCCGCACCTCCTGCTCGGCATGGGACTCGGCGATCAGCCGCGGAGCCAGCAGCGCCGCGCCGATCCCGATTGGCACGTTCACCCAGAGCACCCATTCCCAACCGAGGTATTCGGTGAGGACACCGCCGAGCAGGACGCCGGCGGCGCCGCCCGAGCCGGCGACCGCGCCCCAGATCCCCAGCGCTTTGTTGCGCTCGGCGCCGTCTTTGAAAGTGGTGGCGACGATCGAGAGGGCGGCGGGGGAGAGGATCGCGGCGCCGAGGCCCTGGACCGCGCGGGCGGCGATCAGCTGCCCGGAGTTGCTCGCCAGGCCGCCGGCCAGCGAGGCGAGGGCGAAGAGGACGAGGCCGAACATGAAGATGCGCCGTCGCCCGAGCAGGTCGGCGAGCCGGCCGCCGAGCAGGAGGAAGCCGCCGAAGGTCAGCACGTAGGCGTTGACGACCCACGGCAGGCTGCTCTCGGTGAAGTCGAGGGCGTCGCCGATCGTCGGCAGGGCGACGTTGACGATCGAGGCGTCGAGGACGACGACGAACTGGGCGCTGCAGAGCAGGGCCAGCGCGATCCAGCGTTTGTCGCGGGCCTCGGCGGGGTCGGTCATCGGCCGGTCTCCATCGCCGCGGAGGATTTCATACGGGCACCCTCGGCTCTTCTCGAATCGTGCGGACTCAAGCGGCGAGGAATTCGGCGAGCAGGCGCTCGACCGTTTCCGGTGCGTCGGCGAAGGGCCAGTGGCCGCTGGTCGGGAGCACGTGGACCTCGGCGGCCGGGAACGCCTCACGCTGCCGGGCCGCATATTCCCAGGGCAGGTAGGCGTCGTGCTCGCCCCAGATCACCAGCGCCGGGATCTCCCTCTGCGCGAATTCCCCGACCAGCTCCTCCGACATCCCGCCGGGGTCGTCGGTCGCCCGGTAGAGCGCGAGCACCGCTTTGCGGGTGCGGCGGTCGTAGTGGTCGTACATCGCTTCGACGAACTCGCGCGGCAGCCCCCGCGGCTCTTTGCGGTTGAGCAGGAAGCGGAAGGCGGGGCGCGTCGCGGTCGCCTGGAAGAGCTCGCCGAGCACCGGGGTGCGCCAGATCCGGGCGAGGCTGTGCCAGCGATAGCCGGGGAGGAGGCCGGTGTCGATCAGGGTCACGCTCGCGACCGCGTCGGGATGCGTCGCCGCCCAGTAGAGCCCGATCGGGCCGCCGAAGTCGTGGAGGACGAGATGCGCCCGCTCGACCCCCAGCTCCCGCAGCGCCGCGTCGACGAAGCCCGCGTAACCGGGGACGTCGTGCTCGAAGCCGTCCGCGGCGATCGTCTCGCCGAAGTCCGGCAGGTCGAAGGCGACGGCGCGCTTGCCGGCCCCCGCCGCGACGCCGACGAGCCCGACCCAGTCGTCGGCCGAGCCGGGATTGCCGTGGACGAAGACGACCGCCTCGCTCGCCTTCGCCGGACCCGCCTGCGCGAGGCGGGTCCGGGTGCCGCCGGCGAGGAGGCTGCCGCGCTCGACCGCTGCTGCCGGTGCGGTGCTCATCGCGCCAGGGCGTGCCGGGCGTTGACAGCGACCGCCCGCGGCAGCAGGCGCGGCAGCATCTGCTGCGGCCTGATCCGTCGCGTCCCGAAAGCCTCGAAGATCGCGGCGGCCTTGGGATCGCGCGCGGCGGCGGAGAACATCAGGCGTTCCACCGGACTCATCCGCCGCCCGGTCGCGTAGTCGTGGATGAAGAAGGCATGGCCGGCGAGCTCGCGCCCGTGGCGGCGCCGGTAGGCCTCCAGTCCCTGCTCGAGCGACTCGGTGCCCTGCAGCGCCGGCAGCACGCTGTCGGCCAGCCACTCGGCCGACTGGAAGGCCCAGCCGCAGCCGACCCCGAAGAGCGGGTCGGTGGCCAGGGCGGCGTCGCCGATCAGCGCCAGCCCCGGAGCCACCGGCTTGCGCATCCGGTTGGTCATGTCGATCTTGCCGAGCACCGGTTCCACCAGGCGGGATTCGCGGATCGGCGGCCCCTCGGGCGCGTCGGCGAGGAACCTGACCAGCGCCGCCTCCGGGTCCTCCTTGAATTCGGGCAGGCGGTCCTTGGTCGGCATCGCCGCGTAGAAGGTGAGGTCGCTGTCGGTGGGAAAGGCCGCCGCCCAGTGCGGGTCCAGGAACCAGATCAAGCCGTCCGGCGAGTGCTTGGGCGGCGGGCCTTCGAAGTAGCCGCCGTAGGCGATCCGGTTGTGGGGGAAGGTCTTGACCGGCACCTCCGAGAGCTCGGCGACGCGAGAGTCGCGGCCGTCGGCGCCGATCGTCAGGCGGGCGCTCAGCTCGCGCTCCTCGCCCTCGCGGTTGCGGACGGCGACGCCGGCGACGGTGCCGCTGTCGCGCAGCAGTCGCTCGGCGCTCCAGCCGAGCAGCATCTCGACGCCGGCCGTCTCCGCCGCCGCCGCCCGGACCATCGGATCGAGCACCTCGCGGCGCAGGTCGATGCCGGGCTTCGACCGCTCCCGCGGGGCCTCGATCCATCCCCACTTGGTCCACATGTGCATGTGGGGGCGCACCGCGCCGGCGGCTTCCATCGGCTCGAGCAGGCCGAGGCGTTCGATCGCCGGGACGCCCGAGGCCTGGATGAAGTGCGAGCACATCCGCTTGTAGGCCTTGGGATCGGGTTGCTTCTCGACGATCGCGACTTTGAGCCCGGCGCGGCCGAGCTGGATCGCGCTGGCGCAGCCGGCGAGGCTGGCGCCGACGATGACCGCGTCGTACGCCGGGCCGTCGCCGATGATGGGGGAGTGGGAATCGGTGCTGGGCATTTTGGGCCTCCAACCTGTTGCCATCGAGCCAGGACTAACCGTTCGTCCCGTACTATACGACCCGAATCATGAAAAGCAAGTACAAAGTGATCAAGCTCACGGGAAACTCCTATGCGGTGCTTGCACTGCTGGAGCAGTTCGGCGAGTCGACCTCCTACGACATCAAGCAGGCGATCGAGATCTCGATCCAGAACTTCTGGCCGGTCCCGCACACCACCGCCTACGAGGAGCCGGCGCGCCTCGCCGCCGGCGGGTACCTGTCGGTGCGGCAGGAGGAGGAGGGGCGCCGCCGCCGCTTCTACTCGCTGACCGAGCGGGGCCGGGAGGCCCTGGTCGCCTGGGCGTCCGATCCGGAGGTGGCGCCGCCGCAGCTGCGCGAGGAAGCGATCCTCAAGGTCTTCGCCGGCGGCGATCCCGGTCCGCTCGCCGAGTCGCGGCGCGCCTGGCACCAGGCAAAGCGGGAGGAACTGACCGGCTTGCTGCGGGAGGTGCGCAAATCCGGGGACCCTTCTCTCGCCGCCTCGGAACGCACCCTGATCAGCGGCGTCGGCTATCACCAGAAGATGCTGGAGCTGCTTGAGTTCGTCGAGAAACCAGGCGACTCGAGCTAGGACCGGGCGCGGCGAGCCGAGCTCGCCAGGCGCCGGGCATTGACGGCGGCGATTCGCAGTGCCATCGGGGCGAGCGCCCGCGGCGGCGTCACCCGCCGCGTCCCCACGTCCTCGAAGAGGGCGGCCGCCTTCGGGTCGCTGACGGCGGTCGACATCATCAGCCGTTCGACCCGGTCGAACTTGCGGCCGGTCGAATAGTCGTGGATCAGGCGGGCGTGCATTCCCAGCTGCCGGCGATGACGCCCGCGGTAGCGGCGCAGGCCCTCCTCCAGAAGCTCGCTGCCGCTCAGCGCGGAGGCGACGCTGTCGGCCAGCCAGGCGCCGGACTGGAAGGCGAATCCGCAGCCGACCCCGAAGATCGGATCGGTGGCGAGGGCGGCGTCGCCGACCAGCGCCAGGCCCGGGGCGATCGGCCCGCGGATCCGGTTCGGCATCTCGACCTTGCCGATCACCGGGCCGACGCACCTGCTCTCGCGGATCGGCGGCGGTTCCGGGACGGCGGCGACGTGCTCGACGAGCGCCCGCTCGGGATCCGCCTTGAACTCGGGCGCCCGGTCCTTGTGGGTCATCGCGATGTAGAAGACCTGGCCGCCGTCGGTGGGGAAGGCGGCGGCCATGTCGGGATCCAGCAGCCAGACGGCGCCGTCGGGCCAGAACCGCGGCTTCGGCCCCTCGAAGTAGCCGCCGTAGGCGAGCCGATTGTGGGGGAGGGTCCTCTCCTTCACCTGGGCGAGCTCGCCGACGCGCGAGTCGCGTCCGTCGGCGCCGACGACGAGCCGCGCCCGGATCTCCCGCTCGTTCCCCTCGCGGTCGCGGACCCCGACCCCGCCGAAGGCGCCGCCCTCGCGGATCAGCCGCTCGGCGCTCTGGCCCAGCATCAGCTCGACGCCCGGCTCCGCGGCCGCCGCCTCCCGCAGCATCGGGTCCAGCAGCGAGCGGCGCAGGTTGAGGCAGTAGGCCTCCCGCCGCTCGGTCGGTTCGACCCAGCCCCACGGGGTTCGGGAGTGGAAGCGGGAGCGCAGGCCACCCGCTTCGAGGATCGGCTCGTAGAGCCCGAGCCGTTCGATCGTCGGCACCGCCGAGGCCTGGATGAAGTGCGAGCAGACGCGCTTGAAGGCCTTGGGATCGGGGCGCTTCTCGATCAGCGCGACCTTCGCCCCGGCGCGGCTTAGGAGGATCGCGGCGGTGCAGCCGGAGAGGCTCGCCCCGATGATCGCCACGTCGTAATCGGCTCTGGCCTGCATAACTAGTTTGCTAGACTAATTACCAGAGCTAACTATTGCAAGTGCAAGTCGACATCCCCCTCAGCGAGCGCGCCGCGCACCTGCGCACGGCGATCGTCCGCACCGCCCGCCGGCTGCGCCAGGAGGCTGCGGCGGAGACCACCGGCCTCACCCCGACCTCGGTCGCGGCGCTGGCGACGATCGAGCGCCACGGGCCGATGACCCCGAGCGAGATCGCCGCGATCGAGCGGGTCAAGCGGCCGACGATCACCCGCACCCTCGGCTGCCTGGAACGGGAGGGGCTGATCGACCGCTCGCAGGACCCAACCGACAAGCGCAGCGCCCTCGTCGCCATCAACGGCGCTGGGCGCGAGCGGCTGCGGCGACTGCGCAAGCGCAAGAACGCCTACCTGGCGCGGCGCATGCGCGACCTCTCCGACGAGGAGGTCGAGACGCTCGAGCGGGCGGCCGAGATCCTCGAGCGGATGCGGGAGGGTGAGTTGCTTTGACGGCTGCGATCCGCCACTCGTTCAACTCGCTGGAGGTCCCCAACTACCGCCGCTACTTCCTTGGCCAGCTGATCTCCCTTTCCGGGACCTGGATGCAGACGGTCGCGGCGATCTGGGTCATCCTCAGTCTCACCGGCAGCGGCGTCGCGGTCGGCCTCACCACCGCCCTGCAGTTCCTGCCGATGCTGCTGATCGGCGCCTGGGGTGGCCTGCTCGCCGACCGGATCCCGAAGCGTCGACTGCTGATCACCACCCAGGCGCTGATGGCGATCCCAGCGGTCGGCCTCTTCGCCGTCACTGCCGCTGGCGTCGTTACGCCGTGGATGGTCTACCTCGCGGTCTTCGCGATGGGCTCGGTCAACGCGATCGACAACCCGACTCGGCAGAGCTTCGTGATCGAGATGGTCGGCCCCGACCGCGTCGTCAACGCGGTCAGCCTCAACAGCGTCATCGTCCAAGCGGCGCGGATCGTCGGCCCGGCAGTGGCCGGAATCCTGATCGCGACCGTCGGCGTCGTTCCCTGCTTTGCGCTCAACGCCCTCACCTTCGTGGCGATGATCTTGGCGCTGTGGCGGATGGACCCGGCCCGCTTGCATGCCGTGCCCACGGTCGAGCGGGAGCCGCATGCGATCCGCGCCGGCCTCCGCTACGTCCGCCGCACCCCGGAGCTGCTGGTGCCGCTGGTGCTGATGGCTCTGGTCGGCACCCTCGGCTTCAACTTCCAGGTCGTCCTGCCGCTATTGGCGAAATTCAGCTTCGAATCCGGGGCCATGACCTACGCGACCCTAGTCTCGGCGATGGCGGTGGGCTCGATCGTCGGCGCCTTGATCAACGGCCACCGCGGCCGCACCGGCCCCCGTCTGATCGCCGCCGGCTCCCTCGCCTTCGGCATCGCCGCCTTGCTTTCGGCCCTGATGCCCACCCTCGCCTTCGAGGTCCCTGCCCTGATGCTCCTCGGCGCCGCCTCGGTCACCTTCGCCGCCACCATCAACTCCACCCTCCAACTAGCGGTCGCCCCCGACATGCGAGGCCGCGTAATGGCCCTCTACAGCGTCGTCTTCCTGGGCAGCACTCCAATCGGCGGCCCCCTCGCGGGTTGGCTGGCCCAGTCCTATGACCCGCGGGCAGCTCTACTCCTAGCTGCGGCTTCAGGTCTCCTGGCTGCCTGGGTAGCCCGCATCTCCTTCAACCACTTCGAGATCAAAACCCGCGAACACGTAATCGCGTAGAGAGATCACCGTCGGGGAGGGGTCCGGTACTCCTCCGGAGGAATGTTCGGCGATATGCAATCTGAGATCTGCGGCGAAGCCGCAGCATGTTCTCCCCGCAGCGAAGCGGAGGGGAGGTCAATTCCGGAGGAGGAGTACCGGACCCCTCCCCCGGAAAAACCTCAGTCCCTAGGAACCGACGTACCCCGCGCTTTCGAGGTAAGCCGTCGCCGCCTGCTTCGGCGTTTCCTTTTCGAGTTCGACGCGGGCGTCGAGCTCCTGGACGACCTTCAGGTCAAGGCCTTCCTGCACCTGCAGGATCGTCTTTTCGTAATCCGGGCCCGCTTCTTCGGCGACCGATTTCTTGGTCACGAAGAGGACGTTGCCGGAAGGGAAGACTTCCTTGTCGTCTTCGAGGATCACGTATTTGTCCTTTTCCGCCGAGAGCTGCGGGTCGGTGGTGAAGAGGATCGAGAGATCCGCCTGACCCTTTTCCAGCACCGTGTAGCGGAGGCCGATGTCGACCGGGGTGAAGGACTTGAATTTCAGCCCGTAGAGTTTTTCGAGCCCGGCCAGGCAGTCGATCCGCTGGCGGCACTCAGGCGAGCCGTAGAGCGAGAGTTTTTCCGAGACCCCTTCGAGGTCGGAGACCGTCTTCAGCCCGTACTTCTTCGCCGTCTCGGTGGTGGTGCCGACCGCGTTGGCGCTGGCGAACGGCGTCGGTTCGAACGCCTGCAGGCCTTCTTGTTCGAATTCCTGGTTCGCCTTTTCCCACGCTTCGTTGGCGTCGGCGGGCACTTCTTCGGGTTCGAGGCCGAAGAACGAGGTGAGGGCGGTCGAGGCGTACTCCGGGTAGCCGGAGATCTGGCCGGTCTTCACCGCTTTCAGGGCAACGGTTTCGGAGCCGAGGTTGAGCGCGCTCTTCACTTTGTAGCCGGCCGCGGTCAGTGCCTGGGCGTAGATTTCGCCGAGGATTTCCTGTTCGGGAAAGTTCTTCGAGCCGATCGTCAGGCTGACTTTGCCGTTTTCCGGGTTGGACTTGATCGCCGAACCCGACGAGCTACCTTCTTCGCCGGTTCCGCCGCTGGTGGTGTCGCTGTCACTGCCGCAGGCGACGACGCCGAGCGTCAGGGCCATTGCGGCCAGGGCCGCGAGCAGCGCGCGCCATCTCGTCTTGTCGATCCTCACTGATTGCCTCCTCTTGGGGTGGATGATGTGTTGGGGTGAGTCTGTAAGTCGTGAGTCAGGGCTAGACAGTCTTCAACTTCAGCCCGTCGGAAGTCAGCCGCCGCTGCAGGAGGGCGAGCAGGCCCTCGATGGTGAGAGCCAAAAGGGCGACGAGGATCGCCCCGGCAAGTAGCCCGTTTTCGCCGTAGACGTTGCGGTTGAGGATGAAATCGCCGAGGGTTTCGACTCCCGCCAGCGGGGCGATGGTGGCGGTGGCGAGGATCGCGATCGCGCCGCTGCGGATCCCGCCCATCACCGTCGGCACAGCGATCGGAAGCTCGACCTTGCGAATGATCGCCAGCTCGCTCATGCCCATCCCGCGGGCTGCATCGACGGTCGAGCGGTCTACCTGCCGCACGCCGACGAACGCGTTGTTGAGGATCGGCGGGACCCCGAGGATCGCCAGGACGGGGGCGACGTTCTTCAGGCCGACGCCGATCAGGACCGCGACCAGGGCGATCACCGCCAGCTCGGGGATCGCCCGCCCGGCGTTGCCGAGTCCGATCGCGAACTGCTCGCCTTTCCCCTTGTGCCCGAGATAGAGACCGAGCGGCAGAGCTATGACCAGCGCGATCGCCAGGGCGAGGACCGTCAGCTCGAGGTGCTTGACGAGGAGTTCGAGCGACTTGTCGAGGCCACCCACCTTCTTGCCGCCGGTCACGTTCGATTCCTGCGGGTTGAAGATGAATTCGACCGCGCCGGTGAACGACGCCAGAGGCAGAGGCGCGCTCATGCCTGCGACACCCGCCGCCAGGGCGTCGTCAGTCGCTGCACCAAGAGCAGGATCGCGTCGAATGCCAGCGCCATCAGCATCACGATCGCCCCGGCCATGATGATGCTGGTCGGGAAGGTCAGATTCGACCCGTACATCTCGGTTCCGAGGCCCCCGGCGCTGATCAGGACCGCGAGGGTGGCGATCGCGATCGTGCTGACAACCGCCACTCGCAGGCCGGCGACGATCTCCGGGATCGCCAGCGGCAGCTCCACCTTCCAGAGAATCTGCCGCGAGGTGAAGCCCATGCCGCGGGCCGCGTCCTTGACCGAAGCCGGGACGTTGTTGAGCCCGAGGATGGTGTTGCGGTAGATGATCTGCAGGGTGTAGGCCGCCAGGACGATGATCGCCGTGTCACGGCCGAGGCCGGTCAGCGGCAGCAGCAGAAAGAAGAAGGCGATGCTGGGGATCGTGTAGAGGACGCCGGTGGCGGCGAGCAGCGGCGGCTGCAGCCACCGCGTCCGGTGGGAGAGCAGCGCCAGCGCGAAGGCGACGACGAAGCCGATCAGGATCGCGGGGATGACGATCTGCAGGTGCTGGACGGTCGGCGTGCCGAAGCGGTCGATGTTTTCCCTCGCCCAGTCCCAGCAGAAGACATGGTCGCGCTGGGCCTGGCAGAGGTCGCCGACGTCCCGTTCGCGGAAGAAGTCGCCGCCGACTTCGCCCGCGGCGATCAGCAGCGGCGGGCTAGTCATGCGGCCGCTCCACCGCCGGGTGCTCGTCGCTTTTCGCCTCCGGCGAGGCGAGGAACTCGGAGATGATCTCGATCGAGAGGACGCCGGCGATCCGGCCCTGGTGGTCGACCACCGGCGCGTACTGCGACTCGCCCTGCAGAAGGTCGGCGAGGGCGTCGCGCATGACGTCGTCGCGCTCGAGCACCGGGCCGAGCGGCGAGTCCGCCTGGCCGGGCACGACCTCGGCCGCGAGGTCGCGCTCGCTCAGCCAGCCGAGCGGCCGCCGCTCGCTGTCGACCAGCAGGGGATAGGGGATTTCGACGTCGGGCGCCGCCAGCTTCGCCCGCACCTCGGCGGTCGCCTGGCCGACGTGCGCCAGCGGCGCCTCCCAGAGGTTGATGTCGCCGACCCGCATCAGCGCCAGCCGCTTCAGCGCCCGGTCGGCGCCGACGAAGTCCTCGACGAACTCGGTGGCCGGCGCCATCAGCAGCTCCGCCGGGGTCGCGTACTGCTCGACCCGGCCGCCCTCGCGCATCACCGCGATCCGGTCACCGAGCTTGATCGCCTCGTCGATGTCGTGGGTGACGAAGAGGACGGTCTTGCGGATCTCCCTCTGCAGGCGCAGGAACTCGTTCTGCAGGCGCTCGCGGTTGATCGGGTCGATCGCGCCGAAGGGCTCGTCCATCAGCATCACCAGCGGGTCCGCCGCCAGCGCCCGGGCGACCCCGACGCGCTGCTGCTGGCCGCCGGAGAGCTGGGCCGGGTAGCGGTCGCCGAGCTCGGGGTCGAGCCCGATCAGCTCCAGCAGCTCCATGCACCGAGCGCGAATCCGCTCCTTCTTCCAGCCCAGCAGCTGCGGGACCGCGCCGATGTTCTCGGCGATCGTGCGATGGGGGAAGAGGCCGATCTGCTGGATCACGTAGCCGATCTCACGCCGCAACTGGGCGGGCTCGCGGTCGCGCACCGAGCGGTCGCCGACCAGGACGTCGCCGGAGGTGATCTCGACCGTGCGGTTGACCATCCTCATCGCAGTCGTCTTGCCGCAGCCGGAGGGCCCGACGAGGACGCAGATCTCACCGGCCGGGACCTCGAGCGTCAGCTCGTCGACCGCGGGCTCGGCGGCGCCGGGATAGCGCTTGGTCGCGCCCTCGTAACGAACCGAGGAGGCGGCGGGCTGCGAGGCGTCGGTTACTGAATCCCCAGACGGCACCTGGGCGGGAGCCTATACCCCCGCCGCCTCGCGCTGATTCGGTTGGTTGTCGAGGTGGTGGAAGTGCGCGTCGCGGGCGTGGTGCTCGCAGCCGTGGCCGCCGCTGCGCCCGCGGGAGACCCAGAACAGCGCCGCGAAGATGACCAGGCCGAGCAGGTTGAGGAAGAGCTTGTAGTCGACCTCGATCGAGCCGAAGACGTCCTCGCGGGTGGGGCGGGGGCCGGTCGGGATCAGGTCGACCAGACCGAAGAGGCCGTCGACGACGAGCGCCGCGATCACGATCGTCACCAGCATCAGCGCCACGATCCGCAAGGCGAACGCGGTCCCGTAGTACTTGCGGTAGGCGAGGACGATCGGGATCACGACGAGGTCGGCGAAGATGAAGGCGACGACGCCGGCGAAGCTGATCCCGCCCGACCAGAGCACCGCCGCCAGCGGCACGTTGCCGACCGAGCAGACGAAGCTGAGGATCGCGATCAGCGGCCCGACGATGACGTTCTCGATCGTCTGCACGACCGGCGGCGCGTCGGTGACGAAGAGGAAGTTGAAGAAGTCGTCGCCGAGCAGGCCGATGAAGCCGGCGAGCAGGAAGCCGAGCGAGATCTCCTTCCAGAGCATCTGCACGTCGCCGCGGAAGTTGCCGCCGACGCCGGCCCAGGCGTTGGAGGAGGTGAGGCGCTCGCGCCAAGGGGGGGCCTCGGCCTCCTCGTCGTCGCCGTGGTGGTGGCCGGCCTGCGCCTCCTGGGCGTGGCGCCGTGCCTGCTCCTCGAGCCGGGGGGAGACGAAGAGGCGCAGGAGCACCGCCATCAGGGCAATGAGGACGATGCCGCCGAAGAACTCGGCGAGGGTGAACTGCCAGCCCATCAGGACCCAGAGGACGAGCCCGAGCTCCCAGACGAGGTTGGTCGAGGCGAACTGGAAGGAGAGGGCGGTGACCGCGGAGGCGCCCTTCTGGAAGAGCGACTTGGCGATCGCGATCGCCGCGTAGGAGCAGGAGGAGGAAGCGGCGCCGAGCGCGGTCGCCTTGGCGATCGGGGCGAAGCCTTCGCCGGCGAGCGCGCCTTCGATCCGCGCGCGGGGGACCCAGGCCTGGACGATCGCCGAGATCGCGAAGCCGAGGACCAGCGCCCACCAGACCTCGTAGGCCATCAGGAAGGACATTTCCAGCCCCTCCCAGATCTTGCTCAGCACGTCATTCATCGCTTCACCAACCTTCCGACCGCGGCCATCAACTCGTCGACTTTCTCCACCCGCTCGGCGCCGTCGGCGTCGACGACGCAGTGGCGGGTGTGCTCGTCGAGCAGGCCCAGCGCGACCTTGTCGAGCGCCGCCTGGATCGCGCCGATCTGCGTCAGCACGTCGATGCAGTAGCGCTCCTCCTCGACCATCTTCGAGACCCCGCGCACCTGTCCCTCGACGCGCGCCAGTCGTTTCAGCAGCTTCTCTTTGTCCTCCGTGTATCCGACCATACGGCGACTGTAGCACATACCCCCAGGGGGTATCTAGCTAGAGGCCGAGGCGGTGGGCGCGCTCGGCGGCGCGGGCGACGATCTTCTCGGGGCCGTCGACCTCGCCGCCCCGCATCAGGACCTTGCCGGCGACGACGGTGGTGTCGACGACGGCGCCGCTGGCCGCGTAGACGAGATCGGAGGCGAGGTCGCCGATGCCGAGCTCGGGGGCGTCGGGGCGGAGGAGGAGGAAGTCGGCGGGAGCGCCGGGCTGCAGCGGGGTGGCGCCGAGCAGCGGCGCGCGGGCGCCGGTGGCGACGGCCCAGGCCTCGGCGGCCTCGATCGCGGTCGGGTCGGCGGCGGCGTGCTTCTGGGCGAGGGCGAAGAGCTTGAGGTCGGCGAGCAGGTCGAGCGAATCGTTGGAGCCGGCGCCATCGGTGCCGAGGCCGACGGCGACCCCGGCCGCCTTCGCCGCCGGGTATGGGAAGACGCCACCGACCGCGAGCTTCATGTTCGCCGCCGGGTTGCTGACGACGGTGGCGCCGCGCTCGGCGACCAGCGCCAGCTCCTCGGGATCGAGCCAGACACCGTGGGCGAGGATCGTCCGCTCGCTCAGCAGCCCCAGCCGGTCGAGGTAGTGGGCGGGACGTTCGCGGTGCTCGGCGAGGCAGTCCTGCACCTCTTTCTCGGTCTCGGAGAGGTGGATCTGCACCGGCAGTCGGCGCTCGGCGCTGAGCTCGCCGATCCAGCGCAGCGACTCCTCGCTGACCGTGTAGATCGCGTGGGGGGCGAGGGCGGGGGTGACGAGCGGGCCGAAGCCTTCGAGGGCCTCGAGGCTGCGGTGGGCCGAGTCGCGCAGCTCCTCGAAGCTGCTGATCGCGTCGAAGAGCGGCGCCCCGATCGCCGCGCGGATGCCGCTCTCCTCGACCGCCCTCGCCGTCGCCTGCGGATGCCAGTACATGTCCCAGAAGCGGGTGGTGCCGCTGCGGATCATCTCCGCGCAGGCAAGGCGGGCGCCCCAGTAGACGTCCTCCTCCTCGAGCTTCGCCTCGACCGGCCAGATCCGCTCTTGCAGCCACGGCATCAGCGGCAAGTCGCCGCCGCTGCCGCGGAACAGCGTCATCGCCGCGTGCGTGTGCCCGTTGACCAGCGGCGGGACCAGGTGCGCCCCGGCCGCATCGATCACCTCATCGCCGGCCTGGGCCGCGACGTCAGCCCCGAGCGCCGCGATCACCCCGTCCTCGCACCGAACCCCAATTCGCTCTCCGCCCAACAGCGCATCCGTGACCGCCAACGTCATCGGCCCACCGCCCCGAGGCGGGGGAGTACTGCCGCCAGGCCCTCGCGGAGGCGCTCGGCGTTGGCGGCGCGGTCGGCTTCCATCCCCGTCGTGCTGACGGGTTCGGCGGCGAGGCCGTTGGCGAGGTTGTCGACGACGCAGAGGGCGGCGTAGTCGAGGCCGAGCTCGCCGGCGACGACGCACTCGGAGGCGATCGTCATCCCGATCACCTCGGCGTGCGCCGCCATCAGCCGGATCTCAGCTGGAGTCTCGAAGCGCGGCCCGCGCGCCTGCCAGTAGACGCCGCCGTCGCGCGGGGTCTGGCCGCCCTCGCTCCAGGCTGTGATCGCTTCCTCGCGCCAGCGGGGGGCGAACCCGGGAGCCGAGTGGGCGCGGGCGTCCTCGTAGATCGAGTCGCCGAGGTTGAGGGCGATGAAGTCGTCGGGGCAGACGAGGCTGCCGACCGCGAGCTCGGCTTTCAGCGAGCCGACCGAGCCGATCCCCAGCACCCGGTCGCAGCCCTGCTCGAGCAGCGGCCGCAGGTTCGCCTCGTGGTCGATCGCGTGGGGAAGGACGAAGCTGCCGTCGGCGGCGTGACGCTGGACGATCGCCGCCCCCTGTGCCGCCGCAGCGGCAGCGATCTCCTCACCGCCCGGCCCGAGCGCGTTGGTGCCGAGAATCACCGCCAAGCGTCCCATCGCGCGATCCTACGCGGCGCTCAGTCGCCGCGCTGGGCCTTGAACGCCGCTGCGGCCTCGTCGTGGTCGACCAGCGGCTCGGGGTAGTCGAGGCGGTCGAAGCCTTCCATCGCCCAGGGGCGGAAGATCGCCTTGCCGCGGACCGATTCCAGCTCCGGCAGGTAGCGGCGCGCGTAGTGGCCTTCGGGGTCGAAGCGTTCGGCCTGCCGCACGGGGTTGAGGACGCGGTTGGGGCGGGTGTCGTTGCCGGTTCCGGCGACCCACTGCCAGTTGCCGGCGTTGTTGGCGATCTCGCCGTCGGTCAGCAGGTCCCAGAAGTGCCAGGCGCCGGGACGCCAGTCGACATAGAGGTCCTTGCAGAGGAAGGAGGCGACGGTCATCCGCGCCCGGTTGTGCATGAACCCCTCCTCGGCCAGCTGCCGCATCGCCGCGTCGACGAGGGGATAGCCGGTGCGGCCCTGCTGCCAGGCCTCGAAGGCCCGCTTCGACTTCGACCAGCGGTCGCGGCGCGGGCGGTAGTCGCGGCGGGGGAGGGACGGGGTCGCCGCCAGCACCTGGTGGTGGAAGTCGCGCCAGCAGAGCTGCCGCACGAAGGCGGCGCCGCCGCGCCGCTCGTCCGCCTCGCCCGCCAGCTCCAGCGGCGAGACGCAGCCCCAGCGGATGTAGGCGCTGAGGCGGGAGGTGCCGTCGCCCGCCAGGTCGTCATGCCGGTCCTCGTAGCGGCCGAGGCCGTCGCGGAGGAAGGAGCGCATCCGCTTTCGGGCCTCGACCTCGCCGCCGGGGAGGCGACCCTTCGAGGGCCTGCCGCGGACGAGCGCCTCGAGCTTCGGCAGCCGCCCCGCCGCCAGCTTCGGCGGCACGGAGAGCCTCCGCGGCGTCGCCGCCGGCTGCCGCTTCGGCAACGCGCTCCAAGCGCGGTGGTAGGGGGTGAAGACCTTGAAGTGGTCGCCGCTCCCAGGGGTCACCGCGCCGGGCGGGACGATCGTCACCCCCGGGTGGGCGGTGAACTCGATCCGCTCCTCCGCGCACGCTCGCGCCAGCCGCTCCTCGCGCCCGCGCGCGTAGGCGCTCCAGTCGGCGCTGACGTGGAGCTGGGTGGCGCCGCACTCGCGGGCGAGCGCGACTGCCTCCCGCGCCGGGTCCCCCTCCCGCACGAACAGCCGCCCGCCTGCCTTGCGCAGCGCCTCGTCGAGGTCCTCCAGCGCCTCGAGCATGAACGCGACCCGATTCGGCGCCGCGATGCGCGACCGCAGCAGGCGCTCGTCGAAGACGAAAAGCGGCACCGTCCGCTCCGCCTTCGCGGCGGCGGCGAGCGCCGGGTGGTCGTGCACCCGGAGGTCGCGATTGAAGAGCACGAGGGCAGTCTCGATTTGCATATGGTCCTCCAATGGAGAACGGGGAGAGCCGCCGGGAGGATCAGCTCGCGCGGGCCGAGGACCAGCCCGAACGGGAATCGGGCCGCGACGAGACCGAGGAGGAACGCCTCGACCGCAATCTCGCCGAGCTCCTTCAGGAGCTGCGCGTCGCCCTGCCCGGCGTCCAGGTCCTCTTCGCCTTCCTGCTCGCGGTTCCGTTCCAGCAGAACTTCGAAAAAATCACCCCCTTCCAGAAGGGCGCCTACTTCGGGACCCTGATCTGCACCGCGATCTCGGCGGTGATGCTGATCTCGCCCACGGCCTACCACCGGATCACCTTCCGCTACCAGCAGAAGCGCCGCCTCGTCTACTACTCCAACCGCTTCTCGATCATCGGCCTGGGCTTCCTGGCGCTGGCGATGACCGGGGCGATCATGCTGATCACCGACTACCTCTTCGGCGGCATGGCGACCGTTTTGATGGTCGCGGCGACGGTCCTCGTGATCGGCTTCTTCTGGTTCGGGCTACCGCTGCGGCGGCGGCTCAAGCTCAGCGCGGGGCAGGAGCCTCTAGAGATGCCCGAAGACGAGTGAGCTCGTCGGCGAGCTCGTCGAGGAAGGTCAACTCGGCGGCCTTCTCGCGCAGCAGCTCCAGGTCCTTCTCCCAGATCTCCAGCTTCAGCTCCAGCGGCACCTTGAACTCCTCGCGGACGGCGTCGCCTTCGGCGGCGTAGGCGGCGCGCAGGGTCTTCGAGTTGATCAGCTTGTCGGCGCCGTAAATCGCCAGCGCCTCAACCGGAGCGGCGGCCAGCCGTTCGCGGTGCTCGGCCTTGCGCTCGCGGTAGTCCTCGAACTCCTCGTCGTCGGTCATCGCGCCGACCAGTCCGGCAACCCCTTCACCGAACTTCTCGCGCAGCTCGTCGAGCGTCGTCTCGGAGTCCTCGATGACGTCGTGCAGGAGCGCGGCCGCCAGCACCTCGTCGCCGTAGCCATGCTCGTCGAGCAGCGCCGCCACCCGCACCGGGTGCTCGATGTAAGGCGTGCCGCCGCTGCCGTTGCGGACCTGGCCGGCATGGTCGGATCGCGCCTGCTCGAGCGCGCTCCGCACCAGCGGCGAGCGCTCGGCGACCGCCTCGATCCGGTCGGCAGGGGACACGCCCGCAGCGTAGCGCTCAGGCGGTGGTGGCCGGCGCGGGAGCCGCCGCGCCCTCTGCCGCCCGCACCGGCAGCTCGTACTCGCTGCGCTCCTCGGCCAGCTCAATCGCCGCCGGGTCTCCGCCCATCTCCACCCAGCGCTGCCGCGCTTCGGCGCCGAGCCCGTCGAGGAACTCGTCTGAGTGCAGCGGGTCGTGGTGGAAGAGGACAGTCCGCTCGGCGCCGGTGCGGCGGGCGAAGTTGAGCGCGTGCGAGGTGGCCGAGTGGCCCCAGCCGACGTGGTTCGGGTACTCGGCGTCGCTGTACTGGCCGTCGTGGAGCAGCAGCGAGGTGTCCTTGGCGAGGGCGAAGCCGGAGATCCAGTCCTCCTCCAGCTGGTCGAGGTCGGCGCCGAGCGCCGGCTCGTGGTCGGGGATGTAGGTGAAGGACGAGTCGCCGTCGTCGATCCGGTAGCCGAGCGTCGGCCCGCGGTGGGAGACCGCCGCCGAGGAGATCCGGGCCGGGCCGATCTCCCACTCGCTCTGCGGGCAGTGGCGGAAGGAGACGTCGCAGGGGAGCTCGCGGACCTCGACGGGGGAGAGCGGCGCCGAGATGTAGCGGGCGATGCGGTCGCGCAGCGAGGCCTCGGGGGAGGCCGGCCCCCAGATCACGATCTCGGTCTGCGGGCGGAAGGCAGGGGCGAAGAAGACGAGGCCCTGGATGTGGTCGAGGTGGAGGTGGGTGAGGAGGATGTGGAGGCGGGTCGGCCCCTCGGGGAGGTCGAGGCCGAGGCAGCGGATCCCGGTGCCGGCGTCGAGGGCGAGGAGCGAGCCGTCGGAGAGGGTGACGCCGACGCAGGAGGTGTTGCCGCCGTAGCGGATCGTTTCCGGCCCGGGGGCCGGGATCGAGCCGCGCGTCCCCCAGAGCTTGACCTTCATGCCGGCAGCGCTCCGTTGCCGTTCGCCAGCGAGGGCCAGAAGACGGCGATCGCGCCCTGCGACCCGTGCGCGGTGAGGATCGGGAAGGCGGAGACCTCGACGTCGTGGGTCGCGCCGTCGGTCGAGCGCACTGTCATCTCGGCGTGCGCCGGGCGGCCCGCCCGCACCGCCTTGACGATCGGCAGGTCGTCGTAGGGGATGGGCTCGCCGCTCTCGTCGAAGGGGCCGAAGAGCGAGCCCCACTCCTGCGGCCCGACCGTCCCCAGCTCCTCGAAGCGTTTGCCGAGCAGCAGCCCGGCGGCCTCGTTGTAGAAGACCAGCAGGCCGCCCTCGTCGACGAGGAAGGCAGGGGTCGAGAGGGCCGACATCAGGTTGCGGGCGAGGATCAGCTCTAGCGGCCGCTGCGTCACAAAAGACACTTTAGATCCCCGTACCTAATCGCCGGGGAGATTGCCGGGTTTTGCGCTGCAGGCGGGCAAGATCGACAATGTCCCGTGCCGGACGGCCCGAAGCCGTGACTTTGGTCACTTAGATGTCGTTGAAGTGGTCGCTCAGCCGGCAGCTTCGGCGCTGCGGAGGCCGCCGCGGGCCCAGAGGGCGAAGAGGAGCGGGAGCGCGATTGCGACTGCGAAGGCTAGGAGGACGACGGTGGGATCGCCGGAGATGAAGCCGCGGCCTGCCTCGAGCAGCGCGGTTACCGGGTTGATCGAGGCGACGGCGTGGATCCAGCCGCTGAGCAGGCTGAGCGGGACGTAGACCGGGGCGAGGAAGAGGATGAGGAAGGTGGGAAACTGCATCAGCGGGCCGCCCTGGATCGAGCGGACGCGGAGGGCGACGCCGGCGGACCAGAGGGTGGCGGAGAGGTTGACGAAGATCGCCAATACGTAGAGGGCGACGATTTCGCCGCCGCTGCCGCCGATCTCCATCCCCGCGACGAGCGCGACCGTCGTCAGCACCGTCCAGGTGATGAAGGCGCGGACGAGCGCCGCCAGCGCGTAGCCGAGGACGATGCCGCTGCGGTGGCCGGCGGCGAGCATGTAGCGGCGGCCGAAGCCGGTCTCGAAGTCGCGCGCCATCGCGAAGCCGGTGAAGACGCCGCCGAAGGCGGCCGACTGCAGCAGCACGAAGACGAACTGGAAGGCGGTGTAGCCGCTCGGGAAGTTGAAGCCGGGGACGTCGCCGATCGCCGCCAGGCCGCCGGCGAAGGAGACGAAGAAGAAGAGCGGGAACATCAGCGCCGGGACCAGGAAGGCCGGGTTCTTGAGGAAGTTGTGGACGCTGCGCCAGGCGACCGCGCGGGCGACAGAGACCCGGTTGGCGGCGGGGCGGCCGGTTCGCTCGGCGCTCACGTCCGCACCAGCCTCGTCTTCAGGGCGCTGCTCGCCGCCAGCATCCCGAGCGCGCCGATCGCCGCCGCGATCCCGAAGCCCAGCGCCAGGTCGCCGAGGTTCCAGCCTTCGATCAGCAGCGAGCGGATCGCCTCCAGCAGGTAGGTGACCGGGTTGACGCTGGCGATCGCGTGGAACCAGTCGGTCGTCAGCAGCTCGAGCGGCAGCGCCATCGCCGAGAGGAAGAGGAAGACGAAGAAGACCGGGAACAGCCCCTGCACGGCCTCGCCGGAGCCGAAGCGCAGCGCCGCGAAGAGGCCGATCGTGCCGAAGGCGAGGGTGATCGAGACCGAGAGGGCGAGGAGGACGAGGGCGCCGGCGGGCCCGGCCGCCAGTTCGGCGCCGGCGATCAGCCCGACGCTGAGGTAGACGACCGCCTGGACGACGCCGAGGACGAAGGCGCCGGCGAGCAGGCCGCTGAGCAGGGCGGCGCCGCGCAGCGGCGTCAGCGCGAGGCGGTTGAGGAAGCCGGTCTCGATGTCGCGAGCGAGATCGGTGCCGGTGTTCATAACCGAGAACAGCGCCCCCTGGATGAAGGGGACGGCGAGGATGAAGGTGAGGTAGGAGTCGGTCGGGAACCCGGGCAGGTTGGTCGCGTCTTTGAGCCCGCCCGAGTTGACCGCAAGCAGGAAGAGCGGGAAGACGATGGCGGGGACGATCTGCGCGGGCTGGCGGAGAGTCCGGATCACCGAGCGGCGGGCGAGCAGCCCGACCTGGTTGCCGAGGCCCCCGCTCACGCGGCGCCGACCGCCTCCGGCTCGGCGTCCTCGGTCTCCCCCTCGTCGCCGGCGCCCTCGAGCGAGCGGCCGGTCTTGGCGAGGAAGACGTCGTCGAGCGAGGGAGCGTGGAGCTGCAGGTGCTCGATCGCGATGCTCTCGGCGTCGAGCGCCCGCACCACTTCGGCCAGCTGCGACTCGCCGCCCGCCAGGAGCACGGCGACCGCGTGGGGGGCGCAGTTCGCGCGCTCGCCGAAGCGGCCGAGGACGGCGGCGGTGCGCTCGCGCTCGCCCCCCTCGCGCGGTACCACCTCGACCGTCGGGCGGCCGATCTCGGCCTTCAGCTCGCCCGGCGTGCCCTCGGCGACGATCTGACCGTGGTCGATGATCCCGACCCGGTTGGCGAGCGCGTCGGCCTCCTCCAGGTACTGGGTGGTGAGGAAGACGGTGACGCCGTCCTCGGAGGCAAGCCGCGCGACCTCGTCCCAGAGGGCGGTGCGGCTCTGGATGTCGAGGCCGGTGGTCGGCTCGTCGAGGAAGAGGATGCGGGGCCGGTGGGCGAGCGCCAGCGCCAGGTCGAGCCGGCGCTTCATCCCGCCCGAGTAGCCGCCGACTTTGCGGTCCGCGGCGTCGGCGAGGCCGACCCGCTCGAGCAGTTCGCTGCCGCGGGTTTCGCGCTCGCCCTTGCCGAGGCCGTGGAGCGCGGTCTGCAGGCGCATGTGCTCGCGGCCGGTCAGCAGCGGGTCGAGGGCGGCCTCCTGCAGGGCGGCGCCGATCGAGGCGCGAACCTGCGGCCCTTCCTCGACCACGTCGAAGCCGGCGACGCGGGCGGTGCCGGCGGTGGGGGGCAGCAGCGTGGTCAGCATCAGGACCGTCGTCGACTTGCCGGCGCCGTTGGGGCCGAGGAAGCCGTAGATCTCTCCCTGGGGGACCTGGAGGTCGATCCCGTCGACGGCCCGCGGGCCGTTCTTGAACTCGCGGACGAGGCCTTCGACCTCGATCCCGCCGCTGCGCTGGCTGCCGTTGCTCATGCGTGCCTTTCAGACTGGTTGAAGCTCAGAATCGTTGAGGCTAGCAAAGGTTGAGCTATTATAAATTTATGCCGAAATCTGATAAGGTGAAAGCAACGAGTGGGGGAGAGGCGACTCCCGCTGCCGATGCCCCGGACCG
>Ga0307306_10000079_pt1 | contig 20401 bp, 17 predicted proteins | sample ER_DNA_193_FD_194507 | JGI IMG/M metagenome (GOLD analysis project Ga0307306, IMG submission 194507) | Bulk soil microbial communities from the East River watershed near Crested Butte, Colorado, United States - ER_DNA_193 | ecosystem: Environmental > Terrestrial > Soil > Floodplain | place...
ACCTGGTCGAGAAATTGCTGCAGCGCGAGGGGACGGTCTACGCCCTCGTGCGGGCCGGCTCGCGCGGGCGGCTGGAGGAGCTGCGGACCAGCCTCGGCGCCGACGGCGCCCGCATCGTCCCGATCACCGGCGACCTCTCCCAGCCTGGACTCGGTGTCTCCGAGGAGGACCTGGTGGCGATGCGGGGGGAGATCAAACACTTCTTCCACCTCGCGGCGATCTACGACCTGACCGCCGACGCGGAAGCCCAGGAGATCGCCAACGTCGAGGGGACGCGTCACGCGATCGAGCTCGGCCACGCGCTCGAGGCCGGCTGCTTCCACCAAGTCAGCTCCATCGCCGCCGCCGGGCTCTACGACGGCGTCTGGACCGAGGACATGTTTGACGAGGCCGAAAAGCTCGACAACAACCCCTACTTCCGCACCAAGCACGAGTCCGAGCGGCTGGTCCGCGACGAGTGCCAGCGGCCCTGGCGGGTCTACCGGCCGGGGATCGTCGTCGGCGACTCGCGCACGGGGGAGATCGACAAGATCGACGGCCCCTACTACTTCTTCAAGACCCTGCAGCGGCTGCGGCGGGTGGCCCCGTCCTGGCTGCCGGTGATCGGGATCGAGGGCGGCGAGATCAACATCGTCCCGGTCGACTACGTCGCCGCGGCGATCGACCACATCGCCCACAAACCGCGGTTGAACGGCCGCGCCTTCCACCTCACCGACCCGAACCCGCATACCGCGGGCGAGGTGATCAACATCTTCGCCCGCGCCGCCGACGCGCCGCAGATGACGGTCCGTCTGGACAGCGACGTGACCGAGCCGGCGACGGGGGCGGTGCGGACGGCGCTGAAGCTCTTCCCGCCGGCGAAGCGGGCGGCGAAGGTGGCGCTGAACCAGCTCGGGCTGCCGCCGGAGATGCTCTCCTACGTCGACTACCCGACCAGCTTCGACTCGACCAAGACGCAGAAAGCGCTCAAAGGCTCCGGCATCGAGGTGCCGCCGCTGGAGAGCTACGCGAACCGGGTCTGGGACTACTGGGAGCGCAACCTCGATCCCGACCTCTTCCGCGATCGCTCGCTCTCGGCCGCGGTGCGGGGCAAAATCGTCCTCATCACCGGCGCCTCCTCGGGGATCGGCAAATCGACCGCGCTCAAGGTCGCCGACGCCGGGGCGACGGTGCTGCTGGTCGCGCGCTCGCTCGACAAGCTCGAGGAGACCAAAGACGAGATCGTCGCCGCGGGAGGCGCCGCCCACATCCACCAGTGCGACCTCTCCGACATCGAGGACATTGAGCGCATGGCCGACGAGGTGCTGACCTACCACGGCCACGTCGACATCCTCGTCAACAACGCGGGCCGCTCGATCCGCCGCTCGATCGCCCTCTCCTACGACCGCTACCACGACTTCGAGCGCACGATCCAGCTCAACTACCTCGGCTCGGTGCGGCTGATCCTGGCGCTGCTGCCGGCGATGCGCGCCCGCAAGCACGGCCACATCATCAACATCAGCTCGATCGGCACCCAGACCAACCCGCCGCGCTTCTCGGCCTACGTGGCCTCGAAGGCGGCGCTCGACGCGTTCAGCCGGGTGATCGCCTCCGAGGTGGTCGACGACAACGTCCACCTGACGACGATCCACATGCCGCTGGTGCGGACGCCGATGATCGCGCCGACGCGGATGTACGACATGTTCCCGGCGATCACCCCCGAGGAGGCGGCCGAGATGATCGCCAAGGCGATGATCCGGCGGCCGAAGAAGGTGGCGACGAAACTCGGCACGGTGGGCGAGCTGGTGTACGCGGTGGCGCCGAAAGCCAGCGACTCGATCTTGAACACGGCCTACAAGCTGTTCCCGGATTCGCAGGCGGCGAAAGGGAAGAAATCGGAGGCTCGGGACAAAGCGCCTTCGACGGAGGCTGTTGCCTTTGCGCATTTGATGAAAGGCGTTCACTGGTAGTGGGGGAGGACGGGGACCCCCTCCGCCCAACAAACGCCGGCCTAATTAGGCCGGCGTTTTGAGTATCCGCCGGTCGGAGGGGGTCCCCGCCCTCTACCCAGGCCGCTGATGGAGCGCCGGCTCAAGCACTGGGGCTGGGGTTACGAGGATCAGGTGCCTTCCGCTACGCAGATGCGGGAGGCGGCTGAAGGGATCCGGAGGCGCTTTGGGTTCGGGGGTGAGGTGCAGGAGCCGGTGGCTCTGGAGGCGGTGGAGCTGCGGGCGTCGCGGTTGAAGCGGCCGGGAGCTTTCGGCGACCTCTTCTCCGACGACCACTACGAGCGGGTGGCGCACTCGTTGGGGAAGGCCTACCGCGACGTCGTTCGTGGCTTCTATGGGCGGTTCGAGAACCCGCCGGATCTGGTGGCCTTCCCTCGGGTCGAGTCTGAGATCGAGGCGGTGTTGGGCTGGGCGGAGGCCGAGGGGGCGGCCCTGGTTCCTTTCGGTGGGGGGACGAGTGTGGTTGGTGGGGTCGAGCCGCGATCGGGAGAGCGGCCCGCGGTTTCCTTGGACCTGAGGCGGTTGGATCGGGTGCTGGAGGTTGATCCGACGTCTCTCGCGGCTCGAATCCAGGCCGGGGCGCTCGGGCCTGGGCTCGAGGATCAACTGCGCGAACACGGGCTGACGCTGCGGCACTTCCCGCAGTCGTTCGAGTACTCGACCCTGGGCGGCTGGATCGCGACCCGGGCGGGCGGGCACTTCGCGACGGGAGAGACCCACATCGACGACCTGGTCGAGTCGGTGCGGGCGATCACCCCGCGCGGGACTTGGGAGAGCCGGCGGCTGCCGGGTTCGGGGGCGGGGCCCTCGCCGGACCGGATGCTGATCGGTTCGGAGGGGATCCTCGGCGTCATCGCCGAGGCCTGGGTGCGGGTGCGCCCACGACCGCAGCTCAAGGCCTCGGTGAGTGTGGCCTTCGAGGACTTCGGCGCCGCCGTCGAGGCGGTCCGCGACATCGCCCAGTCCGGCCTTCATCCCGCCAACTGCCGCCTCCTCGACGCCGACGAGGCCGGCCTCACCGGCGCCGGCGACGGCCAGAGGCATCTGCTCCTCCTCGGCTTCGAGTCGGCGGGATTACCGGTAGATGCCCCGATGGACCAAGCGCTGGAGATGGTCCGGAGCGCTGGCGGCATCCCCGGAGACATCCGCAGCACCGGCGGGGACGGCGGCGCGGTCGATACCTGGCGCGGAGCATTCCTGTTGGCGCCGTACCTGCGGGACACCTTCGTCGCCTGCGGGGTGTTGTCGGAGACTTTCGAGACGGCGGTCACCTGGGACCGGTTCGAGGAGTTCCACGCGACGGTGATGGAGACGGCGCGGCGGGCGGTCGCGGAGGTCAGCGGCGCTCCCGCCGACGGCCCGGGCTCACCGCGGGTCAGCTGCCGCTTCACCCACGTCTATCCCGACGGCGTCGCGCCATACTTCACCATTCTCGCCCCGGCGATCCGCGGTGGCGAGGTCGAGCAGTGGGACGAGATCAAGGCCGCGGTCTCCGAGGCGATCGTCGATGGCGGCGGCACGATCACCCACCACCACGCGGTCGGCCGCGATCACCGCCCCTGGTACGACCGCCAGCGCCCCGCTCCCTTCGCCGCCGCCCTGCGCGCCGCCAAGGCCGAGCTCGATCCCGCGGCAATCCTCAATCCCGGCGTCCTCCTCGACCCGGTTTGACTTCCCGCGGCGCTACCCTTTCGCGACTTCATTCTCTGGCCGGGTAGCTGCTGAAGGTGCCTGAGCCACGTCCGTCGATGGAAACGATCACCTCCGAACAGCCCACCGTCCCGGCAGAGCCGAGCCGCTCGCACGAGCCCGAGACCGGCGAGGTGGTGCCGCGCCGGACGCCGCTGCGGGCGGCGATCAAGACCGGCCGGCCGAAGGAGTGGATCAAAAACGTCTTCGTCTTCGCCGGGCTGCTCTTCTCCGGCAAGTTCAACCAGTCGCACGAGGTGCTGGAGGCGTTCATCACCTTCGTCGCCTTCTGCCTGATCTCCAGCGCCGGCTACTTCGTCAACGACCTGATCGACGTCGAGCTCGACCGCAAGCACCCGAAGAAGCGCTTCCGCCCGCTGGCGGCGCGGGAGCTCTCCGAGAGCGCCGCGAAACTGATAGCCCCGGGCCTCGCCGTCGTCGCGATCGCGATCGCCTTCACCGTCAACTGGCAGGTCGGCCTGATGGTCGTCGGCTACGGCGTCGCCCAGGTCGCCTACAGCCTCGGCCTCAAGCAGATCGTGATCGTCGACGTGATGACGCTCGCCGGCCTCTTCATCCTCCGTGTGGCCGCCGGCGCCAGCGCCGTCGACGCCCACGCCTCCGAATGGCTGATCCTCTGCACCGGCATGCTCGCCGCCTTCCTCGGCTTCACCAAGCGCCGCCAGGAGGCGGTCTCCGAGCTCCACGAGGGCACCTCGACCCGGCCCGTCCTCGAGCACTACTCGCTGCCCTTCCTCGACCAGATGGTCTCGATGGTCACCACCGGCACCGTGATCAGCTACGCGATCTACACCGTCAACTCGCCGCTCGTCGGCAGCAAGATGATGCTCACCATCCCGCCGGTCGTCTACGGCATCTTCCGCTACCTCTACCTGATCTACGACCGCAACGACGACCGCTCGATGTCCGGCATCATCGCCGGCGACCGCGGCATCCAAGCCGCCGGCGCCGCTTTCGCGATCATCGCCTTCCTGCTGCTCTACGTCTTCGACTAGAGCTAAGCCAGCCCGACCTCGCCCGCGTCTTCCTCCATCAGGTAGAAGCGGGCGCGGCCTAGCTCCTCGCCGTTGACCATGACGACGGCGGCGTGGGGGCCGGCGGTGGTGAAGGCGGCGGTGGCGGCGATCGACATGACCAGGCGCTGCTCCTGGCCTTCGGGGAGGCCCGGGGGGCGGCCGGTCTCGAAGTTGGCGGTCAGGCCCTCGCCGAGCTCGACGCCGTCGGGGTCCTGGACGGTGACTACGAGCTCGTGGGGGGTGTTGGTCTCGTGCCAAGCGATGTCGATGCCGAGGCCGATCGAGAAGGACCACTCGGCGGGGAGCTCGGGGAGGCGGAGGACGTTCCAGCCGCCGCCGGTCAGGTAGAGCTTGCCGTTGACGGCCTCGCTGTAGTCGCAGAGGAGGAGGAAGCCGATGTCCACGGCTCTACGCCCCGGGTCCTTCGCCGTCGGTGTAGGGGATGACCGGGAGGTCGGAGCGGAGCTCGATCTTGCCGCCCTTGGCGAACTGGACGTCGATCGTCTCGTTCTTGCGGTAGGTGCCGAAGAGGCCCAGGTACATCGCCAACCAGCGGCCGGTGCCGACCTTCTCCTTGACGATCGGGTGGTCGAAGACGATCTCGCCGGCTTCGATCCGGTAGGTCCCCTTGGCCTGCTCGATCCCGTTGATGAAGACGGTGTAGGGCGGTTCGGCACCCGCAGGCAGCTTCACCCGCTCGCCGGCGGCGTAGCTGCCCTTTGGGATCTCGGTATCGGCCTTGTTCATCGGTCCTCCGCCTCCAGAGTCTCGCGCACGAGGTCGAACGGCGTGTCGTGGTCGGTCGGGTCGAGCTCCTCCCGCACTACCCCGCCCTTGAACGGCACGAACGTCCCGTCGCCGCGCACGTCGACCCCCGCCACCGACTTCCTGAAGAGGCGACCGCCGCTCAGTTGCAGGCGCGCATGGACTTGATCTCCGGGCTTGTAGTCGCGCAGCGATTGCACCGGCCGCACCGGCCCCTCGCTGCGAATAGCCAACGCCCGCTCGCGCATCGCTTCGACAGCCTCGGCAAGGCCGTCGAACTGCGCGTGATCGACATCCGACCCGTGCCGGACGGTCAACTTCCAACGAGACACAGCCGCGAGGCTAGCCGGGACCGTTGTGGTGCGCCTTTTGCCCGCTATACGGACAAAAGGAACCCCACTCGCGCTAAGCGCCGCGCCGCGGCCGTTTCGGCCGCCGCGCCGGCGGGCCGACGATTTTCTCCGGGCCCTCGCGCTGCTCGATCCCCACGTAGTCCAGCTCGCGGGCGCCGGTGTAGATCTGCCGCGGGCGGGCGATTTTCTTCTCCGGGTCTTCCTGCATCTCCATCCACTGGGCGACCCAGCCGGCGGTCCGGGGGATGGCGAAGATGACCGTGAACATCTCGGTCGGGATCCCCAGCGCCTCGTAGATGATCCCCGAGTAGAAGTCGACGTTCGGGTAGAGCTTGCGCTCGGTGAAGTACTCGTCATCGAGGGCGTGCTTCTCGAGCTCGCGGGCGATCTCGACCAGCGGGTTGTACTCGGTCGCGTCGAAGACTTCCCCCATGTGCTGCTGGATGATCCGCGCCCGCGGGTCGTAGTTCTTGTAGACCCGGTGGCCGAAGCCCATCAGTTTCTCCTCGCGCTGCTTCACCCGCTCGAGGAAGTCGGGGATGTTCTCCGGCGACTCGATCCGCCGCAGCATCTTCAGCACCGCCTCGTTGGCGCCGCCGTGCAGCGGCCCGTAGAGCGCCGCCACCCCCGCTGCGACCGCCGAGTAGGGATCGACGTCCGAGGAGCCGACGCCGCGGACCGCGCTGGTCGAGCAGTTCTGTTCGTGGTCGGCGTGGAGGATGAAGAGGACGTCGAGGGCCTTCGCCAGCGCCTCCTTGGGGATGTGCCGGTCCTCGGTCTTCTTGAACATCATCGAGAGGAAGTTCTGGGCGTAGTTGAGCTCGTTGTCGGGATAGACGTAGGGCAGCCCCATGTTGTGCCGGTAGGAGAAGGCGGCGAGGGTCGGCACCTTGGCGATCAGCCGCACCGCGGCCATGTAGCGCTCTTCGGGGTCGCCGATCTGCTTCGCGTCCGGGTAGAAGGTCGAGAGGGCGCCGACGCCGGCGAGCAGCATTCCCATCGGGTGGGCGTCGTAGCGGAAGCCCTCGAAGAAGTGCTTGAGGTCCTCGTGGACGAAGGTGTGGTGGGTGATGTCGAAGACCCAGCGGTCGAGCTGGGGGGCGGTCGGCAGCTCGCCGAAGATCAGCAGGTAGGCGACCTCGAGGAAGGTCGACTTCTCGCAGAGCTGCTCGATCGAGTAGCCGCGGTGTTCGAGGATCCCGGCGGCGCCGTCGATGTAGGTGACCGCGGAGCGGCAGGAGGCGGTGTTGGTGAAGGCCGGGTCGTAGGCCATCATCCCGAATTCGTCCTCGTCGACTTTGATCTGGCGCAGGTCCATCGCCCGCACCGTGCCGTCTGAGATCGGCAGCTCGTAGGCCTTGCCGGTGCGGTTGTCGGTGACCGTCAGCGAGTCCTTGCCGCCGTTACCCGAGCCAGAGGAGGCGTTGGCGTTCTCGGCGGTCGGGTCCTGCGTCTGCTGCTCGGCGGCCATCGCCCCTCCTTGTGTGACTGGGTCGGTCGGAGGAAGGAAGTCTACGGGGTGCGAACGCCCGGGCCGTCGAACTGCGTCATCCCGCGAAGCCGCTCGAAGCGCTCGTCGATCTCCTCGCGGCTGAGCCGGGAGACGCGCTCGGTCCCGAACTCCTCGACGTTGAAGGAGGCGAGGACGGTGCCGTAGCCCATCGCCCGCCGCAGCTCGGCATCGGTGAGCTCGCCCTCGACGCCGTCGAGGTAGCCGAAGAAGCCGCCGGCGAAGCTGTCGCCAGCGCCGGTCGGGTCGCGCACGTCGTCGAGCGGGAAGCCCGGAAGGGCGAAGAAGCCGTCGGCGGTGAAGAGGGCGGCGCCGTACTCGCCCTGCTTGGCGATCACCGCCCGCGGCCCCATCGCCATCACCGCGCGGGCGGCGCGGGCGAGGTTGGACTCCCCGGTCAGCTGGCGGATCTCGGCGTCGTTGACGACGAGGCAGTCGACCTCGCGGATCGCCGTCGTCAGCGAATCCTTGGCGGTCTCGATCCAGAGGTTCATCGAGTCGAGGCCGCTGAGCCGCGCCGCCGTGCACTGGGCGCGGACCTGGCGCTGCAGGTCCGGCTGGATGTTGGCGAGGAAGAGGGTGTCGGCCTGCTGGGCGGCCTCCGAGAGCTTCGGCTCGAACTCGCCGAAGACGCCGAGCTGCGTGTCCTCGGTGTGGGCGACGTTGAGGTCGTACTCGTAGCGGCCGCGCCAGAAGAAGCTCTGCCCGCCGGCGACCCGCTCGATGTCGTCGCAGACGATCCCCCGCCCTTCCAGGACCTCGAACTGCTCGGGGCCGAAGTCGTCGCCGACCGGCCCGACCGGCCGCACCTCGGTGAAGAAGCTGGCCGCCAGGCTGAAGTGGACGGCGGCGCCGCCGAGCATGCGCTCGCGCTCCCCGAACGGGGTCTTGACCGCGTCGAACGCGATTGATCCAACGACCGTGAGCGCCATCCCGCAGGCAGGGTAATAGACAGTCGGACGCTGGGGCGTCTTAGCCAGACAGCGCCTGGCAGCGCCGCCCTGCGAGACTGCGCGCCGATGAAGGCGATCCAGATCGAGGAGTTCGGCGGCCCAGAGGTCCTCCAGTACGTGGACGTGGCCGATCCGTCGCCGAAGCTGAGCGAGATCGTCGTCAACATCAAACGGATCGGCATCAACTTCGCCGACACCCACGCCTCCCGCAACGACTACCTGGCCGAGCAGACCCTGCCGCTGATCCCGGGCGCCGAGATCAGCGGTCAGACCAACGACGGCCGCCGGGTCGCCGTCCTGCTCGGCAGCGGCGGCTACGCCGAGAAGGTCGCGGTGCCGCAGGCGCAGATGATCGAGCTTCCGGCCGAGGTCGACTACGACCAGGCGGCTGGCGGCCTGCTGCAGGGACTGACCGCGATGGCGCTGGTCCATCGCTGCGCCCGGATCGAGCCGGGGGAGACGATCGTCGTCGAGGCCGCCGCCGGCGGCACCGGGACGCTCGCCGTGCAGCTGGCCAAGCGCGCGGGGGCGAAGGTGATCGGCCTCGCCTCGAGCGAGGAGAAGCGCGAGCTGGTGCGGAGCCTCGGCGCCGACGCCGCCGTCGACTCCCGCGCCGGGAACCTCGGCGAGGCGGTCCGCGAGGCCAACGACGGCAAGCGGGTCGACGCCGTCCTCCACATGAGCGGCGGCGGGGCCTTCGACGAGGAGATGGGGATTCTCGCCCCCCTCGGGCGGATGGTCGTCTTCGGGATCGCCTCCCGCGAACAGCGCGAGATCTCGACCGCCGCGCTGCTGCGCGGCTCGAAGTCGGTGATCGGTTTCTGGCTCGCCCACCTGCTTTCCCGGCCGGATCTGCTGGGCCCGATGATTCAAGATCTTTTCGCGGCAATCGCCGCAAACGAGCTGACGGTTACGATCGGGGAGGTCTACCCGCTCTCCGAGGCGGCGCGGGCGCACGAAGACCTGATCGCCCGCCGCACGACCGGCAAGCTCCTCCTGGACCCATCCAAGTGACCCCCTCCTCAGTACCGCACCTCAAGTGACCTTCAAGGACCTAGGACTCTCGCCTGACATCCAGCAGGCGCTGGACGAGCTCGGCTTCGAGGAGCCGACGCCGATCCAGGAGCAGGCGATCCCGGAGCTGCTCGGCGGCCACGACGTGATCGGCCAGGCCCAGACCGGCACCGGCAAGACCGCCGCCTTCGGGCTGCCGCTGCTGCAGTACCTCGATCCGGAGAACAACGAGGTGCAGGCGATCGTGATGACGCCGACCCGCGAGCTCTGCATCCAGGTGACCCAGGCCCTGCGCACCTTCGCCGAGCACCTCGACATCGAGATCGTCGCCGTCTTCGGCGGCGCCCCGATCCGCTCGCAGCAGTCGCAGCTGCGCTCCGGCGCCCACGTCGTCGTCGCCACCGTCGGCCGGATGAAGGACCTGATGTCGCGCCGCTCCCTGGTCCTCACCGCCGCCCGCTACGTCGTCCTCGACGAGGCCGACGAGATGCTCGACCTCGGCTTCATCGAGGACGTCGAGAAGATCCTGCGGATGTGCCCGAGCGGGCGCCAGACGGCGCTCTTCTCGGCGACGATGCCGCCGCCGATCCAGAAGCTCGCCGAGGGCTACATGTACGACCCGGTGACGATCAAAATCACCCCGAAGCAGCTGACGGTCGACAAGATCTCCCAGGCTTTCGTCGAGGTTCCCGCGAAGGAGAAGTCGGCGCGCCTGGTCGAGCTGCTGAAGACCGAAGAACCCGAGCAGGCGATCATCTTCACCCGGACCAAAATCGGCGCCTCGAAGCTGGAGAGGACGCTGAAGGACAAGGGCCTCGACGTGAAGGCGCTGCACGGCGACCTCAGCCAGGGCGTCCGCGACGGGGTGATGATCTCCTTCAAGGACCATCGCGTGCGGCTGCTGGTGGCGACCGACATCGCCGCCCGCGGGCTCGACGTCGAGCACGTCACCCACGTCATCAACTACGACGTGCCGAACTCCTCGGAGACCTACGTGCACCGGATCGGCCGCACCGGCCGCGTCGGGCGGACCGGGCGCGCGATCACCTTCGTCACCCCCGACCAGCGCGACGAGATCGCCCGCATCGAGCGCGACGTCAAGACCTCGATCGGCGAGTGGGAGACGCCGGAGGAGCGGCTCGAGCACGCGCCGCGGCCACGGCGGCGCGAGCGCGAGCGGGGGGAGCGCCGCGAGCCCAAGCGCGAGGACGCCCCCGCGGCCGCCAACGGCGACGGCGGCGATGACGCCGAAGAGTCGAAGGGGAAGACCGTGAAGCTGTTCGTCAACCGTGGCGAGCGCAGCGGCATCGCCGAGGAGGACCTGCGCTGGGCCCTGCGCGAGGGCGCCGTCCTGCCCGAGGAGGCAATCCACGACGTCCGCGTTCTCCACCGCTTCTCCTTCGTCGAGGTCGATCCCGACAAGGCAGAGCGCACCGTCGAGTTCCTCGACGGCACCAAGCTCAAAGGCAAAGAAATCCGCCTGGAGATCGCCAAGAGCTAACGCTTCCGATTCTTGCCCCACCGGGGTGTGGTCTAAATCGGATGCGGCACCGAATCACCCGCCCAGCTCCGGGTATCTAAGAGGAGTGCGTTTCCTCCCGGCCCTCTACCTGGTCTGTCTGCTCGCGGCCCTATCGCTGCCCGCAGGCGCCGCTGCGGCGCCGAGCTGCGCCGAAGGCCCGGCGACCGTCGGCGACACCACCTACGGGACCCCGTGCGACGACGTGCTCGTCGTCCCCGCCGGGGTCGAAGACGTCAAGGCCGGGGGCGGCGACGACACGATCGTCCCCGGGCCGATCGCCGCCTCGACCGACTGCCCCGGCGGCTGTCGCCTCGGCGTCGGCAGCCAGACCTTCGAAGGCGGCGAAGGCAACGACGTGGTCTTCGGCGAGCGCGGCAACGACACGCTCCGCGGCGGCCCGGGCAACGACCAGCTGTTCGGCGGGATCGGCGACGACCTGCTGGAAGGCGGTCCCGGCGACGACCGCCTCGCCGGCGGCTTCGGCGGCGACTCGATCGACGGGCAGGAAGGCAACGACTACATTCGCGGCGACGCGACGATCGACCGCATCTTCGACACCGGCGGCGGCACCGACACGCTCAGCTACTCGACCGGCGTCACCCCTGGCTTTGAAGGGACGGTGAACCTGGCCGGGTTCCCCGCACCGGGGGGAGAGCGCGGCCTGCGGCTCGACATGAGGGCCGGCGAAAGGAACGCCAACAACGGCCTCGCGCCCTTCGGCGGCGGCGTCGACGAAGTCGAAGCCCAGAGCTTCGAGGTCGTGATCGGCACCCCCTTCTCGGACTACCTGATCGGGACCGGGGCCGCGCAGGCGTTCTACGGCGGCGGCGGAGCCGACGTCCTGCTGGGCGAAGGCGGCAGCGACACCCTGGTCGGGGGCGCCGACGGCGACAACGTCGACCCCGGCGGCCTCGACACCCGCGACACGGGCAAGGTCAGCGTCGGCTCGATGACCCCGCCGGGGGCGAGCGGGTACGCGCAGCTCTACCTGGTAGGCAGCAACGGCGGCGACAGCGTCACGGCGAGCTACAGCCCGGGCAGCGTCAGCTTCCACCTCGCCGCCGGAACCTTCGACAGCGAATCGGCCGAAGGCTGCAGCGTCACCGCAACCGACGCCACCTGCCCGCTCGGTCAGCCGCTCGACTCGGTCCTGCTCGCCGGCATGGGCGGCAACGACACGATTGTCGCCTCCAGCTTCCCGGCGACCGTCTCGGTGGTCGCGATCGGCGGCGACGGCAGCGACTCGATCGCCGGCGGCGAGGAAAGCGAGGACATCCTTGTCGACGGGCCGGGCGAGGGCGGGGACGTCCTCAGCGCCCTCGGCCGCGACGACGCCCTCACCCACAACGGCGGCGCCGACGAACTGCTCGGCGGCGAGGGCAACGACCTCTTCCTCTCGGTCTCGCTCTGCGACGGCGAGCGGATCGGCGGCGGTGGCGGCGACGACAACGCCTCCTGGGCGCAGTCCGACGAAGGCGCCGAGGCGAACCTCGCGACCGGTGCCGCCGGACGCCCCGGTTCCGGAGATACCCCGAACTGCGCTGGCGAGCCGCTCGACTCCCTGACCGAAATCGAGGACCTCGAGGGCTCCTCCTCGAAAACCTCGGGCGACGTCTTCTACGGCGACGCCGGACCGAACCAGCTGCTCGGGCGCGCCGGTCCCGACGCCTACTTCGCCGGCCCGGGCGAAGACTCGATCCTCGCCAACTCCGGCGACGCCGACCTCGCGATCGACTGCGGTCCGGACGAGGACGTGGCGACGATCGACCGCCCCCAGTACGGCGATCCGGCGCCGGTCGAATGCGAGAGCGTCTACGAAGCCGACCCGAACGACTTCAGGACCAAAACCCTCCTGCCTCCGCCGCCGCTCCCGGAACCGCCTCCGCCGCCGCCCCCTGTGAAGGAGCCGAAGCCAGATCGGCGCCCGCCGCAAACCCGCCTGGCCGCGCACCCGCGAGCGCTCCTTCTCACCGCGAAGAAATGGCGCCGCGTCGCCTTCCGCTTCGCCGCCAACGAGACCGGCTCGAGCTTCCGCTGCAAGCTCGACAGCAAGCCGTTCCGCCCCTGCGCCTCGCCCCGCGCCTACCGGGTCAAAGCCGGCCGTCACGCCTTCCGCGTCTTCGCGATCGACGCCGCCGGCAACCGCGACCTGACGCCGTCCGTCTTCAGGTTCCGGGTCCGGCTAAGCCGTTAGCGCCGCGATCGTCTCCAGCAGACGGTCGAAGTCGATCGGCTTGGTGATGTAGCCGTCGATCGCGAGGTCGGTGGGCGCGTCGGCGTCGCCCGGGTTCTGGTGGGCGCTGACGATCAGGGCCGGGACGTCCTGGCCGGCGCCGCGCAGCTCGCGCAGGGCGTCGATGCCCGATTTTCGCGGCATCATCGCGTCGAGCAGGAGCAGGTCGGGCATGCCGCTGCCGGCGACCGCGTCGACCACCTCCTGGCCGTCGGCAGCGGTGAGGACGTCGTAGCCGGCGATCTCCAGCCGGGTCCGCATCAGCAGCAGGATCGTCTCCGAGTCGTCGGCGACCAGGATCGTCGGCATCAGCCTGCCTCCGCCGCCGCTCGGTCTTGACCGTCGCTGGCGGTAGCTCCGGTCGCGACCGGCAGCCGCACGTGGAAGGTCGACCCCTGGCCGACAGTCGACTCGGCGGCGAGGCTGCCGCCGTGCAGCTCGACCAACGATTTCGAGATCGCCAGGCCGAGGCCGGTGCCGCCGACCCGCTGGGTCAAGCCGGCGTCGCCGCGGGTGAAGCGCTCGAAGATCCGCTCCAGCTGGTCTGGGGGGATGCCGGGGCCGTTGTCGCTGACGCTGATCTCCACCTCGGCGCCGACGGCACGCGCGGCGATCCCGATCGACGCACCTTCGGGCGTGTACTCATGGGCGTTGGTAAGCAGGTTCACCAAGATTTGCCGGATCCGGTCGGGCTCGACGTCGATCAGAGGGAGGCCCGGCTCGACCTCTTCGGTCAAGCGTTGACTGGCGGCCTCGGTCTGGGCGCGGATCGTACGCACCACGTCCTCGATCAGCGGCGCGACCTCGGTCGGCTGCGGACGGATGGACAGCCGGCCGGCATCCGAGCGCGCGAGGTCGAGCAGGTCGTTCAGAAGCCGCACCAGGTGGCGGCAGTTGTCGAGGATGATTTCCACCGTCTCCCGCTGGCGCGGGGTCAGCGAGTCCTTGTCCAGCATCAGCAGCTCGGCGAAGCCCTGGACCGAGGTCAGCGGGCTCCGCAGCTCGTGCGAGGCGGTGAGCACGAACTCGTCTTTGAGCCGGTCGAGTTCGTCGCGCCTGCCCTCCTCGATCTCCAGCTCCCGCGCCATCTCGTTGAAGGCGGCGCCGAGGGTCGCCGTCTCCGCCAGGCCGCCGACCTCGACCCGGGTGCTGCGGTCGCCGCCGGCGAGGCGGCCGGCGGCGTCGACCAGCTCCTCGAGCGGCCGCCGCATCGAGGAGATCAGGCCGCTGAAGAGGAGCAGGGCGCCGGTCAGACCGGCGATCAGGCCGGCGGCGACCAGCAGGGCGGTGTCTCGGGTGTCGCCGGAGATGTCGTCCTGCAGTTCGGCCCGCCGGCGGCCCTGCTCGACGACCACGGCCCGCGCCGCCTTGCCGCCGGTTCCCTGGACGACCCGTTCCCGGGCTTTCATCTCGACCACGTAGGAGCGGGCGATCGCGTCCTCGTAGTCCTGGCGCTGCTGGATGAAGCGGGCGACGCCGATCACCGCCATCGCCGTGAGCACGGCGAAGCCGATCGCGAACCCGATCCGCAGCCGGTTGGCGAGCGACGGGCTCAGGCGACGATCTGATCGTGAATATGCTTGCGCCCCTATGGCTGACGAGGCTACCGACGGGATCGCCCAGAAGCCGCTCGAAGAGTGGTTCGGCGCGAATGTCTCGGGCGTCGACTTCCCGCTGGCCTTCGAGCGGATCGCCGGCGGCCACTCGAACCTGACCTACCGCGTCACCGACGCGGCGGGGCAGAAGTGGGCGCTGCGGCGGCCACCGCTCGGCAAGCGGCTCGGCTCCGCCCACGACATGGCGCGCGAGCACAAGGTCGTCTCCGCCCTGGGGGGGACCGAGGTGCCGGTGGCGCCGGTGGTCGGCCTCTGCGAGGACGAGAGCGTCAACGACGCCCCCTTCTACGTGATGGAGTTCGTCGAGGGGCCGATCCTGCGCGGCCTCGCCGAGGCGGAGATCTTCCCCGACGAAGGCGACCGGCAGGCGATCGGCGAGCGCGTCGCCGACACCCTGGTCCAGATCCACGCCGTCGACCCCGACGCGGTCGGGCTCGGCGACCTCGGCCGCAAGGAGGACTACGTCGCCCGCCAGCTGCGCCGCTGGCAAGGGCAGTGGGAGAAGTCGAAGACCCGCGAGCTGGAGCCGATCGACCGCGTCCACGAGGCGCTTTCGGCGCGGATCCCCGAGCAGGGGCCGGCGACGATCGTCCACGGCGACTACCGCCTCGACAACATGATCCTCACCGACTCCGGCGAGGTCGCCGCCGTCGTCGACTGGGAGCTCTGCACCCTTGGCGACCCGCTGGCCGACGTCGGCCTGCTGATGGCCTACTGGCCCAGGCGCGGCGACGACGTCGTCGCCCTCGGCATGCCCGCCAACCTCGCCCCCGGCTTCCCGACCCAGGAGGAGCTCGCCGCCCGCTACGCCGAGCGCAGCGGCCGCGACCTCTCCGACCTCGGCTTCTACGTCGCCCTCGGCTACTGGAAGCTGGCGATCATCCTCGAGGGCGTCTACGCCCGCTACACCGCCGGCGGCTACGGCAAGGTCAACGAGGGCGTCGAGGCCTTCGCCCGCCTCGTCGACCGCCTTGCCGAGGAGGCCGAGCGGGTCGAGCGGGCAGGCTGAGTCGGCTCTAAATCAGGCGTCCACGGCGGGTTGACTCCGTCCGGAGCGGCTGAAAAGGTTCGCAGCGCAGTCCAAAAACCAGGGAATCGCCTGTCCAGGCAGAAGCTCTCCCATGTTTCGTCCCTCGATCCCTTGCAAGGAGATTCATTCGTGAAGCAGATTCGCAAGCGGCTCACGTACGCGAACGTGATGTCGTCCATCGCCGTATTCATGGTGCTCGGCGGCGCCGCATTCGCCGCCACCCAGCTGCCGAAGAACAGCGTCGGCCCCAAGCAGCTGAAGAAGAACGCCGTCACCGCGGCGAAAATCAAGAAAGACGCGGTGAGCGGGGCCAAGGTGAAGAACGGCTCGCTGTCCGCCTCCGACTTCGCCGCCGGTCAGCTGCCCGCCGGTCCCAAAGGCGCCAAGGGTGAGAAGGGTGAGAAAGGCAGTCAGGGCGCGGTCGGCCCGACCTTCGGCGCCTTCGGCGAAGGTGGCTGCGGTGACCTCAGCGGCACCAAATTCGAAGAGTGCGTGAGCACGGGAGCGGTCAACCTGCCGGCCACCGGCCGGGTCCTCCTGATCGCCTCCTCCGAATGGGACAACAGCAACGACGGGTCGAGCCTGAACTCCGGCGAATGCCAGTTCACGGTCGACGGAAAAGGCGTCGGTCCGGAGATCAACTTCGGCGAGCAGGCCCAGGTGCACACGATCGGCGAGAGCGGCACCATCTCGATGAACTACATGACCGGCGCGCTCTCGGGCGCCCACACCTTCGGGGTGCAGTGCTTCGAGAACGACGGATCGATCAGCGTCGACGACACGACGATCTCAGCGGTCCTCCTGGGCAACTCCTGATCTAGGAAGACCAGAGCTGTAACGAAGCGGTGAGAGGGGCCGGGCAGTTGCCCGGCCCTTTTCACACCATCCGCGCCGCGTGGCGCGGCTCCAAGTTGCCTTCGGCTTCGGCCTCGGCGCGCTTGGACCAGCGGTTGAGCTCGCGGCGGGCGAGGACCATTTTGTGGACCTCGTCGGGGCCGTCGGCGAGGCGCAGCATGCGGGAGAAGCGCCACATGATCGCCAGCGGGGTGTCGTCGGTCATGCCGAGCGAGCCGTGGATCTGGATCGCCCGGTCGAGGACGTCCATCACCATGTTGGCGGCGACGATCTTGATCGCCGAGATCGCCTGGCGGGCGGCGCGCTTGCCCTCGGTGTCCATCTTCCAGGCGGCGTAGAGGGTGAGCAGGCGGGCCTGGTCGATCTCCATCCGGCTGGCGGCGATCGACTCCTGGACGAACTGCTTGTCGCCCAGCGGGCCGCCGAAGGCGCTGCGTTCGTTGGCGCGCCGGCACATCATCTCGTGCGCGCGCTCGGCGGTCCCGATCGCCCGCATGCAGTGGTGGATGCGGCCCGGGCCGAGGCGGTCCTGGGCGATCGCGAAGCCGGCGCCGCGCTCGCCGAGCAGGAACCCCTTCGGCACCCGGCACTCTTCGTAGCGGATCTCGCAGTGGCCGGGCCCGCCGTCGTGACCCATCACCGAGATCGGCCGCACCAGGTTGAACCCGGGGGTGTCGGTGGGCACGCAGATCATCGAGGCGCGGGCGTAGGGCGGCGCGTCGGGATCGGTGACGACCATCGCGATCGCCAGCTCGGCGCCGACGGCGCCGGAGGTGAACCACTTGTGGCCGTCGACGACCCACTCGTCGCCGTCGAGGGTCGCCTTCGCCTGCAGCAGCGTCGGGTCGGAGCCGGAGACCTCGGGCTCGGTCATCGAGAAGCAGGAGCGGATCCGGCCCTCGAGCAGCGGCTCGAGCCAGCGCTCGCGCTGCTCGGCCGTCCCGTGCTCGGCGAGGATCTCCATGTTTCCCGTGTCCGGCGCCGAGCAGTTGAAGGCCATCGGCGCCGCCATCGGGCTGCGGCCCATCTCCTCGCAGAGCAGCCCGTACTCCCAGTTCGACAGCCCGGGCCCGAAGCGCTCGTCGGGCATGAACAGGTTCCAGAGGCCGTCGGCCTTCGCCTTCTCGCGAACCGCGGCCAGGTTCTGCGGGTAGGGGACGCCGGCGCCGACCTCCTCGTCGAGCGCTTCCATGATCTCCCGCTCCTGCGGGTAGATCTCCGCGTCAATGAAGTCGAGCACACGCTCGCGCAGCTGTGCGACCTCGGGGCTGGGGTTGAAGTCCATTCGTTCCTCTCCTCGTCCTCTGGGAGGAGGAACGCTATCGGCTTGCCGGGCTCAACTCCGCCGGTAGCGGGCGAAGAGCTCGCCGTCCTCCTCCAGCAGCCAGGCGAGCTCCAAGCCGACCACGTCGGGAAGCGGCCCCTCGGTGATCCGCGGCGCCTCGCCGCCGCTCAGCTTCGGCGCGATCGTCAGGAAGAGGTCGTCGACCAGCCCGTCGGCCTGCATCTGCGCGTGGAGCTGCGGCCCGCCCTCGGAGAGCAGGGCGCGGATGCCGCGCTCCTGGCGCAGGTGGCGCAGCGCCTCGCGCAGGTTCACCGCCCCCTCGTGCCGCACCACCTCCACCGTCGCCGCCGTCTCCGGCGGTTCGGCCTCCGAGGCGGTGAAGATCAGCGCTTCGCCCCGCTCCTCGGTGAAGATCGGAGCGTCCCAGGGGAGGTCGAGCCGGCCGCTGACCAACACCAGTAGCGGCTTCATCGGCCCGTAGCGCTCGACCCGCATCGTCCCGGCGCCGATCATCACCGCCTCGAAGCGGCTTCGCAGCCCGACCAGCATCTCGGTGTCGGTGTCGGAGCCGATCGGCCCCGAGCGCCCCGCGATCGTCGCCCGTCCGTCGACCGTGGCGACGAAGTTCATCCCCACCAGCGGCCGCTCCTCCGGCGCCTCCTCCCCGGGGCGGTAGGCCTCGAGCTGCTCGGAGACCGAGGTCGGTCCGGGGTCCGGTAGAAGCCGCCGCATCGGGCCGAGGCTACCCCGTCGCGGCGGCTTTAGTCCGCGCTCGGAACTACTCGGGATCGGGCATCGGGAAGAGCGCCGTCGCGGCGACCGCGTGGAGCGGCTTCTCGCCGGACTTGCTCATCCGTTCGGCCGCGGCGGCCTGCTCCGCCAGGACCGTACCCACGAGCTCTTCCATCAGTCTGCTGAGCCGTGCGAAGCCCTCTGAATCCAGCAGGAGGGTGGTTCGACTCAAGTGCACGTCCTGGCGGCTGTCGAAGGACCCCTTCTCGATGGCGTCCGAAGCGTCTTTGATCAGGATGTCCCAGCCGTAGGCGGAGATAGCTTGGCGCACCTTCGGAGAGAGCTGTTGCCACTCGGTTTGGGAGAACATTGGGCGTTCCACGGCCTTGTAGTAGTGGGCCACCGCTCCCCTGACGGATTCCTCCCTGACCAACTCGATCAAGCCGAGCTCCTCGAGAGTCCGGACGTGGTAGCTGATGTTGCTGAGGTCGTGCTGGAGGATCTCCGAGAGCTCGCGGGGGCTCGCGATCCGCTTGGTGAGGACCGTCAGGCATTCGACCCGCACTGGATGACCCAGGCCCTTCACCAGTTTCTCGTGGGGCGCCCGTCCCAGGACCTGCTTCGTGGCCGGCGCGTCTTCGCTGCCCGTGCGCCCGGCTTTGCTGAGGCTTTTGCTCATCAGTCGAATTCCTCCGGTTCAAGTGCTGGCATCGCTACAGAGTATCCGAGCATTTACCTGACGCAAATTCCGATTCTCCTTTCGGAACGCTGGAGATCCTTCCAGTAAAGGTCAGCGGTGAGTCTCGGCCCTGACCTAGGGAAGGAGGTGAGCGGCATGACGATCAGCAAGATCACCGGTGTATTCCCCGCTATTTCATTCACGAAGACCAACTGAGGGAAGAGGGCGGGTCGGTCCCACTACCGGCCCGCCCTGCCTACGTCAGCTGTAGTCGTGCCAGCCGGCGAACTCGCGGCCGGCGAACTTCTGCAGTTCGGCGACGTCCTCGGTGAAGCGGCTGCGGACCGTCTCGAAGAGGTCGTCGGGGAGCTTCGGCTTCGGCGCCGGCGGTTTCTCCGGGTCGTGGACGACCTTCTCGACCAGCCACCGCATCGACTCGGGCAGGCGGTCGAAGTTGCGGTCGAAGGAGCGGAAGCCCGGCAGTTTCACCAGCTTCTCCATGAACTGGTATTTGTCGCCTTCCTTGGCGCTCGACTTCTCCCACTCGCGGTCGAACTGCTCGGAGGTGAAGCTGTCGTCGACGCCAGCGAAGGCGAAGGCCTTGCGCATCGTCCCCTCGCGATCGGTGTGCAGCTCCTCCTGGGTGATCAGGGAGATTCGCGAGCGGTCGAAGTGCTCGAGGTAGGGCTGCAGCTGCATCCAGTACTTCGAGCGGTTCATGTAGGAGGTGTTCGGGTTGGAGAGGACCTCGACCAGGTCACCGGTCTCGTAGCCAGCGCCGCTGGCATGGACCCAGTGCGAGAGAATCCGCTTGATCGGGTCGCGCACCATGTAGAGCAGGCGCGCGTCCGGGCAGTGCTGCTTGATCCGCTCCGGGACGCCGGTGAACCGGGGCAGGTTGGTGTAGTGCGGGGAGGACTCGCCGCGCACCTTGAAGCGGTCGTCGAAGCGGCTGGCGTACCAGTCGAGCCCGAGGTCCCAGTTCAGCTCCTCGACGAAGAAGTTGAGCTCCTTCGGCTTCGACATCTGGATTTCCGGATGCAGGCCGAGGTAGTGGTGGATGCTCGTCGTCCCGCACTTGAGGCCGCCGATGATGATCAGGTTCGGCAGCTGCGCGTGGCGTTTGCGGCGGCGGCGCAG
>Ga0307306_10000080_pt1 | contig 19922 bp, 16 predicted proteins | sample ER_DNA_193_FD_194507 | JGI IMG/M metagenome (GOLD analysis project Ga0307306, IMG submission 194507) | Bulk soil microbial communities from the East River watershed near Crested Butte, Colorado, United States - ER_DNA_193 | ecosystem: Environmental > Terrestrial > Soil > Floodplain | place...
CGACCGCGCTGCGCCTGCGGGCGGTCGGGCTCGGCCCGCCGGCCCGCGACCAGCTCGAGCTGGCGGTCGGCGGGGTGGAGCCGCGGCGCCGGCGGCTGCGGGCGGCGGTCCGCGAGGTCCGCGCCGCCCAGGGCGCCGAGGCGCTGCTGAAGATCCTGCCCGTCGACGGAGGCTCGCGCGTGCCCGAGCGCTGGGCGCTCCTGACCCCCTACCCCGAGCTCTGATGCCGGGCCTCCGCCGTCTCTACGCCCCCGAGCGGGTGGCGGTCCGCACCGACCCCCGCGGCGTCCCACTGCTGGTCGAGGGGACGACAGTCGAGGCCGTCCGCGAGGAGTGGCTGGTCGAGGATCGCTGGTGGACGCCGCAGCCGCTGCGCCGCCACTACTTCGAGCTGGCGACCGCGGACGGTCGCGCCCTCACCGTCTTCCGCGCCGCCGGCGCCCAGCGCTGGTACCGGCAGCGGGCCTGAGTCCCAGAGGAGTTGGTCATCGATGTACGTCGAGCTGCACGCCCATTCCGCCTTCTCCTTCCTCGACGGCGCCTCGACGCCGATGGAGCTGGCCGCCGCCGCGGCCGCCCAGGGCTATCCCGCCTTCGCCCTCACCGACCACGACGGCCTCTGGGGCTCGATGGAGTTCGCCCACGCCTGCAAGGGCTTCGGCATCCGCCCGATCACCGGCGCCGAGCTGACGGTTCGGGAGCGTGAGCTCGACTTCCACCTCACCCTCCTGGCCGAAGACGAGGTGGGGTACCGGAACCTCTGCCGCCTGCTCACCGCCGCCCACTCCCACACCCGCGACAACACGACCCGGTCCCAGACCCAGCCGTGGGCGACGCTCGAGCAGGTGGAGGAGCATGCGGAGGGGCTGGTCTGCCTCTCCGGCTGCGCCCGCGACGGCGCTGTCGCCGGGGCCTTCGAGCGCGGCGACACCGCCGCGGGGGAGCGGCTGGCCCGGCGCCTGCTCGCCGCCTTCGGCCGCGACCGCTTCCGGATCGAGCTGCAGCGGCCCTACTGGCGCCGCGACCGCGCCCGCAACCGCTGGCTGGCGCAACTCGCGGCGCGTCTCGACGTTCCCTGCCTCGCCACCGGAAACGTCCATTCGCACGATCGCCGGCGGGCGCCGCTGCAGGACGCGTTGGTCGCGATCGGCCTCTGCGAGACGCTGGAGGAGTCCGAGCCGGGCCGCCGCGGCAACTCGACCTCGGCCCTGACCTCGCCGGGGGCGATGGCGGCGCGCTTCGCCGAATACCCCGAGGCTGTCGCCGAGACCGAGCGGATCGCCGAGCGACTGCGCTTCGACCTCACCGAGCAGCTCGGCTACCGCTATCCCGGCAGCGAGGACCCAGGTGCCGACGCCGAGCTCGCCCGCGTCTGCAACCACCACCTCGGCGAGCGCTACAGCGGGAACACCCGCCTGCTCGAGGCGCAGTGGCGGCTGGAGGAGGAGCTGGCGATCATCCGCAAGCTCGGCCTCTCCGGCTTCTTCCTCCTCCACCGCGACCTGCTGGAGCTGGCCCGCGAGGTCGCCGCCGAGGTCCGCGGCCCGGAGTCGGCGCGCGGGGTCCTGCCGCCGGGACGGGGGCGTGGCTCCAGCGTCAGCTCGATCGTCTGCTACCTGACCGGCCTCTCCCACGTCGACCCGGTCGAGGCCGACCTCTTCTCCGGCCGCTTCCTCAACGAGGAAACGACCTCGATGCCGGACATCGACCTCGACTTCCCGCGCGACATCCGCGAGGTCCTGATCCCGCGCATTCACGACCGCTACGGCCGCGAGCACTCGGCCCTCGTCGCCGCCTTCCCCACCTACCGCCCGAAGGGCGCGGTCCGCGACCTCGGCAAGGCACTGGGGCTGCCGCCGGAGGAGATCGACAAGGTGGCGAAGACGGTCGGCTTCTCCGAGAGCGCGGAGGAGATCGACCGCAACCTCACCGCCGCGCTGGGGCCCGAGCGGGCGAAGGAGCCGCGCTGGCGGGCGCTGCTGCCGCTCGCCGCCGAGATCATGGGCCTGCCGCGCCACTCCTCCCAGCACCCCGGCGGGATGGTGATCTCGACCCGGCCGCTGATCGACGTCTGCCCGGTCGTGCCGGCGGCGATGACGGGGCGGCAGACGGTGCAGTGGGACAAGGACTCCTGCGCCGACGCCGGCTTCCTCAAGATCGACCTGCTGGGGCTGGGGATGCTCTCGGCGGTCGAGCGCTGCGTCGAGGAGATCGGCCAGGCGCGGGGCGAGCGGCTCGACCTCTCGCGGATCCCGCTCGACGACGAGCAGGTCTACGAGTCGATCCGCGCCGCCGACACCACCGGCGTCTTCCAGATCGAGAGCCGGGCGCAGATGCAGATGCTGCCGCGGACCCAGCCGCGCGACCTCGACGACGTCGTCGTCCAGGTGGCGCTGGTGCGGCCGGGGCCGATCCAGGGCGGCGCCATCCACCCCTATATAGAGAGGCGGAAAGCCCTCCGCGAGGATCCGGAGTTCGAGATCCCCTACGAGCACCCGCTGCTGGAGCCGGTGCTGGAGGAGACGCTCGGGACGATCGTCTTCCAGGAGCAGGTGATCGAGGTGGCGATGGCGCTCTCGGGCTTCAGCTCCTCCGAGGCGGAGGGCTTGCGACGGGCGATGAGCCGCAAGCGCTCGGAGGAGGCGATCCGCGAGCACCACCAGCGCTTTCTGGCGGGCGCTGCCGCCAACGGGGTCGCCGAGGAGACCGCCGAACGCGTCTGGGGCCAGATCCAGGGCTTCTCCGGCTTCGGCTTCCCGAAGGCGCACTCGGCCGCCTTCGGCCTGCTCGCCTACCAGTCGGCCTGGCTGCGGATCCACTACGGGCCCGAGTTCCTCTGCTCGCTGCTGAACGAGCAGCCGATGGGCTTCTACCCGCCGGACTCTCTGGTCCACGAGGCCCAGCGCCGGGGGATCCGCGTCGCGGCGGTGGACGCCAACCGCAGCAAGGTCCTCTGCCACGTCGAATCGCCGCGCGCCGAGGACGTCCGCGGGGGCCTGCAGGTGCGGGTCGGCCTCGGCTACGTCAAGGGCGTGAAGAAGGAGGAGATGGAGGCGCTGGTGGCCGAGCGCGAGCGCGGCGGTCCATATAAGGGGATCTCGGAACTGGCCTCGCGCTCGGGGGCCGGGCTGCCGAGCCTGGAAAAGCTCGCCTGGGCGGGCGCGCTCGACGGCATCCCCGCTGGCTCGGAGGACGACCGCCGCGAGGCGCTCTGGCGCGTCGGCGTCACCGCCGCCGCCCAGCTCAAGGGCAGCGGCACCCAGCTGGCGCTGCCGATGGAGCCGCCGGCGCCGCCCGAGCTGGAGCCGCTGGGGGAGTGGGGGAGGCTGATCGCCGACTACCGCTCGACCGGGATGACGGTGGAGAAGCACCCGATGAAGCTGCTCCGCCCCACCCTCGACCCGAAGCTGTCCCGCACCTCCGACCTGAACCGGCTCGACCACGGCTCGACTGTCGAAGTCGCCGGCATGGTCACCGCCCGCCAGCGTCCCGAGACCGCCAACGGGATCACCTTCCTCCTGCTCGAGGACGAGCGCGGCTCGGTCAACCTCGTCGTCCCGCCCCCCATCTTCGACCGCCGCCGCCCCCTCGTCCGCAACGCCCCCCTGCTCCGCGCCCGCGGCCGCCTCGAGCGCCGGGAAGGGACGGTCAACGTCGTCGTCCACGACCTGGCGCCACTGCAGCGGGCCGCGCAGCAGCCTCCACTCCGGAAGCCTCGGCAGCTCGCCGTCGCCGAGCTGCGGGAGGTGGTCCCGGCCGGCCACAGCTTCGGTCGCCGGGGCCGCTAGATCTTCGAAAGCGCCCCTAGAAGGCGCTGGGCGACCACAGCACCTCGTGCAGCTTCGCCAGGACGTCGTTGATCAGCCGCTCTTCGCCTCCGATCAAGACCTTGCGGAAGTTGCCGTCGAGGATCGCCGGTATCCATTTTTCGACCTTGCCTCGTGCCCAGGCGTCTTCGGACTCCGCGGGGGGCGAGCAGCTGTGAAGGCTCCCGTCCGCTTCGACTTCCGCCCAGACGAGCTCGCCCTCGGAACCCGCCGGCTCCTCCTCGCCCAGGACGCAGAGCTTCATGCTCTTGCCGTTGTGCCCCTTGACCTGCACCAGCGGCAGCGCCGTTTTCAGCGCGGTTCCCATCTCCTGCGCCGTCATCCCTTCTTCGTCCTCCGCGACCACATGGTGGTGGCGCCAGCGGGCGATGCCGACGATCAGACCCATCGTGTTCCGCGTCTTCTCGGTCAGCGCGTAGCAGCGGCGGCGTCCCGGCCCCTGCCACTCGCAGAGCAGTCCCGCCGTTTTGAACAGCCCGGCGCGGCGGTTGACCTGGTGGTAGCTGAGGCCGTGCGGCCCGCGCGCCAGTTCGGTCGGGGACCGCGGGTCGCAACTCAGATCCTCGATCATCCCGGTTTCCCAGAGGTCGGCCAGCAGCCCCAGCGCCGCCCAGGCGTGGGCGTCGATCCTGCCGTCCGGGAGCCGCGTCATCGAGGCGTCGGCAAAGCGGTTGACGAGCTCGTAGAGTTCGGCGCCGCACTCCTCGGTGAGCGTGTGGACGACCTTCGACGGCACGCCGGGCTCCTCTTCGCGCTCGACGACTTCGAGTTCCGCCAGCTTGCCCGCATAGCGGTAGATCGTCCGCGGCGCATAGCCGGGGACGCGCTCGGTCAGTTCCTTCGTCCGCAGCGGCCCTTCGCCGAGGGCCATCAGAATCGCCCCCGTCGCCCCGGCGCTCAACAGCCGCAGGACGTCGGCCGTCGATGCCCCGGCAACGCAGGCGTCCTCCTCCTGCGCCGGTTGCAGGTCGGTATCCCTAAATCCGGTCGTCATTCTCCTCGTGCCTCCAGCGTCTGAATTGGGCGCCTTCGACTGGTCTCATATAGGTACCCAATGGTTTGAGGCTCGAACCCCGGCCGGCCGGGCGCGCGGATCGCTAATGTCACCCCTCGCCCAAGGCCCGCATGAACACGCCCGAAACCGACAAAACCCGCTGGCTCGCCCTCTACGTCCTCTGCGCGGGGATGCTGATGATCGTCCTCGACGCGACGATCGTCAACGTCGCCCTGCCCTCGATCCAGGACAGCCTCGACTTCTCCCAGGCCAACCTCGCCTGGGTCGTCAACGCCTACATGATCCCCTTCGGCGGGCTGCTCCTCCTCGCCGGCCGCATGGGGGACCTGCTCGGCCAGCGCCGCGTCTTCCTGATCGGCCTGGCGATCTTCACCGTCGCCTCCCTGGTCTGCGCCGCCTCGGTCTCGCAGGAGATGCTGGTCGGCGCCCGCTTCGTCCAGGGGGTCGGCGGGGCGCTGGCCTCCGCGGTGATCCTGGGAATGATCGTGACGATGTTCCCGGAGCCGGGGGCGCAGGCGAAAGCGATCGGCGTCTACGGATTCGTCGCCTCGGCCGGGGGCTCGATCGGCCTCCTGCTCGGCGGCGTCCTCACCGACGCGATCAGCTGGCACTGGATCTTCCTGATCAACCTGCCGATCGGGATCGCCACCGCCTACCTGGCGACGCGGCTCGTCGCCAACCCGGACGGGATCGGCCTCAGCGCAGGCGCCGACTTTCCCGGCGCCGCCCTGATCACCTCGTCGCTGATGCTCGGCGTCTTCACGATCCTGCGGATCGAAGCCTGGGGCTGGGACGACACCCGCATCTTCGTGCTCGGGGCGATCTCGCTGGCGCTGCTGGCGATCTTCTTCCACCGCCAGGCGACGATCGCCAACCCGCTGATGCCGCTGCGCCTCTTCCGCTCGCGCAACGTCGCCGGCTCCAACGCGCTGCAAGCGCTGCTGGTGGCCGGCATGTTCGGAATGTTCTTTCTCGGCGCGCTCTACCTGCAGCGGGTGCTCGAGTACAGCCCGCTCGAGGTCGGCTTCGCCTTCCTGCCGACGACGCTGGTGATGGGCACCCTCTCGCTCGGCTTCTCGGAAAAACTGATCATGCGCTTCGGGCCCCGCACGACCCTGATCCCCGGCGTCTGCCTGGTCGTGGTGGCGCTGCTCCTCTTCGCCCGCACCCCGGTCGACGCCAACTACTTCGTCGACCTGCTGCCCCCCTTCCTGCTGATCGGCATCGGCGTCGGCACCTCGTTCCCGGCGATCATGACCCTGGCGATGTCGGGCGCGACTCCGGAGGACGCCGGCCTCGCCTCCGGCCTGGTCAACACCAGCATGCAGGTCGGGGGGGCGATCGGCCTCGCCGTTCTGGCGACGCTTTCCGGCGAGCGCACGCAGGCCCTGCTCGACGACGGCGAGAACCTCGCCCAGGCGTTGACCTCTGGCTATCACCTCGCCTACCTGGTGGGCGCCATCCTCGCCGCGATCGCGGTGGCGATCGCGGTCTTCGTATTGCGGGCGCCGCGCCCGCAGGCGATGCCGGCGACCCAGGAGGAGCCGGAGCCGGCTTTCTCCGAGGTCGGCTGAGCCGACTACTCAGCGGTACTTAAAGCTCACCGGCCGGCGGTCGATGAGGAGGTATGGCTCCAGCCGCCCTCTCCTCGACCGCGATGCCGGCCTTCGCCGAGACGCCGGACGAGCGGGCGCGGATGGGGCGGATCTCGGGAGTTCTCTGGATCCTCGCCGCCTTCATCACCGTCGCCAGCTGCTACCTGCCGGGGGCCCAGCATGTGGCGATGGGCTGGGTCTACGCCCTCAGCGGCGCGATCTTCGTCTACGGGCTGGCGGCCGCGCTCGGCTGGCTGCGCTGGGATCGCGCCCCGATGAGGACGCTGGCGATCGGAATGGTGCTGACGATCCCGGTCATCGGCCTCGGCATCTTCCTCACCGGCGGGGCGATGAGCTTCGTCCAGCCGATGCTGGTCACCACGCTCCTCTACGCCGCCTTCTTCTTCCCGGCCCGGTGGGCGTGGCCGCTCTCGATCGAGCTGATCCTCGTCGCCGGCACCCCGCTCCTCTACGACGGCAACGCGATCGAAGAGGCCTTCCTGCCCCACTACGTCGCCCTGGTCGCCGGCTTCCTCTCGGCCACTTGGGTGCTCGTCGGGCTGCGCAAGCGGCTGCTGGAGGCCGAGCTCCACCAGCGCGACATCGCCCACCGCGATCCGCTCACCGGGGTCGCCAACCGCCGCCACTTCGACGCCGTGCTGGCGGATGAGATCGCCGCCCGCTCCCGCCCCCGCGGGGGTCGGCGAGAAGGCGACGAGACCCCGCTCGCCCTGCTGATCCTCGACCTCGACGACTTCAAGACGATCAACGACAACCACGGCCATCCGGTCGGCGACGCGATCCTCTGCCAGGTGGCCGAGCGCGCGCAGTCGATCCTCCGCTCGGGCGACACCCTCGCCCGCATCGGCGGCGACGAGTTTGCGATCGTCGCCCCTGGCGTCCACGGCGACGCCGTCCGCAACCTCGCCGAATCCGTCTGCGCCGCCGTCGCCAGCAGCTACTCCGACGCCGGCACTCCGTCCCCGACCGCCTCGATCGGCTGGGCCGTCTTCCCCGACGACGGTCTCGACTTCGAGACCCTGATCAACGCCGCCGACGAGCGGATGCTGAGCCGCAAGCGCCTCCCCGAGACCGCGACGGTCTGAGGGGCGAGCCTAGGCTTCGCCGAGCGCAGCCGACTCCAGCACGCCGAGCAGCTGGGTGACCCGGCAGACCAGCAGCCGCTCCTCGTCGACCTCGACCCAGACGCCGGCGGCTGAAGGAAAGACGACGTGGTCGCCCGGCGCCACCGGCATCTCGACGCCGGCCCCGGCCCACCAGTCGAGCCCCGGCCCCACCGCGAGCACGATCCCCTGCTCCGGCGGCGGCTCGTGGGTCCCCGGCGGCACGACCAGCCCCGACCGCCGCACCCGGTCGGTATCGAGCTCCTTGATCACGACCTGGTCGAACAGCGGCCGCAGCTTGTGGCGGACCGACTCGGTCGGGTCGGGTCGTTGCGCGGTGCCCATCGCGCCAGTCTGACACGAGATCGGCTGGTGGGGCCGTCCAGGACGACGACCCCACCGCACCGGGCGTTGCTGCCCTAGCTGGCCTTGACGTTCAGGGCGTCAGGCGTGCTGAGCACGTATTCGGCATTCCACTGAGCAGGATTGGCGCAGAGGAATCCGCCGGCGACCTTGGCCATGTTGGCGCTGGCCTGGATCGTCGCTGTGCCACCGGTTTCGCTGCTGCCGGTCAGTTTCCCGAGGTGGGTCCCGTTCACGGTTCCATATATGCAATGGACACCGAAGTTGCTGACTGTGACTTCGCTGCCTTTGCCGATCAGTGTTCCGGCAGACGTGCCCGCAATGTGGTGGATTTCAAGTTCCCCCATTTTGATCACGTCGACTGTCATGTTGCAGCTGCCTGTTTCCCAGGACGCGGGAAGACCGCGAACTGTTTCGGTCGAGCTGCCCGCGGTTGCCGTCGAGCCGGAGATCGTCGATTGGGCGCATGTGACTTCAGCGAAGCCGGCCAGCATACGGGCGCTGGTGCCCGCTTTCAGGCTCGCTTTGATCGCGGTGCCTTTTGCGTAGGGCGAGGTGCAGGGCGACGTGTTGTTGGCGCAGAGCACGGTGGCGGAGGCCGAGCCGACTCCCACGGTCGCCACGATCACAGCGGCTGCCGCTATTTAGGCCATACATCATCAAGTGCCTCATCATGTCCTCCTTGGACGTAGTTACCGGCTGGCTCAGCTTCCCTTGACGTTGAGGAAGTCGGGTTTTGTAATGACGTATTCCGCCGTCCACTGGGCGGGGTTGGCGCAGAGGAAGCCCCCCGAGAGCTTCGGTAGGACGCGGAGGCTTTGATCGTCGCTGTCGCGCCGCCGTTTTCGCTGCTGCCGGTGAGTTTCCCTAGATCGAGCGGGGTTGCGCCGGGCCCGTAAACGCAGCTGACGCCTGCGGTCATCACTGTCACTTCCTGACCTTTGGTTGTGAGTGTGCCAGCCGACGTGCCTGCGATGTGATGAATTTCCAGTTCGCCTTTGTTCAGCACGACGATGGTGGCACTCCCGCAATTGCTTGTGATCCAGGTAGCGGGGAGCCCGCGAACTGTTTCGGTTGAGCTGCCGGTATTGGCAGTTTTGCCGGTCAGGTTGGATTCCAAGCATGTGAAATTCGCAAAGCCCGCTTTCAGTTCGTTGCTCGTGCCCGGCTTGAGGGTGATGTTGACTTCGGTCCCTGCTAGATACTTCGCCGTGCAGGGTTCGGTGTTGTTCTGGCAGAGAACGGTTGCCGACGCGGTGCCGACACCGCAGATCGCCGTTGCGACCGCAGCCACGACCGCGGCAAGGCCGAGCGTCTTCAGGTGCTTCATATTTCTCCCTTCTGTCATGCACCGCAGTGCATGACAGCTGTTTAAACAGATTAATTTATCTCATCATGTGGGAGTGAAGAGCGGCAGCCCCGTTATCTCTAGGATGGACAGATGACCCAGGAGAAGAAGCCGGTCAACTGGCGCGCCTGGCTGGTCGGCATCCTCAGCGCCCTGGTCCTCATCGTCGCCCTGCAGAACTCGCAGGAGGTCAGCTTCGAAGTCCTCTTCGCCAGCTTCAAGGCGCCGCTGATCGTGGTAATCCTCCTGGCGGCGGCGATCGGCGGGCTGATCGGCTACATCGCCCCGCTCGTCCACCGGCACCGGCGCGAGGAGCGCCATCAGCAGCACAACTCCTGATCTTTTAAGCTTCCCTGTGCAAATGGGGAAGCTGCAAGGGAGAGGGAGATGACGGTTCTTCAGGACGAGATTCCGCAGGATTGGTACGAGACCGCCTTCACCGGCATGAGCGCCGAGATGGCGTGGACCGAGCGCACCGAGTCGGAAATCAAGCGGGCGCTGACGATGCTGCGGCCGCAGGGCGGCGAGCGCATCCTCGACCTCGCCTGCGGCACCGGCCGCCATTCGCTGGAGCTGGTGCGCCAGGGTTTCTCCGTAGTCGGCGTCGAGATCGGCGAGGAACTGGTCGAGATCGCCCGCAAGGACGCCGAGGAGCAGGGGCTCGAGGCGGAGTTCATCCAGGGCGACCTGCGTGAGCTCGAGTTCGAGGCGGAGTTCGACATCGTCCTCAACCTCAACGACGGCGCCGTCGGCTACTTCGAGACCGACGAGGAGAACCACCGCACCTTCGAGGTGATCTCCCGCGCGCTCAAGCCCGGCGGCCAGAACCTGATCCAGGTCCCCAACGTCCTCCACGCCCGCGCCCACCTGCCGCAGCGCTCCTGGATCCCCAGCGCGACCATGGTCGAACTCGTCGAGCACCGTTGGAACAAGAAGGACCGCTACATGGAAGGCGCGATGATCCCGGTCAAGTTCGGCGAGGTCCTCGAGAACCTCGACAAGCGGATCGAATTCCGCCAGCGCCTCTACACCGTCGACGAGTTGCGCGAGATCTACGCCTCCGTCGGGATGGCCTTCGAGCGGGTCTTCCATGGCAACGGCCGGCCGAAGGAGCCGACCGACGCTCAGTTCGAGATCTTCGCCGCAGCCCGAAAGGGGTCATAAATACTCCAGTTTTTTTGTGGTAACTTGGACACGTTGCCAAGTCGCCACGGACCAGTCACGGGCTAGGGGGTCAGAAGATGCGCGCTGGTGGAGGCGCTCTGTCGCTGCTGTCGGTTCCACTGAACGTCCACCTGCTCTGCGCGCTGCAGGAGGAAGAGCGCGCCCTCGCGGATTTGAGCCAAACGGTGGGGCTTCCGCCCGCCAGCACCTTGAGGGCTTACCTGCGGACCCTCGGCGAGTGGGGGCTGGTCGAGCGCCGGCAGGAAGGGGCATTCCCCGGGGCGGTCAGCTACGCCCTGACTGGGCCCGGCGAGAAGCTGGTCCAGACGGGGGACGTTCTGCAACGGTGGCTGAAGTCGGCTCCGAACGGAGCGATGGCGCTGGGCAGCCCGGCCGCGAAAAGCGCCGTCAAAGTCCTCGTCGACGGTTGGGACGTGGCGATCGTCCGAGCGCTCGCCGCTCGGCCCTGCACGCTCACCGAGCTCGACAGGCTGATTCCGCAGGTCAGCTATCCGGCGCTCGAGCGTCGACTGACCGCGATGAGAAAAGTCGGCCTGTCCCAAGGCCGCCGCAACGGGAACGGCCGCGGCACCCCGCACGGGGCCACCGCCTGGCTGCGCGAAAGCGTCGCCCCGCTGGCCGCCGCCCTGGCGTGGGAGCGCCGCCACGCCTCCGCCAAGACCGCCGCGATCGGCCGCTTGGACGTCGAGGCAGCCTTTCTCCTGTCCCTGCCGATCCTTCGCCTGCCTGGTGACCTGTCCGGCTCCTGCCGGCTGGCCGTCGAGCTTCGCGGCCAGGGGGACTCCCGCTATGCGGGAGCCACGATCACGGTTGCGGAGGGGAGGCCCTCGGCGACGGCCCGGCTCGGCGGCGCGGTTGATGCATGGGTCACCGGCACCCCCAGCGACTGGTTCCGCTGGGTCAACGGCCGCCATGAGGACGTCGAGATCGGCGGGGACTACAGGCTGGCGCTGGCCGTGGCCGACGGCTTGCGCGACGCTTTGGTGCCCGGCCAACGCGTCTAGATGCAGCGCGTCGGCGCGCCCCCGCGCCCCGCACAGGATCGCGCCCCGCACGATCTGCTCGGACGCCATTTGCAGGGACTTCACGAGAAATAAGCGCCTGTTCCCATTAAACGCAACTGCGTACGCTCCAACTTCCTTGATTGATCTCCGAAAGCCGATAGGAATGAGGAGGGAAACTACTCCGGCGCAACAGGCACCGGAGTCGGTCGGCGCCAACCGGCGCCACAACAAAGGAGAAATACACATGAAGCATCTGAAGATGCTCGGCCTCTTCGTGATGGCCGCAGCCTCACTGATGGCTTTCGCGGGAAGCGCCTCCGCGGCCACCTTCACATCGCCGACAGGTACCCCGTACACCGGCGCAATCAGCGCCAGCTTGGAGGAATCGGCTCTCCTCGAAGCGGGCTTCGCCAACATCACATGCACCTCCGGCACCGTCGCCGGCAAAATTACGACGAACAACGAAACCGAGGCCAGCGGCGAAACCACCTCGGTCAGCTTCTCGAACTGCGGCTCGGCCACAGTCGACACCCTCAACAACAAAGGGATCCTGACAATCCTCAAGGGCTCTAGGGCTGTCTCCGGCTCCGGCGTCGAAGTGACAACCGCGGTCTTCGGCACCAGCTGCGTCTACGGCCTCGGCGCCGGGACCGCGTTGGGTACGGCCACGAACACCACGGTTGGAGGCGTTGACAGGGTCACACTGAAAATCAATGCCAAACTGCCGAAGATCAGTGGCGGCTTCCTCTGCGCCAGCCCGGCAACTTGGACGGCAGGCTACAACGTCACAAGCCCGACGCCCTCGTTCGTCGACTGATACCACGCATCACCGATTGCTCAACTCGAGCAACCGAACGGGCCGCCTCCGGGCGGCCCGTTTTCTTTTGGTCCGCATCAGGCGGATCGCCAAGGTGCCGCAACTCTGCACAGCAGGTCTTGACTAGTCGGGATATGTCTGGTAGGAATCTCCTCGTTCCCAGAGAGGGACTCTGGGAGTCGCGGCAGGAGCCAATGGCTTCAGCTCGACAAGCATCGCGGCGCCGGCCGGCGCCAACCAAAGGAGAAATGAAATGAAGCACCTGAAGATGCTCGGCCTCTTCGTGATGGCCGCAGCCTCCCTGATGGCATTCGCTGGAAGTGCCTCCGCGGCGACCTTCACATCGCCTACAGGCACCGAGTACACAGGCCTCATGACCGCCACCTTGGAGGAATCGGCTCTCCTCGAAGCGGGCTTCGCCAACATCACATGCACCGAAGGCACCGTCGCCGGCAAACTCACGACGAACAACGAAACCGAGGCCAGCGGCGAAACCACCTCGGTCAGCTTCTCGAACTGCGGCGGGGCCACAGTCGACACCCTCAACAACAAAGGGACGCTGACAATCCTCAAGGGATCTAAGGCTGTCTCCGGCTCCGGCGTCGAAGTGACAACCGCGGTCTTCGGCACCAGCTGCGTCTACGGCATGGGCGGCGGGACCGCGTTGGGTTTGGCGACAAACACGGTAGTTAACGGGGAGGATAAGGTCACACTGGAGATTCATGCGAACCTGCCGAGGATCAGCGGCGGCTTCCTCTGCGCCAGCCCGGCTACATGGAAAGCCAAATACCTCGTTACAAGTCCTACAACCTCGTTCGTCGACTGATACCGCGCATCACCGATTGCTCAACTCGAGCAACCGAACGGGCCGCCTCCGGGCGGCCCGTTTTCTTTTGGGCCCGCAAGTAGGCGCCGAGGCCAGGCTGTGCGCATTCCGCACAGCGGGTCTTGACCAGTCGGAACATCTTTGATAAGAATCCTGCCGTTCCCAGAGAGGGACTCTGGGAGTTCCGGCAGAGGCTTGCCTGGGCCGGAAAGCGTAACCGGCGCCAAACGGCGCCAAACCAAAGGAGAAATGAACATGAAGCACCTGAAGATGCTCGGCCTCTTCGTGATGGCCGCAGCCTCCCTGATGGCATTCGCTGGAAGTGCCTCCGCCGCGGCGACCTTCACATCGCCCACAGGCACCGAGTACACAAACACCCTGAGCTCCAGCCTGGAGGGCTCGGCGCTCCTCGAAGCAGGCTTCGCCAACATCACATGCACCACCAGCACCGTCGCCGGCAAAATCACGGCAAACGACGCAACCGAGGCGAGCGGCGAAATCAGCAAAGTCGAATTCTCGAACTGCGGTGGGGCCACAGTGGACACCCTCCTTCCCAAAGGGACGCTGACAATCACCAATGGCGGCCACACAGTCTCGGGCACCGGAGTCGAAGTAACAACCGCCATCTTCGGCACCAGCTGCATCTACGGCCTCGGCGCCGGGACCCACCTGGGTACGGCTACAAACACGTCAGTTGGAGGGGTGGATACGGTCACACTGGACATCGATGCGAACCTGCCGAAGCTCTTCGGCGGCTTCCTCTGCGCCAGCCCGGCTACATGGCAAGCTAAATACATCGTTACAAGCCCTGCGATCTCGTTCGTCGACTAGGCAGGTAGCACAGCAGCGCTCACTCAGCAGTTGAGTGGTTAGCGAACGGGCCGCCCCTGGGCGGCCCGTTTTTTGCGCAGGAGGGTCGGCAAGCGACCTGGTGCTGCGCCTAAATCAAAGGAGAAATACACATGAAGCACCTGAAGACGCTCGGCCTCTTCGTGATGGCCGCGGCCTCACTGGCTTTCGCGGGAAGCGCCTCCGCAGCCACCTTCACATCGCCAACAGGCACGGCATACACCGGTACATTCGATGCGACGCTGGAGGGCTCGTCGCTCTTCGAAGCGGGGTTCGCCAACATCACATGCACCGGAACAGCAATCCATGGCACCCTCACAACGAACAACGACACCCACGCCGCCCTCGACATCACCCAGGTCAAACATGAACAATGCGGCTCGGCCACATTCGACACCCTCAACAACAACGGAACGCTGACAATCGCCAAATCCACTACAGCAGTTACCGGCACCGGCACGGAAGTCACAACATCCATGTTCGGTACCAGCTGCGTATACGGCTTTGGCGGCACCCCTACCGCGCTGGGTACGGCCTCGAACACCGTGACTTCAGGTGTGGACAAGGTCACACTGAAAATCAGTGCCAAACTGCCGAAGATTAGTGGCGGCTTCCTCTGCGCCAGCCCGGCATCTTGGACGGCCAGCTTCATCGTTACAACCCCGACTACCTCGTACGTCCACTAGGTCGGTAGCACAGCAGGGCTTGCTCAGCCGTTGAGTGGTATCCAACGGGCCGCCCCCAGGGTGGCCCGTTTCTTTGCGACCGGTCTGATCTCGGCCATTCGGGTCATTGCCGTTCCCGAGAGGGCCGCAGGCGTTCCTTGACAGAGTCGTCGGGATGCCCTACCTTGCCGACTACTGAGGAGATCTTGGCGCAAGTCGAGAGCTACTGCAGTCGGGAGAAATAAGCTGGAGCAGGGGGGATTTAGTGTCTAAAAGCACTTTCACGCATCGCGGAGCCGTAGTCGCCCTCCTGTTGCAGTTCGCCTGCCTCGGAGTTCTGCTGTTCCCCATGGCTGCCCGGGCGGCGACCGAACTGCACCTGTTCGACGCGACCATCTCTCTGACCGGGACCTGCAGCACGGAATCCCTCGACGAAGTCGCCGATCCCTGGTGTCCAGGGCCTCCGGCCCCGAGCAGCGGTTTTTCACGTCCGAACATCGCGATCGATTCCTTCGGCGATATGTATGTGAGCAGCCACGAAGAGCCGGGGTCTGCCGGGCGCGTGGACGTCTTCAGCCCGGAAGGCGAGTTCATAACCGAGGTCCAGGTGTCCGGCGCCCGATCGTTGGCCGTCGACTCACAAGGGAATCTGTACGTCCACCAATTCGTGGCCGGCGGAGGCTTGCGGAGGGTCGTTCTGCTCAGGCCCAGCACGTACCTGCCTGAGGCTGGAGAAATCGCTTATTCGGGCACCCTTCAAGTGGTAGTCGAAGGCCCTATAGCGCCGGGCTGCTCGGTCGAATTCGCCCCTACCATCGGTCTCGCCGTGAATTCCACGAACGACCACCTGTTCATCAGTCCGGGCAGTTGCGTAGGCGAATGGAGTTCTCCAGGAGCCTCACCGGACGACGGACCGACGCTGCTGGACACCACGATCGGGTCGGGCGTCTTGACCTATAAGAGCACGTATGTAGCGGTCGACGCAACTCGTAACCGGCTTTATGTAAGCGACGTCAAGGATCCCGGCAACCCTCTGGAAGGGCTCATCAAGGTCTTCGAACTGGAAGCTCCACATGCCTATCTGGGTAGCCTCGACGGTCACAACACGCCTAACGGGAAATTCTTGGCGCGCGAAGGTTACGACGCCATTGACGTCGACGAAGCCAGTGGGCATCTGATTGTGTCTGAGCTCCGAAATGCGCCGGTGGTCTATGAACTGGGCCTAGGCCTCGACGCCGAGGAAGATGTTCTCAACACCTATGAATACGAAGGGTTCGAAGCGGGACCCTCGCCACTCGAAGTAGCAGTCGATAATTCGCCTACCAGTCCTAACTATCGGACCTTTTTCGTTCCTTCGGAAGGAACGCAACTTCAACATACCTTCGCGTTCAGGTTCACGAAAGTCGAAGCACCGGTGGCCGACTCGGCCGTGGCCTCAGGAGTCACTGAAACCGAAGCTGTATTGAATGCGACGATCGACCCCAACGGGGCTGAAACCGACTACCGCATCGAATACACCAGCGCGGCCAGCGGATTCGACGGCGCTGCGCTTGCCGGCGCCGGAACCCTCCCGGCGGGCATTGGGGCCGTTCCGGTTTCCGCACCCGTCACCGGCCTGGCCCCCGGCACCACCTACAGGTTCCGGGTGGTGGCTGAAAACGACAGCGGCACGAGCGTCGCGGAAGGCAGCTTTCGGACCTACGCGTCTTCCGGTCTTGGAGGCCCGTGTCCAAACGACGTGTTCCGCTTCGGATTGTCGGCGAACCTCCCTGACTGCCGCGCGTATGAGCTGGTCACCCCACCTGACACCAATGGGCGCGCTCCTCGAGGCCCGGCGGACACGGCGGGGCTGTACTTCCCGACCCTGCTGGCGTCCCCCGATGGGACCAAAGCCACTTTCCGGATCGAAGGCGGGACGATTCCCGGCTTCGACGGGTCCGGCTCGTTCAACGGGGATAACTACTTGGCGAAACGCGGCGCCGAGGGATGGACCACCGAACTAATCTCGGCCCATGGGACCGATGCGCTCAATCCCAATCCAGGCGGTGTGTCCCCCGATCAGGAATACGCTTTTTGGAACAGCGATAACCCGGATAGCCCGCGCTTTCCGTGGATTCGCTACCCGGACGGCCACTCTGAGCGGGTGGGCCGAGGCAGCCTCGCCATTGACCCGTTTGTCGCAGCCAAACTGATAAGCCAGAACGGATCGCACACCATCTTCGGCACTGTGCCTTCCATCGCGATCCGCCTCGAGCCCGCCGCCCCCGCCGCGGGCACCGCAGCCGTCTACGATCGTACGAGTGATGAAGTTACCCATGTGGTGTCCTTGCTTCCGGGTGACGTGACGCCGGCGCCCGGGAATAATGCCCAGTACATAGGTGCTTCTCTCGACGGCGAGGGGATTGCATTCAAACTCCAAAACAGCAGCATGCTCTACCTCCGCCAGCGCAACCAGGTCACTTACGAAGTCGGTGAAGGGCTCACCTACGCCGGTATAGCCGAAGGCGGTGGCCGGATCTTCTATCTCAAATCGGGCAACCTCTTCGCCTTCGATACCACTTCGCACTCCGCCATCCAATTCAGCAAAGGCGGCGACACCACGCCCGTGAATATCTCCGCTGACGGAAGCACCGCCTACTTCATATCTCCCGACGTGCTGACCGCGAAAAAAACGAATCCGATTGGATCGAGCGCGAAGCCAGAAGAAGAAAACCTCTACGCCTCCCGGGAAGGACAGATCACCTTCGTCGGGACGGTGGAGCCGCTTGACGTCAAAGAACCGATTTCAGGTCAAGATAGGTTTGCCGGCCTAGGTCGATGGGTTATCGCTGTCGAAGCTGCGGATGATGGCGGTAAACCGGCCGTCGAGACCTCTCGGCTCACGCCGGACGGCAGGACGCTCCTGTTTGAGGCGCGGGCCCCGCTTACCGGGTATCAGGCGGACGGGCACAAGGAGATCTATCGCTATGACCTCTCAGGTCCCTCCCTCACCTGCCTTTCGTGTAATCCCACGGGTGTGTCGCCGACGACCGATGCAAGCCTGCAGACCCTGCCGCGACAGTCAACGCCGGCGATCCTCGGACTAGCGACCAGGATGCTGAACGTCAGGCCTGACGGCAACCGCGCTTTCTTCCAGAGCCAGGAGGCCTTGGTGCCGTCTGACGTCGACAGTCGTCAGGATGTCTATGAGTGGGAGGCGCAGGGGGTCGGCAGCTGCACCAGCCCAGACGGCTGTATTTACTTGATCTCCTTCGGTCAGAGCGACCGGGATGAACACCTCTTCGCGGTCAGCGAAAGTGGCGATGACGCGTTCTTCCTCAGCGGCAGCCAGCTTCTCGCCCGTGACAAGGAATCGACGGAATCCCTCTACGACGCCCGTGTCGGCGGCGGCTTTGCGGAAGCGGCTGAAGAAGCTCCTTGCCAAGGTGAAGGTTGCAAGAGCACCCTGAATTCGCCTCCTGCCCTGCCGGCGCCGGCGACTCCTGACCTCGGCAAGAACGGCAATGTCCGACGGCCTCCCTGTGGGAAGGGAAAGCGCAAGATACGTCGCCACGGGAAGGTGCGGTGTGTGAAGAAGCGCCACCACCGACACCACCGCCATTCGAGCGCGAAGAGGGGGACTTCGAAATGAGCCGAGCTATCCTCACCCGCGCCGCAGTCGTGCTTGCGGCCTCCTTGCTCGGGGTTGCGGTGTGGGCAGGACCGGCCCAAGCAGTCGAAGAATTCGATCAGTACGCCGTCGAATCGGTGTCTTCCTCCCTCTCGACTACGCAGGCGGGCGCCCACGCCGACCTGACGGTCAGCTTTGCCCTCACTCAAAAAAACGGCGAACCGCACGGCCTGACGCGGGACCTCTTCGTGCAGGTGCCTCCGGGCGTGATCGGGAACCCGCAGCGCATCCCGTCCTGCAGTCTCGTGGAACTCGGGGAGACCCCGGAAGAAAGTCACTGCTCAGTGTTCTCCCAGGTCGGCGTCAGCGAAATCACTCTCGGTGGCGGTAACGCCGGCACCTTCATCGAGCCGGTCTACAACATGGACCCCCCGGGGGGCGACGTGGTCGCACAGCTCGGCCTCTTCGCCGGTATCTATCGAACGGTGATCAACTTCCGTGTCGATCCGGCCGATTACAGTCTCACTGCGGCGATCGAAGGCGCCCCCGCCGCGGCCTCTCTTATTTCTGCGACCTCTACCTTCTGGGGTGTGCCTGGGGCGCCCAGCCACGATGCCTTGCGGCTTACTCCCGACGAAGCACTTCACTTCGAACTGCCGGCGGGCGGGGTTCCTGGGGAAGAAGCTGAAAAGCCGTTCCTTACCAACCCCACCGACTGCACGCTTTCGCGCGAGGTCTCGGTGACCGCGATCAGCTACCAGATTCCTCAGTCTCCAAAGAGCCTGAGCGGGGCGTTCCCCCATATAACCGGGTGCGGACTGCTCGCGTTCAATCCGGAGCTATCGATCACTCCGACCACCACCGAAGCCGCTGCGCCGACGGGGCTTGACGTCAAGGTGCGGATCCCGCAGAGCGAAGAGGCCAACACCCTCGGCAGCTCGACGTTGAAGAGCGCCCACGTGACGCTGCCGGAGGGGCTGACGATCAATCCCGCAGCCGGGGACGGACTGGCCTCGTGCAGCGACGAGGAGGCGGGCTATGGCAGTGATGCCAGGCCCCACTGTCCCGACGCATCGAAGCTGGGCAGTGCCGAAATCGAGGTACCGGCGCTCGAACACACGCTCCAGGGATCCGTCTACCAGCGGACGCCGGAGCCGGGGCGCCTCTTCGGCTTCTGGCTGATCACGGACGAACAAGGTGTCCGCCTGAAGCTGCCGGCGGAGATCCAGGCGAACCCGGTCACGGGTCAGCTGTCAACTGTGTTCGACGGAATTCCCAGCCTGGGCGGCCTGCCACAGGTGCCCTTCAGTGAGATGAGGCTGCACGTCTTCGGCGGCCCGCGGGCGCCGCTCAGCACGCCGAGCTCCTGTGGCACCTATCAGAGCCACTTTGCCTTCACGCCATGGTCGGGCCGGCCTCCGGCGGAAGACGACACTCCGATGGTGATCTCCTCCGGGTGCAACAAGGGGGGGTTCAGTCCCAAGCTGAGCGCCGGCTCCACGCGCTCGAGCGCCGGCGCGTTCTCCCCCTTCACCTTCACCCTGACGCGGAACGACGGCGAAGCGAATCCACAAATCATCGCCGTCCACCTCCCGCAGGGCCTGCTGGCGAAGCTCGGCGGCGTCCCCTTGTGCCCGGATGACAAGATCGCCTCAGGCACCTGCCCTGTGGGATCGAGGATCGGGTCCCTAACG
>Ga0307306_10000081_pt1 | contig 19900 bp, 17 predicted proteins | sample ER_DNA_193_FD_194507 | JGI IMG/M metagenome (GOLD analysis project Ga0307306, IMG submission 194507) | Bulk soil microbial communities from the East River watershed near Crested Butte, Colorado, United States - ER_DNA_193 | ecosystem: Environmental > Terrestrial > Soil > Floodplain | place...
GATGGCCGCGGGAGCTGCGGAGGCCGGGGCGGTGATGTGCCTATCGACCCTCTCGACCACGCGGCCCGCCGAGGTTGCCGCGGCCGCACCTGAGGGGCGCCGCTGGTTCCAGCTCTACGCCTTCAGGGACTCCGGGGTGACGCGGGCGCTGATGGAGGAGGCGATCGACGCCGGCTTCGAGGCGGTCGTCGTCACCGCCGACGCGCCTCCGGGCGGCAACCGCGAGCGCGACCGCCGCAACAACTTCACCCTGCCGAAGGAGCTCGGCACCCCAAGCCTCAGCGCCGCCGTCGGCGGCGACAAGGCGCTGACGATCGAGGAGACCTTCGCCTTGATGAACCATGCCCTCACCTGGGCCGACGTCGAGGACCTCGCCTCCGAGTGCAGCGTCCCGGTCCTCGTCAAGGGCATCCTCACCGCAGAGGACGCCGAGCTGGCGCTCGAGCGCGGCGCCGCCGGCGTCGTCGTCTCCAACCACGGTGGCCGCCAGCTCGACCGCTCGCTCGCCACCGCCGACGCTCTGCCGGAGATCGCCGAAGCGCTCGAAGGCCGTGCCCCGCTCCTCGTCGACGGTGGCATCCGCCGCGGCATCGACGTCGCCACCGCCCTCGCCCTTGGCGCCGACGCCGTCATGGTCGGCCGGCCCGCCCTCTGGGGCCTCGCTGCGGCCGGCGTCGAGGGGGTCGCCCGCGTCCTCGAGCTGCTCCGCCAGGAGCTCGAGCTGACCCTCGGCCTCTGTGGCTGCACGGCTCCGTCACAACTCGCACGAGCCCACGTGCGGAGGGCGCCCGCCGCGTCCGTATATTCGGTCTAAGTGTCCGCTAAACGCACTGTCTAGATGGCCCAGCGAATCCCAAGAGACGAATCGCTGACCCGCGTCCACGGGGTGGGGGCCCTGTTTTCGGCCGCCTACGGAAACGTCGGCTCCTCGATCTACTACGCCCTCGGCGTCACCGCGGCCTTTGCCCTCGGGCTGACCCCGATCGCCTTCGTCATCTCCGGCCTGATCTTTGCCGCCACCGCCGCCACCTATGCCGAGGCGACGGTGATGTACCCGGAGGCCGGCGGCTCCTCCAGCTTCGCCCGCCACGCCTTCAACGAGATGGTCAGCTTCATCGCCGCCTGGGGGCAGATGCTGAACTACACGATCACGGTCGCGATCTCCGCCTTCTTCGTGCCCCACTACCTGGCGGTCTTCTGGCCCTGGCTCGGCGACAGCCCCGGCGACATCATCGGCGGCGCCGTCCTCATCGTCGCCCTCGCCCTGATCAACATCCGCGGCACCGAGGAGTCGGCGAAACTGAACCTGATCCTCGCGGTCGCCGACCTCGCGACCCAGGTCGTCCTCGTCGGCATCGGCCTCGTCCTCGTCTTCAGCCCCTCGATCCTGGTCGACAACGTCCACCTCGGCGTCGCCCCGACCTGGAGCGACTTCGCGCTCGGGATCGCGGTCGGGATGATCGCCTACACCGGAATCGAGACGATCTCCAACATGGCCGAGGAGGCCAAAGACGCCGCCCGCACGATTCCCCACAGCGTCGGCCTCGTCGTCATCGCCGTCCTCGCCCTCTACCTGCTGATCCCGATCGTCGCCCTCTCGGCGATGCCGGTCGTCCAGGACTCCGCCGGCCACTACGCGACCGCCCTCGGCAGCAAGTTCGCCGACGATCCGATCCTCGGCATCGTCGAGAACCTCGGCCTCTCCGACACCCCGACCGAAGTCCTCCGCTATTACGTCGGCGTCCTCGCCGCGGTGATCCTCCTGATCGCGACCAACGCCGGGCTGATCGGCGTCTCCCGGCTCACGTATTCGATGGGCCAGCACCGCCAGTTGCCGGAGGGTTTGCGCCAGGTCCACCCGAAGTACCGCACCCCCTACATCGCGATCCTGATCTTCGCGGCGATCGCGATCGTCACCCTGCTGCCCGGCCAGACCGACTTCCTGGCGACGATGTACTCGTTCGGAGCGATGCTCTCGTTCACGATCGCCCACGTGGCGGTGATCCAGCTGCGGCGCAAGGAACCGGACCGGGAGCGCACCTGGAAGCCGCCGATGAACGTCCGCGCCTTCGGCTTCTCGGTCCCGCTGAGCGCGGTGCTCGGCGGCCTCGGCACCTTCTCGGCCTGGATCGTCGTCATGGCGCTCAATCCCCGCACCCTCGTCGTCGGCCTCGGCTGGATGGCGCTTGGGATCGCGGTCTACGTCCTCTACCGCCGCAACCAGAAGCTGCCGTTGACGCAGACGGTGAAGGTGGTGCTGCCGGAGCCGCTCGGGGTCGAGGAGGTCGAGTACCGAAGCGTCCTCGTCGCCTTCGAGGACGACGAAGAATTCTCCCCGGAGATGGTCGCGACCGCGATCAAGCTCGCCGGCAAGAAGCGCCGCGGCATCCACGTCCACTCGATGATGACGGTGCCGACCAACCTGCCGCTGAACGCGGAGATCCCCGAGCGCGAAACCGAAGCCCAGCAGCGGATCGAGGAGGCGAAGCTGATCGGCGGCCAGCGGGTGACCGGCCACGTGGCGCGGGTGCGGCCCGGCCAGGCGGGCTACTCGGTCTCCGAGGAGGCGGCCGAGATCAAGGCGGAGGCGATCGTCGTCGGCCTGCGCTACCGCAACGGCGTGCCGCTCTACGACAAGACCCTGCAGACGGTCCTCGGCGAGCGCCCCTGCCGGGTGATCGTCGTCTCCGACCCGACCGAAAAGCCGGCGGCGGTCATCGGCGCCGCCCTCGCCGAGGCGACCCCGTGAGCGGCCGGCGCGTCTACCACGGCGCCGTCCGCGCCTTCTCGCTCGCCTTTGTCGCGATCGGTCTGCTGGTCCTGGTCGTGACTCTGGCCAATGGCGGCGGTCCGCTCTCGCTCGGGTTCCTGCTCGGCCTCGCCTTCGTCGGCATCGGCGCCGGCCGGCTCTGGATGGCAGCGAGGATGGGCGATGGCGGCGGGTAGCGAGGGCGCCCGGCCGCGACGGCCGGAGGAGCCGCGGGCCGAACCGATCATGAAGCGCGGGCTCGGCGTCCCGTGGTTGTTCGCCGCCGCCTACTCGGCGGTCGGCTTCTCGATCTACTTTGCCCTTGGCGTAGTCGCCGACCGCGGCCTTGGCCTCACCCCGCTGATCTTCCTGGCCGCAGGCCTCCTCTTCGGCCTCACCACGCTCACCTACGTCGAGGGCGGAGCGATGTTCCGCGAGCGCGGCGGCTCCTCGACCTTCGCCCGCCACGCCTTCAACGAGCTCGTCGCCTTCATCGCCGGCTGGGCGATCCTGATCGACTACCTGATCGTGATCGCCCTGGCGGCGATCTCGGTTCCGCACTACCTGGAGCCGATCTCCGGCAATTTCGCCGACCCCGGCTGGGAGATCGGGATCGCCGCCGCGGTGATCGTCGCCGTCTGCGTCCTCAACATCCTCAACGTCACCGGCCGCGAGCGCCAGGCCTCGCTCGTCTTCCTCGCCCTCGCCGACCTCGGCCTGCAGCTGGCGGTGATCATCGTCGGCGCCCTGGTGGTGATGCACCCCGAGCGGCTAACCGAGCACGTCCACCTCGTCACCGAGCCGAGCTTCAAGGACATCGTCTACGCGGCGGTGGTGGCGATGCTCGCCTATGCCGGGATCGAGGCCGCCTCCGACCTGGCGCCGGACATCGACGTCGGCCGCGAAGACCTCAAGCGCGTCGCCAGCATTGGCGCGATCGGCGTGCCCCTGGTCTACGCGCTGATGGCCGCCGTGGCGCTGATGGCGGTCCCGGTGGTCGGCGGCCCCGCCGGTCCGCACACCGCGCTCGGCGGTGAGTTCGTCGAGGAGCCGGTGCTCGGCGTCGTCTCCCAGTACCACCCGGCCTGGGTCGCCGACTCGATGCGCTGGCTGGTGATGGCGATCGCCACCCCGGTCCTGATCTGGGCCGCCAGCACCTCGATGCTCGGCGTCTCCCGCCACATCTACACGCTGGCGATCAACCGCCAGATCCCCAGCTGGCTGGGCAAACTCGACCGCCGCAGCGCCACGCCCTACGTGGCGATCGTCTTGAGCGGCATCATCGCGATCGGCCTCGTCATTCCGACGAACGTCAAGCTGCTGGCCAGCATCTACGCCTTCGGGGCGACCCTGGCGATCACGATCGCCCACCTCTCGATCATCCGCATGCGGGTCAAGGACCCCGACCGGCGGCGGCCCTTCCGGATCCCCTTCGGCTTCCACTGGGGCGTGGCGACGGTGCCGCTGCCGGCGGTCGTCGCCGCGCTGCTCAGCGGCCTCGCCTTCCTCAGCGTCCTCGCCTACCACTCGACGGCGCGCTGGGCCGGTCTCGGCTGGATGGCCTTCGGGCTGACCTTCTACGTCGTCTACCGCAAGGTCTTCGAGGGGACGACGCTGACCAAGCGGGTCTCGGTCACCGAGCGGGCGCTGACCAAGCAGGTACCGGAAATCGAATTCAGCAACATCCTCGTCCCCGTTTTCGGGACCAAGTTCGACGACGACATCGTCGCCACCGCCGGCCGGCTAGCGGCGGCCGAGGCCGACAGCAAGAGCGACGCCGGCACCTCGCGGATGGACGTCGTCTACGTGATCGAGGTGCCGCTGACGCTGCCGCTCGACGCGAAGCTGCCGAAGGAGCGCGAGGAGAAGGCGCGGCGGGCGTTGGCGCGGGCGCGCGAGGTGGGGGAGGAGTACGAGGACGTCGAGGTGCGGACCGACGTGATCCGCGCCCGCAAGGTCGGCGCCGGGATCCTCGAGGCGGCGCGGCGCGGCAACGCCGAAGCGATCGTGATCGGCGGTGAGGCGCCGACCAAGATCCGCGGCGGCGGGGTCCTCGGCGGCATCGGCGCCGCGAAGCCGGCCGAGATCGGCGCGGCGACCGAGTACGTGCTGAAGAAAGCGCCCTGCCGGGTACTCCTCACCGCCCCACCCGAACCCCGCTAGTCCGGCACCGGTGTCTCTAGTATCCGCCCCATGTTCGTTCTGATCGTCGGTTGCGGCCGCGTCGGCTCCTCGGTGGCCCGGGCGATGCTGCGCGAGGGCCACTCCGTCTCCTGTCTCGACGAGGACCCGGAGTCCCACACCCGGCTCGAGGTCGGGCTGGAGAAAAGCTGGGAGGACCTCGGCGGCCAGTTCACGGTCGGCGCCGGCCTCGAGACCGAGGCGCTGGAGGCCGCCGGGATCGCCGACGCCGACGTCTTCATCGCCTCCACCGACGGCGACAACACCAACATCGTCATCTCCCAGATCGCCCAGCGCCGCTACGAGGTGCCGACGGTGATCGCCCGCGTGCTCGACCCGCTGCGGGCCGAGTGGTACCAGCGCCAGGGGCTGAACACGGTCTCGCCGACCCGGGTCGCGATCGACATGCTCGAGAGCGCGGTGCGCGAAGCCGCCGCCCGGGGCGAAGCATCCGACGACGCCGCGGCAGCGGTCTAGGAGAGTCCGAACAGCATGTACATCATCATCGTCGGCGCGGGCAAGGTCGGGTGGAACCTGGCCCGGGAGCTGCTCGACAAAGGCCACGAGGTGACGCTGATCGAGAACGATCGCCGCCGCTACCTGACCGTCGAGCAGGAGCTCGAGCACAACGTCACCTACGGCGACGCCTCCGAGCTCTGGGTCCTCGAGCGGGCGGGGATCCAGCGGGCCGACATGGTGATCGCGGTCACCGGCGACGACGAGGACAACATGTTGATCTGTCAGGTCGCCAAGGAGAAGTACCTGGTCGACCAGATCATCGCCCGGGTCAACAACCCGCGCAACCGCCGCCACTTCGATCTGCTCGGGATCCGTCCCTCGGTCTCCGCGACCGACCTGATCCTGCGCCTGCTCGAGCACGAGGTGCCCGAGTACGGCCTCGTCCATCTGCTCGACCTGCAGGAGGAGCAGCTGGAGATCATCGAGATGCTGCTCGGCAAGGACTCCGGGGTGACCGGTCGCCGGGTCGGGGACCTGCAGATGCCCGAAGGCAGCCTGCTGATCTCGGTCCTGCGGGCCGGCAAAGGCTTCGTGCCCACCGCCGACACGGTGCTGGAGGAAGGCGACGAGATCCTCGCCGTGCTCGACCCGGGCAAGGAGGAGGACCTGAAAGTCCTCTTCGGCCCCGACGGTAACGGCGCGGCCGGCAACGGCGGGTAAGAACCCCGCGGCGCCGGACGCAAACGGGATAGCGATGGCCGATAGAGAAGTCGATTTCCTGCTGATCGGGGGAGGCATGGCCTCCGCCCACTGCGCCGCCGAGCTGCGCCGCCGCGGCGCCGACGGCTCGATCCTGCTGGTCGGGCGGGAGCCGGAACCGCCCTACGAACGGCCGCCGATCTCCAAGGACTACCTGCGCGGCGACGCCGGCCGCGCCGACGCCTACGTCAACGAGCCCTCCTGGTACGAGGAGAACGGCGTCGAGCTGCTGACCGGAAAGAACGTGCTGGGGCTCGACGTCGAGGCACGGACGGCGAAGGTCCAGGGCGGGGAGGAGGTCGCCTTCGGCAAGGCGCTGTTCGGGACCGGGGCGATGGTGAACATCCTCCGGGTCGAGGGCGCCGAGAACGAGGGCATCCACTACCTGCGCGCCTTCGGCAACGCCGACGCGATCCGGACCGACGCCCAGGGAGCCGAGCACGTCATCCTGATCGGCGGCAGCTACATCGGCTGCGAGGTCGCCGCCTCGCTGACCGCGCAGGGGACCAGATGCACGATCGTCGCGATGGAGGAGGTGGCGCTCTCGCGGACCTTCGGCGAGCGGGCGGGGCGCTGGTTCCAGCAGCAGCTGGAAGAGCGCGGCGTCACCTTCCACGGCGGCGAGAGCCTGAGCGCCTTCGAGGGCGACGGGCGGGTGCGGGCCGTCGTCACCGAGGGCGGGCTTGCGGTCGAGTGCGACACGGTCGTCGTCGGGGCCGGGGTGCGGCCCGACGCGATGCTGGCGCAGCGGGCCGGCCTCGAGGTCGGCGACGGCGGGATCGTCTGCGACTCGAAGCTGCAGACCTCGGCCGAGGGCATCTACGCCGCCGGCGACTGCTGCTCGTACGAGAGCGTCATCCACAGGCGCCGCATCCACGTCGAGCACTGGGACGTGGCGATGCAGCAGGGGATGAAGGCGGCGGCGAACATGCTCGGCGCCGGGGAGGACTACGACGTCGTCCCCTACTTCTTCAGTGACCTCGCCGACTGGGCGAGCCTCGAGTACGTCGGCCCGGCCTACGAGTGGGACCGCGAGGAGTGGCGCGGCAGCCCCGAGGAGGGCGAGTTCTCGGTCTGGTATCTGCAGGGCGACCGCGTCGCCGGCTGCCTCAGCGTCGGCCGCTCCGAAGAACTCGCCGAAGCCCGGCAGAAGATCGCCGACGGAACTCCTTTCACCTGAGTCCCTTATTCTGGAGGGGTGCCGTTGCGGCCTGGTGTAATGGCAGCACGCCTCGCTCTGGACGAGGAAGTCGGGGTTCGAGCCCCTGGGCCGCAGCTTCGCTGAACCCCTGCAAAGGCCGGATCAAAGCCGTCCCACCCCCTTGCTAGCTTCGCCCTCGTGAGGATCCCCGCAAACAAGACGCTCCTGCTCCTCCTCGCCGCCCTGGCGGCGGTGGTCGTCGCGGGCTGCGGCGGCGGTGGTGGCGACGAAACCACCGACGAAGCCGCGACCACGGTCGAAGAACCGCAGAAGCTGACGAAAACGGAACTGATCGAACAGGGCGACGACATCTGTGCCGAGACCAACGCCGCGGTCGGCGCCCTGAGCTCGGAAATCGAAGCCAGCTCGCTTCCCGAGACGGCCGAAAAAACTTCGAACCTCTACATCGGGATGGTCGAAGGGCTGCAGGACCTGGGCGCGCCTGAAGGTGCCGAAAGCAGCTTCACCGGCTTCATGGAAGCGGCGGAAGAGTTCGCCAAGGTAGAGGGCGAAGTCAAGCTGGCGATCGAACGCGAAGACACCACCGCGCTCGGCGAAGCGTCGACCGAAGCCGGCCCGGCGCTCGAAGAATTCGAGACCCAGGCCGAAACGTACGGCTTCGAACAGTGCAGCGAAGGGCCTCACGCCAGCCTCAGCGGCTCCAGCGGCTCGACCGGGGCGGAAGCTGAAGGCGGCGAAGAATTCGAAGGCGCCGAAGAAGAAGCGGGCGGCGTCGAACCCGAAGCCGAATATGAAGAACCCGAATACGAAGAAGAAGCCCCGCCCGTCGAAGAAGCCCCCGAAACGGGCGGTGCCGGCGGCGGCGCAGAAGTAGCCCCTGAAGCGGCCCCCGAATCCGGCGGCGGCACCGAATCGGGCGGCGTAGGACCCGGCTGAGAAGCCTGTAAACCGGCGCATCTCGGAGTCCTCGGTCGCTCGCGTGCAGAGCACGCCACGCTCCCTGCGTCCGCCGAGCTGCTTGGTTTTCGGCTTCTCAGGAAGCAGCCGTCATTCAAGCAGCCGAAGACTCGGCCCAGGCGCCGTAGAGCTTGCTGTACGGGCCGCCGGCGTCGATCAGGTCGTCGTGGGTGCCTTGCTCGGCGATTTGGCCGCCTTCTAGGACGACGATCTTGCCGGCTCGGCGGATCGTGGAGAGACGGTGGGCGATGACGATGGCGGTGCGGCCGTGGAGGAGGCGCTCGAGGCCGCGCTCGATCGTTTTCTCGGTGCGGACGTCGACGTTGGAGGTGGCCTCGTCGAGGATGAGGATGCGGGGTTCGGCGAGGAGGGCGCGGGCGAAGGCGACGAGCTGGCGCTGGCCGGCCGAGAGCTGGATGCCGCGCTCGCCGACTTCGGTGTCGAGGCCCTGGGGGAGCTTGGCGACGAACTCGGTGGCGCCGACGGCGGCGATCGCCGCTTCGATCTCCTCCTCGGACGCCTCGGGCCGGCCGAAGGCGACGTTTTCGCGGACGCTGCCGCTGAAGAGGAAGCCCTCCTGGGGCACGATCCCGAGCTGGCGCCGCAGCGCCCGCTGCTGGACGCCGCGCAGATCGTGGCCGTCGACCAGCACCGTCCCCTGCTGCGGGTCGTAGAAGCGGGCGACCAGCTTGGCGAAGGTGGACTTGCCGGCGCCAGTGGCGCCGACCAGGGCCAGCGTCTGCCCGGGCGGCACGTGGAGGTCGACGTCGCGCAGGGCCCAGAGATCGTCGCCGGGAGCGGCGCCCTCCTCGGTCGCCGTCTGCTCCGCGTAGGAGAACCAGACGCCCTCGAGCTCGATCTCGCCGCGCAGCTTCCCGGGGTCGATCGCCCCGGGCGCGTCGACCATGTCCGGCTCCGTGTCCAAAAGGTCGAAGATCTTGTCCAGCGCCGCCATCCCCTGCTGGTAGGTCGTGTAGAGCTGGGAGAGTTCCTGGATCGGTTCGAAGAATCGGGTCAGGTAACCGACGAAGGCGACGACGACGCCGACTTCGATCGCGTTGTTGACCGCCTGGCTGCCGCCGTAGAGCAGGATCACCGCCGTCCCGACCGCCGCCAGCAGTTCGACCGCCGGGAAGTAGGAGGCGTTGAGATAGACGGTCTTCATGTTGACGTCGCGGTTCTCTTCGTTCAGCGCCGTCATCTGCGTCTGGTGGCGGCGCTCCTGGCCGAAGCTGCGGACGACGCGGACGCCGCTGAGCGTCTCCTGCAGGTAGGCGGTGACCGCGGCGATCCGCTCGCGGGTGGCGCGGTAGGTGCCGGCGGAGACGATCCGGAAGACGACGCTCGCCACCGCCAGAAGCGGGAAGGTGATGAAGGTGATCAGCGCCAGCTGGAGGTCGAGGAAGAGCAGGATGACGACGACGCCGACCAGCGTCAGGGTGCTGGAGAAGATCGTCACGAAGCCGCTGGTGACGAGCTGATTCAGCGCTTCGACGTCGTTGGTCATCCGCGAGATCAGCACCCCCGGGCTGCGGCGGGTGAAGAAGCCGATCGACATCGACTGCAGGTGGGAGAAGATCCGCTCGCGCAGGTCCTGCAGCGCTCGCGTCCCGACCCAGCCGACCAGGTAGCTCTCCCAGAAGGTGGCGACCGCGTAGAGGACGGTGGCGAACACGAAGGCGGCGACGATCCAGTCGAGGGCGGCGACGTCGCCGGCGCGGATGCCGCTGTCGATCGCCTTGCCGAGCAGGTAGGGAGGGGCGAGGGCGGCCGCCGTCTCCAGCAGCAGCGCCGTGAACATCAGGATCAGGCGGCCGCGGTAGGGCCGCAGCAGCCCCAGCATCCAGCGCACCTTGCGCCCCCGCTGGTCCTCGCCGCGGATCAGCCGCCAGAGGTCGGCGAACAGCCGCCCGACGTTCGCGAGCTTATTCCCGTCGCCGTTCATAGCCGCGCCACCTCCTCGCGCTCCTCGAGGTCGCGCTGGAGGAAGACCGCGTCGGCGAGGCCGTGCTCGGCGATCTCGCGGTAGAAGCCGCAGCCGGCGAGGAGCTCCTCGTGGGTGCCGCCGTCGACGACCGTGCCGCTGTCCATCACGACGATCTCGTCGGCCAGCGAGACAGTGGAGAGGCGGTGGGCGATGATGAAGGTCGTCCGCCCGGCCATCGCCTCCTGCAGGCCGGTTTTGATCGCGCTCTCGGTGGTCGCGTCGACCGAGGAGGTGGCGTCGTCGAGGATGAGGATGCGCGGGTCGGCGAGCAGCGCGCGGGCGATCGCCACCCGCTGGCGCTGGCCGCCCGAGAGAGTGAGGCCGCGCTCGCCGACCCGGGTCTCGTAGCCGTCGGGCAGCTGGCGGATGAAGCCGTCGGCCTGGGCGCGGCGGGCGGCGGCTTCGATCTCCTCCAGCGTCGCGTCCTGGCGCGCGTAGGCGATGTTCTCGGCGACCGAGGCGGTGAAGAGGAAGCTGTCGTCGGCGACGAAGGCGATCTGCGAGCGCAGCGACTCGACGTCGACATCGCGGACGTCGGCACCGTCGACCAGCACCGCCCCCTCGCTCGGGTCGTAGAGCCGCGCGATCAGCCCGACCAGGCTCGTCTTCCCCGACCCGGACGGTCCGACCAGCGCCACCGTCTTTCCGGCCTCCACCGTCAGGTCGACGTCGGTCAAGGACGGCGAGCCGCCGTTGTAGCGCAGCGTCACCCCGCGCAGCTCGACGGCGCCGCCGCCGGCCGGCAGGGCCGGCGCGCCCAGGGGGCTCTGGATCGCCGGTTCGCGGTCGAGGACTTCGAACATGCGGTTGCCGGAGGCGACGGCGCGCTGGGCCATCCCCAGCGCCATCCCGAGCGAGCGCATCGGGCCCGCCAGCATGCCGACGTAGGTGTAGAAGGCGACGAAGGCGCCGAGGCTGAGGCTGCCGTCGATCACCTCGCGGCCGCCGACCAGCAGCACCAGGGCGATCCCGATCTGCGGCAGCAGCCCGATCAGCGGCGAGAAGAAGGCCTGCACGCGGGTCGTGTAGATGCTCTGGTCGAAGACCCGGGTGACGGCGCGCTGGAAGCGGTGGAGCTGGTGTTCCTCGCGGGCGAAGGCCTTGACGATCCGGATTCCGGAGACGTTCTCCTCCGCCTCCGCGGTCAGCTCGGCGACCCGCTGCTGGACCTCCTGCTGGGCGGGCCGGGAGATCTGGCTGTACCTCGTCGCCGTGATGATCACGAACGGCGCCGGGATCAGCGCCACCAGCGCCAGCAGCGGGTTGATCACGATCATCACCACCGCCGCCAGGGTGATCGTCAGCAGGTTCTGGGTGATGAAGATCAGGCCGTAGCCGAGGAAGAAGCGGATCGACTGCAGGTCGACCGTCGCCCGCGACATCAGTTGTCCCGTCTGCTGCCCGTCGAAGAAGCCGAGGTCGAGCCTCTGCAGGTGGGCGTAGAACTGCTGGCGCAGGTCGAATTCGACCGCCAGCGAGACCTTTCCGGCGACCAGCCGCCGCACCACGGTCAGGCCCAATCGCAGGATCCCGGCACCGACGATCGCCAGCGCCAGCGGCAGCAGGTCCGGCTTGTTGCCGTCCTCGATCGCGTTGACCGCCTTGCCGATCAGCCACGGGATCAGCACCGTCATCCCCATCGCCGCCCAGGCGAAGATCAGCGACCCCCACAACTGCAGGCGGTAGGGGCGCAGGTAGCCCATCAAACGGCGATAAGTACGCATCCACTACCGACTATACAAAGTGAAGTATTGGGTTCAGATCCGGAACGGTCAGGTGCTGGCCTGCGTCTGTGCGTTAGGTGGCGCGAGAATTGACAGAATCGAATCGCGCAATGGTCCCGCGAGGAAAAGACGTGTGGATTCCCCCACCTGAGCGGACCTACTCCAAGGAAGCAGTAAACCGCGCGGGGGAGCTTCTAAGGCAGTTCTTCCACACGCCCCGTGAAGCGGGTAAGGACGTTTTGGATGGCTGGGACGGAGAGGCCCTCGTTGAGGCCATGTTCGCGGTCACTTGGTGGAAACAGCAGCACGCTCATCCGCTGAGCAAAGTGGCTGCCAATCTCCGCTATCACGTCGCCAAAGAGAACGGCGCGATTGAGGGGAAGATCGACGTTGCCCAGCGCCTGAAGAAACGCGACACGATCATCGACAAGCTCAACCGCTACCCGGCTATGAAGTTGACGCGGATGCATGACATTGGCGGCGTTCGGGCCCGACTCCCGTCGCTTGGCTGTCTGAACGCCGTGAGTCGGCGCCTTCGAAAGACTTGGACCATCGTCAATACCCGGGACTACGTGGTCAGCCCTAAAGACTCGGGTTACAGAGCGATTCACCACGAAGTGCGGCGGGGCGGGAAGGTCATCGAGGTCCAGCTGCGGACGATCCGCCAGCATGCTTGGGCCAACCAGGTCGAGGACGACGGACGCTCGCTTGGCACCGGCTACAAGTTCGGCTTTGGCGATGACGCCATCCACGACTACTACCGGACGATGAGCGAGGTTTTCTGGTGCGTTGATGCCGAGTTGCCCCTCTCGGATGGGCTCCGTGACGAGCTCCGCGAGCGATATGACAAGATCAGGGATGTTCTACGACCCCATGTTCCACGGGAGAGAGACCAATGACCGACGTTGAAATCAAGCACTTCCTCGTCGTCTACGACTTGGCAGAAAGGCGGGCCACGGTCCAGAGCTTCGGCACCGATTACGATGCCGCGCTCGACGCCTACGCCAAGGCCGAGGGGGATTTCGAGAACCGAGAGACCTACGACATCGTCTTACTGGGAGCCGATTCGATCGACACGATCAAGCGGACCCATTCAAGCTACTTCCATACGGAGGAGACCTTTGAGAGCTTGCTTCCGCCGGGAGTCCTGGTGGGGTAGCGCTTAGTCTGAGCACTGGTTGTAGCTGTCGCAGGCTGGATGGAGGTTTTAGCCCGTCGTCTTTTCGGAGGCGGCGGGTTTCTTTCGTTCTGTGGGCTCCCGCTCAAGTTTCAAATCGGGGAACGTGCTACCCCTGAAGCGTCGAGCTCCCTGTGTGAGGCGCGGGCTATTCCAGTCGTGCCGCGGCCTTGGCGCTCGGCACTTTGCCGTCCTCGCACTCTTTCGCGTGGTGGCCCGGTGGCTGCAGGATCTGGAAGTTGGTGACGTCGTGGACCTGGGTCGTGGCGCCGCTGTTCTGGGCGAGGTTGACGATCAGGCGGTAGAAGCCGGGGGGGAGGGCGTGGTAGTAGATCTCCGGCCTGGTGCCGGGGGAGTAGCTGCCGGCGGTGCCGATCTGCTCCGCCAGCGTGCCGTTCGGGCCCGCGTACTTGGCGTAGTCGAAGTTTTTTCCTTTTAGGCGCCCTTTGCCGAGCGGGCTGTTGACGGCGTGCAGGAGCTTCACCGGGTCGACGCAGTCGGGGACGCGGTTGAGGCTGTAGCGGAGGTGCCCCTCGCCGAGCTGCGGTTCGCCGCCGAACTGGCGGGGGGCGAGCTGGAAGTTCTCGACCGCGACCTTGACCACCGCCGCATGCGCGGTCTGGCGGGCGCCGTTGCGGGGGGAGATGATCTCCACCGCCGGCTGGCCCGGCACCCGCGACGTTTCCGCCGCTGCCGTGTTGGAGCTCTCGTGACCCCCGAAAGCCACCGCCAGCGCAACGGCGACTGCGGCCAGCCCCACGGCCGCGACGGTTGCGTTCCTCGCCGGCATCGGAGCGGGAAGACTACGTGGATCGCCGCTGCGCCCGCTCCTCTCGCTAACCTGCCGCGTTCCCGATGAGTCCTCCCACCGAGCTCGCCTATCGGATCGGGGCCGCCGCCCGCCGCCCTGCCAGCTGGATCCAGCTGCTCAAATTCGGCCTGGTCGGCGGGGTTGGCTACCTGATCAACCTCGTGGTCTTCGCCGTGCTCGCCGGCCTCCTCGACGTCCACCACGTGGTCGCCGCGATCGGGGCCTTCTGCGTCGCGGTGACCAACAACTTCGTCTTGAATCGCTACTGGACCTTCGAGCCGGGACAGGGTCCGGCTCACTTCCAGGCTGCCCGCTTCTTCGCCGTCAGCCTTGCCTCCCTGGCCCTCAACATCGCCGTCCTCGAGCTGCTGATCTCCAACGGCGTGACTGGAGAGCTCGCCGCCCAGGCAATCGCTGTGGCGGTAGCCATGCCGTTCAACTTTCTCGGAAACAAGCTCTGGACCTTCGACTAGGGCTCGGCTGGGCGCTTGGCGCCTCAGGCATCATTGGGAGTGGAATGAGCACTAGACCGAGCTACGACCCGCAGGCGATCGAGCCCGCGCGGCAGGAGACCTGGCAGGAGCGGGGCGATTTCGATGCGCCGGGGCCCCGGGAGGGGCAGGAGCACGTCTACGTCAAGCCCTCGAGCCCGTTCACCTCGGGCAACCTGCACATGGGCCACGTCCGCGACTACTCGATCGGCGACGCCTACGCCCGCTTCCGCCGCGGCCGCGGCGATGCAGTCCTCTTCGGCTTCGGCTTCGACGCCTTCGGGCTGCCGGCCGAGCTGGCGGCGATCGAGCGCCAGGAGCCGCCGGCCGAGTGGGTCGCCCAGTGCGGCGAGCGGATGCTCGGGCAGATGAAGCGGCTCGGCTTCTCCTTCGACTACGACCGCGTCTTCTACAGCTCCGACGAGGGTCAGTACCGCTGGTCGCAGTGGCTCTTCAACACGCTCTGGGCCAGGGATCTGATCTACCGCGACGACGCCACCGTCGACTGGTGCGACACCTGCCAGACGACCCTCGCCTCGATCCAGGTCGAGGACGGCCGCTGCTGGCGCTGCCACAACGAGGTGCGGCTGATCCGGCGGCCGACCTGGTTCCTGCGCATCACTCCCTATCTGGAGGAGAACGATCGCAACACGATGCGGCTGCAGGAGGGCGGCAAGTGGGACGAGCTCTCGCTCGCCACCCAGCGCTACATCCTCGGTCGCGCCGACGGCGTCGAGCTGGACCTCGAGGCCGGCGACGGCCGCAAGCTGACCGTCTTCACGCCGCACCTCGAGTTCGCCGGCCACGCCAGCTTCGTCCTGCTCTCGCCCCGACACCCCGAGGTGGACGCCTGGATCGCCGACGAGGCCCGCGAGGAGCTGGAGCGGATGCGCTCCGGCGGCTGGGAGCGCAGCGCCCGCGACGCCAGCTCGGTGCCCCTGGTCGACACCGGCGCCTCGGTAGCCGGCCCCGGCGGCCAGCAGCTGCCGGTTGCGATCTCGCCGCTGGTCGACGCCCGCTTCGGGCCGACCGCGGCGCTGGGGATCCCGGCGATCGACGACGCCGACCGCGACCTCGCCGAGCGGCTGGACCGGGTCGAGCTGCCTGCGGCGCCCGGAGAGGGGGAGGAGGGCCCCGCGCCCGCCCCGGTGGACGAGGCCCGCGAGGCGACCCGCTACCGCGCCAACGACTTCTCGATCTCGCGCCAGCGCTCCTGGGGGACGCCGATCCCGGCGATCCTCTGCGAGCAGTGCGGCCCGCAGCCGGTGCCCGACGAGGACCTGCCCGTGGTCCTCCCGCGCGACATCCGGCCGACCGGGGAAGGGAATCCGCTGGCCGAGCGCCCCGACTTCGTCGACGTCGACTGCCCCAAGTGCGGCGGCGCGGCGAAGCGCGAGACCGACACCCTCGACTGCCACTTCGACGCCCTCTGGCTCTGGGTGCCGGCGGCGGTCCCGCCCGAGGCCCGCGCCGAGCAGATGTTCACCCATCCGGATCTGCAGCGGTGGCTGCCGTCGGAGCGGCTCGTCGCCGGCAACGACAGCGGCAGCTTCGTCTTCGACCAGCGGATCGTCACCAAGGCCCTGCGCGACATCGGCCCCTTCGCCTTCATCGAGGAGGGCGAGCCCTTCGCCGGCTGCCTCTTCCACGAGATGGTGATCGCCGACGGTCGCAAGATGAGCAAGCACCTCGGCAACGTCGTCAACCCCGATGAGCTCGTCGCCCAGCACGGCGCCGACACGGTGCGGCTGGCGGTGCTCTACGCGGCCGGGCCGGCGAAGACGCTGAACTGGAGCGAGGGGGCGGTCAAGTTCGCCAGCCGCTTCCTCCGCGGCCTCTGGAACTACACGCACGAGCGACTCGCCGGGCTCGAGGCCCTGACCCACGACGCCGCGGCCGCGGCCGACACCGAGCACATGCGCGATCGCCTGCGCAAATGGTGCGAGAACGGCCTCTCGCGGATCACCGAGGACACCGCCGATCTGCAGATGCACAAGTCGATCCGCGACATCACCCGCCTCTTCGAGCGGATCCAGGACTTCGAGAAGCGGGTGCTGCAGCGGCGCGGTCAGCTCGATCGCGCCGACGCCGAGGCCCAGCTCGCCGCCCTGGTCCTGCTGGCGCGGACGCTGCTCCCGTTCGCCCCGCACACCGCCGAGGAGCTGCTCGTCGCCCTCGGGGTCACGGACTCGGCGGAGACCCTGGAGGTCTGGCCTGAGGCCGCCGAGATACCGGTTGAGGCAGCCGCGCTCTAACTAGGCGAGACGTCTAGACAAAAGTTTGCTCCATTGTGCAAACACCCTTGACTGCTTCACCGAGCCTGTGTTATGAATGGCCCTGCCGGGCGATCAACCGGTGAAGGAGGCGGGGCCCTCGGATTAGGGAAACCGCCTTGGGGTGGCAAAGGAGGACCAATCCTGAGCCAGGATCTAAATCGTCATGACGGATCCTGGTCACGTCGGCTAGGCCGATGTCGCCCCGCCTCCCTTCATCACCTTTCGATCGCAAGTAGGGGCGGGGCCTATTGGGGTGGCCCCCGCCCCTACAGGCATGCCCGAGAGCGCGATTGGCACGGCGTCTACTGCTTCGGCGGTTTCTTGACCTCGAAGCGGTGGGTCTTGGTGACGTAGGAGATGCCTTCGCAGAGCTCTGCGGGCGTCGTTTTGAGGGCCCCGGCGAGCTTGACGATCGTGGCGAGGCGCGGCTCGCGGCCGGCCCGCTCGAGCAGCGAGACCTCGGTCCGGTGCAGGTCGCACAGGTAGCCCAGTTCTTCCTGGGAGATGCCGGCCGCGGTGCGGATGCGGCGGAGGTTGGTCGCGAATCGCTCTTGCGGGGTCATGGGCGAGGATGATCCGAACTTGACGACAGAAGCTCTACAGACAATACCGCTCCCCGCGCTTGCATGCGCTGGCGGTTCCGCTACCTTGCCTGAAGGGACCCGGCACCCGGACCGCAGTCGATCGCAGCTTATTTACGCAGAAAGTGTTGAGCAGCAGCTACCCATGTGTTATATCCGTGCGACCAATTGGACGAGCGCCGAGGGATCGGCGGCAAAGGAGGACAAATGAGTGACGCGGTAGATCCGCATCTCACCGAGCCCTATGGGCCCCGGACCACCTCCTGTGCAACCGAACTCGCCTGCCGCGACTGCGGCTACCGGACGCCGCTGCTCGACACGGCGTTCAAGTGCCCCGCCTGCGGCGAAGGCCTCGACGTCGACTACGACTACGAGCGCGCCAAAGCGGCGATCGCCGAGCGCGGCATCGAGGGGCGGCCGTGGAACATCTGGCGCTTCGAGGAGCTGCTGCCGATCGTCAGCCGCCGCGCCCAGCAGCGCACCGCCCAGTTCGCCGGCAAAACCCCGCTGATCCACGCCGAGCGGCTCGGAGCCGAGCTCGGCCTCAGCAACCTCTACATCAAGGACGACTCGACCAACCGGCCCTCGCTCTCCTACAAGGACCGGGTCGTCGGGATGGCGATCGCCCGCCTGCTCGAGCTCGGCAAAGACGAGGTCGGCTGCGTCTCGACCGGCAACGTCGGCACCGCGGTCGCGGCACTGGCGGCGCAAGCCGGAGCCAAGCCGTACATCTTCTACCCGGGCAACATGGAGAAGGGGAAGGCGAAGGCCTGCCGGGCGATGGGCGCCCAGGTGATCCAGCTCGACGCCAACTACGACGGGGCCAACCGCGCCTGCCGCGAGCTGGCCCTGGCGACGGGGATGGAGTTCGCCAACATCACCCTGCGGCCGTTCTACGCCGAGGGGGCGAAGACGATGGGATTCGAGGTCGTCGAGGAGCTCGACTGGCGCTCGCCCGACCACTTCGTCATCCCGGCCGCGGGCGGCACCCTCTCCTCACGCGTCCACAAGGGGCTGCTGGAGCTGGAGAAAGTCGGCCTCGCCGAGACCGCGGAGACGAAGATCAACATCGCCCAGGCGGCCGGCTGCTCGCCGATCGCGACCGCGATCACCGGCGGCGGCGAGATCGTCACCCAGACGCCGGAGACGGCAGCTCACTCGCTGGCGATCGGCGCCCCCGGCGACGGCAACCTCGTCCTCAGCGCGGTTCGCAGCCGCGGCGGCTCGGCCGCGGCGGTCTCCGACGAGGAGATCTGGGGCGCGATCGACCTGCTCGGCCAGACCGAGGGCATCCTCACCGAGCCGGCCGGCGGCACCACTATCGCCTCGACGGCGAAGCTCGCGCAGGAAGGGAAGATCGGTCCCGACGAGGTCGTCGTCGCGGTGATCAGCGGCAACGGCCTGAAGACGCTGCAGGAGCATCCCGACAAATCCTGGCCGGAAATGGTCCCCTGCGAGGTCGGGGCGATGGAGGAGATGCTCAACGACTTCCGCCGGGCAGCTTCGGCCACGTTGCACTGAGCGGAAAAGGGGCGGGCGACCGGCGCGACTCCCGGCGCGCAGCCGGTCGCCGCGCCCTGTTCGCCTAAGGTTGGTGGCGTGAGCGAGCTGCCCCAGGTCGACGGCGTCACCCACCACTGGGTGCGGGTGCGCGGGGTCGAGCTGCACTACGCCGAAGCCGGCTCCGGCGAGGACGTAGTTCTCTGCCTCCACGGCTGGCCGCAGCACTGGTACGAGTGGCGCCACCTGATGCCGGCGCTCGCCGACCGCTACCGGGTGATCGCCCCCGACCTGCGCGGGTTTGGCTGGTCGGAGGCGCCGGAGGACGGCTACGAGAAGGAGGACCTGGCCAGCGACGTGCTCGCGCTTCTCGACGAGCTCGGGCTGGAGCGGGTGAAGCTGGTCGGCCACGATTGGGGCGGCTGGATCGGGTTCCTGCTCTGCCTGCGGGAGCCGGAGCGCTTCGAGCGCTACCTCTCGCTCAACATCCTGCCGCCCTGGACCAGTATCCGATCGATGGCCCCGCACCTGTGGCGGTTCTGGTACCAGTGGCTGATCTCGAGCCCCGGGGTCGGGTACCAGCTGCACCGCAGCGGCAAGTTCGTGCCGAAAGTCCTGGTCGGCGGCTCGGTCCGGCGCGAGGCCTGGGACGAGGCGACGATCCACGCCTTCTCCGACACCTTCACGGAGCCGGCCCGGGCCCGCGCGGCGGTCCAGATGTACCGGGTCTTCAACCTGCGCGAGGCGCCAGCGATTGGCCGCGGCCGCTACGCGAAGGCGCGCCTGCAGGTCCCGACGAAGCTCCTCTTCGGCACCGGCGACGCCGCCCTGGACCACCACATCCTCACCGGTAGCGAGCGCCAAGCCGACGAGATGACCATCGAGAAAGTCGACGGCTGCGGCCACTTCATCGTCGACGAGATGCCCGACCTCGTCGCCGAAAGGGCGAGGGACTTCTTCACGGCCTGAGCGGGGTGGGGGGGGGGGGGGGGGGGGGGGGGGCGCGGGGGGGGGGGGGGGCCCCCCCCCCCCCCCCCCCCCCAACAACAAAAACAACCCCCAACGCCCACACAGAGACCGGGCGGG
>Ga0307306_10000086_pt1:0-2500 | contig 19354 bp, 18 predicted proteins | sample ER_DNA_193_FD_194507 | JGI IMG/M metagenome (GOLD analysis project Ga0307306, IMG submission 194507) | Bulk soil microbial communities from the East River watershed near Crested Butte, Colorado, United States - ER_DNA_193 | ecosystem: Environmental > Terrestrial > Soil > Floodplain...
ACAACGGTGCCGACGTGCCGTCCATGGATCAAATTATTTCGTGGATTGGATTTCACTTGCCTGTCTACGGTTCCCTTGCGTGTGCTCGGGATAGGTGTTTTGTATAAATGTTTCGCCGTATTATTAAGTATTCTCCTTTAGTTTTTTTCTCTATCTAGAAGTGGAATAGAATAACCCGGTTGAAGGGTAATGATCATACGTCTGTAATGCATTGTATGTCCCAGAATAGGTCCTATTCTTCTACCCTTTCCAGGTAGTCGATGGCTATTCACAGCTACTACCTTAACACCAAAGAAGAGTTCGACCCAATGCTTTATTTCTGTCTTAGTGAATCCCGATTCGACATTAAAAGTATATTGATTCTTTCCCAATAAACGAAGACTTTTTTCTGTAAATACTGCGTATTTGATTCCATCCATAAATCGACTTTCCCTCCTATGCTCTGAGTTCCAGTATCGATAAGAATTCGAGTTCTTATTGTTCTTATGTTATGGTATGAATATACCATACCAATTCGTTATGTATGGATGATGGATGAGATTCCATGGATAGAGAACCAGTTCCAATAGACTTATGGAACGTTCCCGTTCGCGTGCATCCAGCAGGAATTGAACCCGCAAATTTACCAATTATGAGTTGGGCGCTTTAACCATTCAGCCATGGATGCTTAACAGGGATCATCATACATCGTAAATAACAAATTTTCATATAGAAAGACATATCATAGAAAAATAAAATCGAAAATATTCGGAGATGACTATGAAAACACCTCTTTGGATCCTCGAATTGAAAGAGAGATTGAGAGGGATCAAGAATCCTAATTCTCGCTATTTGGAATGGATCCAATTCTATTGAATCTGACTCATAGTGATCATTTCTCTTTAGCAAAGAATGACCTTGGTTATCAAAGGATTGAACAACCGGGATCCATTTACTTATGATACCTAGTTGGCATTGATAACAAGGATCTAATGAATTATGAGTTTAATAGATCCCCTTTAGCAGAAAGACCTATATTCCTTGCTCATTATCAGACAATCACTTACTCATGGAAAACCCTTTTCGTTCCGCTTAGCCCTATCGGGTATTTTAGTGATAGGTTCTATAGGAACTGGACGATCCTATTTGGTCAAATACCTAACGAAAAATTATGATTTTCCTTTCATTAAGGTAGGAGGGCTTCTTATTCCACAAGAACGAAAGCACCTTTTCATTCTTTCATATACTAGGGGTTTTTACTTGGAAAAGACAATGTTCCATACTAAAGGATTCGGGTCCATAACCACGAGTTCCAGTGCACTAGATCTTGTAACACTTAGCAACGAGGCCCTATCCATTAGTATTCCACATAAGAAATCCATTATAGAAAAAAATACAATTAGATTAGCTCTTCATAGACAAACTTGGGGTTTGCGAGCCAAGGTAAGATCGGCTCGGGATCATGGGACCCTTTTCTATCAGATAGGAGGGGCTCTTGTACAAAATAGACTTATAAGTAATAACCCCATCGAATCTATCTATATAAAGAGGCAATCGTGTCAGGAAGCGGGTTTTTCTTTGGCCAAAAGGTACTTCGAACTTGGAACGAGCATGAAGAGATTAACGAGACTTCTTTCTCTTTTGAGTTTTTCTGGCGGACCTGCCGCGCAAGATCTTTGGTCTTCCCCTGGAACCGATGAAAAAAAGTGGATCGCTTCTTATGTACTCGCTCAGAATGATTCTTCTCTATCTATAGTTCATGGCCTATTAGAAGTAGAAGGTGCTCTGGTGCAATCCTTACCGACAGAAAAAGATTGCAGTCAGGTTGATAATAATCGAGTGCCATTACTTCGTCGGTCCGAACCAAGGAATCCGTTAGAAATGTTTTGAAATGGATATTGTTCTCTCTTTGATCAGGGATTGCTATATGAAAAGAAGTGGAGTTTGAAAAAGGGAACGGAATGCTCAAACCGGAACTGCTAGAGGAACGAATTTTCAATAGCATAACTTGGGCTCCTAGAATATGGCGCCCTTGGGACAATCTATTTGATTGCAGGGTTTTGTTTTGTTCCGAAGCAAAGATACCCGCGGGGTCCGGTTCGTTCGTCCTATTCTGATATTCAGGACCAGGAGGTACTGGATTCTCTTTCGGATAGGCCCTGAAAGGAGAAGAAAGGCTGAAATGCCAACGGACCTCTGTCTATTCTCTAATTCACCCGATCCGATAGTACCCGTTTTTGGAACGTCCAGTGCCAAAGTCACTGAATGGGTAAGTCACCAATCCAATCCCTTTGACAAATCGGGTGTCATATTAGATATCATATTCTATATATATAGAAATATCATAGAATAGACATATAGAATTTTTGGTCGGGAAATTAGAATGAATCATTGAGTGAAAAAGGAGCAAAGAATGACAAAAGACGAGACTCTACTAGTCTTCACTCTTGTGGTTTCCTCGGTTTCTGTTTTCTTATTCGGGATCTTGCTTTTCATGGTTCTCATCTCTGCAACTCGCGAT
>Ga0307306_10000086_pt1:17500-19354 | contig 19354 bp, 18 predicted proteins | sample ER_DNA_193_FD_194507 | JGI IMG/M metagenome (GOLD analysis project Ga0307306, IMG submission 194507) | Bulk soil microbial communities from the East River watershed near Crested Butte, Colorado, United States - ER_DNA_193 | ecosystem: Environmental > Terrestrial > Soil > Floodplain...
ACCCATGCCATGATTTTAAAATCTTTTCTATTTAGTAGTCTAAGTTTCTCGATGAGGCTAATTAATTCGGTCGTTGTGGTCGGACTCTATTATGGATTTATGACCACATTCTCCATAGGTCCCTCTTAGATCTTCTTTCTCCAATCTTGGATTAGGGAAGAAGGAGATATTCGCGACTACTGGCGGTTTCATTATGGGGCAGCTCATGATCTTCATATCGATCTATTATCCACCTCTGTATCTATTCTTTCTTAGCTAAACGGGTGGAGGATCCACCCAATTTGGTTATATCATGGACTCAAAAAACGGATCCGAATTTGACTGAAATGCACGATCTTCACAGGTATCACTTTTCACGATACCTAAAAGGTGGAATAGGGATTTTCGAACCATTTCCTATAAGAGAATGGTTTCCATTACTTTGAGAAATGGATTCTTATATCAAACTATAGCTATTGCATTAAATAAGAAAAGAAACTAATAGAAGTCGAAGACGCGGAATGGTAGTGAATAGAGAGAAAGATTCTTCTGATTTTCTTGTTCCTGAAAATATTCTATCTATCTCCTAGACGCCATAGAGAATTGATAATTTTCATGTCTTTCAATTCTCGTACTCGTAATTGGAAAGTTACGGAAGGAGACCCATCATTTTGCAATGAAAACAACATATAAAACTCTGGACAATTTCGAAATCAGGCCGAGCGTCTTAATACATACGCAAAAAAATTCATTATTGGCCCACCATTGATTAGAAGATTTAGCTTGTATGAATCGCTATTGGTTTGATACGAATAATGGCAATCGTTTCAGTATGTTAAGGATACAGATGTATCCACAATTCATTTAGAGTTACTTAATAGCCTATTTCTTATACCATATCTCTATCCCGTGAAATTCTCGAGCCGAAAGATGGATGCATATGCTGTGTTTCATTTTGCTAAATGATATCAATTAAATGGTGTATCAATTCCAGAAATTGGATATAGCAATAAATAAATCAGCAAAATTCTTTCTTTTATTTTAGATAGAAGAAATGTTTCTTCTATCTAAAAATAAAAGAATGTACTCTTCTATCCAAATCTAATTTGCATCGATAAAATAAATCCAAATTCCAGCAGTAGATGAATAATTGCAAATTTTTGTGTGTACGAGATTAGAATAACTTCAAAATAACTGACATAATTTTTTATTTTTCCTGATCAGAAAAATATATGAAAAAGAAAGGAGGTAGAAAAATTTTGGGATTTATGGTTAAAGAAGAAAAAGAAGAAAACAGGGGTTCTGTTGAATTTCAAGTATTCAGTTTCACCAATAAGATACGGAGACTTGCTTCACATTTGGAATTACACAAAAAAGATTTTTCATCGGAAAGAGGTCTACGAATACTTTTGGGAAAACGTCGACGTTTGCTGGCTTATTTGGCAAAGAAAAATAGAGTACGTTATAAGAAATTAATCAGTCAGTTGAATATTCGGGAGCAGTAATTTAATCGTTCTAATTTTTTTCTTATTTTCTTAGTAGTCTTTTATAGTAGTCTTAGATTTTGCATTTTGATGAGCCTCGTTTTGAGGAATTCATGGAATAATCCATTTTCATGGAATAATGAATTAAGGAAGAAAGGATATGAGTCTACCGCTTACAAGAAAAGATCTCATGATAGTCAATATGGGCCCTCAACACCCATCAATGCATGGTGTTCTTCGACTGATCGTTACTCTCGATGGTGAAGATGTTATTGATTGTGAACCCATATTAGGCTATTTACACAGAGGAATGGAAAAAATCGCGGAAAGAGGTAGATATAAAGATTGTAGAAGAGGGTAGGAAGGGGGAAGGGATAGGATAGTTATTTAG
>Ga0307306_10000087_pt1 | contig 19331 bp, 29 predicted proteins | sample ER_DNA_193_FD_194507 | JGI IMG/M metagenome (GOLD analysis project Ga0307306, IMG submission 194507) | Bulk soil microbial communities from the East River watershed near Crested Butte, Colorado, United States - ER_DNA_193 | ecosystem: Environmental > Terrestrial > Soil > Floodplain | place...
ATCGAACCGTCGGTCTCGAGGTCTAGCGTCAGTTTGTCGAAGTCCGTGCGCTGGCCGACGCGGGCGGCGGCGACCGCGTAGGAGGCGCGCCGGATCGGCGAGAAGATCGAGTCGATCGGGATAACGCCGATCGGCTGCTCGTCGGACTTGTTCTCTTCGGCCGGCGAGTAGCCACGGCCGCGGCCGATCGTCAGGTAGACCTCGAGTTTGGTTTTTTTCTCGAGCGTCGCGATCGGCGCGTCGGGGTTGAGGATCTCGACGCCGGAAGGAAGGTCGATGTCCTTCGCCTTCACCTCGCCGGGGCCGGTGGCGACCAGCGGCGCCTCGACCTCGTCGGCATCGGTGTGCATGCGGACGACCAGGTCCTTGAGGTTGAGGACGATGTCGGTGACGTCCTCTTTGACGCCGGGGACGGTCGAGAACTCGTGCGCTACGCCCTCGATGCGGACGCTGGTGATGGCGGCGCCGCCGAGCGAGGAGAGGAGGACGCGGCGAAGGCTGTTGCCGAACGTGTAACCGAAGCCCTTGTCGAGCGGCTCGATCGTGAACGTGCCGCGACGGTCATCGATTTTCTCGGAGGTGATGCGGGGGACCTGGAAATCAGTGGTCATGAGTTCCTTGCGTTGCGTGTTCTGAGAGTGGGGTTCCGGACTACTTGGAGTACAGCTCGACGATCAGCTGCTCCTGTACCGGCGCCGAGATCTCGGAGCGCTCGGGGTAGCGCAGGACCTTGGCGGTGAGGGCATCGTGATCGGCTTGCAGCCAGGCCGGAACCGTCGAGACGAGTTCGGTGGCCCGCTGGATCGTGTCGGTGGCGGACGATCCGGCCTTGATCGAGATGATGTCCTCGGGACGAACTTGGTAAGAGGGGATGTTGACCCGACGGCCGTTGATCTGCCAGTGGCCGTGGGTGATCAGTTGCCGCGCCTGGCGCCGCGAAGCGGCGAAGCCGAGGCGGACGAGCACGTTGTCGAAACGGGACTCGAGCAGTCGCAGCAGGTTCTCGCCGGTGACGCCTTCCTGACGGGCCGCCTTTTCGTAGTAGGCGCGGAACTGTTTCTCCAGCACCTGGTAGTAGCGGCGGGTCTTCTGCTTCTCGCGCAGCTGAACGCGGTACTCGGACTGGCGCAGGCGGCCGCGGCCGTGCTCGCCGGGCGGGTAGGAGCGGCGCTCGACGCCGCACTTGTCGGTGAAGCAGCGCTCGCCCTTGAGGAAGAGTTTCTGGCCCTCGCGCCGGCACTGCTTGCACTGCGGGGCGGTGTCGCGAGCCATTAGACCCTCCTCCGCTTCTTCGGCCGGCAGCCGTTGTGCGCCTGCGGGGAGACGTCCTTGACCGTGGTCACGTCGAGGCCGGCGGCCTGCAGCGACCGGATCGCGGTCTCGCGGCCGGAGCCGGCGCCCTTGGCGAAGACCTCGACGCGCTCGAGGCCGTGTTCCATGCCTTTTTTGGCGGCGGCGTCGGCCGTCACCTGCGCGGCGAACGGGGTCGACTTACGCGAGCCTTTGAACCCGGCCGAGCCGGCCGACTCCCAGGCGATCACGTTGCCATCGGTGTCGGTGAGGGTGACGATCGTGTTGTTGAAGGAAGTCTTGATGTGCGCCTGCCCGTAGGTGACGTTCTTTTTGACGCGGCGCCGCGTGCGCCCTTTGGCGGGTTTTTTCTCAGCCATTCCGGGGTCTCCCTATACCTTGCGCTTGCCGGCGACGCTGAGGCGGCGCGGGCCCTTGCGGCCGCGGGCGTTGGTCTTCGTACGCTGACCCCGGACCGGCAGGCCGCGGCGGTGGCGCAGGCCCCGGTAGGAGCCGATCTCCATCAGCCGTTTGACGTTCTGCGAGCGCTCGCGGCGGAGGTCGCCCTCGACCTCGCGGTTCTCGACCGCCTCGCGAAGTTTCATCACCTCGTCCTCGGTCAGGTCTTTGACCATCGTGTTCGGGTCGACGCCCGACTCCTTGAGGATCTGCTGTGCCGTCGACTGGCCGATCCCGAAGATGTAGGTGAGCCCGATTTCGGTCCGTTTGTTGACCGGGATGTTGATGCCGGCGATGCGTGCCACGCTAACCCTGCCTCTGCTTGTGGCGCGGGTTCTGGCAGATCACCAGGACCGCCCCATTTCGGCGGATTACCTTGCACTTCTCGCACATCGGCTTAACGGAAGCTCGAACCTTCATTGCTCCGGATCTCGTCTTGACAACAGGATTCCCGCACGCCCCATGAATCGGACGGCAGGATGAACCAACCGGCCTACAAGGCCGACGAGGAAAGATAGCAGGGACGTGCCTTGAGCGACGCCCGCGTCAGGCGTCCTCAGCAGCGCGCCCGACAGCTCCCAATTTACGCCCCTCCTCGGACTTGTTGCCGTCTTCGCCGGGTGGCAGAGTGTTCGGAGCCGATGGGTTTCGCCGCCAAAGTCCTCGCCGATTCAGTCTCGCCCACCGGGCACCGGCTGACCACGCTCGAGGCGACCTTCCCCCGCTTCGTTCTCGCCGAGTTCAACACCCACCGCGTCTTCTCCCGTAATTCGGCCAGCTCGCGGGCGATTCCGGTCGCCAAGCAGCTGCGGCGCGTCCTCGACGACCCCTACGTGCCGATCGAGTTCGGCTCCAACCAGCCGGGGATGCAGGCGGGGCCGGCGCTGACCGGCGGCGCTCGCGACGCCGCCGAAGCCGAGTGGCTGGCAGCGCGCGACGACGCCGTCGGCCACGTCCTCGGGATGATCACCAGCCCCGAGAACGTCGCCGGCTTCGACGACCTCCACGCCTGCCTCGAGGCGGCGCAGGGGTCGCTGAAGGAACCGCCGACGGAGTGGCTGAACGTCCACAAGCAGGTCGCCAACCGCCTGCTGGAGCCGTTCATGTGGCACACCGTGATCGTCTCCGCGACGGCCTGGGAGAACTTCTTCAACCTCCGCTGCCACCCCGACGCTCAGCCGGAGATCCGCCTGATCGCGCAGAAGATGCGCGAAGCCCTCGAGCGTTCGGTCCCCACCCGCCTGGAGCCCGGCGAATGGCACCTGCCGCTGGTCGGAGAGGCCGAGCGCGAAGAGGCTTCCTCGGCGGAGGAACTGGCGAAGATCTCGATCGGCCGCTGCGCCCGGGTCAGCTATCTCACTCACGCGGGAACCCGTGACCTTTCCGCCGACATCGCCCTGTACGACCGCCTCGCGGAAAGCGGCCACATGTCGCCGATGGAGCACGTCGCCCGCCCGATGACGCCCGCCGAGCTCGCGCAGGAAGAATGGAGCGGCAACTTCCAGGGCTGGATCGCCTACCGCAAGCTGATCCCCGGCGAGTCGAACCCGCTGGCGGCCACCGCCGCCACGACCGTCTGACCTCGACTACGCCGGCTCGGCTTCGTGCCAGGGCGTGAGGACGCGCGGGCCCTCGGGAGTCACCGCGACGGTGAACTCGAAGTGGGCTGCCAGCGAGCCGTCTTCTGAGTACACGGCCCAGCCGTCGTCGCCCATCCGCACCAGCGGACCGCCGGCGTTGACCATCGGCTCGATCGCCAGCACCATCCCCTCCTCGAGCTCCGGCCCGCGGCCTGGGTCGCCGAAGTTCGGCACCTGCGGTTCCTCGTGCATGTCCCTGCCGATCCCGTGGCCTACGAGGGTCCTGATGATCGAGAGGCCTTCCATCTCGACGCTGCGCTGGATCGCCGCGGAGACGTCGCCGAGGTGATTGCCGGGACGCATCTGCTCGACCCCGGCGAAGAGCGAGGCTTTGGTCACGTCGAGCAGCTTCTGCGCCTCCGCGCTGACGGGGCCGATCGGCAGGGTCATCGCCGCGTCGGAGACCCAGCCGTCCTTGATCACGCCGACGTCGATCGAGAGCACGTCGCCCCGCTTCAGCTGGTAGCCGTCGGGGATTCCGTGCACGACCATCGAGTTCGGCGAGGCGCAGATCGATCCCGGGAAGCCGCGGTAGCCCTTGAAGGCGGGCTCGCAGCCCTGCGAGCGGATGAACTTCTCGGCGGCGGCGTCGAGTTCCTCGGTGGTCGCACCGGGCCGCGCCTTCGAGGCCAGCATCTTCAGGCAGCGGACGAGGACCTCTCCGGATGCGGCCATCTTCTCGACCTGCTCCGGCGTCTTTTTGATGATCATTCGGTACACGCTAATGGTCGGCCGCGGCGGAGTCTCCGGGCCGAGCGCTAGACGGTCTCGTCCTGCTCCATCCGCAGCGTCGCCAGGGTGCGGCGGATCTCCTCCGCCACCTCTTCCGGCGTCGCCTCGCCGGCGATCCGGCGCAGGACGCTGCGGCTGTCGTAGTAGGAGACGAGCGGCTCGGTCTTCTCGTGGTAGGTCTCGAGCCGCTTGCGGATGACCTCGGGCTTGTCGTCGTCGCGGACGATCAGCGGCGAGCCGTCGAGATCGCAGACGCCCTCCTGCTGCGGTGGTTCGAAGTCGACGTGGAAGACGTGTCCGTTGGCCTCGCAGGTGCGGCGGCCGCCGAGCCGGCGCACCACCTCGTCATCGGAGACGTCGATCAGCACGACCGCCGTCACCCTCCGGCCGAGGTCACCGAGCTTCGCGTCGAGCGCCTCGGCTTGCGGCGTCGTGCGGGGGAAGCCGTCGAGGATGAAGCCGTCGCGAGCCTCGCTGGAGTCGATCCGCTCGGCGATCACGCCGACGATCACCTCGTCGGGCACGAGGTCGCCGCGGTCCATGTACTCCTTCGCCGTCCTCCCCAGCTCGGTTTCGTCACGGACCGCGCCGCGGAGAATGTCCCCGGTCGCGTAGTAGGGCAGCCGCAGGTCTTCGTTGAGGCGCTCCCCCTGAGTTCCCTTGCCGGAACCGGGAGGGCCGAGTAGGACGAGATTCAGCTCGGACATCTAGGAGGGCAGCCTATTTGAGGAAGCCCTCGTAGTTGCGCATCATCAGCTGCGCCTCAAGCTGCTTGACCGTGTCGAGCGCGACGCCGATCACGATCAGGATCGAGGTGCCGCCGAAGTAGAAGTTGGCCGAGGTCTGGCTGATCAGGATCGTCGGCAGCGCCGCCACCGCGCCCAGGTAGAGGGCGCCGGGGAAGGTCAACCGCGAGAGGATCCGGTCCAGGTACTCAGCCGTCGGCCGCCCGGGGCGAACGCCCGGGATGAAGCCGCCGTATTTCTTCAGGTTGTCCGCCTGGTCGACCGGGTTGAAGGTGACCGCGGTGTAGAAGTAGGTGAAGACGATGATGAAGAAGACCTCGCCGATCACGTAGGCCCACTTGTTCGGCCCGAAGAAGGCGGCGAAGTCAAGCGCCGCGTTGGTGTTCAGCATCTGGCCGACCGTCGAGGGAAAGGCCATGATCGAGGCCGCAAAGATGACCGGGATGACGCCGGCCATGTTGACCCGCAGCGGCAGGTAGGTCGAGCCGCCCGAGGTCATTTTCCGCCCGACCACGCGTTTCGCGTACTGGACCGGGATCCGACGCTGTCCCTCCTGAACGAAGACGATCGCGACGATCACCGCCAGGGCGATGAACGGCATCATCACGATGAAGACCTGGTCCGGGTTGTTCCACCACTTGGAAAGGCCGGGGACGATCGAGGAGGCGATCGAGGCGAAGATCATCAACGAGATGCCGTTGCCGATGCCGCGCTGGGTGATCAACTCGCCCATCCACATCAGCAGGGTGCAGCCGGCGGTCAGGCAGACCACGATCAGGAACAGCTTCGGGAAGGTCAGGGTGCCGACGACGCTGGTGCCGCTTTCGTTGCCGAAGGAGCGGAAGAGGAAAACGTAGCCGACAGACTGCCCGGCGGCCAGGGCGACGGTGAGGTAGCGCGTGTACTGGGTGATCTTCTGCTGCCCGACTTCCCCCTCTTTCTGCAGACGCTCCAGGGAAGGCACGACCACCGTCAGCAGCTGCAGGATGATCGAGGCGGTGATGTAAGGCATGATCCCCAGCGCGAAGAGGCTCAGCCGGGAGAGGCTTCCTCCCGAGAACTGGTTGAGGAAGCCGAGGATGCCGGCGCCGCCGAAGTTGCTCTGGATTTCCTTGACGGCGTCGATGTCGACGCCCGGCGCCGGGATGTAGGCGCCCAGTCGGTAAAGGGCGAGGATCGCCGCCGTGAACGCGAGCTTCTTGCGGATCTCGGCAACGCTGAAGGCGTTGAGAATCGTTTTGAGCATTACGGCTCCAGAGTGTGACAGGAACCGCCGGCCGCCTCTATCTTCTCTTTGGCAGCCGCGCTGAAAGCGTGTGCGTGGACCTCGAGCTTCTTTTTGATCTCGCCGCGGGCGAGCACCTTGACCGGGTCCTTGCGCTTCGCCAGGCCCTTCTCCTTCAGGCTCTGCGGCGTCACTTCGGCGCCGCTGTCGAAGCGATCCTCGAGGTCGGAGAGGTTGACCGCCTGGGTCTTGGTGCGGAAGTTCTCAAACGGCATCGACTGCTTTTTGTGCGGGCCGCGCAGCTTTCGCATCCGCATGTGGATCGGGTTCTGGCCGCCCTCGTAGCCGGCCTTGCGCTTACGGCCCGAGCGGGAGCCGGCGCCCTTGTGGCCGCGACCGGAGGTCTTGCCCAAGCCGCTGCCCTCGCCGCGGCCGATCCGCTTGCGCGGCTTTTTCGAGCCGGGCTTCGGCTTCAGGTTGTGCAGCCCGATCTCTTCCGTGCGGGCTGAGACTTTGTCTTTCTCTTTGTCGGCTTTGTTCTCAGCCACCGTCGACCTCGACCAGGTGGGAGACGACCCGCAGCTGACCCTGCAGCTGCTCGGAGTCTTTGAGCTCGACGCTCTTGCCGATCCGCCCCAGCTTCAGCGCCTTCAAAGTCGCTTTCTGGTTCGGGTTGGTCCCGGCGGCGGAGCGAATCTGAGCGATCTTGACTTTGCTCACGACCCGCTCTCCTGTTTCTCAGCCTCCGCGCCCTCAGCCGCTTTCTCTTCGGCGGCCTCGTCGCCGGCTACCGGCTCCGCTGCGGCCTCGGCGGGTTTCTCCTCAGCCTCGGCGGCGGGGGTCTCCTCACCCGAAGCCGAAATCGTCTCAGTTGCCTGAGCGCCGTTCTGCCCGTCCATCCCCAGCACCTGGGTGATGGTCAGCCCGCGCAGCTCGGCGACCTCCTCCGGCCGCCGCAGGCGAATCAGACCGTCCATCGTCGCCTTGACCAAGTTGATCGGGTTCTGCGTGCCGATGCTCTTGGTGAGGACGTCGCGGACACCGCCGAGCTCGAGCACGGCGCGGACGCCGCCGCCGGCGATGACGCCGGTACCGGGGCTGGCCGGCCGCAGGACGACGTGGCCGGCGCCGAAGCGGCCGATGATGCGGTGGGTGATGGTGTTCCCGTATTTGGGCACCCGGATCAAGTTCTTGCGGGCGTCCTCGACGCCCTTCTGGATCGCCAGCGGGACCTCGCGGGCCTTGCCGTACCCGATCCCGACCACGCCCTCCTCGTCGCCGACGGCGACCAGCGCGGTGAAGGAGAAGCGACGCCCGCCCTTGACCACCTTGGCGACGCGGTTGATCTCGATCACCCGCTCCTGCAGGTCCAGCCCGCGGGGGCTGACGGTCTCGATGTTCTGTGCGTTCATACCCTTCATAAGCAGCGGCTCACCGTAGCGGAACTACGGCCCTAGAAAGCCAGACCCCCCTCTCGCGCGCCTTCGGCCAGCGCCTTGACGCGGCCGTGGTACTGGTAGCCGCCGCGGTCGAAGACGCAGGTCTCGACCCCGGCGCCTTTGGCCCGCTCGGCCAGCAGTTCGCCGGCTTTCTTCGCCTGCTCGGAGGCGGTGAGCTCGCGCAGGTCCGGCTCGATCCAGTTGACCGCGGCCACGGTGTGGCCTTTGGTGTCGTCGATGAGCTGGGCGAAAACGCCCTTGTTGGAGCGGTAGACCGAGAGCCGCGGCCGCTCGGCCGTGCCCTGCACGCGGGCGCGGACCCGGCGCCGCCGTTTGAGCCGCCGCTGCCGGTTGGTGAGGACGCTCATGCGCGCTTACCCACCTTCCGCAGCACCTGCTCGTCCTTGTAGCGGATGCCCTTGCCCTTGTAGGGCTCGGGCGGGCGGCGCTTGCGGATGTCCGCGGCGACCTGACCGACCAGCTGCTTGTCGATGCCTTTGATGATGACTTCGGTCGGCTGCGGGACTTCGAAATCGATTCCCTCCGGCGCGTCGATCGCGACCGGATGCGAGTAGCCGAGCGCGAGCTCGAGTTTTTTGCCTTTCAGCGCCGCGCGGTAGCCGACGCCCTGGATCTCGAGGCGTTTCTCGAAGCCGTCGGTAACTCCCTCGACCATGTTCGCGATCAGGCTGCGGGTAAGCCCGTGCAGGGCCCGGTGCTCGCCGCGGTCGGTCGGGCGGCTGATCGTGACGACGCCGTCCTCCTGCTCGACCTTCATGTCGGTGGAGAGGCTCTGGCGCAGCTCCCCTTTCGGGCCTTTGACGGCGATGTTCCCAGGGGCGATCTCGACCGTGACGGCGTCGGGAACGGGAACGGGCTTTCTTCCGATGCGGCTCATTCAGATCACCAGACGTAGGCGACTACCTCGCCGCCGACTCCCTTGTTGCGCGCTTCGTGGCCGGTCATCACGCCGGCGGAGGTGCTGACGATCGCGGTGCCGGTCCCGCCGTCGACGCGGGGGACGTTCTTGTGGTCGACGTAGCGGCGGCGCCCCGGGCGCGAGACCCGTTCGATCCCGAGGATCACCGGCCGGCGGTCCTCGGTGTACTTGAGCTCGACGTTGATCGACTCGCCGACCGCAGCGGGCTTGCGGCTGAAGTCTTTGATGTAGCCCTGCTCCTTGAGGATGCGGGACATCTCCAGCTTCAAGCCGTTGAGAGGGATCTCCACCTCGTCGTGGCCCGCGCGAATCGCGTTGCGGATCCGGGTCAGGTAATCGGCGATCGGGTCGGTGTGCATGCTTTTAGCCCTACCAGCTCGACTTGGTCATTCCGGGGATGTACCCCTCGTGCGCAGCGTCGCGCAGGCAGATCCGGCAGAGGCCGAATTTTCGGAAGTAGGCGCGCGGGCGCCCGCAGCGACGGCAGCGGTTGTAGCCGCGCGATTTGAACTTCGGCTCGCGCTGCTGCTTCACCTTCATCGAAGTCTTAGCCATTCTCAGAACTCTCCTCAGCCGGTTTGTCGGCCTGGTTGTCGTCTCCGCCCTCGGCGGCACCCTCGCCTTCGTCCTCGCCTTCGGGCTTGGCGTAGGCCTCGGGGTTCTCCTCTTTCAGCTGCTCGAGGGCCGCCTGCTCGATTTCGGCCTTCTGGCGGGCCTCCTCTTTGCGCTGCTCCTCTTCGGCTTCTTTTTCCTCGGCTTCCCGCTCGGCCTGACCGGGTCGCCCCTCCTGGGCGAAAGGGAACCCGAGACCGAGCAGCAGCTCGAAAGCCTCGACGTCAGTTTTAGCGGAAGTCGTGATCGTGACGTCCAGCCCCCGCACGATGTCGATCGAGTCGTAGTCGATTTCGGGGAAGATCAGCTGCTCTTTGACGCCCATCGAGTAGTTGCCGCGGCCGTCGAAGGAGCGCGGGTTGAGGCCGCGGAAGTCGCGGATCCGCGGCACCGCGATCGAGACCAAGCGGTCGAGGAACTCCCACATCCGGGCCCGGCGCAGAGTCACCGAGACGCCGACCGGCATCCCCTCGCGCAGCTTGAACGAAGCGACCGACTTGCGGGCGCGGCGCACGTTCGGGTGCTGGCCGGCGATCGTCGCCAGCTGTTCCTGGGCCAGCTCGAAAGAACGTTTGTCCTGTTTCTCTTTGCCCAAGCCCATGTTGAGGGTGATCTTCTCCAGGCGCGGAGCCTGCATCGGCGTCGAGTAGCCGAACTTCTTCGTCAGCGCGGGCAGCACGTCCTGCTCGTATTTGTCGCGCAGGCGGGGCGGCGGGGCGGCCTGCTGGGTCGGTGCCACGGTCGCCTCCATCAGCCGATCTCTTTCCCGGACCGCTTCGCGTAGCGGACGCGCTTGCCGCCTTTGTCGACACGGACGCCGACGCGGGTCGGTTTGTTGTCTTTGGGATCGAGCAGCATCACGTTGGAGACGTCGATCGGCCCCTCCTTCTCGACGATGCCGCCGGCCTGGGCGTTTTTGAGGTCGCCCTGCGAGCGTGCTCGTTCGGCCCGCTTGATCATGTTCAGGCCCTCGACGTAGACGCGGCGCTTCTTCGGGTCGGTGCGGACGACGCGGCCTTTCTTGCCGGCGTCCTTGCCGCCGATCAGCAGGACCTGGTCGTCGGTGCGTATACGCATCCGCTTCGCCATCAGAGGACCTCCGGCGCCAGCGAGATGATTTTCATGAAGTTGCGGTCGCGGAGTTCGCGCGCGACGGGGCCGAAGATGCGGGTCCCGCGCGGGTTGTTGCTCGCCGGGTCGATCAGCACCGCGGCGTTCTCGTCGAAGGAGATGTAGGTGCCGTCGGGCCGGCTCAGCGGCTTGCGGGTGCGGACGACGACGGCCTGGACGACCTCGCCCTTGCGGACGCCGCCCTGCGGGCTGGCCGATTTCACGGTCGCGGTGATCACGTCGCCGACGCTCGCGTAGCGACGGTGCGAGCCGCCTTTGACGCGGATGCAGAGGATCTCGCGCGCACCCGAGTTGTCGGCGACCTTGAGCCTCGACTCTTGCTGGATCATCTCGCCCTACCTCGCTTTCTCCACCACGTCGACCAGGCGCCAGCGCTTGGTCTTGGAGAGCGGCCGAGTCTCGATCACGCGGACCACGTCGCCCTCGCCGGCCTCGTTGCGCTCGTCGTGGGCGTGCAGCTTGGTCGAGCTGCGGACGATCTTCTCGTAAGTGCGGTGACGGCGGGCGATGTCGATGCGGACGGTGATCGACTTGTCGCCTTTGCTGGAGACGACGATGCCCTGGCGGACCTTGGCGGCGTTCGACTCGCGCTCGGCCGGCGGGGTGCCGGTGCCGGCGGTCCGGCCCTCCTTCGCCGCCGCGCGCTGTTTGCGCCGCAGCTCGGACTTGCGCTTGCGCTCGACGACCCGTTCGGCTTTCCGCTCCTCGGGAGTGGAAGCGCGCGCCTTCCGCGCTCGGCGCGATTTCTGCAGCCGGCGGCGCTCCTTCCAGGGAAGGTCGTCCTCGGGGTTCGGCTCGGCCGGCGCCTCTTCGGCGGCAGGAGCGTCCTCGGCCGCAGCGGCATCCTCCGCCGGAGCCTCCTCAGCCGCGGGGGCCTCCTCGACCTCGGCGGCCGGGGCCTCCTCGGCGGGAGTCTCCTCAGCCGCGGGGGCCTCCTCCACCGTCTCCTCGGCCTGGGGCTCCTCGGTCGTCTCGTCTTTTTTCTGCTCGTCGTCGCTCATATCCGTCGCGTCTCTTTCTCAACATCGATGCCGCGGGCCTTGGCCACGGTCAACAGCCGGGCGATGTCCCTCTTCGCCTGGCCCAGCCGGGCGGTGTTCTCGAGCTCTCCGGTGGCGTGCCGGAAGCGGAGGTTGAAGGCCTCCTGCTTGGCGTCGATCAGTTTCGCCACCAGCTCGTCGTCTTTGAGGTTATGCGCCTCAGCGGCCTTCATCACTCCCCGGCCCCCTCACGCATGACGAATTTGGTTTTCACCGGAAGCTTGTGCCCGGCGAGGCGCAGCGCTTCGCGCGCCAGGTCCTCCGGGACGCCGGCCAGCTCGAACATGACCTTGCCCGGCTTGACCACCGCGACCCAGCCCTCGGGATTGCCCTTGCCGGAGCCCATCCGCGTCTCGGCGGGCTTCTTCGTGTAGGGCTTGTCGGGGAAGACGTTGATCCAGACCTTGCCGCCGCGTTTGATCTTGCGGGTCATCGCGATACGGGCGGCCTCGATCTGGCGGTTGGTGATCCAGCCGCGCTCGAGCGCCTTGATCCCGTACTCGCCGAAGGCGACGGTGCTGCCGCCCTTGGTGTTGCCGCGCATGCGGCCGCGGAACTGTTTGCGGTGCTTGACCCGTTTCGGCATCAACATCAGCGACCACCTCCACGCTGTCCGCCGCGACCGCCGCCGCCGCCGGGGCCGCGACCGCCAGGTCCACGCCCGCCACCGCCGCCGCGTCCGCCGCGGTCTCCACCCGGTCCACGTCCGCCGCGGTCGCCGCCGGGCCCACGCCCGCGTCCGCCGCCGCCGCGATCGTCGCGGCGGCCGCCGCGGCTCTGGGCCTGGCTGTCGCCATCGCCGGAGATGAGGTCGGAGCGGAAGCCCTCGGGCATCACTTCGCCCTTGTTGATCCAGCATTTGACGCCGATCCGGCCAGTCGTCGTGCGGGCCTCGAAGAAGCCGTAGTCGATGTCGGCGCGCAGCGTGTGCAGCGGGACACGGCCGTCGGAATACTGTTCGGTCCGCGCCATCTCAGCGCCGCCGAGGCGGCCGGAGACCTGGACCTTGACGCCCTTGGCGCCGGAGCGCATCGCCGAGGTCAAGGCGCGTTTCATCGCGCGGCGGAAGGCGACCCGGTTCTGCAGCTGCTCGGCGATCGACTGGGCGACCAGTTTGGCGTCGAGCTCGGGGCGCTTGACCTCGCGGATGTTCACTTTCACCGGGCTGCCGGTGAGCTTGTGGAGCTCTTTGCGCAGGGCGTCGACTTCGCTGCCCGACTTGCCGATGACGATCCCCGGACGGGCCGTGTGGATGTCGACGGCGACCTCGCCGCGGCGCTCGATCGTGATGCTCGAGAGGCCGGCGTGGGAGAGCTTGTTTTCGATGTGGTCGCGGATCGCCAGGTCTTCCTGGAGAACGTCGGCGAAGTTTTTGTCCTCGTACCAGTTCGACTTCCAGTCGTGGATGTAGCCGACCCGGAAACCCTCGGGGTGGATCTTCTGTCCCATGCTTAGTCCTCCACCGGGGTCAGGGCCACACGGATGTGGCTGGTTCGCTTGTTGATCGGGGTGGCCCGGCCCATCGCCCGCGGGCGGAAGCGGCGCAGGGTCGGCCCCTCGTCGACGGTGATCGAGGCGATGCGCATTTCATCGCCGATCAGGTCGTGGTTGTTTTCCGCGTTGGCCGCCGCGGAGTTGATCAGCTTGTGGATCGGGTGGGCGGCGCCGCGGGGCGAGAACTGCAGCAGCGCCCGGGCGCTCTCGATGTGCATGCCGCGCACCTGGTCGGCGATCAGCCGCGCCTTGCGCGGGGCGATCCGCACGTAGCGGGCGCTGGCTTTGACGACCGGCGGCGCCGCCGAGACTTTGGCGGCTTTTTTGGCCGGCTCTTTTTTCGCGGCGGGTTTTTTCGCCGCCGGTTTTTTCTCGTTCGCAGTTTTTTTGGAAGCCGTTTTCGCAGCCGGTTTTTTCTCTTTGCCTTTGGCTTTCGAGTCTTTTTTGGCAGCGGCTTTTTTGGTCGATTTCGCCGCTTTGGCGTCGTCTTTCTTCGCCGCTTTTTTCGCCTCGGCTTTTTCGCCTTTGGCTTTCGCCGCGACGGCTTTTTTGGTCGTCGGTTTTTTCTCGTCAGCCATCGCTAGTCCTTACCGCCGTGCGAGCGGAACGTGCGGGTCGGGGCGAACTCGCCGAGCTTGTGCCCGACCATCGACTCCGAGATGAAGACCGGAACGTGTTTTTTGCCGTCGTGGACGGCGATCGTGTGGCCGACCATCTCCGGGAAGATCGTCGAGGTCCGCGACCAGGTTTTGACCATCTGTTTTTTGTTGGCCTCGTTCAGGGCGGAGATCCGCCCCATCAGGCGCTCCTCGACCCACGGGCCCTTTTTCGTCGAACGTCCCATCTCTAACGGCCCTTCTTCTTGCCGCGACGACGGCCGCGGACGATGTAGCGGTCGGACTGCTTGCCCTTCTTGCGGGTGCGGTAGCCAAGCGTCGGCTTGCCCCACGGGGTGACCGGATGGCCGCCGGGGGTGTGGTGCGCCTCGCCGCCGCCGTGCGGGTGGTCGACGGGGTTCATCGCGACGCCGCGGCTCTGCGGGCGCTTGCCTTTGTGGCGGCTGCGGCCGGCCTTGCCGACCTTCATGTTCTGGTGCTCGGCGTTGGAGAGGACGCCGATGCTGGCGCGGCACTCGGCCCGGACCAACCGCATCTCCGAGGAGGGCAGCCGCAGGGTGACCATCTCCCCCTCCTTCGCCACCAGCTGAATCGAGGTGCCGGCGGAGCGGCCGAGCTTGCCGCCCTGGCCGGGGATCAGCTCGACGTTGTGGACGATCGTGCCGGTCGGCATCTGGCCCAGGGCCATCGCGTGGCCGGGTTTGATGTCGGCCTCGAGTCCCGATTTGACGGTGTCGCCGACTTGCAGCTGCGCCGGGGCGAGGATGTAGTCCTTGTAGCCGTCGGCGTAGTGCAGCAGGGCGATGTAGCAAGTGCGGTTGGGGTCGTACTCGATCGAGGCGACCTTCGCGGGCACGCCGTCCTTGAGCCGCTTGAAGTCGATCTTGCGGTAGCGCCGCTTGGCGCCGCCGCCGCGGTGGCGGGCGGTGACCCGGCCGTTGACGTTGCGCCCGCCGGACTTTTTCAGCCCTTCGGTCAGCTTTCGCTCCGGCTCGGAGGCGGTCACCTGCTCGCGCAGCGGGTAGGTCGCGAAGCGGCGGCCGGGGCTGGTCGGTTTGGTTTTGCGGTTCGGCATCTCTAAATCTCCTAGGCGGTCTCTGCGCCCTCGAACAGCTCGATCCGTTCGCCCGGGGCTAGCTGGACGATCGCCTTCTTCCAGGCGCGGGTCTTGCCTTTGGTCAGGCCGCGGCGCTTCGGCTTCGAGCGCACCTTGGCGGTGCGGACCGCGGCGACCTTGACGTTGAAGACCTCTTCCACGGCCTGGGCGATCTGCGTCTTGTGAGCGCGGTCGTCGACCCGGAAGGTGTACTTGCTCTCGGCGATCAGAGCGTAGCTCTTCTCCGAGATCACCGGACGGATGAGGATCGCGCGGGCGTCCATCAGCCGAGTCTCTCCTTCAGCGCCTCGAGCGCGGTTTCGGAGATGACGATGGCGGCGGCGCCGATCACGTCGGCGACCCCGGCAGCGCCGACCTCGATGACCTGGGTGCGCTTCAGGTTGCGGAAGCTCTTCATCGCCCCGATCTCATCGGCGGTGACGATCACCAGCAGCGAGCCTTTGGCCCCCCATTTCTCCAGCGCCTGGGCGGCGGTCTTGGTCGAGGGGGTGTCGAAGGTGGAGGCGTCGAGGACGGCGACGGAGCCGCGCTCGGCATGGACCGAGAAGGCCGAGCGCATCGCTCGCCGGCGGGCTTTGCGGTTGACCTTGACCGTGTACTTGCGCGGCTTCGGGCCGAAGGCGACGCCGCCGCCGAAGCGGTTGGGGACGCCGAGCGTGCCGACGCGGGCGCGGCCGGTGCCCTTCTGACGCCAGGCCTTGGCGGTGGTGAAGGCGACCTCGCCGCGGGTCAGGGTCGAGGCGGTGCCGCGCCGACGCGCGTTGAGGTCGGCGCGCGCGGCCTCGTGGACCAGCGACTGGTGGAAGGGCTCGGCGAAGAACTCGGGCAGATCGGCTTTGCCGCTTTTGCCGAGGACGGTTGCTTTGGCGCTAGCCATCGGTCCGCACCTCGACGATCCCGTTGCGCGAGCCGGGCACCGAGCCTTTGATCAGGAGCAGGTTGCGGTCGGCGTCGACGTCGGCGATTTCAAGCCCCTTCTGGGTGACGCGCTTGTTGCCCATCTGACCCGGCATCCGCATTCCTTTGAAGACGCGGGCGGGGAAGGCGCTGGCGCCGATCGAGCCGGGGGCGCGGACGTTGTGGGAGCCGTGGCTGACGGGACCGCGGCTGAAGTTGTGGCGCTTGATCCCGCCCTGGAAGCCCTTGCCGATCGAGATCCCGGCGACCTTGACTTTCTGGCCCGGCTCGAAGCCGGCGACGGTGACGTCGTCCCCAACCTTCGGGCCCTCCTCGGCGCCGAGGTCCTCGTCGCGGAACTCAACGAGGTGGCGGGACGGAGCGGCGCCGGCCTTTTTCAGGTGGCCTTCCTCGGCCTTGCTGAGCCTGCCCTGCTTGACCTCGCCGAAGGCGAGCTGGACGGCGGTGTAGCCGTCACGGTCGGCGTCGCGGACCGCGGTCACCTTGCAGGGACCGGCCTCGATCACGGTGACGGGGACGACGCTGCCGTCCTCCTGGAAGACCTGCGTCATGCCGAGCTTCTTGCCGAGAATCGCCGCCATCGCCCATCCACCTAAAGCTTGATCTCGATGTCGACGCCCGCCGGCAGCGAGTCCAGGCGCTGCAGCGAGTCGACGGTTTTCGGCGACGGCTGAAGGATGTCGATCAGCCGCTTGTGGGTGCGGATCTCGAAGTGCTCGCGCGAGTCCTTGTCCTTGAACGGCGAGCGGATCACGCAGTAGACGTTTTTCTCGGTCGGAAGCGGCACCGGACCGGAGACGCTGGCGCCGGTGCGCTCCGCCGTCTCGACGATCTCTTTGGCAGCCCGATCGATGGCGTCGTGGTCGTACGCCTTCAGTCGGATTCGAATTTTCTGTGCCGCGATGGTGGCCACTTCTGCTGCTTCTCTCTCTTCTCGTTCTTCGCTTTACCGCGCAAAGAGGGCGGGGCCCCTTTTGCTGGGGCGCCGCCCCGGTCGTATGTCCTTGCAGTTGTCAAACCCGCCCGTAGGCGGGGTTGGGGCGGGTGGAGGACCCGCCCCGGGGAGTCGCTACTCGACGATCTCGGCGACGACTCCCGAGCCGACAGTGCGGCCACCCTCGCGGATGGCGAACCGCAGACCCTGGTCCATGGCGATCGGCTGGATCAGCTCGATCGTCATCTCGACGTTGTCGCCCGGCATCACCATCTCGGTCCCCTCGGGGAGGTTGGCGATCCCGGTCACGTCGGTGGTCCGGAAGTAGAACTGAGGCCGGTAGCCGGAGAAGAACGGGGTGTGACGGCCGCCCTCCTCCTTCTTCAGGCAGTAGACCTCGGCTTTGAATTTCGTGTGCGGCGTGATCGAGCCCGGCTTGCAGAGAACCTGGCCGCGCTCGATCTCCTCGCGCTTGGTGCCGCGGAGGAGGGCCCCGATGTTGTCGCCCGCCTGACCCTCGTCGAGGATCTTGCGGAACATCTCGACGCCGGTGACGGTGGTTTTGCTCGTCTCCGGGTGGATGCCGACGATTTCGACCTCGTCGCCGGTGTTGACGACGCCCTGCTCGATACGCCCGGTGGCGACGGTGCCGCGGCCGGTGATCGAGAAGATGTCCTCGATCGGCATCAGGAACGGTTTATCGAGCTCGCGGACCGGCTCCGGGATGTAGGAGTCGAGCGCCGCGGCCAGCTCGAAGACGGCTTTCTGGGCCTCCTCGTCGCCTTCCAGGGCCTTCAGCGCCGAGCCTTTGATGATCGGCGTCTCCTCGCCCGGGAAGTCGTACTCGTCGAGGAGTTCCTTGACCTCCTCCTCGACCAGCTCGACGAGTTCCTCGTCGTCGACCTGATCGATCTTGTTGAGGAAGACGACTACGTGCGGGACGTTCACCTGACGGGCGAGCAGGATGTGCTCGCGGGTCTGCGGCATGACGCCGTCGGCGGCGGAGACGACCAGGATCGCGCCGTCCATCTGCGCCGCGCCGGTGATCATGTTCTTCACGTAGTCGGCGTGGCCCGGGCAGTCGACGTGGGCGTAGTGCCGGTTCTCCGTCTGGTACTCGACGTGGGAGGTCGCGATCGTGATGCCGCGTTCCTTCTCCTCCGGAGCGTTGTCGATCTCTTCGAAGCTGTGTGCTTCGGCACCGCCCACGGTGGAGAGCGTTTTCGTGATCGCAGCCGTCAGCGTCGTCTTCCCGTGGTCGATGTGACCGATGGTGCCGACGTTGACATGCGGCTTATCGCGCTCGAATTTCTCCTTCGACATTCTCTCCGTTTGCCTTTCGAAAGTTGTGTGTTCTGTCTGATCTAGTTGCTTGAGTCTTGTGGGCGGCTCGACCGCGGCAGCCTCATGCTGCCTGCGGGCAACCCGGGAAATATAGCCAGGTTCAGTGCCCGTCTGCGGTCGGGCTCATGAGGCCGCACCAACCGGGTCGCCCGAACGGTGCTCGACGATCTCCTCGGCGATGTTCGAGGGGACCTCCTCGTAGCGCTCGAACTGCATCGTGTAAGTCGCTCGGCCCTGGGTCATCGACCGCAGTTCGGTCGCGTAACCGAACATTTCGCCGAGCGGGACGAAAGCTTGGACGGCGAGCGCGTTGCCGCGCTGATCCTGGCCCTGGACTTTGCCGCGGCGCCGGGAGAGGTCGCCGATCACGTCGCCGAGGAAGTCCTCGGGGGTGACCACCTCGACCGCCATCACGGGCTCGAGCAGGACCGGGTTCGCCTTCTTGGCGCCTTCCTGGATGGCCATCGAACCGGCGATCTTGAACGCCATCTCCGAGGAGTCGACGTCGTGGTAGGAGCCATCGACGAGTTCGGCTTTCACGTCGACCATCGGGTAGCCCGCCTTGACGCCGTTTTCCAGCGCCTCGCGCATCCCCGCCTCGGCCGGGCCGATGAATTCGCCGGGGATGACGCCACCCTTGATTTTGTTCTCGAAGACGAACCCTTCCTCGGGCGCCGGCTCGAGGTTGATGACGACGTGGCCGAACTGGCCGCGGCCGCCGGTCTGGCGGACGAACCGCGACTCGACCTTCTCGACCCGCTTGCGGATCGTCTCGCGGTAGGCGACCTGCGGCTTGCCGACGTTGGCCTCGACTTTGAACTCGCGCAGCATCCGGTCGACGATCACCTCGAGGTGGAGCTCGCCCATCCCGTGGATCAGGGTCTGGCCGGTTTCCTCGTCGGATTCGATCCGGAAGGTCGGGTCCTCTTCGCCGAGCCGCTGCAGGGCGTTGCCCATCTTCTCCTGGTCGGCCTTCGTTTTCGGCTCGATCGCGACCGCGATCACGGTCTCCGGAAATTCGATGCTCTCCAAGGCGATCGGCGCGTCGGGCGCGGCCAGGGTGTCGCCGGTGCCGGTTTCTTTCAGGCCGACGCCGGCGCAGATGTCGCCCGCGTAGCACTCGTCGATCTCCTCGCGGCTGTTGGCGTGCATCATCAGCAGCCGGCCGATCCGCTCGGTCTTGCCGGTTTTCACGTTGAGGACGCGGCCGCCTTTCTCGAGCTTGCCCGAGTAGACGCGGAAGTAGGTGAGCTTGCCGACGTAGGGGTCGGACATGACCTTGAAGGCGAGGGCGGCGAAGGGGGCGCTGTCGCTGGCCTCGCGGGTCGCCTCGTCCTCCTCCTTGCCCTTGCTTGCCGGGACGATGCCGGTGACCGGCGGCACCTCGAGCGGCGAGGGCAGCAGTTCGACGATCGAGTCGAGCAGCGGCTGCACGCCCTTGTTCTTGAAGGAGGTGCCACAGAGGACCGGGGTCAGCTTGGTCGAGAGGGTGGCTTCGCGGAGGGAGTTGATCAGCTTCTCCACCGGGATCTCTTCCTCGCCGAGGAAGGCTTCCATCAGCTCTTCGTCGTAGTCGGCGCAGGCTTCGATCAGCGCCGTGCGGTATTCCTCGGCCTGATCTTTGAGCTCCTCGGGGATCTCGATTTCCTCGTA
>Ga0307306_10000088_pt1 | contig 19162 bp, 18 predicted proteins | sample ER_DNA_193_FD_194507 | JGI IMG/M metagenome (GOLD analysis project Ga0307306, IMG submission 194507) | Bulk soil microbial communities from the East River watershed near Crested Butte, Colorado, United States - ER_DNA_193 | ecosystem: Environmental > Terrestrial > Soil > Floodplain | place...
CACCTCCACCAAGCAGCGCCTTCGTGTTTCTGATCTCCACCCTTTCCGGCATCGCCCACTCATCGCCGGCAGCCTCATCGTGGCGCTCGGCGGGTTCGGCGCGACCGCCACGACCGTCGCGTGCATTTACCTGCTCGGGCTGGCCGTCGTCTGGCTGTGTCCGGAGACGCGCGGTCAACCGCTTCCTCAAGGCTTGAACCGCACCGGGTTCCGGCGCCGGAAGCGGCCGAATCACATTGCCCCAAACCGATTCGGCAGATTCGGTCGGATCCGTCACGCCAGATTGACGCCACGCATCACCGCGTTGATATCGGCTTGGCGGTGTGACGCACGGTCTGCGCAGAGGCGATCCCGCGCAGGCGGTGACACGGAGGCCACCGGAGGTTTGGGCTGACGGATGTAGGCGGCTGGCGTCAGGGCTTCGGGTGGTGCCGGTCGGAGCGGCAGTCGTGCGCTCGGCGTTACACGAGGAGCTCGACGTCGTGCTTCGCGAGGGTGAGGATGTCATCGGCGACCTGAATGAGTCTGGCCTGCTGCTCACCTTGGGCGGCCAGGAGCTCGGTCATGTTGATGCTGTCGACGAGCACTTGGCGTCCGGCGACTTCGACGAAGGCTTCGTATTGGCGCTGTTGGTCCTGGCTGAGATCGGACCAGTCGATCGGGCTCTCCGGGAGCTGCGCGTGCCACCGTTGCTGGGCGTGGCTGGCGTGCACCGCGATGTAGCCGAGGGTCTCGGTCGCACGCGTCAGGACATCCATGACGGCGCCGAAGCCGCGCTCGGTGGCCGCCAGGTTCGCCTCCGCCTGGTCCAGTTCCATGCGTAGCTGGTCATTCTGCCGGCGGCTGCGGCGGGCCAGCCAGGCGAGCGTGCCGGCGGCGAACAGGGGTGATGCCGCCGAAGCGAGAAACCCGGTCAGGAGTACCGTCCCGGCCAGGATGCCGGTCCGGCCAGTGGCGGAGCCGCCGCCGAGCAGGGCTCGGGTGGCGCGCGCCTTCGGCCCGCTCTGGGCATCATGCTGTGCCGCCTCGGCGGGGGCGGGAGTCAGCAGGGCGGCTGCCAGCACGGCGCTGTAGGCGGACTCGTGATCAGGCTCCTCGTCCGCTGCCGCGGGTCCGGCGCCGGAGGCGAGCGCGACGGCGATGCCGTGTGCTGCCACCTGGCGTCTCAGCGCGGCCTGGGCGCTGGGGCCCAGGCTTGCGCCGTCCCGAGGGGCAACGGCGGACGGGGCCGGCTCGTGCGGCGGGTTGGGTAGGCCGGTGATGGTCGTCGCGGTCCGCACCAGAGCCATGAAGAAGTCGTCGCGGGCGCGATCATGGACGGCGTTGAATTCACGCCCTTTCGTGACGGCCAGGGCGTGACGCCGGTTGAAGTCGCCTTGTATGCGCCTCATCTGGTCCTTCGTCGACTCTCTGGTCCGGCCCCGGACCGCAGCTCCGGTGTGACTGGGATCCGAGCCGGCCCCTCGAACTGGCCGGTCGGGCTCGGGACGTGGCTGGGGGGAGTGTTGCTGCGCGCTGCGGCTCTCGAGCTCCTGCACGGTCAAGCCCAGTGCGCTCGCGATCCCTTCCAGCCGCCTGGGTCCCGGACGCGTGACTCCATTCTCGACGCGGGACATCGACACTCCGGCACCGGCCCGGTAGCCGGCTTTGCGGCCGAGCTGCTCCTGAGTCAGCTTCGGGGTATGCGCCTCGCGAAGCTCGCGGATCACCCGACCCAGCCCCCCACGCGAGTCGTCCATAGCGTCGAATCTAGCAGCCAGACCCCAACTAACGTGCTAAATAGGCCTCGTATTGACTAAGTCACTAAATCAGGCTAGCGTCGTCGAACCTGGGTGATGGCACCCGGGATCCACAGTGGGAGAGACAAATGGCTCGGATCAACGTCAACGAGTTCAGCGCGCAGGCTGGCGGCCTGGCCTACCGGGCGAACCAGGTTCGCACCGACCCGGCCGTGGTGAAGGCAGCCAAGGACGCCTGGGGCGACGTCAAAGACGCCCGCCACTCTTGCACCGTCCTCGCCCGCGAAGCCAACGCCGCCTGGCAGCGCACCCGCACAGGGGAGGCGCAGCAGGCAGACCGCACCCCAGGTCTGGCCCAGGACCGCACCGACGTCGTCCCGTCTACCGCCGAGAACACGTCGACGTCCGGCTACTGACCCGCCCGCGGCGAGCGCGCTCTCGTGCTGCGGGATACATCGCGAAAACGGCAGCAGGCCAGGACCACCCGTCCGTGTACGTCTCCACCCGGCCTCCCGACCGGCAAGTGACATAACGGGACCTGACGTCCGACTCGCGACTGAGAGCGCGGCCGCGGCCATCCGCCTGTGTCGATGTGGGCGAAGCCAGCGCCCCGACGGCCGCTCCGGCGGCAGCGCTGTTGTGCGGGTTCGCCATGCAAAGGGTCGTTCCAGGCGAGTCCGTTGACGTGACGGAGGCTGGGGTCAATCCTGAGTCAGGCTTCTGGATAGCCGCGAGGGGGAGGCGGAGGAATGGCTGACTGGCTGACTGTACGGACTGAGGACGGGCGTGATCTCGAGGTTGTCCGGAGCGGGCAGCCGGATGCCAACCCGTTGGTCTGGTACGGGGGCACGCCCACCGAGGGTTCCGAGATTCCGCCACACGTCTCGCGAGCGGTGACGGAGGGCGGCTGGCAGGTGGTTTCTTACTCACGCCCCGGGTACGCCGGCTCGACGGTCCAACCTGACCGGACCGTCGCCGACGCGGCCGCGGACACGGTCGCGGTCCTGGACCATCTCGGCATCAACCGGTTCGTAGCCCTCGGCTGGTCCGGCGGCGGACCACACGCGTTGGCCTGCGCAGCCTTGCTGCCGGGCCGGTGTTCAGCCGCGGCCACCCTCGCGAGCGTCGCGCCGTACGACGCGGAGGGCCTGGACTGGCTGGACGGAATGGCACGGGAGAACCAGGAGGAGTTCGGCGCGGCGGTCGAATCAGTGGACGCACTCACCGCATACCTCGAGAAGCAAGCGCCAGGACTGGCCAACGTGACCGGGGACGAGGTAACCGCCGCGCTCGGCGGGCTGGTGTCCGACGTGGACCGCTCCGCCGTGACCGGTGAGTTGGCGGACAGTCTGGCGGCAATGTTTCGACGCGCTGTCTCGGGGGGCATCGCCGGGTGGCGCGACGACGACCTCGCATTCGTCAAAGACTGGGGATTCGACCTGTCGGCGATCACGACGCCAGTGTCGATCTGGCAAGGCCAGCAGGACCGCATGGTCCCCTTCGCGCACGGCCGATGGCTCGCCACCCACATCCCGGGTGCCCGGCTGCACCTGTACGCCGACCAGGGTCACCTCTCGCTCTTCCCGCAGATGCCCCGCATCACTGACGACCTCGAGGTCCTTGCCAACGCTAGAGGTTAAGGGGCGCTAGACCAGCTCCGACAGCAGCCGATTCACCAGCGAAAATGCGCTCCGAGGGGCTCGAAGGATGGTAGACGAGAGTCATTCGGAGAAGAAGTTGGCAAAGAAGACCGTGTCCGGCTGATGCTAAGCGGGGCGCGGTGCGGAACGAAGTCAGGGCCGCCCGGCCCCGTGGCGAAGACCTATGTTGGCCTGGTAGTTGGTGGCTCTGCCCGACATCGACGGCGACGGTGAGCTAGTCGCCGGTGGCCGCCAGCTCGTATCACCGTCCTCGGGTTGCCGCTCCTGCAGGCCATGAGCGTCGTCTCCGCGGCCACCCGCGTCGTCATCTCTGATCTCGCCCAGGTAGCCGGCGCCGCCGAGGCGCTGGCCACCGAGGGCGCCGTCGTCGCCCACGCCTTCGCCAACTTCTACGTCATCACCACGCGTGGGGACGCCGACACGGTACGTCGTGTGAATATCATGAAGGGCCGTCCGCCCGGCCAGGTCGGCTCCATCACCGGACCGCCGGCGTCCCTGCCCGAGGTCTGGGACCTGGACCGGCTGCCCGAGCCGCTGTCCCGCCGGACCGCCCTGGCCCTGGTCGACGCCTTTTACAGCCGGGGGCCATTCGGCTTCCGCGCCCCCGCCGCGTTCAGCGTCCCGGCCCACCTCTGCGAGGCCGACGACGGCGTCCTGACCGCGCAGGTCATCGCACCCGGCTACCGGTGTCCCTCCAACGCCTTCCTCGCGGCGGCCGAACGCGCGTGCGGCGGCGACCTGCTGTACATCACCTCAGCCAACCGGTCCCGGCATCTGACCGGCGCCGAGGACTCTCCCGCCCACTGGAGGGCCGATGGGCTGCACGCCGAGTTCGGCGCCGAGCCGGGATTCGTCGTCGTCGAGCACGCCGACGAGGCCCAAGCTCGGGCCGCCTACCCGCAGTACCTGCCGATGTCCACGACGATTCTCGGCCTGCACCGCGTGGTGCAGGTCCCCCGGGATCCCCGCCCGCACCTGGTGCTGGAGCGGCACGGGTCGTTGCACGCGGATATCGTCCGAGGTCTCCTGGCCGAGTTCGGGTTCGGGCTCGCTATCGGACCGCGCGCCCGTACCCGCCTGATGCTCAGGGACTACACCGGGAGCCTGAGCGACCGATGACCGCCCGAGTCGGCTTGTTGGTCCCCAGCTCCAACGTCACCATGGAGATCGAGCTGCCGGCGCTCCTGGGCCAAGGCGTGGCTGCCAACGAGGTCCCCAGCTTCCACTCGGCCAGGATGCGGATGACCGCGGTCACGGCGGAGGCGCTCGCGGCCATGGACGCCCAGGCCGAGCACCGCGCCGGTGAGCTTGCCGACGCGCAGGTGGACGTCATCGCGTACGCCTGCCTCGTCGCGGTGATGGTGCAGGGTCCCGGCGCGCACCGCAGCGCCGAGCAGCGGCTGTCCGACGCGGCCGGCGTTCCGGTGGTCTCCAGCGCCGGTGCGCTCGTCGATGCCGTCCATGCCCTCGCCGTCGAGCGGGTGGCCATGGCCACCCCGTACGCCCCCTCGCTCACCGCCACCGTTATTGACTACCTGGCCGCCGAGGACATCGAAGTGGTCGACGCCGTCAGCCTCGGGGTGACCGACAACGGCGCCGTCGGCCGGCTGGACCCGGCGGATCTGGTGGACATCGCCGCCCGCCTGGACCGGTCCCGCGCTCAGGCGGTCGTGGCCTCCGCGTGCGTACAAATGCCGTCCCTGCCCGCCATCGCGAATATCCACGCCGTGACCGGGCTTCCCACCATGTCTGCGGCCACCGCCACCGCACGGTCCCTGCGGCTGGCGCTGGGTTTCTCGCCGCTGGTCCTGGATCAACCCGACGACGTTGCTGCCCGGTCGACGTGACGGCGTTTCGCTTGCGGCGTCGGCAAGGTCACCACCGTCCCCGGTGCACCACCTCCTCGAAGGGGCGTCGGTTCAGCCGTTCGATGACGGCCAACGGCTTGTCCGACGGATAACCGACGGAGAGTACGTAGGCCAGGAAACGTCCCTGGGGAAAGCCCAGAACCGCTCTGGCCTGGTCTTGGTCGGCAGCCGCAGCATGACCGGTGCCGACGCCCAGGTCGGCGGCGGCGACTGTCATCGCATACGTCGCCTGGCCCAGGTCGTACTGCAGCAGAGCCGACTGCCGATCGTCCTGCGGCACTGGCGCGACGATCGCGATCGCGGCCGCCGCTCCGGCGACATGCCTGGCGCCCTGCCACACTTTGGCCAGTTCGACCAGTTGCGCTCTGTCGGTCACGAGCACGAAGTCCCACGGCTGCCAGTTGCCCGCCGACGGGGCACGTCGCCCAGCCTCGAGGATTCGGTCGAGCGCCTCGTCAGGGACTGGCTGCTCAGTGAACTGCCGAACGTTTCGTCGCGCCCGCAAGGCGTCCCATGTATCCACGGTGTCATCCTGCGCCTCCAGCTCCGTTCTGGCGACCATCTGCCGCGCTGGCTTTCCACCGACGGAGCTGCCGCCAATGTGGACGCGCCCCGGCAAGAGCGGGCTCCCTCTCCCGGCGGCACAATGCCGATTGCGCATCGCGTCGCCGGCCTATTAACGTCCCTGGCATCGTGACTAACGGCAGGAGGTGACACCCATGTCCGCAGTATCCGCAGTGGGTGCTTCCCTGCTGTCCACGATCGCGTGACTGAGGTAGTCGCGACTGGGAGCGCCCGACAGGCAACTCGCGAAAGGCGAATCCCATGAACACAACTCGGTCTTCGACTCCGGGCAGCCGCTCGACGGCCACTTCCGATGGCGTGGCAGTGACGCGAAGGCCACAGCCCGGGAATTGGCCGATGCTCGACCAGCAGGTGGCCGCCCCGCGACAGGAGGGCAACTCAGACAAGCGGGCCCTGGTTCTCGCCGGCGGCGGGGCGGCAGGCAATGCGTGGGAGCTCGGTCTCATCGCCGGCCTGTCGGAAGCCGGGGTCAACGTCACCGAGGCCGATCTAATCATCGGGACGTCGGCTGGATCGACCGTGGCTGCCCAAGTCACCAGTGGGATACGGCCGGCCGAACTGTATGCCGCCATCCTCGCCGAGGTGCCTCCGCCACCAGCCGGTTTAGGTGGGTCGGACAGGGGACGCGCTCCGAAGTTCTCGGGGCCGAACTACATGGAGTGGTCGAACGGAATCATCGGTTCTGCTGAGAATGCCTCCGACATGCGCCACAGGATGGGCGCCGCGGCGCTCGAGATCGATGCCTCCGACGGCTCTCGCCCAACCCGCTGGCGCGACATCGTCGCGGCACGGTTTCCCAACCAGCACTGGCCGGATCAGCGGGTGCTCATCACCGCTGTCGATGCGCAAACCGGGGAACCGGTCGTGTTCGACCGCCACAGCGGCGTCGATCTGGTGGACGCCGTCGCCGCCAGCACCTCGGCGATGACGCCCTACCGCATCGGCGAGAGCCGATACATCAACGGCGGCTATCGACGCAGCGAGAACGCTGACCTGGCGGCTGGATACGGGAGGGTACTCGTGCTGTCCCCGTTCGGCGGCAGGTCACGCATGCCGCTGGAGTGGGGCATGGACCTTGCCACCCAGGTCGACGAACTGCGCGCAGGCGGCAGCAGGGTGGAAACGGTGTTCCCGGATAGCGGCGCGGGGGACGTGTTCGACGCCAATGCCTTGGATCCATCCACGCGTCTGCAGGCCGCGCGAGGAGGCTACGACCAAGGCCGAGCCCTCGCGGAGCTGCTTGCAGACTTCTGGCGCTGAGCGGCTTGTCGCCGAAAAAGGCCGGTCCGCTTGGAGCGGCGGCATCCGCGTTAGCCACAGGCTGCCGCCGCTGACAAGAGGCCCTTCGGCGTTCGACAAGACTCTTGAGACATGTCGGGGCGCTCAGGACGCTGCCCGACGAGCCTTGGCGGCCGTACTCTGCTGGTCGTCGAGAGGCACGTGGTGACGCGAGTGTTGGTAGTGGACGACGATCCCCAGCTTCTGCGCGCGCTGCGAATCACTTTGACAGCACAGGACTTCGGGGTCGAACTCGCCGTCGACGGCCAATCAGCGTTGCTAGCGGTTGCGCAGCGCACCCCAGACGTCGTCGTTCTCGATCTGGGGCTGCCCGACGTGGACGGAGTCGAAGTCCTGCGGCGGATCCGGCAGCAGTCCGACGTGCCGGTGATCGTCTTGTCCGCCCGGCACGAGACGCCGGAAAAGATCCGCGCTCTGGACGAGGGCGCGGACGACTACGTCACCAAGCCGTTCGGGATGCCGGAGATGCTGGCCCGTCTGCGGGCGGCGGCGAGACGGGCGGGGGCCATGGCTAGGCGCCGAGTTGGGATCGTGCGCACGCCCGACTTCGTCTTGGACTTCGGCCGAAAGGAAGCCCAGAAGGGCGAGATGACGATCCGGCTGACGCCGACCGAGTGGCGTCTCCTCGAAGTACTCGCGGCCCAGGCGGGCACCCTGGTCCCGCAACGCGAGCTGCTGCAGTCGGTGTGGGGGCCGGGGTACGGCCAGGAGGCGAACTACCTGCGCGTCTACGCGAACCGCCTCCGCGCCAAGCTGGAGCCGGATCCCGTTCATCCCCGCTACCTCAAGACCGAGGCTGGCATCGGCTACCGCTTCGACGTCTCCCCCGTCAACGGCGCGTAAATATCCGGTCGGTGCGCGTCAACAGGCCGTGAACGGCCGCCGCTCCTTGGCGCTGACGCGGCGACGATCAAGCCGTGGTGAACACCGGATACCTGCTCAAGCGAGTCGTCGTCGGTCGTGCCCTGGCCAGCGACCGGATGGGCGAGACGTTGCTGCCAAAGCGCATCGCGCTCCCAGTCTTCTGCTCTGACCCCATCTCCTCGGTGGCCTACGCCACGGAGCAGATCATCCTCGTCCTGAGCACCGCGGGGGTCGCCGCATACCTCGGCCTGGCCGTGCCCGTGGCGGTCGCGGTTGCCCTTCTGATGGCGGTCGTCGTCGCGTCTTACCGGCAGACCTGCTTCGCCTACCCGACCGGAGGCGGCGCGTATGTCGTCAGCCGGGAGAACCTGGGAGATCGGGCAGCGCTCACGGCGGCCTGTGCCCTTCTCGTCGACTACGTCATGACCGTCGCCGTGTCGGTGGTCTCCGGAGTCGTCGCCATCACGTCGGCGGTCACGGCGCTCACGCCGTACGCGGTGCCTCTCGCGGTGGGCTTCGTCGCCCTGATCGCGGTGGTCAACCTGCGCGGAGTCAAGGAGTCAGGCACGGCGTTCGCCGTTCCGACGTACGCGTTCGTCGTCCTCACGCTCCTGCTCATCGTCTACGGGGCCTACCAGGCGCTGACCGGCACGCTGCCCACTGCGGCCAGCTCGGCACTGGCTCTCCAGCACACGGCTGAGGTGGGCGGCGTCTACACGGTGCTGCTGTGCCTGCGCGCCTTCGCCAGCGGCTGCACGGCGCTGACGGGCGTCGAGGCCATCAGCAACGGCGTCCCCGCCTTCCGACCGCCCAAGAGCCGCAACGCGGCCGCCACCCTGACGATCATGGGCGTCCTGGCGATCACGATGTTCGCCGGCATCACCGCGCTCGCCATCGGGACCCAGGCACACGCATACCCGGACGGAAACCCGTCCATCATCAGTCAGATCGCCGAGAGCGTCTGGGGCCGCTCAGTCCTGTTCTTCGCCTTCCAGGCCGCCACCGCCGCCATCCTCGTGCTCGCCGCCAACACCGCGTTCAACGGGTTCCCAACCCTGGCGTCGATCCTGGCTCAGGACCGGTACCTACCCCGCCAGCTGCACAACCGCGGAGACCGACTGGCGTTCAGCAACGGGATCGTGCTGCTGGCCCTCGTCTCGATCGCCCTGATCATCGGCTTCAACGCGAACGTCAACCAGCTCATTCACCTCTATATCGTGGGGGTGTTCACGTCCTTCACGCTGTCCCAGCTGGGCATGGTTAGGCACTGGGCCCGGCGGCTGGCGACCGCGGCCAACGCTGCCGAGCGCGTCCGGATCCGGCGCTCGCAACTGCTGAACGGGACGGGCGCGGTTGTCACTGCCCTCGTCCTGGTCATCGTGCTGCGCTACAAGCTCCTCGAGGGCGCCTATCTCGCGATCGGCGCCATGGTGGTCCTGTATGCGTCGATGCGCGCCGTCCGCGCCCACTACGACCATGTCGCCGCCCAGGTGCGGCTACGGCCGGGCGGTGTGGCCCTGCCCAGCCGCAACCGGGCCGTTGTGCTCGTGTCGGCGCTCAACGAGCCCACCCTGAGAGCGCTCGCGTATGCGCGGGCGACCCGGCCGAGCCAGCTGACCGCGCTCACCGTCGCTGCCGACGAGCGGGAGGCTCAGGCCCTGCTGCGCGAGTGGGACGACCGCGACATCCCGGTGCCACTCACGGTCCTCTCCTCCCCTTACCGGGAGGTCACCCGCCCGGTCCTGGACTACCTCGACAACATCCAGCGGGAGAGCCCCCGCGACGTCGTGACGATCTTTATCCCGGAGTACGTCGTCGGACACTGGTGGGAGCAGCTGTTGCACAACCAGACGGCACTGCGGCTCAAGGCCCGGCTTCTGTACGAGCCTGGAGTCATGGTGACATCGGTGCCATACCAGCTTCGTCCGGGCGACGCCAGAAGGGAGGAGCCGGTGCCATGAAGATGGTTTCCGGCGGGCACGACGAGAGCCTCGGAACGGCGGGCAGGCGCTCGCCGCCGCCGGGGGACGTGCTGCCTGCGCTCGCCGGTGGACTGTCCCGCCGTCGGCGCGCCGCCGGCGCCCTGGTTCTTCTCCTCGGACTGCCCCTGGTGACGAACCTTCTGCTCCAGCGCCGGGAGGAGGAGTCGTATGCGACCCCCGTCCTCCTCGTCCTCCTGGTCGTCGTGCTCACGGCGCTCGTCGGCGGCGTGTGGGTCGCCGTCCCGGCCGCCGTCCTCGGCGGCCTGACGCTGAATTGGTATTTCACGCCGCCCTACGGAACGCTCGTCGTGACCGAACCGAGCCAGCTGCTCGTTCTCGTCGTCTACCTGGCGGTCGCCTTCTCCGTCGCCGTCATTGTGGACATCGCGGCCCGGCAGACGGCAGCGGCCCGCAGGGCCCGAGCCGAGGCGAAGGCGTTGAGCAGCCTGGCCGGCGCCACCTTGGCGGAGGCCCAGACCCTTCCTCAGCTGCTGGAGCGGATTCGCGACATGTTCCGGATGAGCTGGGTTGGCCTCGAGGAGCACGTCGACGGCAACCGGTCGGTCGCGGCGAGCACCGGCGACGAGAGATCGGCGCCAGACGAGGTGCGGCTGTCTGCGCCGGCCGGCCCCGGGCTGACGCTCGTCGCCCGGGGGCCGGAGCTGCTGGGCGAGGACCGGCGGCTGCTCGCCAGCTTCGCGGAGGCGGCGGGAACGGCGCTGGAAGGGCGTCGACTCGCCGAGCAGGCCCAGCAGACGGCGCAGCTGGAGGCCGTGGACCAGAGCCGGATGGCGCTGCTCACGTCCGTCGGCCACGACCTGCGCACTCCACTCGCCGGGATCAAAGCCGCCGCGTCGAGCCTGCGGCAGCCCGAGGCGCACTTCAGCGACAGCGACCGCGCGGAACTGCTCGAGACCATCGAGACCTCGGCAGACCGACTCCATTCACTCGTCACCAACCTGCTCGACGCCTCAAGAGTCCGCAGCGGTCTCACGAGCACGCATTGCGAACCGACTCCCCTCGAGGACAGCCTCGCCCAGATCGTCGCCGCGCTGACGCCTCCTGAACAGGCCCGGGTGAGCCTTGAGATTCACGGGCCCTTGCCGGATGTCGAAGCGGACCCGGTCCTCCTCGAGCGGGTCGGGGCAAACCTCGTCGACAACGCCCTGCGGCACACGCCTCCTACCAGCCCGGTGACGATCATCGGCCGCTCGGAGGGCGGCGGGGTCTTCGTCGAGGTTGTCGACCACGGACCGGGCATCCCGACGGCGGAGCTAGGGTCCGTATTCACGCCGCTGCAGCATCTGGACGACCGTAGCCAGACCGGGCTCGGACTCGGCCTCGCCATCGCTCGCGGCTTCACCGAAGCCATGCACGGCAGCCTCACCGCCCGACCGACGCCCGGTGGTGGCCTCACCATGGAGGTCGCCCTGCGCGCCGCGCGCGAGGACCGCTTCTACTGATCCCTTGGAAGGGCGGAGGCGGCAGGCGAAGAGTTGCCGGCCCCCCCGCTCGTCCCTCGTCCCGTCTGTGGCCGTACCCGCGTACCTTGGGGCCGCCGAGGTTGGCCTGCCGCTGGCCGGGCGGCGCGTCCGCGGATGGAGCATCGGCAAGGACGTGAGGGCCTGGCAGCACAGTGACACCACCGTGGTGCAGTGATTGTGCAAGCGATCCACCATGGGCCGACCGCCGGGGCTGCGGCCCGCCCATCTCTAAATGCGTCCGCAGAAGGACCAGCGCGGCGCAGCAGATTTACAGCAGATGCACCTTCGAACTGTGGGTGTCGACGTCGACCACCCCGGCTCCGAAGCGGACGTCCATGCGGTCGCCGTTGAGGCTGAGCACTCGTCCGATCCCGTGCCGGTCGTGAATGACGCGGCTGTCCACCTCGAAGACCTCGTAGACCGGTGCCGGCTGGTCATGGAAGGGGCTGCGGGGGTGACGGTGGGACTGGGGGCTGTTTGAACGCATACCCGCAGTGTCCACCCTCCCAGGACGCCCATCGACTTCTGGGTGCCTCCGTGTCGGCTGACACGACTACGGCCATCTCCCTCACCCGGGCGGTTTCACCGACCTCGGAGTCCCCTCGCCCCTTGCGGCTGCTCTCGCGGAGCGCGGCATCATCGTTCCCACGCCCCAGTCAGGCCGCGATCCTGCCCGACGCCCTCTCCGGTCGTGACGTCCTTGGCCGCGGCCGCCAGCTGATTCGCAGCTGGCACAGGCTGGGGGACGGTCGAACAGTGCTAACGGCGGGTGCGGATCCCTTGCCGACGAGACGGGTTGGGTCATTCTTCTTGGGCGATGGTGGCGCGCACGGAGTTGAGGGCCTGCTGAGTGACTCCGGGCGGCCGCATGACCGCGTACCACCCGTCGACTTGTTCGTCCGTGTATTTGTGGCCGTGGCCACCTGGGACTCCGGTGGAGAAGGGCAGGTCCGCGGTGATCTGCCAGAAGGTGAGGAAAGGCACCCAGATGGTGTTGAGGACGTCGTGTCCGGGTGGCTCGCTGATCCATTCCGGTCTGTTGAGGATGAGGTCGGGGCTCCACCAGACGATGGGGTCGGACGGGTGCATGAGGTAGAGGACGCGGTTGCCTTCCCATGGCGGGCTCTGCTCCGAAACGGTGCCCACGTTGCCGCTGGAGAAGCGGACGGTGCGGCCGTTCTTGTAGACCGGCTCGATCTCCGGGCTGCCGGTGTCCCGGTGGTCGCTGAAGTCGCGGAACAACGTGTTGAAGTTGGGCGGCCCGACGAACAGAGTGCCGGCGGTGCGGTTTCGCAGGTCGTACTCGCCACTGAAGGCGGTCTCGCCGCCGAACGACCCGAGGCTCTCCCCGGCGACGTACAGCTTGGGGCGGTGGTCCTGGGGGAGCCGTAGCCAGTGTTCGTAGACGGCGTCGAAGAGCGCACGCCCGGCCTCCCGAGCCTTGGTTTGGTCGACGAGGTAGGAGATCCACGACGGCAGGTAGGAGTACTGGATCGCCACAGTCGCCGCGTCGCCGCCGCTGAGGTACTCGAACGAGTCGACGAGGGCGGGATCGACCCAGCCGCTGCCGGTGGTCGTGACGACCAGCAGGTTGGTCCGCTCGAATCCTCCGGCACGCTCCAGGTCGCTGACCGCGAGCTGAGCGCGCGACTCGGTGTCGTCCGAGGACGCCAGCCCCGCGTAGGCCCGGATCGGCTCCTTCGCCGACAGGTGCACCTGCTCCTGGATGTCGTTCGCCGCGGGTCCGGAGCCTGCGAAGTTGCGGCCTTGCCGGCCCAGTGTGTCCCACGCCACCAGGGAGTCGGGACCTCCCGACCGCAGGCTCGTCGCTGGCTGCGTGATGCCTTCCTCGGTGATCGTGTCCCGGACGGAGAAAGCCTTGTCCGCAAGGCTGGCCAAACCTTCCAACAGGATTCCCGTCACGAACAGGTACACCAGGCACGCGGCGAGCATCCACCCGACGGCGGCTGCGGCGTGCGGACCAATCCAACGGTCGAGGAAGCGGGCCAGCCGGCGATAGAGCCGGCGCACGCCCCGACCGATCAGCAGCAGAAGACCGAACATCAGCAGGGCTACCAACGGCGCGGCTACGACCCAGGCGACGTTGTCATCGGTGACGCCCATCAGGCGACGGATCTCGTACTGCCAGTACTGCCCAAGGCCGAACGCAACCAACAGGAGCGGAACGGCGGAGATCAGGAGGATCCGCCAGGCTCGGGTGCTCGGAATGCGAGTCGGTCGGTCGGCGAAGGCTCGCCATATCCACGCGGCGAGCACCCCCAGCCCGTAGCCGATGGCGGCGGTGATGCCACACACGATCCCCTGCAGCGGCCCACCGCGGGGCAGCAGCGACGGGGTGAACGACAGGCACGCTAGGATGACGGCGCCCCAACAACCGGGAAGGGTCAGTCTCCACATCCGTCCGAAGCGTCCAATAGGCCCCAAGAAGACCGGGCTCCTGCTCGAGCTGGCCGATCGGCCCTCAGCCGTTGCGGCAACCTCCCGCGAGGCAGATATCACGCCGTCAACCTGACGCACCACGACGACCTCCCCAACAGGCTGGCCAAGATCAGGACTCTCCCAAGTCACCCACCAAGCCCTGCGACCGCGCGGGTAGCACCACGACGGTGAGCGCGGCGTAACGAGTTGAGCGCCTCTAGCGACGGAAACGCGCGCCGTCCGCCTCATGGATGCCGCCTTGTAAGCGCCGATCCAGGGTGGATGCGATCCGGTTAGTCGATGTGAAGCTCGTCGCCGACGACGGTGACGGTGCCGCGACGCAACGGCCAAACCTTGGTCAGGGCCATGTACGCAGTGCCCAGGCCTGGGATCTTTGCGAATGCTCCTTGAGGCCCCGTGACCATCTGCCCGGTGGTCACGTCGTACCTGGACTGGTGCCAGGGGCAGACCAGGCAGCCCTCGGAATCGACGCTGCCATCGGCGAGGTCCGCGCCCAGGTGCCGGCAGCGTCGGCTGACGGCGAAGTAGGCACCGTTGTTGCCGACCGCGTAGCGGCCGGAGCCGGTGACCGTGCCAGGCGGGACATCGGCCGCCGGTATCCGGGTCGTCATAACTTGCTCCTCACCGGCGCCATGGATGTGTGCATCATCCCACCGCCGCCTGTCCCTGGTGGCGACGCATCAGTGAATGCAGCCGCCTGCCGCCAGCACGGCTAAGACCAGCGGTCGGACCCCGTGGTCGAGCACGTCGTCGCCGCGTCAACTCTGGTCGGGCTGACACCCGGGGATGGGGAAGTTCGCAGGCAGGTTCAATCATCCCGTCGCTTCGTGGGCAATGAGCGCGACCATGCGACGTCGGGGGACGGCCCCCAGTGGCGGCGTTGCCCAGGGCCCGACCATCGCGTACTGATGTGCCTGACCCAACAGGCTCCTACTCAGCGTTCAGGGGCGGTGGCTTCGGGCGTTGGGATCGAAGGGCGCGAAGGTGTCAGGCGAGGGCCTTGGCCTTCAGAGCCTCGAATTCGGACTGCGTGATGGTTCCGGAGTCGAGCAGGCTCTTCGCGCTGGCGATCTGTTCGGCGGGCGAGACGGAGGACGAGATGTCGGCAGGCGGCCTGATGTACCGCTCCTGGTCGGCGCGCGCCCGCATGGGCTCGGCGATTTCACCGTCGGGCGTGCGGCGGCCTCGGGCAATGATGTAGATCAATGCACCAAGCCAGGGCAGGAGAACGAGGAGAACCACCCAGCCGGCCTTTGCCCAGCCGCTGAGCGAGTAGTCCTGGAACAGGTGGATCAGGCAGCGGAGCCACACCATCAGCGCGGCGAGCCAGATGAACAACCAGAAGCTCCACAGAAGAACGTCCCCGAAGCTGGTGGTGATCGCATCCATGGTCGTTCCCTCTCTGCTGACCGGACGAGGCAGCATCCGATAGTCGTTGGCCAAGGCTTCCAAAGAATGTCCACCGCCCAAGTGAGGAGGGGACGGCGTGTCGACAGGCAGGAAGCCGGCACCCTTGACAGTTCCCTAAGAGGGAGCTCACAGGTCGCCGGATCCTACCGCCGGTGACCCGACCGGCCTCCCGCTGAAGTCGCGACTCGTCGGCGTGAGAGGGGAGCTCGCTGGGCTGAGTCATCGCCCCAACTGACATCAGTTGGCCGCATTGTCCTAGGCGGATAACGTCGCACCGCAGCTGGAGGCGTCTCGATAGGGGACGGAAGGGTCTGGCCGGCGACTCCGGTTTGCTGTCAGAGTGACGTCGGCGCGGCCAGACCTCGAATGCGTGGCGGAGGTGACCGTCAGCGGCGCTCGCAGAACAGGGAGGCGACGATGAAGAAGCTCGGCATCGCATTCGCAGGCACAGTAGGCCTAGCCGCCTTGGTAGCGCAGGCTGCCCGCTCCGATGAACTGTTCCTGGGTTACCTGTTGAACACCGTGGTGAACAAGATCCCGTTTCCTACGGCGAGGTTGGCGGCGTATCGGGCGGCGGGGATGCGCATCGGTCCCAACAGCAACATCATGATGCACGTGCGCGTGCTGACACCGAATGGAGTGGAGATCGGAGATCACACCATCATCGGCGAATACTGTCAGTTGGACGGTCGCGCGGTCCGGCTCGGGGAAGGGCCAGGACTGGTCATCGGCGACAACGTCAACATCGGCGCATACACGCACTTCATCGGGGGCGGTCATGAACCCAACAGCCCCGACTTCCATGGACCGCTCGCGAGGACGGTTGTGCACGACCGGGTGTGGATCACCATGAACTGCACCGTGTTGGCGGGGGTGACGGTCGGCGAGGGGGCAGTCGTGTCGGCGTTGTCACTCGTCAACAAGGACGTTGCCCCCTACACCATGGTCGGCGGGGTCCCGGCCAAATACCTGAAGGACCGTAACCGCGACTTGAGGTACACGCTGTTCAACCGGGCCCGCTGGATCTAGGCCTCTGACGAGGGAGCCGCACATCAAGGTATGCGTGGTGCTCCACCACCTGCCCGCTCCGGGGGCAGGCGGTTTGGAGGGTCAGGTGCACGATCTGTGCTCCGGGCTGATGGAACGCGGCATCGATGTACGCGTCGTGTGCCGGCCAAGCCTCTACCTGCCTGCTTCCGACGTACCCCTGCAAGGGCGGGTGACTGCACTCCCCGCTGCTGAGCCGCCGGCCCAGCACGACACGCCCTTTCTCCAGCTGTGGCACACCTCCCGCGAGCTGTACAAAGCCGAGGAGCTGACGGCATACGACGTCGTGCACATCCAGTCGCACTACGGCTTCCATGCCGCGCTCCACGTGGTCGGGCGGTCCGGTCCCCGCCCCGCTCTGGTCAGCACGTTCCACCTGACCGCCCTCGGGGGCATGCTGCGACTGCAGGAACTGGGCGTCCCTCAGGAACCCGACCTGCTCCTGACTCAACCAGCCGCGGTGATGGAAGCCACCCTTGCCCGCCTGTCCGACCATTCGATCGTGGTCTCTCAGCAGGTCCGGGACGATCTCACGACGGGCTATGGCGCGGCTCCAGACCGTATAAGCGTCGTGTACAACGGGATTGACACCGACCTCTTCACCCCGCGGCCTCGCGAGGAGGCCCGCGCGCAGCTCGGCCTGGACCCGGGTCTGCGGTACGTGCTCTACGTCGGGCCCCTCTTCGGGTTCCGGGGCCGCACCCTGCTCGACTGCCTTCCGTTACTGGAGCCTGACGTACGGGTTCTGATGATCTGGCCGTCGACCGGGCTGGACCAACCTCCACCGTCAGGAGACCGCCTCGTCCACGTCGGCTATGTGCCCCACAACGAGATGCCCCTGTACTACTCGGCCGCTGAGCTGCTTGCCTATCCGCTGGTCTACACGGGCTTCGGGTTGAGCTTGTTGGAAGCCTCCGCCTGCGGATGCGTCCCCGTCGCGTTCGGCCTCCCGCCGACAACGGAACTTGTCCCTGACACCGCCTGGCTGGTCGACGACATCACGCCGCGGGCCTTCGCTGAGACGATGAACACCGCGCTGCGCGATCCGGAGACAGTGAAGAAGGCCCGCGACGGCATACATCTAGCGCGCACCGCCCAGTTCGGACGAGACCGCATGGTCGACCAAACGCTGGCTGCCTACAACGTCGCGATTCGTGCCGTCACTCGCGATGACGAGAGTGACGCGGAGGACGGCTCAGGCGAGCGCCCGGGTCACGAATGACGCGGCAGCGCCCCATTACTCGGCAGGCGGGAGCACCTCGTAGTGTCCGATCCACGTCTCCTGTAGGAGATGCTCCTCGTCGGGAGTGATCACGGCTTCCTGCCAGTGCTCACCGGCGAAGGTCCGGATCGACTCGACGTCCTGCCACACGGTCACATAGACGAACTCGGTGGACGACCCGTCACGCGGGCGGCCTACGTGTTGAGCTACGAGCCCCGGTTGCTGCGACACCAACGGTATGGCGACATCGCGCAGAAAGGCCTCGAACTCTGCTTCCTTGCCGGAGTGGATGGTGGGCCTGAACACGCGGATGATCACAGTCGACTCCCTCGCTGCAGCGCAGCACATTCATTCTATTCCGGGGCAAGCCCACGCCGGCACGATGAACGCGAACGACGACGACGCCGGAAGGTCGGTCCTGGCGCCCGGCACGAGATTCGCCGCGAGATCCGGCACACACCGATGACTTTCACCGGCCTCACAGGTCCTCACGTGGTGCAGGGGTTGAAAGGAGATCGGATGTCCAGCAGTCCCCCTACTCTTATGCCCCGCCTGCTCCTCGACGGCCTGGCGATGCCCGAGTCGCCACGCTGGCACCAGGGGCGGCTGTGGTTCTCGAACTGGGGTGCCGGCGAGATCGTCGCCGTCGATCTCGACGGCAACAGCGAGGTCATGGCTGAGGGCCCTGAAGGTTTGGGCTGGGCGGTCAACTGGCTTCCTGACGGCCGAATGCTCATCACCGGTGACGAGCTGATGCGGCTCGAGCCGGATGGCACCCGTGTGCGCCACGCTGACCTGTCCGCCATCTCCGAGTACGGGTGGAGCGAGCTGACCGTCGACGGGCGCGGCAACGTCTACGTCAACACCATCGGGTTCGACTTCGCCAACTTCGGGACCGTCATGAACAGCGGCCAGGCGCCCGGGAAGATCGCCCTGGTCACGCCCTCTGGACAGGTCAAGCAGGTAGCCGACGAGATCGCGTTCTCCAACGGGATGGTCATCACACCGGACAACAGCACCCTGATCGTGTCCGAGTCCTTCGCCCAGCGGCTCACCGCGTTCGACATAGCCGACGACGGCACCCTTTTTCACCGCCGGGTCTGGGCGGACGGGGTCGGCCCGGATGGCATCTGCCTCGACGCCGACGGCTGCATCTGGGCTTCCAGTGCCGTAGGAGTCAACGACTCTGCCCGCATCCGTGAAGGAGGCCAGATACTGGAGCGAGTGGAAGTCGATCGTGCGTGCTTCGCGGCCATGCTCGGTGGGCCGAACCGGCGAACCCTCTTCATGCTGACCGCGCAGTGGCAGGGCACCGAAGGCATCGACGACATCATCAAGGCACGGACCGGACGGATTCTCGTCACGGACGCACCAGCATCCGGGGTGGGCTGGCCATAGCGAGCGCTGCGCCGACAGTCGGCCGTAGGCCCGGCTGGCTACACGTTGCAGGGATCCCTGCTGCAATGACACCGAAGACCATCGCGGCGGCCGGCGCCATGGGTGCCGGCACCCGTGACGTGGAGGGGAGCCGCGACCACGTG
>Ga0307306_10000089_pt1 | contig 19132 bp, 20 predicted proteins | sample ER_DNA_193_FD_194507 | JGI IMG/M metagenome (GOLD analysis project Ga0307306, IMG submission 194507) | Bulk soil microbial communities from the East River watershed near Crested Butte, Colorado, United States - ER_DNA_193 | ecosystem: Environmental > Terrestrial > Soil > Floodplain | place...
CAAGGACGGCTACCACGTCACCTCCGCCCTCGACGGCACCGAAGCCCTGCGCCGCTTCGAAGAAGGCCGTTTCGACCTCGTCATCCTCGACCTGATGCTGCCGCGGATGGGCGGCGTCGAAGTCTGCCGTCAGCTGCGCTCGCGCAGCCAGGTGCCGATCATCATGCTGACCGCGAAAGGCAGCGAGACTGACAAGGTCGCCGGCCTCGAGGTGGGGGCCGACGACTACATCACCAAGCCGTTCTCGATGCGCGAGTTCCGCAGCCGGGTCAAAGCGGCGCTGCGGCGCTCGCGGATGGCCGGCGAGACCGCCGCCGAGGCGGGCGGCGCAATCGAGACCGGCGAGCTGAAGATCGACTTCGACCGCCGCATGGTCACCCTCGGCGACGAGGAGATCAAAGTCACCTACGTCGAGTTCGAGATCCTCGGCGCCCTCGCCCGCTCCCCCGGGCGCGTCCTCACCCGCGAGACCCTGCTCGAGCACGTCTGGGGCGACTCCGACTACCGCGACCCGCGCACCGTCGACGTCCATATCCGCCACCTGCGCGAGAAGCTGGAGAGCGACCCGAAGGAGCCCGACTACCTCTTCACCGTGCGCGGGGTCGGCTACCGCTTCCGGGAGTAGGCGGATGCGGAGACTGCGGCTCAGCGACCTGGCGAGCCGGATCACCCTGATCTCGATCGCGATCGCCGTCGGCGCCACCGTGATCGTCTACGTCTACGCGGTGGCGATCGGCGGCTCGGCCAGCGGCGACGACGCGGTCAAGCTGCAGATCCTCACCGGCGGCCTGATCGCGGTGGCGATCGCGACCGCCGTCGGTCTCTACTACACGCGTTCCTCGGCGAGCAGCATCCAGCGCCTGCAGGAAGCCGCGCGCAAAGTCGCCGACGGCAACTTCGAAACGACGATCCCGGTCGCCTCGGTCGGCCAGCTCGGCCAGCTCGCCCGCACCTTCAACGAGATGCAGCGGCGCCTCGCCGAGCTCGACAGCGCCCGCAAGCAGTTCATTGCCAACGCCTCGCACGAGCTGCGGACGCCGATCTTCAGCCTCGGCGGCTTCGTCGAGCTGCTCGAAGACGAGGACCCGAGCCCGGAGGAGCGGGCGGAGTTCGTGCGGACGATGCGCCAGCAGATCGAGCGGCTGACCAAGCTGACCACCGACCTCCTCGACCTCTCCCAGCTCGACGCCGGGGCGGTGGTGATGCGGGCCAGCACCGTCGACCTCAGCGCCCTGGCGCGAGAGGTGACGAGGGAGTTCGGGCCGCGGGCCGACCTGCGCGGGTCTCGCCTGCAGCTGCGCACCCCCGACGAGGCGGTGATCGCCCTCGGCGACCCCGATCGGGTGCGGCAGGTGATCCGTATCCTGCTTGACAACGCCCTCACCCACACCCCCGAGGGCACCGACGTCACCGTGACCACCTACTCCGCCAACGGCCGTGCCGAGCTGACCGTCTCCGACGCCGGCGCCGGCATCCCTCAGCGCGTGCAGAAGCGGATCTTCGAGCGCTTCTACACCGCCGACACCGCCGGCGGCTCGGGTCTCGGCCTGGCGATCGCCAGCGAGCTGGCGCAGCGGATGAACGGCGAGATCAGGATCAGCTCCAGCCGGCGCTTCACCGCCTTCACGCTCGACCTCCCCCCGGGCCCTTCCGCGACGGCGCCACCCCGGCCCTCCCGGGCCCCTTCCAGGGCCGCGGCGTGAAGAAGGCCCTCGCCCTCGCCCTTGCGGCGCTGCTGCTCTGCCTGGCGCTGCTCGCCGGCTGCGGCTCCGGCGGTGACGACAGCGTCTCCACCGCGACCGGCTCCTCGAGCACGCACGTCGCCCGCGAAGCCGCGCCCGCGCCCACCCCGCAGGTCGTGGTCGAGGCGTCCAGCCCCGGCTTCGACGCCGCCCGCGTCTACCGCCAGGCCTCCCCCGGCGTGGTGACGATCCGTTCGGTCTTCGACCAGGGCGCCGCCGAGGGCTCGGGCTTCGTCCTCGACCAGAAGGGCGAGATCGTCACCAACGCCCACGTCGTCACCGACGAATCGACCGGCGAGCGCGAAGCGGCGAAGAACGTCTACATCGAGTTCCCCGACCGCAACGTCGTCCCGGCCGAGATCGTCGGCTTCGACCCCTTCGTGGACGTCGCCCTGCTGAAGATCGCGCCCGCCGGCCTGCCGCTGCACCCGCTCGAGCTCGGCGACGACGCCGACCTCCGCGTCGGCCAGCCGGTGGCGGCGATCGGCAGCCCCTTCGGCGAGCAGCAGTCGCTTTCGACCGGCGTCGTCTCCGCCACCGACCGCTCGGTCAAATCGCTGACCCAGTTCGAAATCTTCGGCGCGATCCAGACCGACGCCTCGATAAACCCCGGCAACTCCGGCGGCCCGCTGCTCGACGCCGGCGCCCGCGTGGTCGGCATCAACCAGCAGATCGAGACCAACTCCGGCGCCAACGACGGCGTCGGCTTCGCGGTGCCGGTCTCGGCGATCGAGCGCTCGGTCGCCCAGCTGCGCGAAGACGGCACCGCCGAATACGCCTACCTCGGCGTCTCCAGCCAGGCGCTCTACCCGCAGCTCGCCCGCCGGCTCGGCCTCGACACCAGCTTCGGCGGCCTGCTCTCCGCGGTCGTCTCGGGCGGGCCGGCCGAGAAGGCCGGGCTCGAAGGCGGCGACGAGGAAGTCCGCTTTCAGGCCGGGAAATACGAGACCGGGGGCGACGTGATCCTGCAGATCGACGGGCAGGACATCGTCGAGGAAAACGACCTCGCCCGAGTGATCGCCGCACACAAGCCGGGAGACGAGGTGACGCTGACGATCCTGCACGACGATCAGCGGGAAAAGGTCGAACTGACGCTCGGTCAGCGGCCCGACCGCCCGACCTCCGGCTAGCCGGCCAGTCACAGCGGCTGGACAGCATGTCGCCGCGCATCGGTGTAGAACTCCAGCCTTGCTTCAGGAAGTCGCCCTCGGCCACAAGACCCTCACCGACTACACCCACATCGTCGGCAAGGACCTGACGGAGCGGATCCGCGAGCTCGCCGAGCCGTTGAAAGGGAAGCGGGTCCTGCACGTCAGCGCCACCGCGTTCGGCGGCGGCGTCTCCGAGATCCTCTACACGCTGGTGCCGCTGATGCGCGACGTCGGCATCGACGCGCACTGGCACGTGATCTTCGGCAAAGAAGAGTTCTTCGAAGCGACGAAGCTCCTCCACAACTCCCTGCAGGGGGCCGAGGAGAGCCTGAGCGACGAGCAGTGGAAGGTCTTCGACGAGATCAACCAGATGAACGCCGAGGGGCTCAAAGGGGAGTGGGACGTCGTCATCGTCCACGACCCGCAGCCGATCGGCCTGCGCCGCGGCGCGACCGAGAAGGGCGGGAAGTGGATCTGGCGCTGCCACATCGACCTCTCGACGCCGAACCCGGCGCCGATCGAACGGCTGCTGCCGATGATCGAAGAGTACGACGCCTCGGTCTGGCACATGGACCAGTACGTGCCGAACGACATGGGCAAGCACCGTGACGCGGTGCGGATCATGCCGCCGGCGATCGACCCGCTGTCGCCGAAGAACATGGCCTTCTCGCCCGAGGACGCCGCCTTCGTCTGCCGCCAGTTCGGGATCGACGTCGACCGGCCGCTGATCACCCAGGTCTCGCGCTTCGACCCGTGGAAGGACCCGATCGGCGTGATCGACGCCTACCGCCAGGTGACCGAGCAGGTGCCGGAGGCGCAGCTGGCGATGGTCGGCTCGATGGCCACCGACGACCCGGAGGGGATGGAGTACTTCAACAAGACCTTCGAATACGCCGGTGGCGACGACGACATCAAAATTCTCAGCAACCTCAACAACGTCGGCGCGATCGAGGTCAACGCCTTCCAGTCGCAGTCCGACATCTGCCTGCAGAAGTCGATCCGCGAGGGCTTCGGCCTCACCGTCACCGAGGCGCTCTGGAAGGGGCGGCCGACGGTGGCCGGCAACGTCGGCGGCATCCCGCTGCAGATCGAGGACGGGGTCAGCGGCTATCTCGTCAACTCGCCGCAGGAGTGCGCCGAGCGCTGCCTGGAGATCCTCGCCGACCCCGAGCTCGGCAAGAAGCTCGGCCGCGAGGGCAAGGAGCACGCCCGCCGCGAGTTCCTCACCCCGCGTCTGCTGCGCGACTGGCTCCAGCTCTTCACCGACCTCGACTAGGCTCAGTGCGGAGCGAACTCCTCCGATCCGTCGCCGGCGGGCGGGGGTGGTGAGGGCGCCGGCGCGGCGGTGACCTGGGCGGGTCCGGGAGTCGGTGCCGGTTCCGGCGGAGGAGCAGGCGTCAGGACCGGCGGTTCAGGCGCGGGCGAAGGCGCTTCGGCGACAGGAGCAGGGCGGCGGTGCTCGCGCCGGCGGCGGTGCTTCCGGCGCAGCCTCGGCTCTCGTTTCGGAACTGCATCAGATTTCCTACCTGCTGGAGGGGAAATCTGATGCAGTTCTGGCTCTGGCTCTGGCTCGAACTCGGGCTCGGGCTCGGGCGGCGAGCGCATGGGAGGGACCTGCGGGAGGCCGACGTCGGGCGCGAGCGGGGGCGGCTCGGGCGGCTTCAGCAGGGACGGGATGGCTTGCAGGGCGATCAGGGCGACGACGGCTACCGCTGCCGCCTTCGCCGCACTCGTCCATCGCACCCGCACGCCGCGCACGACCTCCTAAGGGCCGAGCGGGCGGTAACTCTCCCCCTCAGGCGACCGACTGCCGCGCGGCTTCGATGTCTTTCAGCTGGTCGTCGACCCAGTCGCCGGGATTGCGGGAGAAGATGATCTCGCGCAGGCCCTCCGCCCGGCGCCGCTTCTGCTCGGGGTCCATCGTCAGCGCCCGGTAGATCGCGTCGGCCTGCTCCTGGATGTCGAAGGGGTTGACCGAGAGGACGTAGTCGAGCAGCTCCTCGTGGGAGCCGGTGTTCTCGGAGAGCATCAGCACCCCGTCGCGGGTGTTGACGGCGGGGGCCTCCTTGGCGACTAGGTTCATCCCGTCGAAGAGCGAGTTGACCATCAGCAGGTCGAAGTGCTTGTAGCGGGCGACGGCGTCGTGGAAGTTCTCGTAGATCTTCAGGTCGATCGGCATCCAGTCGGTGGTCCCGTGCCGGTGATTGACGACGGCGACGAGCGCCTCGATCCGCTCCAGGTACTCGGCGTACTCGGGGACGTCCTGGCGCGAGGGCTGCAGGTGGGCGATGAAGGTGACCTTTTCGCGGAACTCCGGGTGCTGGGTGAGGAAGGTGTCGAAGGAGGTGAAGCCGCGCAGCACGTTCTTCGAGAGGTCGGCGCGGTCGACGCGGATGATCAGGTGCTGGCGCCGACGCTCGAGCACCTCACGCTCGGCTTCGGCCACTTCCGGCGAAGCAGCCGCCCGCTTCAGCCGCTCGGCATCGATCCCGAGCGGGTAGGCGCGGGCGATCGTCTTGCCGCCGGCGTGGCGCACCTCGGCCGCGTGGTAGTCCACCTCGACGTCGTCGAGCAGTTCGTCACAGCAGCGGAGGAAGTTGATGCAGTAGGCGAGGGTGTGGAAGCCGATGATGTCGTTGGCCAGCATCCCCTCGTAGATCGCTTCGCGGATCCGGTTCGGGAGGATCCGCCAGCTGTCCGGCTGCGACCAGGGAATGTGGACGAAGTGGTGGAGGAAGGCGTCGGGGCGCTCGGCCCGGATCATCCCGGGGGCGGTGTAGAGGTGGTAGTCGTGGAGCATCACCAGCGGCCGCTCCTGCCCCTCGATCTCGGCGAGAACGGCTTTGGCGATGTCCTCGTTGACCGTCTGGTAGCCGTAGTCCCAGGCGTCGAGCTCCTGCTGGCGGATGTCCGGGGCGTTGGAGATGTCCCAGAGGTAGTGCTGGATGAACCAGAGGATCGGGTTAGCGATGACGTTGTAGAAACGGTCATAGGCGTCCGGATCGCTGCCGACCAGACGAACGCGGTAGTCGACCCCGTCCAGCTCCTGCTCGATCGGCCCGCCGGCCTCGTTCGAGACCGCGACGTCCTCGTCGCTCATCGCCGAGGCGATCCAGAGCGCGTCGCGATGGGAGACCAGACCGGACAAAGCGGTGACCAGGCCGCCACCCCCGCGGCGCACCGTGCGCTCGCCGCCCTCGTCGCGATCGAACTGCAGCGGCCCCCGGTTGGAGACGATGATCAGCGGCGACGAGCTCACGTCCCAGAGACTAGAGCGTCGAATGCGGCGCGGAGGGTGCGTCCTTCGGCAGCACCTCGCCGCTATAGTCCAACGCCGTTTTGGCCGCTCCCCGCGAATACGAGCTAGTCCTGATGCTGGACCCCCAGCTGGACGCCCCCGCCCGCGACGCGCTGGCACAGGAGGCACGTGGTCAGATCGAGGGCTCCGGCAGCCTCAAGCACGAGAACAGCTGGGGCCTGCGGAAGATGGCCTACGAAATCAACCGCCGCACCGAGGCCGACTACCGCTGGATGCGGTTCGAGGCCCCGAGCGAGCTGCTCGACGCGCTCGACCACAACCTGAAGATCGCCGACGGCGTCCTCCGCTTCCGCATCTTCAAGGTCGATCCCGAGGCCCCGGTAATCGTCCCGCCCGCCGTCACGGCCACCCCCGGCCCGCGCGAGCGCAGCGCCCAGGGAGCCCGCGACGATCGCGGCGACTCCCGCGAAGATCGCGGCGACTCCCCCGACGATTCCGAGGAGTAAGCGGCTTCATAGGCCGCCCTGTTTGCGGGAACCCCCTTCGCAGGGGGGAGAGTCGCGCCGTTCACCTCCTTAGACTGGAGTCCAGACAAGCGAATGCGCAAGGAGTGAGTGAATTGGCAGCTTCGAATGTGAACGTAGTGGTCATCACCGGGAACCTGACCCGGGATCCGGAGCTGCGTCATCTCGGCAGTGGAACCGCCGTGTGCAAGCTTCGGGTCGCGGTCAACAGCCGCCGCAAAGACCAGAGCGGCAACTGGGTCGACAAGCCCAACTACTTCGACGTCACGGTCTGGGGGGCGCAGGGCGAGAACTGCGCCAACTACCTCTCGAAAGGCCGCCCGGTGGCGGTCGAAGGCCGGCTCGACTGGCGCGAGTGGGAGGACCAGGGCGGGAACAAACGCCAGAGCGTCGAGATCATCGCCAACACCGTGCAGTTCCTCGGATCCCGCGACGGCTCCGGCGGCGGTGGCAACGGCAACGGTGGTGGCGGCGGTGGCTTCTCCCCGCCCCAGAGCGACGTCCCGGCCGACATGGGCGACTTCGAAACCGCTCCCGCTGGTGGCGGTGGCGGCAGCGAAGACGACATCCCGTTTTAGGGAACCTCTCTAGACGAAGCCCGCAGAGCGCCGCCCAGCGGCGCTCTGTAGCATCTCGCGCCGATGGCACGAGCAACTGAGTCTTCATCACGTACGGGCGGGGCGCGACGCGGCGGCAGGCGCGGCGCCGACCGCGCGCGTCCGCGTAAATACACGCGGGTCAACTCCGAGGTCGTCGACTACAAGGACCTCAACCTGCTGCGGCGCTTCCTCTCCGACAAGGGGAAGACGCGCGGCCGCCGCGTCACCGGACTTTCCCGCCGCCACCAGCGTCAGCTCTCGGTGGCGGTGAAGCGGGCGCGCGAGATCGCCCTGCTTCCCTACGTCGGAGAGCGCTGATGGCACAGGCGATCCTGCTGCAGGACGTCGAGTCCCTCGGCGAGCGTGGCCACGTCGTCGACGTCGCCCCCGGCTACCTGCGCAACTACCTGGTCCCGCGCAAGCTCGCTCAGCCGGCGACCGCAGGTGCGCTGGTGGAAGCGAAACGGCGGATGGAGGCGGCCGAGCGGGCCGCCGAGCAGCGCCGCGAACGCGAAACCGAAGCCGCCGGCCTGCTCGGCAAAACGGTCCTCACGATCCACCAGCGGGCGGGCGAGGACGGCAAGCTGTTCGGCTCGGTCGGGCCGAAGGAGATCGTCGACGCCCTGCGCGAGGCGCGCGACCTGCGGATCGACAAAAAACAGGTCCAGCTCGAGCAGCCGCTGCGCGAGCTCGGCACCTTCATGGTCGAGATCCAGCTCTCCGACGGCACCAACGCCGCCGTGAAGACGATCATCAGCGAGGAGAAGTAGTCCCCTTTCGTCGTCGCAGGTCCGGCTGGGTCGGCTCCGAGCGAGCGACGGTCGGTCTTGCCGCGGTCGCCCTCGGTACCGCCGGCGCCGTTCTCGCCGGGCAGTACACCCGCCTGCTCGCCCGCCGTGCCTCCGAGGGGCACGATCACGAAGCGGCCCTCGATCCCGAAACCCTGATCGAATCGGCCCCCGCCGCAGCCGCCGACACCGTCGGCGTCGCCGTCCGCGGCTACACCGAGGCTCCGCGCAGCGAAACCGTCCTCTTCAACCTGCTCGCCGGCTTCCTCGGCTCCTTCGCCCTCGTCCGCATCTCGACCTGGGCGATCCGCGACGGCCGCGGCCCCTTCCGCAACGTCCACATCGGCGGCCGCCACATCCACCACTTCGTGCCGGGCATCCTGCTCGCCTTCAGCTCCGGCACCGCGGCCCTGCTGACCGATAACGATGCGGTCGAGCAGCGCCTGGCGATCCCGATGGGCGCCGGCATCGGCCTCACCTTCGACGAGGCGGCACTGCTGCTCGACCTGCGCGACGTCTACTGGAGCCGCGAAGGGCTGCTCAGCGTCCAACTGAGCCTGGGCGCGACGGCGATCCTCAGCATCGCCATCCTCACGCTGAGAATGCTCCGCCGCGGCGAGCGGCGCCAGGAGCAGGAGGGCCTGATACCCCCGGCTCATTCACAGCAAAGCCTGTTTAGTTGAATAGACTTGCGCGATGGTCGCGCAGGCGAAGAGGCGAAACCGTCTTTCGGCGGCTAGCGTTGCATGCCTCTGTTCACTCGCCATCGCGACGGGATCAGGCTGCGGGGACGGGAGCGAAGCCCACAAGGGAAACTCCAGCTACGCCATCGATCACGGGGAAACGGTCCACGACTGCCTGGTCTACGTTGGGGCCGCCTTTGCCGGGTCGCCGGACGCGGTTCCCTTCTTCTGGCAGGCGAAGAGGTCGGGAGGCGTGGTCCGCATGGGCTCCGCCTACGACCCTCGGCAGGGTCTCAAAATCAAGCTTCTCGTGCCGAAAGAAGGCGGCGCGAAGAAGTGGATGCTCTGGTACTCGCAGCCCCCCTCCGCCTCCCAGAGCATCCGCCAAATCATCGAAAACTGGGCACGCTGGTACAGGTTCCCCCCGACCAATCCGGAAAAGAATGAGCGCCTGGACAAGCACCTTCAACGCAACTACGTCATCTTCCGGGATGAACCGACGCCGGCGTTTCGCAAGGAAGCCAGGCGCTGCGTGAACTTTCCGCTGGCTGCGGGTTGAGGTAGGGGTCGCAAATACGGCGTTGAGTCCTGTCAAGGGACGCTTCATGTGATTGCTTTGAGAAGGGTTTGACGCCGCCCTGCCCAGGACACTCAATCGATGCCGCAGCCGCCCAGCACCCACGTCCCCCCGCAGAACATCGAGGCCGAGGAGTCGGTCCTGGGCGCGATGCTGGTCGCCGAGTCGGTGCTGACGCGGGTGATCGACGAGGTGAAGCTGAACGCCGCCGACTTCTACCTCGACAAGCACCGCGAGATCTTCGGCGCCATCCACGACCTCTACGCCGCCTCGAAGCCGGTCGACGAGCTCAGCGTCAGCGAGGTCCTGACCCAGCACAACAAGATCGAGGAGGCCGGCGGCAGGCACTACGTCTCCGAGCTGGCGGCGAAAGTCCCCGCCGCCGCCAACGCCAAGCACTACGCCGAGATCGTCCAGCAGAACTCGCTGTTGCGGCGGCTGCTCGGGGCCGGGCAGGAGATCCAGGGTTGGGTCAACGAGCGCGAGGGGGAGCCGCGCGAGCTCTCCGAGCGGGCCGAGAAACTGCTCTTCGAAGTCGCCCACAAAGAGCAGGCCAGCGACTTCAAAAGGCTCTCCGACATCCTCCACGACGAGATCGACCGGCTCGAGAAGCTCTCCACCGGCGAGACCGAACTGACCGGAACCCCCTCCGGCTTTCGCGACGTCGACGCGGTCACCGGTGGTTTCCAGCCCGGCAACCTGATCATCGTCGCCGCCCGCCCGGCGATGGGCAAGAGCGCGCTGGTCGCCAACATCGCCGAAAACGTCGCTGTGAAGAAGCAGATGCCGGTCGCCTTCTTCTCGCTCGAGATGTCCGAGGTCGAGCTCGCCCAGCGCTTCATCGCCTGCCGGGCGCGGATCTCCGGCGACAAGCTCCGCAAAGGGCAGGTCAACCAGCGCGACTGGCCGAAGGTGGTCCGCGCCTGCAACGAGCTCGAGGAAGCGCCGCTGTGGTTCGACGACTCCTCCGACCTCGGCATCCTCGACCTGCGGGCGAAGGCGCGGCGGCTGCACGCCCAGGAACAGGAGCGCGGCGGCCTCGGGCTGATCATCCTCGACTACATCCAGCTGATGCGCTCCGACGACCACCGCGCCAACCGGGTCGAGCAGGTCGGCCAGATCAGCCGCGGGCTGAAGATCCTCGCCCGCGAGCTCGAGGTCCCGGTCGTCGCGATCTCCCAGCTCTCGCGTGCCCCCGAGCAGCGGACGCCGCCGAAGCCGCAGCTCTCCGACCTGCGCGAGTCCGGGCAGATCGAGCAGGACGCCGACGTCGTCGCCTTCCTCTACCGCGAGGACTACTACCGCGACCCCGACGAGGAGCCCGACGGCCTTGCCGACCTGATCATCGCCAAGCACAGGAACGGCCCGATCGGGACCAGGAAGCTGGTCTTCCTCGACCGCTTCCCGAAATTCGCCGACCACGCCCACACCGAGCCGCCGATCGAGCAGCCGGCGGGCGAAGAGCCGCCCTTCGACGCCGCCGCGGCCGCGGGGCCTGACTTCTGATGCCGGCGATCGCCCGCTCTGAGCCCTTCCGCGAACAGGCCTGCCCGCTCGGCGTCTGCGACGGCTCCGGCTGGATCCTCGGCCCCGAAGACGTGGCGCGGCCGTGCGAGTGCCGGGCCGAGCGGCTGAACAAGGGCCGCAGCCGCGGCATCGCCTCGGCGATCCCGGCTCGCTACCGCGGCGTCTCCTTCGACCGCCCGCCGGTCTCCGACATGGCGCGGGACATGACCACGCGCCACGTCGTCACCGCCGCCCGGGCCTACGTGGACAACCTCGACGAGAATCTTCGCCAGGGGCAGGGGATCTGGTTCATGGGCGGGACCGGGACCGGCAAGACGACGCTCGGGATGCTGATCGCCAGCGAGGCCTTGAAAGCCGGCAAATCGGTCGGCATCTACTTCGCCCCCAAGCTCCTCACGCGGATCCGCCAGACCTACCAGGAAGCCGAGACCGAGAACGCCTACGCGCAGTTCTTCGAGCGGGTGACCTCCGTGGACCTCCTCTACATCGACGACCTCGGTTCCGAGCGCCGCACCGACTGGGTCGTGGAGCAGCTCTACGCCGTCGTCAACGAGCGCTACGAGAACCAGCGACCGATGCTGGTCACCAGCAACGCCGAGGGCGACATCATCGCCGAGGGGCAGAAGCAGCTCGAGGACCAGGTCGGGAGGCGGACGATCTCCCGCTTGGTCGAGATCTGCGGCGACCCGCTGCCGCTGCTCGGGTCCGATCACCGGTACTCGACCCCGCATCGAGCGAGGGCCGCCGGCTAGCAGCACCGCCTCCGCCGGGCAGGATCGTCAGAATCCCGCCCGCGATGCCTGGCGTGGTCATAGTCGGAGCCCAGTGGGGCGACGAGGGGAAGGGCAAGGTCGTCGACCTGCTCGCCGAGCGCGCTTCGACGATCGTCCGCTTCCAGGGCGGCAACAACGCCGGCCACACGATCGTCCGCGGCGGCGAGGAGTTCAAGTTCCATCTGATCCCGTCCGGGATCCTGCACGAAGACAAGACCTGCGTGATCGGCAACGGGGTCGTCGTCGACCCGCGGGTTCTGCTGGGGGAGATCGACAACCTCAAACGGGCCGGGATCAGCGTCGCCAACCTGCGCATCTCCGCCAACGCGCACCTGATCATGCCCTACCACGTGCTGCTCGACCAGGCCGGCGAGACGAAGCTGGGGAAGCTCTCGATCGGCACCACCCGGCGCGGAATCGGGCCCTGCTACGCCGACAAGGCGCTGCGGCTAGGGATCCGGGTCCAGGACCTGCTCGACGAGAAGATCCTGCGGACGAAGATCCGCGCCGCGCTGGAGCCGAAGCAGCAGGCGCTGCGGGAACTCTCGGTGCAGCGGCGCAAGCGGCTGAAGGAGGCCGGCGAGGAGGCGAAGTCGGGAGAGGCCGGGGCGCCGGAGCCGGATCCGCGCCTCGACCTGCACGCGATGGTCGAGGAGCACGTCAGCTACGGCCACCGGCTCGAGCCCCACATCGCCGACACCGCCCGCCTCTGCTGGGACGCGCTCGACCGCGAGGAGACGGTGATCTTCGAGGGCGCCCAGGCGACGCTGCTCGACCTCGACCACGGCACCTATCCGTTCGTCACCTCCTCGAACCCGGTCGCCGGCGCGGCCACCGTCGGCGCCGGGGTCGGGCCGAAGGACATCGACGAGGTCTGGGGGATCGCCAAGGCCTACGCGACCCGGGTCGGGGCGGGCCCCTTCCCGACCGAGCTCTTCGACGAGGTCGGCGAGCAGATGATCCAGCGCGGCCACGAGTTCGGCACCACCACCGGGCGCCGCCGGCGTACCGGCTGGATGGATCTGGTGGCGCTGCGCTACGCGGTCCGCCTCAACCGGATGGACGCGCTGGCGATCACCAAGCTGGACGTCCTCAGCGGCATCGGCCCGCTGCGGGTGGCGGTCCGTTACCGCTCGAAGGAAGGCGCCGAGCTCGACACCTTCCCCTACCACCAGTCGATCCTCCACTCGGCCAGCGCCGAGTACGAGGAGCTGCCGGGCTTCGACCTCGACCTCACCGCCTGCCGCAGCGCCGCCGACCTGCCGCAGGAGGCGCGCGACTACCTCGGCTTCATCGCCGACTTCGTCGGCGTGCCGGTGCGCCTGGTCGGGGTGGGGCCGGACCGCGAGCAGGTCATCTGGCTGGAGGGGTAGAGCGTCCGGCTAGTGCATCCGGTCGATCGGAGCGGCTTTGGCAACCGTCCACTGCCTGCCTTCCCGTTCGAGAGGGATGACCCAGTCTCTGCCGTCGTTGCCGTGGTATTGGGCGTAGGCGAACGTCACCTGTCGTCCCCCTACGGATTCCGCTTCTCCCACTCTGAGACTGTCAACCGGCCCCGTCAGGTTGTTCTTGTAGTTCCCCGACGCGTTGGGCCCGAAGTAGGCAAGGGCTGCCGGACACGTCGTGACTTTCCCGTCGGTGACCTGAACCGCGTCTGTCGCCACCAGACCATGCTTGTAGGCCCGAGAAAAGTAGCTGCAGTCCTTCTTCCAGTTCTGCGCCGCGCGGGCCTTCATCCACGCCGCGATGACCCGGAAGGCCCGTTGCCGTTCCCTCATGGTCGCCTCTTCGCCAAACGTCTGCACGACGTTGTCGCCGCCGGGGACGAGGAACTCACGTGATGGTCCTTCAAGCCACGGATAAGGACGCGAGTTGCTCTTGTCAGCCACCGTGCTGGAGTCGCCGCCGCCGCAGCCACCGATCGCTGCGAACACGAGAACCAGCACGAGGCCCAGCCCGAGCTTCAGAACTCCTCCCATAACGCAAGTTTACGCAAAAATCCTTCGTCCATTCATCCCTGCTCTACAGTGGGTTGGTGGCTTCCAGTAGACGCTCTGCCAAGTTGAACGAGCGGCTGCCCCGGGGAAGGCACGGCTTGCCGAGGGAGGCGGTGACCGAATCCCAGCGCAGCCGCATCCACCAGGCGATGATCGAGGTCGTCTCCGAGCGCGGCTACCCGGAGACCCGCGTGGTCGACGTGATCGGCGTCGCCGGTGTGTCCCGCAAGACCTTCTACGAACTCTTCGACAGCAAGGAGGACTGCTTCCTCGCCGCCTACGACGTGCTGCTCGACAACCTGCTCGGGGAGGCGGCCGAGGCATTCGAATCGAAGCCGGGGTCGTCGTGGGCGGAGCGGGTCGCCGCCGCGCTCGGGGCCCTGCTCGAGCACCTCTCCAGGCACCCCGACGAGGCGCGCTTCGCGATCGTCGAGGTTCTTGCCGCCGGGCCGAAGGCGCTGACCCGGCGGGACGCCGCCCTGCGCCAGTTCACCGGCTTCCTCGAGTCGGGCCGCTCGGAGACCTCGTTCGAGCTGCCCGGGATCACCTCGATTGCCGTCGCCGGCGGCGTCAACGAGCTCCTCTACAGCGAGATCCTCCACGGCGCCGTCGCGCGGCTGCCGAGCCGGCTGCCCGACCTGATGTTCTGGGTCGCGCTGCCGTACCTGGGCGCCGAGGGCGCCGCCGCCGAGCGCGAGCGGGTTCGCCTCTCGATGCAGCCTCGTTGAGCACCCGACCGCTCCTTTTGGTGGACCGGCGGGTTTACGAAGAACGTCCGGGTGGTAGTTTGACCGGCTGGAGAGAAGTTGCAATCACGCTTCCGACGGATCGGCCCTGGGACGGGCAGGCCGCAAAGGAGAGACATAGAGGATATGCGCAAGTACCTGATGTTGACGATGGCCCTGGGGGCCCTGATCGCGGTTAGCGTGGCGGGTATCGCCAGCGCTGGTAACACGCCGGTCACGGTGCAGCAGGGGAATCTCAAATTCACCTTCAACGGCGGATTCAGTCCGACCACGCTGCCCAAGAACAAGCTCGCTCCGATCTCGCTGCAAGCCTCGGGCAAAATCCAGACGCTCGACGGGACCCACCCGCCGGCGCTGAAGGAAGCCGTCATCGAAACCGACAAGAACGGCACCATCAACACCAAGGGCATCCCCGTCTGCAAGTCGGGTCAGCTCCAGGCCCGCGACACCAAGGCGGCTGAAAAAGCCTGCGGGAAGTCGATCATCGGCACCGGCCAGACCAACGTCGAGGTCCAGTTCCCCGAACAGAATCCGGTCAAGGTCAACTCGAAGCTGCTCGTCCTCAACGGCGGCACCTCGGGCGGCAAGACGACCCTCTTCATCCACGCCTACTTCTCGGCGCCGGTGACCGGGGCGATCGTCACGACCGTGAAAATCAAGAAAGTCCACAACGGCCGCTACGGCCTCAAATCCGTCGCCACGATCCCAAAGATCGCCAATGGCGCCGGCTCGGTTCTGGACTTCAACCTGACGATCAACAAGAAGGGCGTCCTGATGGCGAAATGCCCGGACGGCAAGCTCCAGGCCCACGCCACCTCCGTCTTCTCCGACGGGACCAAGGCCTCGGCCGGCATCGTCCGGACCTGCAAGGGCAAGTAAGGAAGCGTTGTCCAAGGGATCACCCTTGAGACATGCAGCACTGACGAAGGGCGGCCATCTGGCCGCCCTTCTCTTTGCCCTGATGCTGCTGTGCTGGCCCGGCACGGCCCCAGCCGACATCCCCTGGGGCGGCGGCTGCGTCCCCTTGGCAGAGGGGGCCACGAGAACTGCGGCAAACTGCGGTGCGAGCTTGGTGGAAGGCGAAGCGATCCCGCCTCCCGGAGCGCCGGCGGTCGTCAAGCGGGTGATCCGAGCCGCGAACGAGATCCGCCACCGCCCCTACATCTGGGGTGGTGGCCACCGCAGCTGGCTCAGCAGGGGCTACGACTGCTCAGGCGCCGTCGGCTACGCCCTGCACGGCGCCGGACTGCTCGGGGTGACGATGGTCTCGGGCCAGCTCGAGTACTGGGGAGAGGCAGGCCCGGGCCGCTGGGTAACCGTCTACGCCAACCAGGAGCACGTGTACATGGTCGTCGCCGGACTCCGCTTCGACACGCGCGGCAACCCGGCCGGCGTCTCCGGTCCCCGTTGGCACCGTGGATGGGCTGACTCTCGCTCCTTTTTATCCCGTCATCCCGCTGGCCTTTAAGGCCTACTCACGGCTGGCGGACGGGAGCGTCAGATGACGCAGCCCGTCAATTTGAATTCTTTCGCCAGCTGATCTGCCTTGCGGAAGAAGATGCTGCTCACCACCGCGGTGTGGGGATCTGAGTTGGACTTCTCTGCGGCTTCTTCCATCGCCTCGACAAGAGCTTCGACCTTCTTCTCCTGCCCGTCAGGGGCTCCCAGCTCGTCGATCTGCTGAGCTGCTTCTTCGTAGGTGGGCATGGCCTTCTTGATCAACTGCTCCTGCTGAGCTTCGACGTCCCCCTTGGGATCCGCTTCCTTGACCAGCGCAGAGATGAGTTTGACGCGCTTTGCTTCCGCTTCTTTGCAGATAGCGGCGGCTTGCTTTTCGAATTCGGCCTTGGTCAGCGTGTCCTCACTGCTGCTACCGCAGCCGGTCAGCGCAAAGAGGCACAGCGCGGCCCCAACCGCAAAGATCGACCCGAAGACTCCCTTGAACATGCTCCCCTCCCATTTCTCCTGATTGGTAGCGAGAGCTTAACCGATGTTTGAAGAGCGTGCCTAAAGGGAGACTGAGGAAAAGAAGAGGGCTCCGCGGAACGGAGCCCTCTTCCTGCCGATGATTAGAAAGCGATCTTGGGAACGGCTATTCAGCCGTGACCGCCCAGCTCCCTTTCGCATACCCTTCGCTGCTGCTAACTTTCCACGGGACGACGATCCCGTATTCGTTGGCGGCTTCGGCCAGAAGTCGATTCGCAAAGGGACCGCTGGCGGATTGGGCTGCCTTGTTGTAGATGCAGAGGAACCCAGGTTCGGCCGCCGGCGCGTCCGCGCTCCCGGGGCAGGCTTCTTCCCAGGCTTCCTGAGCTTCTTCGGCTTCTTTTTGGCTTTCCGGTTCCGGTTTCGTGATGCCGTAGATGCTTACACTGCCGTCGTGTAGTTCGACCCCGAAGGTGAAGCCGCTGTTTTCGAACGCCCACAGCGCCGTCGGAGCCGGTGAGACCCGGACGTTGAAGGAAATCGGGGTCAGAGAAGTGCCTTCGCCCCCGGTCGACCAAGCTCCGACCAATTCGGAGCCAGACGGCAGTTCGCAGGCCGGGTTGCCGGCGGTGCACATGCCGTCTTCCCCGTTGGTTCCGTTGGTTCCGTTGGTTCCGTTGGTTCCGTTGGCCCCGTCCTTCCCGGGAGCGCCGGGGTCCCCCTTATCGCCCTTCGCACCAGCCGGCCCCTGCGGGCCCGCTGGACCCCGCTTGGCGACCTTCTTCGCGATCTTCTTGACTTGCTTTTCCTGCTGCTTCGTGAGACCGCCGGCAGCAAAAGCAGCCCCGGTCAGTGCGACGACGAGCGCCACGACCGCCACGACGAAGCCCGCCGTGCCGAGTTTCTGGTGCATCCGAGAGAGCATCTGTTATTCCTCCTGATAGTTGATCGGTGCTGGCGTCGACCGCCTTGGTCGCAGAGCTGCGCGCAGAGCGCCGCGGACAGAGCCGAGCGTCGTGCTCAAAGCCTCTCGGGTGGCTCGGTTCTCCCGCAACTTGTCCCCTCCGGTCCCTAGCAATAGGTCCGACGCGTCCCTGGCGCGCCAGCATGGAAAATTTAGAGTACGTGGGAAACCATGTCAAGGAACCCGCCTGGTTGCTTGGTTTGCCGTTTCTTGAGTGATCGACTACATTTTGGAGATGCCTGTCGATCAAGCGATCCGCGTGGTGACCCTGGGGCCTTCGGGGACCTGCCACGAGCGTGCGGTGCAGCGCTACTTGGAGTTCCAGGGCGTCTCGGACTACGAAGTGGAGTTCATCGGCGACTTCATGGACGGCCTCGAGATGATCCGGGGCCGCAACAACGCCTTCCTGGTTCAGTGCAGCGCCCACCCGAGGGTCCATGAGGTGACGGAGCACTACTGGGACGAGGTCTTCGTCGTCGACACCTTCATCTATCCGACCAAGGCATTGGCCGTGCTGTCGCGGCGCGAGGTCGAGAAGCCGCGGTCGCTAGGTCTCGTCCCCGCCACGGCTGGCTACATCGACCGCGACGACTGGGAGGAGATCGTCGACGTCCAGTCGAAGCCGATCGTCGCCGAAGAGCTGCTCGAAGGCCGCTACGACGCCGGCCTCACCCATCTCGAGCACCTCGCCGAGCACGAAGACAAGCTGCGCCTCGAGCTCGAGATCGGGGAAATCGACACCACCTGGGTCGTCTACGGAACGAGGAAGCGATTCGACGGCGAGGTGATCGGGATCCCCTCGCCGGAGCTCTTCTTCAGCAGCGTCTCCTAGGCCCGCGTAGGTCGACGCCTGGGTTGGCCGTTAGCGGTGCTTCCGCTTCCCGCACTTCGTCGCGATCACCGGGTTGGTGATGCGCGAGAGACCGTTCTGGGCTTTCAGCTGGAGTTCGGCCTTGCGGCTGGTCAGGCAGAGGTTCTTGGAGTTCTCGATCAGGCCCTTCTTGCCGCCGTAGAGGCTCATCGTGAACTTGGTGACCGGAGCGTCTGGCACGTGCAGGAAGCGCGTACGGACCCGGGAGGTTTCAGGCCCGGTCCTGACCGAGTCGATGTAGCCGACGAGGGTGACGTGGATTGCTCCGCGAAGATCGGCGACGATGTCAGGGAGTTCCCTGGCCCCGCCGTTCGAGCGGAAGTAGACGTTGCCCTTGAGCGGCTTGTCGAGCAGCGGGGTTCGAGCGGTGACGCGGCCGAGGATCGAGCCCTTGGGGCATTTTTCGGCATCGAACTGGACCCGGGTGCAGGGGGTGGAGATGTGGGCGTTGTCGATGAACTCCGACTGGGGCAGGAGCACGACCGCGGCTCTGGTGTTGGCCTGGTGGGGCTTCTGCGTCAAGACGGCCTTGATCGCCGGGTTGCCCGTTCTATTGGTTGAACCCTTGAACGTGAGCTTCAGCTTCGGCTTGTAAGCGAGCTTCGCGCAGTTCGTCGCCTGGAAGCCATCCTGGGGTTCAGCCGAGGCGCCATTGGAGGCCACCACGGTGGCGGTGATCTTCTTCTGTGCGCAGCTGGTCGGGTTCAAGGTGAAGTTCTTGCGGTCGACGTCGACATGGATCGTGCGGTAGGAAACCGGCACGCCTTCGAGGATCTGGGGCAGCGGGTCGGTCTTGATCGTCGCCAAGGCGGTCTCGGGGTCCACTTGGATCGCGGCGCGATTGACCACGGTGCCGAGGTCGAAGGGGCCTGCCTGGGCCGGTACGACGGAGACGATCGAGAAGGGGGCTCCTTTGTAGGGGCCGGCGAGATAGGCAGCGGTGGGAGTCTTGCCGGGCTGAGGGATCCAGAGGGGAGCGCCACCCACCCCTGCCGCGGCCGTTAG
>Ga0307306_10000090_pt1 | contig 19028 bp, 17 predicted proteins | sample ER_DNA_193_FD_194507 | JGI IMG/M metagenome (GOLD analysis project Ga0307306, IMG submission 194507) | Bulk soil microbial communities from the East River watershed near Crested Butte, Colorado, United States - ER_DNA_193 | ecosystem: Environmental > Terrestrial > Soil > Floodplain | place...
CCTCCCGCGAAAGCATCACAAGACCAGGCAGGCGCGCGATTCGTGCGACAGCCTCTGCTCTGTCGGTATCACCACACCCACTTGCTGCAGAAAGGCTGGACCTGCCGCATCACCGTCGACGGGCTACCCGAATGGATCCCACCTCGGTGGATCGACCAAGATCAACAACCCCACATCAACGCCCGCATCCAACGCATCAACACTCAACGCCAGTTGGAACCGCGCGACCGACGCCGAATATCCGCAGCGGCATGAGGAGCCTTAATCAGCTGGTGCCGAGCCAGCCATTGAGTTCGTTGGTGAACTCCGAAATATTCGGCAGTGCGGTGCCATCTACGGAGATGATCGGAACTGCACCGCTAAGGCTGCTGGTCCAGAAGGCGCCGCGCGCATGCGAAAGGTCTTGCAGCGTACAGCGCCGGATCATCACCGGCGTCCGCTGCTCGTCGAGCAGGTCAATGACCTCGCGGCGAGTTATTCCGGGTAGCACGTGCTCGTCCAGCGGCGGCGTGCACCACGATCCATGCTGATCTTGAATGAAGATGTTGCCGCGACTCGTCTCGGTAATGTCCCCCCGCGAAGTGAAGAACGGCAGATCGGGACTTACCGCCGTCTCTGCCGCGTCCAGGGCCGACCGCTCGATCCACTTGTGTCGCCACGAGCAATCTGGCCGCGAGTGATACCGCAGGGTCGAGCTGACCGGCCGGGGACCGAGCGGGCGAGCGTCCAGCTTGACGTCCAGCCCACCTTCGGTGGGCCGGGCGAGAATGCGGAGGGCGAGTCGGGGCTGGTTCGGGTGGTGCTGCTGTACGAAGTCGTAGGCCGCGCTAGCAAGATCATCTGAAATCCCGTGTCCGTACAACTCGCGGCACGATCTGTCCAAGCGGGCGAGATGCGCAGCCAGACGAATGATCTTGCCTCGCGTGACCAAGATCGACTCGAAGACTCCGGAGGCCAACAGCGTCGGGTCCGCGGCCACGGGTTTGGTAGGCAGTTCATGATCAAAGGTCGATCCGGCGGCAGCGACCAGCGGTGCCGCCTTGTGCAAGCATTCGTACCACTCCCGCGTCGGGACGCTATCGACCGTGATACCACCGCCGACGCCAAGCTGGAGCCGGCCGTCGGCCAGTTCGAAGCTGCGGATGATCACGTTGAAATCCGCACCAGCCAGCGGGCTGACCAAGCCAATGCTGCCCGTGTACGCGCCACGCGGCTCGTCCTCAAGATCAGCGATGCCGCGCTGAGCGGCGATCTTAGGCGCACCTGTCACCGAGCCCGGTGGAAATGCGGCTCCGAGGACGTCGGCCACGGTCGTCTCCGCCTCGAGCTCACCGCGGACAGCGGAGACCAAGTGCCAGACACCCGGATGCGGCTGGATCGTCAGTAGATCCTGAACCGCAACAGTGCCCGGACCGCAAACCCGCGACAGGTCGTTGCGCATCAGATCGACGATCATGACGTTCTCGGCAGCATCCTTCGTAGAGGCACGCAGCGCAGCGAGGCCGGTGTCACCAACCCCCCTCGGCGCAGTGCCCTTGATCGGAGCTGTCAGCACCGTGCGATCCCGAATCCGCAAGAACAGCTCAGGGCTGAAACTCGTGATCATGCGCGACGAACCGCGATGCATTGGCCCAGTGATCAGGCCACCGTACGCGGGTTGCAAGCGATCACAGAGCTGTGCGAACACAGCCGGTGCAGTGCTCCGCACTGGAGCATGGAGTCGGATACAGAGGTTCAGCTGATAGAAGTGGCCGTGATCGATCTGGCTGATCACGTTCTCTACTGCAGCGAGGTAGCGATCTTGTGCGTCTGCAGCACCCATCGAGACGCCGAAGGTGCCGATCTGTACCGACTCGGTGGGCTGCAATGACGCCGCGCTCAATGCTGCCGTCCAGTACTCCAGCGCCGCCGCGTTCGCGTGCTCCCGCCCGTCAATCCCCAAAGACTCAAAGCGCCAGCCACTGTCTTCTTGCCACCTCAGCAAAGAGTCATAGAAAGCCATGGCCGTGGTCTTGGGGTCATACCCGAAGCACGCCAGCCACCCGCCACCAACCAGGCCAGATTCCGATTCGCCCTCAGAACGCCTCGGCTGCTCATCCAGATACGCGAAGCCGTCCGACGCCTGGGCCGGCTCGATGATACGCAGCGGGCACCTGAAGATCACGATCCCGCCACCGAACCAGTCACCCCACAGAGCACCAGGGTGATCATCTTCCGGAAGTTGAGCAAGCACCGCAACAGGCGAGGCATCCGAGGCAAGCTCATGTCGATACGGCCGTGCCGTGAGCTCACCCAGCTGTGCCGGACCCTCCACCGGGGTCTTAAGGGTCATTGGCCAGGCTGGCCAGGATGCGCTCGGCGCTGCCGCCAAGCCCGAGTAGCTCGGTCAGTTCGGCGAACAGCTCCGGTTTGGCCGGTGTGGTGGGGCAGCGAAGATCATCGAAAGACACACCAAGATCAAGATCGCGCACGACAGCGACCACCGTCGGAGCGACCGCGAGATAGTCGATCGCCGCACCGAGCTTTGCAGCCACCGCGCTGCTGATCTTGGGCTTCGACCCGCTGGCCGCGGCAAGAATTCCCTCAAGATCGCCATACGAGTTCAGTAGCGAAGCTGCGGTCTTGTCGCCGATGCCCGAGATTCCCGGCAAACCGTCAGAGGCATCTCCCCGCATCGTCGCGTAATCCACGTACGCCTTCGCCGGTATGCCGTACTTCGTCTGCACCCACGAGTTATCAACCACCTCATGCTTGCCGACGCCCCGCGCGATGTAGAGCACGCGTACCTGGCGCTCATCATCGACTAGCTGGAAAAGATCACGATCACCGGTGACGACGTCAACCGGCATCGGCGCCGTGCTTGCCAGCGTGCCGATGACGTCATCCGCTTCGTAGCCGTTCTTGCCGACGACGGCAATGCCCAGAGCATCCAGCACCGCCAAGATCAAAGGGACTTGTACGGCGAGCCCTTCTGGCGCTACTTCAGGGGTGGTGCCCGTCGAGCTCGCCATCTCGGCCACCACCGTGTCACCGGATTTCGCGACCCGATGAGCTTTGTAGGACGGGATCAACTCCACCCGCCAGCTGGGTCGCCAGTCGTTGTCCCAACAACATGCCAAATGGGACGGTTCATAGGTATTGAGGAGTCGGCTGATGAAGTCAAGCAGTCCACGCAGCGCATTGACCGGCGTGCCGTCCGGACCACGAAATGAATCGGGCACGCCAAAAAATGCACGAAAGTACAACGAAGCGGTGTCCAAAAGCATAATTTTGCGGGATCGCACAACCGAATCCTGGCACGATAGCCCTCATGGAGAAGCTCGACCGTCGGATTCTCTCGCTGCTGGCGCGCGACGGCCGGATGTCGTATACAGACATCGGCAAGGAGACCGGCCTGTCCACATCCGCTGCTCAGCAGCGGGTTCGGCGCCTCGAGCAGCGTGGCGTGATCAAGGGCTACACCGCCGTTCTCGATGCTGCGGAGCTGGGTCTGATGGTGACGGCTTTCGTGGCCATCAAGCCCTTTGATCCGAGCCAGGCAGACGATGCGCCGGACCGTTTGCAGCACATTGAAGAGATCATTTCTTGCTACTCGGTGGCGGGGGAGGCCAACTACCTGCTGAAGGTTCAGGCTCCGACCATGGCTCATCTGGAATCGACTCTCGGCCGAATCCGATCCGCGGCTAAAGTGTCGACAGACACCACGACGGTTCTCTCCATTCCCTACGAGGACCGCCCGCAGATCTAGTCAGACTCCACTTCCTGGACCACATCGTGATCTTCGTCGGGGGCCGCGTGTATGCCCCTGGGCATCCAGGGGTAACTGCCGTCGTGATCGACGGCGCATCGATCAGCTTCGTTGGCAGCGACGACGCCGCGCGAAACGCAGCGCCCGGGCACGAGGAAGTCAATCTTCGAGGACGGCTCGTCACTCCGGCTTTCGTCGATGCCCATGTGCATCTCATTCAGACTGGGCAGGCCATGACGGGCCTCGGACTAGGAGACGCAACCAGTCGAGTCGATGCCCTTGAGCGGGTTGCAGCCTACGCCCGACGCCATCCCCAGGTGCAGGTCATCGTCGGCCACGGCTGGGACGAGAGAGCCTGGCCCGAGCCGCAGCCGCCAACGCGCACCGAGCTGGACCGGGCAGCCGCTGGAGTCGCGGTCTACTTGGCTCGGGTCGATGTTCACTCCGCTGTGGTCTCCTCGACCCTTCTTGATCAACTGCCAGCTGTCTCTACGGCAGTCGGTTACCGCTCGGACGGGCTGCTGACTCGCGAAGCTCACCATCTGTGTCGCGGCAGCCTGGACCGGCTCTTCACCGATCAGGAACGCCGGTCTGCGGCGCGCATCGCATTGCGGACGGCGGCGGCGCAGGGTGTCGCGGTGGTGCATGAACTGGGCGGGCCCCACCTCGGGCCGATCGAGGACCTGACCCGAGTTCGCGACGTAGCGTCAGACATTGGCATCGGCGTGACGACGTATTGGGGCGAGCTGGCCACCGAGCCGACCATCGAATGGGCCCGCCAGGCCGAGGTTGCGGGGCTCGCTGGCGATCTATGCGTCGATGGCGCCATCGGCTCGCATACCGCCTCGCTTGGTGAGCCCTATGCCGATGCCGACAGTTCTGGTGCTCGGTATCTGTCCGAACAGCAAATCGCTGACCACGTGATCGCTTGCACCCGGGCCGGACTCCAGGCGGGCTTTCACTGCATCGGGGACGACGCGGTGGAGGCCTGCGTCACCGGGGTGCGCCGAGCTGCCGCGGTCCTCGGCGTACCAGCGATGCGCGCGGCGCGGCATCGCCTCGAACATCTGGAGATGGTCTCTGATGCGGGCATGGCAACCTTGGCCGAGCTTGGCGTTGTCGCCAGCATGCAGCCTGCCTTCGATGCGGCGTGGGGAAGGCCAGGGGAGCTCTATGAGCAACGTCTCGGTCGGAGCCGCGCCCTGACTATGAATCGCTTTCGCAGCCTGGAACGGGCCGGCGTACGGCTGGCCTTCGGCACAGACGCGCCCGTGACACCGCTCGCCGGCTGGGCCACCGTGCGCAGCGCAGTACGACATTGGCAGCCGAGCGAAAGACTGAGTGTCAGCTCCGCGTTCGACGCGGCAACCAGAGGCGCTCACTGGGCTGCGTTCGCTGACAACGCCGGCACAATTCGGGCGGGAGCACTCGCCAGCTTGGCGATCTGGGACATCGACAACACCGAGTTGGACGGGCCAGCGCCATTGCCTCGGCTGGATGGTGACGAGCTGCCCACCTGCGTCGCGACCATCTCGGCCGGCCAACTCATCTACCGATCAGAGTCATTTGGCATTAGTTAGGCCCGATCTGCCCGCGAGCGAGCGCAGGCGAGCGGAGCAATCTAACAGGTAGGCTCAGTCCGTGCTGCGCGTCGTGGCGGTACTGCTAGCCGGTGTCGCCATCGGACTGAGTTGGCAACCCTATGGTCTGTGGCCGCTGCTGTTCGTCGGTATTCCCGCCTTCACGTTGGCGATCCGGGGCACGCGGCCGCTACCCGCCGCGGGTCTCGGCTACCTGTTCGGACTGGCGATGCTGACCGTCGCCGTCAGCTGGGTGCACGTGCTCGGCACCTGGGTCGCCGCCGCGCTGATCGTTTTCATGTCACTGTTCTTCGGGCTGCTCGGGCTGATGGTCAACAGGGTGGAGCGGCTGCGCTGGTGGCCCCTTGCCACGGCCTGCTGTTGGGTGCTCATCGAGTACGCGTACTCGCGGGTGCCGTTCGGAGGATTTGGTTGGACCCGGATCGCCTACGTCGCGGTGGACACACCGCTCGCCGGCTTCTTTCCGATCATCGGAGTCGCCGGCGTCTCGTTCGTCGTTGCCCTGATCGGCCAACTCATCGCCTGGGGCGTCCTCGCGCTGCGGAAACCCTCGTCCGACGGGCGAAGGCGACACGGCCGGGTGCTAGTAGCTGTTGCAAGCGTGATCGTCCTGGTGCTGCTTGGTTCAGCGTTGCGGTTCTACCAGGTCGAGCCCGCCGCGACTGCGGCCGGCAGCGTCCGTGTCGGGATCGTGCAAGGCAACATCCCGGGGCGTGGCATTGAGGCGATGGGTCGTGCCCGTTCCGTCACCAACAACCATCTGTCCGAGACCATCGACTTAATGACCAAGGTCCGGCTCGGCCAGCCGCCGGAGCCGGATTTCCTGCTCTGGCCAGAGAACTCAACCGACATCGACCCGACTCTCGATCCGCTCACCCGACAGACGGTGCAAGCCGCTGCCGAGGTCGCCGGCCGCCCGATTCTGGTGGGCGCTGTGATGCAGGGGCCAGGTGCTGACGAACGCCAGACCGCGGCACTGTGGTGGGATCCCGATCGTGGCGTGCTGGCCCATTATGAGAAGCAGAATCTCGTGCCATTCGGCGAATGGATTCCCTTCCGCGACCAGCTGCTGCCGCTCATCCCGCTGTTGCAGCAAGTCGGAGCACAGTCGGTGCCGGGAACCCGTCCAGGCGTTCTGGACGTCTCTGCATCCGGCCGGCCGCTCAAGGTCGGCGACGTGATCTGTTTCGAGCTGGCGTATGACCAGACGATCTACCGGGCCTTACGCGGTGGCGCCCAGGTCATGATGGTGCAAAGTAACAACGCGACGTACGGTGGCACTGGACAGATCGAGCAGCAATTCGCGATCACGCGGGCGCGCGCCATGGAGAGTCGGCGGGAAATTGCCGTGGCTACCACGAACAGCGTGTCTGGTTTCATCACCCGAGACGGCGGGGTCGCGATTCGCACCCAAGAGTTCACAGCGCAGAGCATGGTAGTCGAGATGCCTTTGCGTAGCGCCCTCACGCCGGCCATTCTCCTGGCCCCGTGGTTGGAACGAGGGCTCGCATTGGTGGCGGTGCTGGCTTGTCTCGCCGCCTTGGTGGGCGCCACCCGGCAAGCCCGCGCAGCAAGCGCCGCGCTGAACGAGCGCCAGCGAGCGAAGCAATCAATACAGAAAGAGATTCCTGTTGAGCCAACCGATGCCCCCCACGGCCCAGCCTCAGACGGAAGAAGAGCCAGCAGCGTCCGCCCTAGGACCGATCCTGGTGATCATCCCGACCTACAACGAGTCGGAGAACATCGCACGCATCCTCAGCCGGACCCGTAACGCGGTTCCTGACGCTCACGTCCTGATCGCTGACGACAACTCACCCGATGGCACTGGCAAGCTGGCCGACGAGATCGCCAGCAACGATGACCACGTTCACGTCATGCACCGGCTTGGTAAGGAGGGCCTCGGTGCGGCGTACCTGGCAGGCTTCGAGTGGGGTCTGAATGCGGGCTATGGGGTACTGGTCGAGATGGACGCCGACGGGTCGCACCAGCCCGAACAATTGCCACTGCTGCTCGCAGCGCTCGGCGATGCAGATCTCGTTCTGGGATCGCGCTGGGTCAAGGGCGGCGAGGTGGTCAACTGGCCGAAGTCTCGCGAGGTCTTGTCGCGCGCCGGGAATCTGTGGACCAGGATCGCGCTCGGTATCCCGCTGCGGGATGCGACCGGCGGATACCGCGCCTTTCGCCGCGAAACCTTGCTCGGGCTCGGATTGGACAACGTGGCCTCAGCCGGCTACTGCTTTCAAGTTGATCTCGCCTGGCGGGCGCTGAAGGCCGGATTCCGGGTGGTGGAAGTGCCGATCACCTTCATCGAGCGGGAGTACGGCGATTCGAAGATGAGTCAGCGAATCGTCGCCGAGGCGCTGGTCCGCACGACACTGTGGGGGGTAGCTCACCGGGCCAAGCAGCTACGCGCGCTCGCCACGAACCGGAAAGATCCTCACACAGGAGTGGCGGCTTCATGAGGCTTCGCCATGGTTGGCCGCTGTTCCTCCTGATCGTGCTCTTGGTAGCCGTACCGATATTCGAGGTCTGGCTGCTGATCAAGGTCGGCCAGCAACTGGGGCTGCTGCCGACGATACTGATCCTGATCGCGCAGGCGATCATCGGCGCCCTGCTGATGCGTCACGAGGGATCTCGTGCCTGGAAGGCTCTCAATGATGCGTTCAGCAACGGCAAGGTGCCGACCGGTGAGCTGGCCGACGCGGCCTTGATCCTGGTCGGCGGCGTGTTGCTGATGCTGCCGGGATTCCTCACCGACGTAATCGGATTCTTGTTCCTGCTGCGCTGGACTCGGCCGGTTGCCCGGAAGATCATCGCCTTCTTCGTGGCGCGGCGAATCAACCGTCTCGGTATTCCGGTGATGCGGGCACGACTGGACACCGAGAACCTCATCGAGGGTGAGAGCGTCGAGCAGCCCCCGGCTAATGGCCGCAAACAAGACGACCCGGTGGTTATCGCCGGAGAAATCGAGGAACCCTAGTGTCGTGCAGTCGAAGTCCCGGCGCATACGTCAAACGATTTCGGTGCTCGGCACTAATAGCTTGAGGGCCACCTTCTCGAGTCTGCGCCGCTGTTCGGGGGACCAGCAGCACAGACGAGAAGGCGGCCCGTGTTCTTGGGAAGCTGCTCGCGCCATGCCGACGCTCGCAGCGTGAATTCAGTTGTCGCGCTGGCCCTTAGGCCGTTTTCTTCGGTCTGGTGCTTCTCGAGAAAGCGGTGGACCCCAATTCGCCCGAACGCAGCAAGTTCAGCCGTTCTGCCAGGAGTTCCTCCAGCTCAGCGATGGAGCGCCGCTCGCGAAGCATGTCCCAATGGGTACGCACCGGCTTCTCTTCCTTCAGCTCGGGGCGCTCACCGTCTGAGCGCAGCGACTCTGCGCCGCACCGCGGGCACTCCCACACCGAAGGAATCTCGGCCTCGGCCGAGAACACCAAACTGAAGTGATGCTCGCGCGGGCAGTCGTACCCAACCTCTTGCCGAGCAGCGAACTCCACACCGGCCTCGTCCTCGAAGCTCTTGGCCCCGAGCCCAGTGCCCTTCAATGAACGATCAGCCATGAGCACAACCTCCGTCTACTGTTGCCTGACGTTTTTCCAACCCGACTGGTTCAACTCGCGGCCACGCCGATATGTTCCGCACTTCGATACCTACTGGCCGGCTACATAGCTCTATTCGGAGATCTGGACCTGTCGTCTTGGTGGCGACTTCACGCCGGCCATCGCAATTGCGCCAGCCAGCAGCACGAGAGCGATGCCCACGATACCGACGCGGTCGGTGAACAAACCTGAGAAGAGGGCGAAAAGTGCTGGCGCCAAGAATGAGGCGGCGCGACCTGTGGTGGCGTAAAGTCCGAACATTTCGCCTTCCCGCCCGACCGGCGCGATGCGTGCCATGAACGCCCGAGAGCTGGATTGAGCGGGACCCACCCAAAGCGTCAAGATCAGCCCGAATATCCAAAACGCTGTGGTGCCGCGGGCAAAGAGCAGGATCAGCGACGTGCTGATCAGCCCGACGAGTGAGATCATGATCACCTTCTTAGGGCCTATCCGGTCCTCGACGGCACCCATGCCCAAGGCCCCCAGCGCGGCAACGAGGTTGGCGGCAATTCCGAAGATCAGCACGGTTGACTGCGCTAGTCCGTAGACGCTCACCGCGAGAATCGCGCCAAAGCTGAAGATCGCTGCCAGGCCGTCTCGATAAAGAGCTGATGCGATAAGGAAGTGCACCGAGTTCCGGTCGCGTTTGAAAAGAGCCTTGATGTCGTTGACGAGTAGCCGATACGAGGCGAAAAAGCCCACCCGTCGGCGCTTGGGACCTGGCGGGGATTCCGGGACTGCCATCAGCACGGGAATTGCGAAAACCGCGAACCAGATGGCCGAGAAGACCACGACCGCTCGAATGTTGAGGCCGCCCGCCGACGTGACGCCGAACCAGCCGACATCGGGCGCAATGAATCCGACGTAACAGATCAGCAATAAGAAGATGCCGCCGAAGTAGCCCATCGCCCAGCCAAATCCCGACACGCGGCCGATGGTCTCGGGGGTGGAAACCTGCGGCAACATCGCGTTGTAGGAGACCACGGCGAACTCTTGGAAGACGGCACCGGTTGCGAGCAGGACCAACGCGATCCAGAGGTAGCTCGGATCGTTCTTCACGGTGAACATAGCCAGCATGACCGCAATCACCAGCCCGCTCCAGATCGCGAGGTTGCGCTTACGGTGTCCACCGGCGTCCGCGCGTTGACCCGTGATAGGCGCGATGGCAGCGACCAGAAAACCAGCCGCTGCAGTCGAGATGCCGAGCCAGGTATTCGCAGTGAGCCCGCCCGGTTGGGCGTCGCCGACGACCCCGCGCACCACGTACGGGCCGAACACGAATGAGGTGATCACGGCGCTGTACGCCGACGAGCCCCAGTCCCACAGGCCCCACGCCAGCACCATTCGGCGCTTGAGCCGGCCGCCGACGGCGAGCGAAGGCCTGAGTTCGGCAGCCTCCACCCGGTCGCTATCTGTCATCGCTCCCCGATCCATCTTCAGTCCACAGACCGCGCCTCACGAGGACCTCTTTCAACGTGTCGATGCGGTCTGTGAAGATCCCGTCCACGCCGGTATCGATGAGTCTCTCCATGGATTCGGAGTCATCGACCGTCCAGATCTGTACGCGCTTGCCAGCTCGATGAACCGCCTCGACCAACGACGGTGTCAAGACAATGAGCCGTCGGCCAGCCATCGGGACGGAGATCGGCATCTGCAGCACTGGCGCCGGGCTGTTCAGCACACACGCAAGCCACGGCAGGAACCGATTGGCGGCAATGCCCAACGCACTCGCCGCCGATGGGACTCGCCAGCCGAGGCGGCGCCGCAGCTCGTGGATGCGACGAATTCCGAATGAGCTCACGCAGACCCTGTCGTACGCGTCGAACTCTGCGATGGTCGAGACGAGGAGCGCCACGGCCGCCTGCGACTTAGCGTCGATGTTGAACCGCGCGTCGGGGAACTTCACGAGCAGCTCGGACAGTCGCGGTATCGGGTCTATTCCGTGAATCCGGGCTTCGGAGACCTGGGCGTAGCTCAGGTCGGCAATTGCGCCGGTCCGGTCGGTTACGCGATCGAGAACGCCATCATGAAACGCCAGCAACACTCCGTCGCGGGTGGCATGAACGTCGGTCTCCAGGTACCGATAACCGAGGGCGACCGCCTCTTGGAACGCGTGCAGACTGTTCTCGCGATGCAGATTGGGCCGATACGTCGCACCGCCACGATGCGCGTAAGCCGCAAACGGTACGTCGAAGAACGCGTAGTCAGCGGCCCTCATGGGCTCATTGTGCCGCTACTGATCTGTGCGAGCGGAGCAATCGATCACAGACCTGGTAGGCGTTGCAGCACGACATCGACCGATCCGGGCAGCCAGCCGGGAATTCCCAACGCGAGCAGGTAGCAGTATCCGAGGAGCCCGCAGCAGGCGAAGAAGACGACCCAGAAGAGCACCTTCTTGGGCGTCGACCAGGTGCCGTAGCGGTGCAGTTGCTTTTTGAACCACAGCATCAGCTGGTGGGCCCATTCGAACTCACTGGACCACACCGCCAGTCCGAGCAGGACGAGGGGAATACCGCCGGGTCCTGGAAGTGGGCCGCTGACGAGACCAACAGCAATCAGGAGGAGTCCGAGAACGGCCACCGCGACGCGATAGACGGCTAGTTGGCGTTTGTTCTGCCTGATCTTGCGACGCCACCCCCAGCGGTCCTCTTCGGGCTCGATGAGGATGTGGTGATGGTGATCATGGTGATCGCCATCCGGTCCAGAGTGGGGCCGGTGCGTGACCTCGCTGCCACGCTGCAGGGTCGCGGTTGGTACCTCAGCGTCGGGGGATTCGTCATCCTCGACGCCGCGTGACATGGCCACCATGTTAATTGCTTCGCTCGACAAGCTCGCTCAGCGCGGATCGCGCTGGGATGCCGCCTACTTCGTCGTCGCTCCCAGACGATCAGGCGTGTCTCCTCACTCCTCCTCAGCACTGCGGCGCGCGATCCGGGTCAATCGGGCGCCAACTAATGGTGCATCTGCCCACCGCTGCGACAATCACTCGGGTGACGACGATCTTGTCGATTCAGTCATCGGTCGCCTACGGGCATGTCGGCAATAGCGCTGTCACCTTCCCGCTGATGCGGATGGGTGTGGAGGTCTGGCCGGTGAACACGGTGCACTTCTCCAACCACACTGGCTACGAAACTTCGCGAGGCCCGCTGCTCGGCGCGGCGGATCTTCGCAATGTGCTGCAAGGAATCGATGAGCGCGGCGTGCTGGATCAGGTGGATGCCGTGCTTTCCGGCTACCAGGGCGGTGCGGACATCGGCGCGATGATCTTGGAAGCCGTGGCGTTGGTCAAGGTCCGCAATCCTGCAGCCATCTATTGCTGTGACCCCGTGCTAGGTGATGCGGATGTCGGTGGCTACGTGCTGCCCGGAATTGCCGAGTTCATGCGAGAGCAGGTGGTTCCTGCCGCGCAGATCATTACGCCGAATCAGTTCGAGCTGACCTGTTTGACCGGCCTGCCGGTAGCGACGATGGACGACGTGCTTGACGCTGCGGATGCGGCCCGCGGTCTTGGACCCGACGTCGTGTTGATCACCAGTGTGGTCCGCAGGGATGCACGGCCGGGCACCATCGAGATGGTCGCGGTCGACGGGGCGGGGGCATGGTTGGTCTCGACACCACAGCTGGCGCGTATGTTCACTGGCAGCGGAGATGTCACGGCCGCCACGTTCCTGGCGGCCCTGCTGCGGCTGCAAGATCTGCCAAAGGCCCTTGCGCACACGGCAGCAGTCAGCTACGGCCTGCTGGCCGCTACGGACGCGCTGGGTCGCTCGGAATTGGCACTGATCGCTGCCCAGGACGAATTCATCCGGCCGAGCCACAGCTTTGAGGTGCTGCGTCTCCGTTAGTCGCGGAAGACCTCGATGTTGGCGCCCAGGGCATTCAGTCTGTTAGCCAGATCCTCATAGCCGCGGTTGATCACATAGACATCCCGCAGCTGGGACTCGCCACGGGCGGCGAGCATCCCGAGCAGGATGCAGACCGCCGGCCGCAACGCGGGCGGACAGACCACCTGCTGACCTCGCCAGCGGGTGGGTCCTTCCACAATGACGCGATGCGGATCCAGCAGCTGCACGCGCGCACCCAGCCGGTTCAGCTCAGTCAGATAGATCGCGCGGTTCTCATACACCCAGTCATGGATGATCGTTTTACCCTGCGCTGTCGCCGCGATCACGGCGAAGAACGGCAGGTTGTCGATGTTCAGCCCTGGGAAGGGCATCGGATGAATCTTGTCGATCGGTGAGCGCAGTAGCGACGGCCGGACAGTCAGATCCACGAGTCGAGCATGTCCGTTGACGGCCAGATACTCCGGTGTGAGGTCGTAGTCCAGTCCCATTTCTTCTAAGATCGCGAGCTCGATCTCGAGGAACTCGATCGGCACTCGCTTGATCGTCATTTCGGACTGCGTGACGATGGCGGCAGTGAGCAGACTCATCGCCTCGATGGGATCCTCCGACGGGGCAAATTCCACATCGGTATTGATATTTTCCACGCCATGGATGCGCAGCGTTGTGGTGCCGATGCCATCGATCTCGACGCCGAGATGGGTGAGGAAGATGCAGAGATCTTGAACCATGTAGTTCGGGCTCGCGTTGCGCAGCACCGTCACTCCGGGCGACAGCGCGGCGGCAAGCAAGGCGTTCTCGGTAACGGTGTCACCGCGCTCGGTCAGCGTAATCGGCCGAGACGGTTCGACGGACTCGTCCACCGAGCAGTGGTAGAAGCCGTCAGTGGGGATTACGTCCAGGCCAAAGCGGCGGAGCACCTGGAGATGCGGCTCGATGGTGCGGGCCCCAAGATCACAGCCTCCGGCGTACGGCAACTTGAAGTGGCTGTAGGAGTGCAGTAGCGGACCGAGGAACATGATCACCGATCGAGTTCGCCGCGCCGCCTCGAGATCCATGTCGTCCAGCGAAAGTTCCGCGGGCCGTACCAGCTCAAGATCATTACCGTCCAGCGACCAGCTGGCTCGCACCCCGATGCTGATCAACACCTCGAGGATCCGGTTGACCTCTTCGATCTTGGCAATGCCGCGAATGATCGTACGGCCGCGGTTCAGCAAGCTCGCACACAGCAGCGCCACTCCCGCGTTCTTCGACGATCGCACCTCGATCGTGCCGTTGAGCTTGGCGCCGCCTTGGACACGCAGGTGCTGGGGTCCACCGACACCCACCGAGATCAGTGGCGAGTCGAGCGCCTCCGCTATGCGGCTCACCATCTCCAGACTGAGATTCTGGTTGCCTGCTTCGATGCGATGCACAGCACTCTGACTGGTCCCGAGGACGTCCGCCAGCTGGGTCTGGGTCAGGCCACGATGCTTGCGGGCGTCACGGATGAGGCCGCCGATCCGGTCCAAGTAGGTTTCAGTCATTGTCGATCACCAAGGCACGGTAACTCATATATGAGATACTTTGTGGACAACTCACCGAATTGATGGCCAACTGTATGGATTGGCCCACCTGAGATACTCGCTCGGTGACGGGCCACGACCATAGCAGGCCCCCTGGCCGACCCCCAAGAGTGGACCCTAAAGTTGGCCCATGAGTTCGCACTTTGAGGTCGTTGTCCTTGGCGCCGGACCGGGTGGCTACGTCGCCGCTATCCGTGCGGCACAGCTTGGCCTGAAAACGGCCATCATCGAGCTCAAGTACTGGGGTGGTGTCTGCAACAACGTCGGCTGCATTCCGACGAAGGCGCTGCTGCGCAATGCGGAGATCGCTCACATCTTCAATCACGAGGCTGATGTCTTCGGGATCAGTGGCGATGTGAGATTCGACTTCGGCGCGGCGTGGAAGCGCAGCCGTACGGCGGCCGATCGAATGGCCAAGGGCGTGCACTTCTTGATGAAGAAGAACAAGATCACCGAGATCGACGGTTGGGGCACGTTCACCGATGATCACACGATAAGCATCGAGGGGCCGAACGGCACCGAGACCGTCACCTTCGACAATCTGATCATCTCCTCCGGAGCGACCACGCGCTTGCTGCCGGGCACTTCGCTGAGTGAACGTGTCGTGACCTACGAAGAACAGATCATGACCGACAACCTCCCCGAATCGATCATCATCGCCGGTGCGGGGGCGATCGGTGTGGAGTTCGCGTACGTGATGGCCAACTACGGCGTCCAGGTGACTCTGGTGGAGTTCCTTGATCGCATCGTGCCCTTAGAGGAACCGGAGATCTCCAGAGAGCTGGCGAAGGCGTACAAGAAGCTTGGCGTGACGGTGCTGGCCGGCACCAAGGTGGAGTCGATCGACGACTCGGGCGACAAGGTGAAGGTCACCGTCTCTCCCTCGAAGGGTGGCGACAGCACGGTCCTCGAAGCCGACAAGGTGATGCAGGCGATCGGATTTGCACCGCGTACGGAGGGCTACGGGCTGGAAAAGACGGGGGTCAAGCTTTCTGATCGTGGCGCGATCGAGATCGACGACTACATGCGCACCAACGTGGCGCACATCTACGCGATCGGCGATTGCACCGGCAAGTTGCTGCTGGCGCACACCGCCGAGGCGCAGGGCGTGGTCGCCGCCGAGACCATCGCCGGCGCGGAGACTATGCCGATCGACTACGTCATGATTCCGCGGGCCACCTACTGTCAGCCGCAGATCGGTTCGTTCGGGTACTCCGAGCAGCAGGCCAAGGACAAGGGTTATGACGTCAAGACGGCAAAGTTCCCCTTCACTGCCAATGGCAAGGCTCACGGGCTGGGGGAGGCGACCGGCTTCGTCAAGCTCGTCGCCGACGCCAAGTACGGCGAAATCCTCGGTCTGCACATGATCGGCCCCGATGTCACCGAACTGCTGCCTGAGCTGACTCTCGCGCAGTTATGGGACTTAACGGCAGAGGAAGTGGCGCGCAACGTACACGCGCATCCGACGCTCTCCGAGGCGCTCAAGGAAGTAGCGCACGGTATTTCGGGTCACATGATCAACATGTGACCAGAGATCCCTCTCAGCTGTGTGAGACGTAGCCCTCGAGCTGATCGCGTTCGAACTCGATCTGAGTGATGTGTGATTTCACGACGTCACCGATGCTGACCAGTCCCGCCAGTTTTCCAGAGTCGTCGACGACCGGCAGATGACGGATGCGTTGCTCCGTCATGGTGTTCATCAGCGACTGCACCGACTCGGCCGGTCGACAGGTGAGCACCTCACTGGTCATCACGGCGGAAACCGGTGAGTCGAGAAAATCGGTTCCATCGACGAGGCAACGCACCACGTCGCGCTCGGTCAGGATCCCTGAGATTTGCATTCCGTCGTTGGATACTACGACGGCCCCGAGGTTGTACTTCTTGAGCAGCGAAATGGCTTCGGATACCGGTGTCGATGGTCGGACGGTGATGACATCGAAGCCTTTGCCGCGAAGCAGTTCATAGATTCGCATCGCCAACCTCCTGACGCAGAAGGTTAGCCTGACGGCCCATGCTTTGGATAGGTTGAGATCTAAGCCTCGGGGGTGTGAGCGCACGACGACCAACCGTCAATGACAATTCTCGGGGGTGACGCCTGTGACGATCATCCGGTACACCATGGCGCTTCTCCTGGTACTGGCTTGCACCGCATGCGGCATGGGTCAGGACCCGATGGCTTCGCCCAGTGTTGGCTCAGCCAGCTCGGCGCCATCCGGAGTCAGTCCGTCTGCCAGTCACGCACCAACGCGTGCCCGCACACCCGCAGCCAAGCCACCCAACCAACCGGCACCGGCCATGTTGCCGCGGGGCGGGCGAGAGATCTTCCCGCGCTATCGCCTGGTGGGCTATGCAGGGGTGACCGGCGCCTCAGCCCTTGGCCGGCTCGGGACCGGCCCCCTGAATCAGCGCGTCACTGAGATCGAACGCACGGCGAACCCGTACGCCGCGGGGCGGGAGATCTTGCCCGTTGTCGAGGTCATCGCGACGGTCGTGCAAGGCAGCCCAGGCCGTGACGGGAAGTACCGGGTGCGTCTGTCGGACGCACAGATTGCCAAGTACCACAAGGCTGCTCGTAAGCATCGCGCCGTGTTGTTGCTCAATCTCCAGCCGGGTCGGTCAGAGTTCATCACCGAGGCGAAGGCGTTTCGGAAGTGGCTGAAGGAACCGGACGTCGGCGTGGCTCTTGATCCTGAATGGGCGATGGATCGAGGTCAGCGACCAGGTGGAGTGTTCGGGCATACCACCGGGGCGGAGCTGGATGAGGTTTCTGGTTATCTGTCCGGCCTGGTCAAGCAGTACAACCTTCCGCAGAAGGTGATGGTTTACCACCAGGTCGCACGCAGCGTCATTCGTCGGGAGTCAGGGCTCAAACAACACGCCGGCGTAGTCGCGATCAAATCCGTGGACGGACTCGGGCATCCCGGGCCCAAGAAGAACACCTATCGGGTGGTCAACAAGTCGACACCCAAGTTCGTGCATGCTGGCTTCAAGCTGTTCTTTACCGAGGATCGGCGCCACGGTGGCCGGCTCATGACGCCACCGGAGGTGCTCCGTTTGAAGCCGCAACCCGAGTACGTCATGTACGAATAGCGCGGGCGCATGATCATTAAGCCGCTTTGTCTGACGGTTCCCTGATTTCGCATCACGGCTGCGGTGATGTGGGTACTTTCGAGCGTGTTTTGGCTCACTGGCGATGCAGATTCAGGGACAAGAAGGCTTACCCAGCTACGCATCAAGGTTCGCACCAATGAGAATGACGCTATGACTAACGCCCCGCTTCGGCTCACCGGCAATCCGGAAGCCGACCAGCTGCTCACCGACGACGACAACGCGCTGCTCATCGGCATGGTGCTCGACCAGCAGGTGCCGATGGAGAAGGCGTTCAGTGGCCCGCTGGTGATCGCGCAACGAATGGGCGGCATCTTCGACGTCGCCAAGATCGCTGCTATGAGCGAGCAAGATTTTGTTGCGCTGTGCTCCGAGCGACCTGCCATTCACCGATTTCCCGCCGCCATGGCCAAGCGCATCCATCAGGTGTGTCTCGTACTCACCGACAAGTACGACGCTCAGGCGGCGAATCTCTGGAACCAGGCGCGGTCCGGCGAGGAGCTGAGGGCCAACTTGGCAGGTCTGCCGGGTTTCGGCGCTGACAAGGCGGCGATCTTCACTGCAGTGCTCGGCAAGCGGCGTGGCGTGAACCCGGACGGCTGGCGTATCGCAGCCGGCTACTACGGCGAGCCGGACACGTACCGTTCCGTCGCCGACATCGTGGATGACGACTCACTGCAGAAGGTTCGGGAGACCAAGCGCTCGGTCAAGGCCGCCAGGAAGGCGGCTCCTAGCGACATCGACGGCTCTGCCAGCCAAAACGAAGCGTGATCATGTTTTCGGTGGGTAAGACGTAGTCGTGGCGGGGACTAACCAAAAGGAGAAGGTTGCGGAGGTCAGACGCAGCCGCCCTTACCACGTGCTGGTTGGAGTCGGTCTGGTGAGTTACGGCTTGCTGCATCTCGTGATTGCCTGGATCGCTCTGCAACTGGTCTTCGGGAAGCGTGGAGACGCCTCACAACAAGGCGCGTTGAGCCAGTTGGCGAGGCAGCCGCTCGGCGCCGGTCTGCTCTGGGTGATGGCTCTCGGGCTCTTCACGCTCACGATATGGCAGGCGGTCGAGGCCACGATTGGTCGCGATCAAGGCGACCGAGATGGCCGGCTGCGTCGTCGACTGAGCTCAGCGGGGCGAGCTGTCGTCTATCTAGCTCTAGGCGTACTCGCCATAGGCGTTGCCGTCGGGTCAGGATCGAAGTCAGGGAAAGGTGAGGAGACTCTAAGCGCGAAGCTGATGAGTGTCCCGTTCGGGCAAGTCCTCGTGGCCGCCGTAGGCGCCGCGGTGATCGCCGTCGGCATCGCCCAGATCCTGAAAGGCGTGAAACAGAAGTTCACCGAGGATCTTGACCGCGGCGTACCACCGGCGGTCAAGCGATTGGGCACCGTTGGCTACTGCGTCAAGGGCATAGCGCTGTGCATCATCGGCGGGCTGTTCCTGTGGGCCGCGGTCACCTACGATCCAAAAAAGGCGGGCGGTTTGGACGCCGCGCTGACGACCGTCCGGGACCAGCCGTTCGGCACAGTGCTGTTGGCGATCATGGCGGCCGGCATCGCATGCTTCGGGGTGTATT
>Ga0307306_10000092_pt1 | contig 18812 bp, 14 predicted proteins | sample ER_DNA_193_FD_194507 | JGI IMG/M metagenome (GOLD analysis project Ga0307306, IMG submission 194507) | Bulk soil microbial communities from the East River watershed near Crested Butte, Colorado, United States - ER_DNA_193 | ecosystem: Environmental > Terrestrial > Soil > Floodplain | place...
CGACGGCGGCATGGGGGGAGGGGGCGGTGGCTACACGACGTTCGCGCTCGGCTCCACGCTCGAGGTACTTGCCGGCGGTGGGGGCGGGGGCGGTCTGGACGGAGCCAACGGCACCTTGAGCGCGACCGGCGGCCACGGCGGGGCCGGCGGTCAATTGGGCTCTGCCGGCACTGCCGGCTTCGGCAACACCGCGCTGGGAGCGACGCTAAGGGGCGGCAAGGGAGGTATCGGGGGTGGGGCAGGCGCCGCGGGCGGAGAAGGAGGGCAGGTGGCCGGCTCGACCACCTGCCCCGGGGGGGCTCATGCCGGAGCATCAGGCGCGCCGGGAAGCAGCCTCCGCGGCGGCGGTGGAGCAGCAGAAGCCGGTGGCGGTGGCGGAGGTGGCTATGTCGGCGGCGGCCAGGGCGGTGGGGCCGGGTCCGACAGCTGTGGAGCCAGGGCCGGGTCGGCAGGTGGTGGGGGTGGGTCCAGCTTCGCGGCGCCCGGGCTTCAGGCGAGCTTCGAAACGGCCAGCGGAGCAGGCGACGGCTGGCTGTCCGTCGAATACGACGATCCCGTCGGGCTTGCGACCCATAGCTACACGACCTATGGGGATCAGGAGCTCGACGTTCCGCCCGCCATGGGCGTTCTTTCGGACGGGTCGCTTCCAGAGGGCATCTCCTTGACCCTGGTCGCTGATCCGGCCCATGGCGCCTTGACTCTGCAAAACGATGGGTCGTTCACTTACCTGCCACAACCTTCCTATCTCGGATCGGATTCCTTCACCTACAGGGCTACCGATCCCGCCGGCAATTACGCCGAAGCCACCGTTGCGCTGAACGTGGCCGGTCCGCCATCCGCGGTGATCTCCTCGCCGCCAGCTGGCGGTGCCTATCCGGTCGGTCAGGTCGTGCCGACGATGTTCTCCTGCAGCGAGGGAACCGGCGGAACCGGGCTCCTTTCGTGCAACGACTCCAGGGGCGCTGCGAGCGTCAGCGGAGGTCAACTCGACACCTCCTCGGTCGGAGATCACACCTACACGGTGACGGCCGTATCCAAAAGCGGCCTGACGAACAGCACGTCGATCGACTATTCGGTGGTGCCGCGGCCGTCAGAGGAAAAAGAAGGGACGCCGGGGGCCTCTGAAGCGCCAGGTGGTGGCGGTGGCGATCAGCCGCTCGAACTCGAGCTTAACGCTGGCGTCGAGAAGAGAACCCTGCGTGAGCTGCTGCAGAGCGGGAAGCTCCCCATCACGGTCGAGGTCACCGGAGAGGCGAAGCTGGTGCTGACCGGACGGGCCAAGCTCCGGGTTGGCGCCAGTCAGTCGGATGCAACGCGCCTCGTCGCTGTCTTCACGAAGAAGGCCATCCGCTTCTCCACGGCCGGTAGGCGGAAGGTAGGTCTGGCTCTGACCCCAGGAGGACGTAGGGCGCTGCGGCGCCTGCCCAAGGTTGGGATCGTGATCGTCGGGGAGGGAACCGATGCGATCGGTCGCACGGCGAGAAGCAGCACGAAAGTGACGTTGCGGAGGTGAGCAGGCATCGGAGCCTTCGCGGGAGAGCTCAATGTTCGGCTGGTGGCTGCCGAGATTGCCTGAGCTGCGTCGGAACGTTGAGATGAAGGTCAGCGATTCGCTGTCTCTAATGCTGCTTCGTCTTTCACGGCTGATACCAGCGGCTCTCTTGGCGGCCGTCAGCCTTCTGCTCCTCGCGGCGTCACCCGCCGGCGCTGCCATCTACCGCGGTGGCGGCAAGGGGGTGAGGCTGGCCGTCCGCGTGGTCGACCGCCAGATCGTCTGGGCGAAGGTGAACGTGCGCGAGCACTGCTACAGCACCCGCAGGGGCTACTACGAGCACAACGAGGTTCTCGACGGCCTCATCCTGCCGGTGGCGATCGGCAGGAAGGGAGCCTTCAGCTGGGCTTTCAAGGACCACACCGAGAAGGGCTTCCGCTCCGTCACCGTCCAGAACATCTCCGGGCGGATCAGGGCGGGGGGCCTCGTCGGCCGCCTCCTCTACTACAACTGGTTCAGCTTCACCGATGACGAAGGGACGCCGCTCAGCGGCAACTGCCGGGGTGGGGCAGGCACGAAGGCGTTCGAGCGCCCGAAGCCGGTCCCGATCAACGCTCGCCGCGGTCCTGAGCGGCGGGGCGTCGCCTTCTACTACAGCGAAAAAGAGAAAGGGATCAGGACCCTCTTCGAAGTTAGCGGCCACTGGATCATCAGGGCGGAAACCGTGGCGAGGCTCTATTGCACGGACCCCGCGGGCAGGAGGTATCTCGACTTCGAATTCCAGGATTGGTTCGTCCCGGTCAAGGTGGGACCAGGGGGGAGGTTCGAAATGGGGGAAGTCCAGGACGAACTGCCGTTCCAGGTGATGGTCGGCGAAATCAGCCCCGATCGGATCGTCGGCAGCTACGGGTACGCCTACGCGAGCGGGGAAGAAGGCCGGTGTCGGAGCGGGTCGTTCGATCCGGGGCACGGGGACTGGACGATCCCCTTCGTGGCGCTGCGGCGGTGACGCCTCGGCTTGACCAGCTTCGTCGAGTCCCGTAGTCGCGCAGGCAGTTTGTGCGGGACGCCGCTCGGCGCTCTATCCAGGCGGACGGAGACTACTCAGGGCGCCGACGATGCGACCATCGCGAGCGCAGAATCTCCAGTAAGTCTGCTGTCCGCGCTGACGGTAAAGCAGGCAATCCCGGCCTGCGCTTTGGGTCCGGCGGGTGGGAGGCCCGAAACACGCGACGAAGTCCTGCACGCGAACCGCACCGCTCGCAATGTCTTCGCCGATCGTGTCGACCGTACCGGGAGCCTCGCGGGGGCGACAGGCGGGATCGCCCGGGCGGTACCGCTCAGCCCGCTCGCCGAGGGGACGGGGCATAGATGCGGAGTTCTCGCGGACGCGGGTGGGGGCTGAGGTTGCATTGTCTGGACTATCGCTTCCGCCGCAGCCCGCGATCACCATGGCGCCGATCAGGCAAACGATCATGGTCGGGACCGGGCCCGGTCGGCCCTTCGGAAGCCCATGCCTCATTCGATCCGCCCCACTCGCAGCCTGAGGCCACCGTGCGGCGACGGGCAGTAGCTCAGCGGCAACCGAACGACCTCGGTGTGCCCGGTTCCGGGCACGGTTACACGCAGGCCGTAGGAGACGGCGGGCTTGCAGCGCCCTGAGCCGATCCCGTCGTAATGGCCGCAACAAGGGAACCGCTTCGGCGGTACCCACCGACCTACCTTGGCGGTTGACGGCCGCCACCTGTGGCACTCCCGCGACTGTGCAGGGACCGGCGAGAGTCGTTGGTGATCGTCAGGTTCGAATAGACCGTCCCCGCGGCGGCCCCGGAGTGAGCCCTCGCCGAGATGACAAGGTCGCCGTCTCTGCAGGCCGGCCGGTCTTTCTTGAAGCAAAGCGGTTGCCCCGCCTCCGGTCTCAGGATCGCACACCGCTTCGGCTCCAGCATAATTCCGACCCGCCCCGTGCGGTTGATCGTCGCGTAATGAAGCCCGCGTCCCGAGGAAGCGGCCGACGGGTCCGAAGAGCGCCGCGTGCTGGGGCCGAAGACGCGCCGAGTAGGGGCCGAGCCTGATGAGGAGCCGCCTTCCTTCCGAGCGCCGGTACGCGGTGGTCCGGTTGACGATCATCACTCGCTGCCTGCCGGTAACGCGGACGCAGCTGGGGGCCGAGACATCGGTATAGATGCGGATCTCGCCGCGCCCATCTTGCATAGGGCAGCCGCGGGCGCCATTCGTTTCTGAGCCGGCCGGTCGGCCGCGCCAGGGCTTCGTCCGCCGGGCCACGATCACCTTCGCGATAGGCGCCCCCTGGCCGACGCCAGGCGAGCGGTTGCTCGAAGTCGGAGGGAGGCTCCGCCCGACCGCGTCTGACCTGTCGGCTGATCCCGAACTCGAGCCGCATCCGAGCAGCAGGCCGCTCGCGGCCATCGCGATCAGTGAGACAAACCCGATTCCTTTGACCGTCGAGATCATTCTGCTTGGTGGCTCGTACCGGTGAGCAAGTGATCCATCCTTTGTCGGAGAGATGGCGATACTGGGGAGTACCCCGGTGATCGGGGGGCTAATTCGACCTCACGAAAGACCCTCTGCTACCCCAGTCGAGCGAGGTGATTTCGGTTTCGAATTTGCTGTCGACCAGCCGCCGCTGGTGGCTCCCGTCGGCCCGCATCAACCAGATCGCGTAATTGCGCAGGAACGCGATCTGATGGCCGTCCGGCGAGTAGACGGAGGCTTCTGCGTTGCTTGCAAGGTGCCTCGGGCGCCCGCCGGTGGCCGCGATTGACCACATGTCTTCGGCACCGTTGCCGCGGCCGCCCCCGGCGGGAACCGAGAAGTAGACGATGCGGCGACCGTCGGGCGACCAGTGGGGCGCACGGTCCCGGCGACCGTCGAGGGTGAGTCGGTGCTGGTGGGAGCCGCCGATGTCCATGAGGAAGACCTGGGCGCGACCGTTCACCTTCTCCGCGTAGGCGATCCGGCGGCCGTCTGGTGAGACGTCGACGTCATTGTCGAAGACGCCGTTCTTGGTGAGGCGACGAAGGCCGCCGCCGTGGGTCGAGATCGACCAGATGTCGAATTCGGGCTCGTGGTAGCCAATCGGGTGAGCGGCGACGAAGACGATTCTCTTGCCGTCGGGAGTCACGGCGAGGTCGCGCACGCTGAAGGCGCGCTGCCCGGTGATCCGGCGCCCCGGCGCGCGCGGGTGGTCGGGGTGGAGCGACTTCACGTAGATCGAGGTCTCCATGAGGTTCCGGTGGAGGGGGTCTTCGAAGCCGACGACGCGGATATAGGCGAGCCGGCGCGATCCGGGGAGGAGGGAGGGACCGAATCCGGAGCTCACCGCTTCATCGGTTGCGCCGGTGGCCGGATCGACGACCCCGATCTTGGTCGCCGCTTCATAGGCGATCGGCCCATTTGCACCGGGGAAGGTCGCCTCGGCCGCCGCGGGGGCGAGGAGAGCCATGAGTACAGCGCCCACCGCGACGACGGCGGCGGGGAGATTCCTTGTTCTTTCTCGGATCTTCTTCATGGTTCGAGGGTAGGCCCGGCGCCTGGCTCGGAGCGAGTCAATCTTGGCCGTTCTTGTCAGCCCGACCCGGTTCGCAGTCGCAGTACTCGCCGACCGGCGCGCAGTACCAGCAGGCTCCGCTTCAGTTGCCAGTGAGGATTTGCGGTGAAGAGGTTCCACAACTAGTTGTCCTGACGCCCCCAGAGGTTGGCGCAGCCGACGGCACTGGAGGTGATCGAACCCAGCCTCATTCGCTTGTGGCCGACATGCATCTGGGCTCCTGATCCGTTGCAGTTGGCTTCCCAGCCGATCCATTGACCTCGTTTGCCGTGGCTGAGGCCAACTCCGATCTCTCTGGGTCGGTCGAAGAGGCGGGCCGCTCCTGCGCCCGAGGCAGAGACGGCGACATAGTGGCCCCAGGTGCGGTCCGGGGGACGGTAACTCGCCGCGGCCGGAGCGCAGAGGGTCGCGGCAGCGATAAACGCAACCGGCGCCAAAAGACCCGCTCGGTACCGCTATCCCGCTCCAATTCTCAGCATCTGGCGCACACCCTACTTACGGGCCTGTCGGCGGCCGTCACATCTGGAACGTCAGCCAGCGCTACGCCCTCCCCCTCTTCGTGGCAGCGCTGGGGCAAGAAATGGGGCAAGAAGTCCCGCAGACTCCAGCCGATCCCAACGTAGCTCGATCTCGCCAAAACCGCTTGAAACCTGGCTCCACGTAGTCCAGCCGAACCTTAGGTTCGGGCTCATAACCCGAAGGTCGCGGGTTTGAATCCCGCCCCCGCTAAGGACGAAGGCCCCGGAAACGGGGCCTTTTTTGTGGTCGTCGCGGTCGGGGACCTGGCAGCGGGTACCAAACGCGTACCAATTTTGCGGCGGTAGCGACCTTCGGGTTGAAAACCCGAAGGTCTGGTGGATCTGTCAGACCGCATGTCGCGCGAGGTGGTCGAGGACCGTGAGATGGGCATGCCACCCGTCCATCGCCGGCGGCTGCTCGCCTAGCCACACAGGTTCGGTTGGCGCATGACCGGCGAGTTGGTCACCGATCCCACCGCGAGAAATGACGATGCAGGCGTGTCGATGACGGCTCAAGAGCACGCAGAGCCGGCCGGCGTCGAGATGAAACTCACTGGCATCGCGACGGCCGGAGAGCGGGTGCCAGACCACGACGATCTCGAACTCTCGGCCTTGGAGGACATTGGCAGTGTCGATAGCGATGCCTTCGACAGACATGCCGGTCCGCATGCAGGTGTCCTGAAGTGCGATGCGAACGTGCTCGCGTTGGTCGCGATGGGTAACGCCAACGGCGATATCGCTGGGCTTCAGGCTCCGGGTTCCGTGCTCGTCTTCGATCGTGATGTCGGCTGAGAGGAGTTCCTTGACGACATCAACAAGCGCCTCGATTGCCTCTGGGTCCGTCTGTGGCATGGGGAAGGCGTCGAGCTCGAGGTAAGCCCACCCTTCACGTATCGCACTATTTACCGCGTCCCCTCCTCGTCCGCGATGCAGCGGGGTAACACCGCGTCGAAGGCGCCGTTGCTCTGGCTTGGTGCCGGCGGTAAAGGGGATCTCGTAGAAGGCGTCGGAAACCAGGCTGGCACCATGGCTGGGCAAGCGCCACGAGATCGGCAGTGAATGGCGTGCGGTTGCCGGCTGGGTGGTCAGAATGGTCGCAGCTGCGGTCTCGACAGGGGAAAGGGGGCGGCCCCGGAAACGGGTGTCGTCTGCGTTGGTGAAAGGGGCTAGCTGACCGGGATCGCCGACCAAGAGAAGAGCATCCATCGCGGTGCCGATCGGCATCAGGCGATCGGAACGCATCTGGTAAGCCTCGTCGACGACGGCAAATGGCCAAGTCCGGTCGAAACCGATGGTCGCCCACTTGGCGGCAGTGGCGACGATCACGTCGCACTCCTTCAGGTCGGCGAGGGCTTTGCTGAATACCAGCCCCGGCTGGGAGCCGAGGTCGGCTGGCGGCACGTAATCGGCTTTGTGGAGGCGCCCGACGCATATGGAGGGCGCACCGCGCCGCTGGTCGTCGACGAAGCCCCGGACCATGTCGTCGGCCTGGTTATTGGTCTGTACGACGATTGGCACCTGATCGCGCTGCCGCGCACGGCGGCTAATCTCTCTGACGAGAGTGGACTTTCCGGCGCCCGGGGGACTGTCGACCAGCGTCGAGCGGGTGCCCGCCGCCACGCTGACCCATACTTCCTCCTGGGTGGTCGCGACTGCCTCGGAGGCCTTCACTGGGCCTCCGTAGACTCGTCTTCGACGATCTTCTGGTGCGTCCAGGGGATGTCCTCGATCTTCGACTGCTGGTAGAACTCGGGCCGGCCGTAGGGGCTGAGAACGACGTCTTCTTCCAGGTTAGGCAGGCGTCCGATCGTCTTGGTCTGGTTGGCGCCTTTGACCACCTCCGCTCGGATCAAGTCGCTCGTGTCGGGGGTAAGTAGCTCGAACTGCACCTCGGGATTGGTCGAGAGGAAGAGGGTCGTTCCGGCTGGGCGGTTGAACTCGAGGGCAGGTTCGATGGAGATTAAGGGTCGACGGACCGCTCTGCCAGTTGCGCTCCGGCTCCTGTGGTCGGGGTCAGCTGCCACGATTCGACCGGCTAGGGCCTCACCGCTGGCAACTGCAGCTGCCATCACGAGCGGGTCATCCCAAGCCATCTCCCGCTGAAGTTTCTCGGTCGTGACCTCCAGCATCCTCAGCTGGCTCGCGCTCCGGACTGGCGTGGGGATGTTGCGGAAGTATGCCCGATCCTCGGCGATCCGGTCGCAGTGGCGCGTCCAGCTGTCTCGGTCGGATTGCCACCGGCCGCTGACATGGTCGGCGACCGGCAGGGAGGCGAGGCTATCCAGGGCCCGCCAGCAGTCCCTCCAAGAGGGGGTAAGCTGCTCGCGAATCTGCTCCTCGATCTCATTTCGTACAGCGGAGCGGGCATCGCCCTCAGTGGCGTGCCACTCCTGGATCAGGCCGGCCAGCGTCTCCGCGTCCCAGTTTGGATCAGAAATCGGTCCGGCTGGAGACGATTTCTCTCCCACCCGGGCGGCTTCCGGCCCGTCCATGCCTGCAGGGGGGTTGACCCAGCCGAGTACGGCCGCGAGGTTGAGATCCTCTGACGGAAGTTGACCGGTTTGCCAGTGGGTGGCAAGCGCGTCGGTGGCGGCCAGGACGAGGCAGCTTCCGGGCATCAGGTCGGCGAAGAACGACAGGTGCTTTCCCGCTAGCGGAACCGACTGCGGCGCTGGCGTGTCGCCGTCAGTTCGCAAATTGCGGGTGAAGCGACCGACGATTCCGCCAAGCCAGTCGGCGGTAGCAGCGTTTGGGACGACGAGCTGGGGCGCGTCTACGCAGACTCCGACCTCGTCGCGCCCCTCGAATTCGGCGAGATGGGCCAAAAACCCTTTGGCAAACTTGGCAAGAGCCTCAAAGCGGAGGCGGCGATTACGCGGCTCCGGAACTACCATGAGATTCGGCTCCTCGTCAGGGTGGGTCCCCCACATCAACGCAAGAGGCGCACCGGGGTCGCCGGCGAGGTGGTAACCGGCGAGGACGAGCGGGCGTGAGCTCAAGTGAACGTGACGCCGAGTCGCTTTCGCGATGGCACGCCGCTCAGTGGCAGCTTCAAGGGCTTGATGAGCGTGCAGAGCGTTCACCCGGTTCCTCCGGCAGCAATTCGGGACGCGGCGGCGCCCCGGGCGAGGGTGGCTGCGACTGCCGTCTCGGAAGCGTCGGCCGGGCTTCGACCGCCCTCGGCCAGGTCGAGGGCGGCAGCGATGTCCGTGACGCTGCCACAGGCGCTTGCCACGGCCGAGCCGAGGCGGGCGGTGGAGCCGTGCAGGTCCGCTTCGTCACGACAGTGGTGAAAGAGGGGACAGGAAACGCAACTATCCGTAAACCGGGGGGGAAGCGGCGCAAGGGCCTCGCGGGCGGCTGCGCCGGCCGCAGCCAGGTCGGCGGCGGTGGCTCCCTCGGCAGGAGGAGCCGGTAGCTGGATCCCGGCAGGGAGGGCATCAAGGATCTCGCTTGCTCGTGGCACGGAGGCGAGCTGGCGACGCAGACGGCGTACGTACATGTCGATGTCGATGGTTGCCGCGGTTGGTCGAAACGAGAGGTTTTCGGGCAACACAATCATCGTGGTGGTGTTGACCACGCTCGGAGGCGCGGCGATCTCCACCATGAGGTGTTGCAGGCTGAGGACGTACACCGCGGTTTGGCGGACGGTTGCCGAAGTCTTAGTGGGATCGGCACGCCCGTCGATGCGAGGGTAGGACTTGACCTCGACGACGTGAATTCGTCCGTCGACCGCAAAGGCCAGCACGTCCTGCTCGAGGTAGACGGTCTCGCCGCCGAAGTCGAGGCGGGTCATCGCATGGCGGATGAGGTTGTAGGCGTGGGTCGGGTCGGAAAGCATTTCTTCGACCCGTTGCCGGGTGAGTTTCGCCCGAAGCTCGTTCATCTTGGTGCCGGTCACGCCCGGGTAGGCAACCCTAAGCGCAGAGGCAGAGAGGTCGTGCTGGCGAACTTCGGGGATTTCGAGGTCAAGATGGCCGCGTGCAAGAGAGACGATCTCGGCCATTCCGTTGGCCATCACCTGCTGCTCAAACTGGTTGCCCCGGGTTATTGCGAACGGCGATTGCCGGTCCCTTGGGGTGCCGCTGATTAGGCTGGCGAGCTTGTCCAGATTGACTGCTGCGGCGTCGAGCGCAGTGCGGCGTTCGCATCCGGGTGCCTCTAGTGCACCTGCGACGCGGCGGGCGTTGAGCGGCTGCCGGGGGAACTGTCCGCGGAAGCCCTCGAGCAGACTCGGGGGGTTCGTCATTGTGATCCTCCGGCGGCGACGGAGGTGATCGCGCGGACCTGGGTTCCGAACAAGAGTGCCTCAGCCTCGAGCTGAGATTGGGCACGTGACGCGGCCTCGGAGCGCTCCATTTCGTCGGTCTTCTCGATCTCCTGCAGCTCCGTCCGAGCGGCCTGAACCACGGCTTGGGGGTCGGCGCCGAACGGCGTGACGCCCGGGATGGTGGCTCCTAGGCGGGCTACCAGGCGCATCATCGGAGCTTCGTAATTCGTGTCCCTCACGGCCGATGCTTCCTCGGCCAGCGCGATCGTGCTGTGCAACATGTCGACACGGGGTGAGAGGGGAGCGATCAGCCGCAGGCTGATTGGCCAAGTCGACAGTGCGATGGTGCCACGTACGGGGGTGAACCGGTCGTAAGTCAGCGCCGGCACGATGTAGACGTCGCGTGCTTGTCGTCCGGGCAACTGTTGAGACTTCCGCCAGCTTCGTGCCTCGTCACGGCGAAGATAGGACAGCTTGGCGGTGTCTACTGGCTCACCCCAGCGAGACTTGGTTACATCGGAGACCAAGCGCGCGCTCGAAGGACGCTTGGTAAGCCGCAAAGCCCGGATCACTTGATCCCGCAGAGGAACCGAGGACTCATATGACGACCCGGCGGGGCCGACATCCGGATTGCTCTGGTGCACCAAACGGTTTCTGCGGCGCTCGAGAATGGCCACGTCCTGGAGCAAGCGAGTCGCCTCAGCGACATCTCCGGACGAGGTCGCAGCCAGCAACGCATCATTGGCATTGCGGAGGGCGACGACGACCTCGACCAATTCTTCGGTCCGATCCATGGAAGCCATGCTACCACGCCTTCCATGTTTGCCATGAAATTAGCGGAGCACGAGAACGCTCTCCACGGCCGACGCCTTCGAGCGGTATCGGCGGGCGCGAGGGTTCATGCTCGCCCGGTTTCGGACCACCGGGAAATCGTGGCGCTCGACGTGCTCGAAGCCAAGTGCGACAGCCATCTCACCCAAAATTTTTGCGGTGTCGTTGCGGAGATCCTTGTAGTAGTTGTCTTGCACCACCAAGACCGCGAAGGCATCGTCTTGCATCACCCGGCGCAACTCGCCTAGGGAGCTCCACATCCCAGAGTAGTACTGGCGGAAGTAATTGGTGTAATAGCCGCCCGACGCCTTACTGGCGTGCCCGGCCACACCTGCAAGGAACGTCGCTGCGGTCGGTCCCCACTGATCGGGGGCCCCCTGCTCGCCAGTCATCGTCGGCGTTCCAACCATTCTGTTACGCAAGAGCTTAATGTCCTGCTCGCCAGCGCCCAAAATAGCCAACTCTGGGCGCGTAGCGACGCCGTAGTCGATTCGCGTGCAGTACGGCGGTGAGCCCACGACTGCATCGACCGTACCTTTCCCCAGTGGAAGGTCCCGACTGTCGCCCAACTCAATTCTGATGTCAACACCACTGTCGTAGTTGTCGCGGTGCAAGCCCGCGGCCAACTCAGTCGCTGACTTTTGGAACTGAGCCACGATCTCCTTGCGACTCGGGTCGAGACGATCTGCCTTCTCAACTCGCTTCCACCAAGTGGGGTTGGTTCCTGCGCGCGGTGCAATCAATACTCGAACGGTCCGGAATAGGACCGTGTAGAAGAAGGCAGCGAGCGTGCTCATCCCAGATGAGGCCCGGTAGACCGGCTGGGAGGCGGTACCACTGTCGACGAGTAGGCGATGCACGCTCTGCTGGAGACCCCGAATCAAGCCAGCTGCTCGAGCCGTGAACCAAAACTGCAGCGGATCATCGACCTGTTCGATCGTGGTCGCATGCGCAACCACATCGTCTCCAAGCGGGTTGATGCTTGCCCAAACTCCCGCGCCTAGCAGTCGGGCCCGGGAAATCACGACCAGCCCCGGATTGACATCGAAACCGATCGCGGGAATATTTTTGCTCGCTGCGACTACCGTGGTCGTTCCGGTCCCGTTCCAGGGGTCTAGCACTAGCTCCGCCGTGCCGGCCGACTCCTTAAGCGCCCGCTCCACGAAGCTGGCGGAGTAGCCCGCGTAGTAGCGGTACCACGAATCCACTGGATCGCAGCTCACCCCCACCTTGGGGTTCACGAAAGTCCCAAAGGTCGTGTCTTTCTTCAAAATCCGCCCTCTCCCTTGGCGCCACGAGGAAGCGGCTCGGCATTTGCAGCCCGCTCATGGCGATGCCAAAAATTGTCGGCTAGACGGCGGGCGGCCTTCCGATGCGCCGTCAGCTTCTGAGGCTTCCAGAAGAGGCAACCATCCCGACGGTGCTTGGGCCGTTTGCGCTTGTAGTGCGCCATCGGTTCAGGCTACCGCGAACTCAACTTTGCCCTGTCGTCGTCATTGCTTCCACGAGGCTCAGACGTCGGATGCTGCGATCGCTCGCCTTAGGCGCAGCCTAATGCGGCGGCGGGGTACCAATCGGGTACCAATCTGAGTGAAACTGGGTCCGACTAGGACTAACGCAAATCGCTTCAGCAAGCCAAAAACCAGCCCAGCTAGCCAGTATCAGCGACCTCATAACCCGAAGGTCGCGGGTTCGAATCCCCCGCCGCGTCCCGGGCGGTTATCGAGACGACCGCGTGAGGATCGCTTTCGCGTTCGCCTGCAGGGTCAGGGCTGCATTGGTGGGGTCGGTGACCGCGGCCTTCAGCTGAAGGCCGAGCTTGCCCGTTGCCTTGAAGCGGCTGCGCACGGCGGCGGGCACGCTTAGCTTCACGATCGTGGTGGCATTGGCGGCGACGGCGAACACGCGCCCGCGCAGCGCGGCGCGCCGTTTGCCCTTCCCCCTCCCGGATGATGCCCTGCCGCCGAGGGACCCGTCGACCGCGAATGCGTTCGCGTTCGCGACCCTCACCTTTATCGGGCCGCTGGCGGGGATCAGCTTCGAGGCGAGCTTCAGCGTCACCAGCGACGAGGATCCGAAGCCGGCACGACCCCCAGCGGGCGGAGCGCCGCCGCCATCGGCGGGGGGCGGCGAGGTCTGCGAGGGCGATGGCGGCGAGGGCGGCGCCGCGCAGGGACTGGGGGAGAAGATGCGCGACGCTGAGGCGGCGGTGGGTTCCAGCGAGGTCGTCATCGTCACCGACAGCTGCTTTTCGCCGCAGAAGGGCGGCATCGTCACGAAGGCGACGTCGTCGGCGGCGCTCAGCGTGTTCAGCTGGCCCATCCCCGAGAGACGGAAGGCGAGGCGGCGGATCTGCAGATCGATAGATCCCCCCGGGGCAAGCGCCCCGCCCGCGCCGGTCGGCGTCAGGACCGTGAGGGTGGGTGGGAGGTCGCCGTCGTCGGATGCCTGCACGAGCCGCCCTTCCAGCGCAATCTCGCCGTCGACGGCCGTGCCGACGAGCGGCATCGCGAGGAATAGCTTTTCCAACTGGCGGTTCGTGGCGCCGAGCTGGGCGGCGCAGCTGGGGCTCCCCGGGGCGACGACGGATCCGGCTGAGCAGGACGGGCGGCCGACGATGTAGAGCCGCCCCGCCTCGCCGGTTTTCGCCGTACCCACGTAGATCTCACCGGGGATGGTCGAGACGCCGCTGGAGGTGCGGGCCAGGATCATCGCCGAGCCGACGAGGCTGACCCGCGGGCAGGTGTCCTCGTTCGGGTCGTCGGAGCCCCGCGCCGCCGGGTCGCCGAGCAGCGAGGCGGGTCCGCTGAGAGGGCAGGCGGCGATCGCTCCCGTCGCCAGCCCGAGGCCGGGGGGAAGGTGGACCACGTCGGTTTTCAGGGAGGCCGGGAACGGATCGTCGGCCGGGGACGTCGTGTCGGCGCCGCCATAATCGACCCGCTGGACCAGTTCGAGGTCGGGGTGGCTGCCGCCGGCGATTTCGGTCGCGGGAGGCGGGGGCGGTGCCATCGGCGTGGCCGGGCCGCCTTTGTCGAGGAACTGGCAGCGCGAGCCGCTCGTGCAAACGTTGCCGGCCGGGATCTCGGTCACCCCCGGAGCCGCTTCCACCGCTTCGTATCCCTGCGCCGGCGCGCGGCGGTAGATCCGGTAGCCGGTAGCCCCCGGGATCGCGCTCCATTGCAGCAGGGCCGAGTTCTGGGTGCCTTCGACCGCGAATTCCACGGGCGGGCAGCTGGGGGACACGTCGGCGCCGGCGACGGTCGCGACGACGACGTAGCTGTAGGCCCCGGTCGCCAGCGCTCCGGTTCCCGGAACTCCGAACCCGTTCAGCGCCTTTGCCTGGCAACCGGCGACCGTGAAGCTCGGCGGATCGAGGAAGGCAGTCGTCGCCCCCTGCGCCGACGCGGGCAGGACCAGCATCGCAATCCCGATGAGACCCCACCAGCGGCGCATCTGGCAAGCGTATGGCCCGCTCGCCTTCGAGGCAAATCGACGACGAGTTTCGCGATCGCGCTGCGAACTTGCCATTGCGGGTATCCGAGACAAATGGAGGCATCCGACGCGACTCAGCAGCAGCAGGCGACCAAGCCGGCCCTCCATCGCCTAGCCGAGCGAGTCGGCGGGGTCGAGGCCCTCGACGCCCCTGCCGGGAAGCTCTTGGAGATCGCCGACCGCGTGATCAAGCCCGGTCGACTGCGGGATGCGTTGAGTGGCACGTTCCTGGGCCACGCTCTTCATCCCCTGATGACCGACCTGCCGATCGGCTCTTGGACCAGCGCCGTCTTTCTCGATCAAGCCGGCGGCGAGGGGACCGAACCAGCTGCCAGGCGTCTGATTGGGCTCGGCATCCTCGCCTCGCTTCCGACCGCAGCCACCGGTTATGTGGAGTGGGCGGACAGCGCCGGCGGGAGGGCGGCTACGAGACGGGTGGGGCTCGTTCACGCCGCCTCCAACGTCGCCGCGCTGACGCTGTTCACGGCGTCCTTCGTCGCCAGGAAGCAGGGACGGGACGGACGGGCGCTGGCGTTGGCCGGATCCTCCGCCCTGGTGGTCGGCGGCCATCTCGGCGGCCATCTCGCCTACGTCCACGGGGAGGGGGTTGCCGTCACCACCTTCGAGGAAGGACCCCCCGAGTGGACCGTTGCGCTGCCCGAGGCCGAGCTGTCGCCGGGGCGCTCGACCTGCGCGGAGGTGGAGGGCGTTCCGGTCCTTCTCATCCGCGATGGCGACCGGATCAGCGGTCTGGCCAACCGGTGCACGCACCGGGGCGGCCCGTTGCACGAAGGCGAGGTGGCGGACGGGCGGGTGACCTGTCCCTGGCACGGCAGTGAGTTCGACCTCGAGACCGGAAGCGTCTGCCGCGGCCCGGCCAGCTCACCCCAGCCGGTCTACGAGGCCAGGGTTCGAGACAGACAGATCGAGGTCCGCCAAGTGACCGATCCGACGCCCTAGCCCAGCTTCAACTTGAGGGTGCGCGCCTGAGGTTCTGCACCGGTCGTCGTCACCTCGCAGACAACCCGCATGTGGCCGCGGCGGACGAGTTTTTCTCGGCCTATCCGGGTGAGTCGGAGGCTGACGCCTCGAGTGACCTCGGTGCCGATTCGATAGGGACGCCGGGCGATTACCGAGCGGCCGGCGCGGAGGCGGAGACGGCCGCTGCAGACGGAGGTGGCGGTTCCGTCGTGGCAGGTAAGCCGAACCTTTGCCCGATGACCGTGGGCGGCAGCGGCGGCCCCGTCGATCTTCAGCCCCAGTGGAGCTGGTTCGATCCGCCCGACGATGCCGGATTGGTAGCTCCCGCCCTGGCCGCAGGCGGCGTCGCCGGGGGCGCAGGGGGGTTCGGGGGAAGCCGTGTACCACACGCTCCCGTCTGCGCCGGGGACGATGTCGATGACATTGGTCGGATTGGGAAGCTGAACGCTCGAGAGGCGGCCGCTGGGGGTCATGCGGTCGATTCTCCCGGGCCCCGCCGCAAACCAGAGGCGTCCGTCCGGTCCGGCGGCCAACGCCCCGGCGGTCACCTCAGGCTCGGCCGGGAACTCGGTGAACTGGCCGCTCGGCGTGATGCGACCGAGTGCACCCGGTTCATTCCGATCCTCGGTCACCCAGAGGTTCCCGTCGGCGCCGGCGGCGATTTCGATCGGCCGCGTGCCGGCCGGCAGCTGGAACATCTGGATCGACCCGCCCGGCGTAATCCTTCCCACCCTGTCTTCCTGGGTTTCGGTGAACCAGACGTTGCCGTCGGACCCAACCGCGAGCCGGGTGGGGAAGCTGCCGGGCCCCGGCAGTTCGAATTGCGCGACCTCGCCGCTCGGGGTCATCCGGTCGATCGTCGCCACCGACCTTCCACCGCCGTCGGGAATTGCCCGATAGCCGGAGAACCAGAGGTTGCCGTCGGACCCGGAGACGATCGGCCCCGCGGCCTGGGTGAAGTTCTGGCCGAACTGTTCTTCGGGCATCGGAAACTCGGTGACGTCGCCACTGGGAGTCATGCGGATGAGAAAACGAGTGGAGGTCAGCCACACATTTCCGTCCGGGCCGACCGTCATCCCCTCGGCCCGGAGGTGCTGGAAGACGACGCCGACGTGCCCTTGTGAATCGATTCGCATGATCTGCGGCAGGTGATGGGGTTCTTCGCCGGGTTCGTACGTTTCCTCGTAGTAGCCGGTGAACCAGGTCTGTCCGTCTGGGCCGAAGACCAGCGGCCCGTCACCCCCGGTGGGCGGAAGGTCGGGCTGAGGGAAGGCGGCCACGCTGGATCTCGAGGCGATCGGCGCCGCGTCGGCCCCCCGGGGATATGCGGCGAGTGCGCTCATGCAGAGCGCAAGCAGGATCCAGGCAGCTGTTCCGTGCCTTCTCATTCGCGTCTATCTAACACGATGCTCCCTGACACCCATATACCCTTCGGCTTCGTGCCCGAGTTCGCCTCTCCAGCCGAGCACTACGACCGCTTCATGGGTCGCTATGCCGTGCCGCTCGCCTCCGCCCTCGCGGACGAGGTGGGGGTGGCGGCGGGGATGAAGGTGGTCGACGTCGGTTGCGGCCCGGGCGCCCTTTCCTCCGAGCTGGCCGGTCGCGTCGGGGCCGAGAACGTCGCCGCGATCGACCCGGCAGACCAGTTCGTCGCTGCTTGTCAGCAGCGCAACCCAGGCGCGGATGTGCGGCAGGGGGTCGCCGAGGCGCTGCCCTGGCCCGACGATGCTTTCGACGCCGCGCTCTCGTGCCTGGTGATCGCCTTCATGAGTGACGCCGACGCGGGCCTGCGGGAGATGGCGCGGGTGACCAAGCCGGGGGGGAAGCTCGGGGTCTGCATGTGGGACATCGCCGGTGGCGGGATGACGATGCTGCGGGTCTTCTGGAGCGCCATGCAGAGCGTGAACCCCGGCGTCGGAGGCGAGGCGGAGCGAGCGGGGACCGCGGAGGGCGACATCGCGGAGCGGCTGAAGCGCGTGGGCGCCGGCGACGTCGCGGCCGGCTCGCTCGAGGTCAGCGTCGAGTACTCCGGGTTCGAGGACTTCTGGGAGCCATTCGAATTCGGCGTCGGGCCCGCCGGCCAAGCTCTCGCCAACCTTCCGGATGACCAGAGGGCCGCCGTGCGCGAGGCGGCCCGGGCCCAGCTGCCAGCGGGCTCCTTCTCGCTCGATGCCCGCAGCTGGTACGCGACCGCGACCGTTTAGCCCTTTCGACCAGCCGTCGCCTCCAGCGCGCAGCGGGCGAGGCGACCGTCGTCCTGGAACTCCGAGGAGGTACTGACCAGGAGGATCGGCCGGTCGACCGCATCGAGCCAAGCCGGCGGCTCGGCCGGCGGGTCCCAGCCTTCGGGCGACCCGGCGAGCTTCGCGTCTCCGGACAACGCAACCGTATGTTCCTTCGTCCCGCACGGTCCGCTCCTGGACCGCGCCGCCTGCGCGATCACCCACGGCGGCATGGGCGTGACCCAGAAGGCCCTGGGGCGGGGGGTTCCGGTGTGCGCCGTGCCGTTCGGGCGCGGTCAGTTCGAGGTCGCCCGCCGGGTCGAGGTGGCAGGCGCCGGCACCCGCCTACCGCAGTGCCGGCGGGCCCGTGGCCTCCGTCGGCGCCCTCGAGGATCTCATCGCCTGATCGGCAGCGAGCTCCCTTACGCTTTTGGGGTGGAGCTCCCCGATCGCAGCCGTACAGCCGGGGTGGCGATCGCCCTCGTGGCGGTGTTCGTCATCGGCGGCGTCTCCTCGGCTGCGAGTGCCGGGCCTACCTGGAGCAAGTCCGAAACCCTCGGTCCGACGGGGCGCGAGTCTGGGGAGCCGCAGATCGCCGTCACCCCCGCCGGGGAAGCGCTCGCCGTCTGGGAGGGAGGCCGGCCGAGCGGCATCCAGGTGAGCAGCCACGCTCCGGGCCGCGACTGGAGCCGCCCCGTGGGGTTTCCGACTTTCAACCAAGGCCAACCCCAGATCGCCGCGACCGGACGCAAGGCTGTCGTCGTCTGGAGCGGTGCGCCGAGGGGCCATCCCTCGCAAGGAGGAGCGTCGGTCTTTGCGGCGACTCGGCTTACGGGCAAGAGCTGGAGCAAGCCGCGAAACCTCTCCGCGGACAAGCGGTGGCTCTACGAACCGGAAGGGGAAGATCCCCAAGTCGCGATCACCCCGCAAGGCGAAGCCGTTGCGATGTGGACGGCCAGCGACGAAGGGCACTCGACCGCTTCCTTCATCAGGGCGGCAGCCCAACCCCTGCACGGGGGTTGGACCTCGTCCGTCGGCATCCGAGGCTCGATCGAAGGCGAAGAGCCTCGCCTTGCCGTCGGCCCCGACGGCGAAGCGGTGGCGCTTTGGCACGCCTACTACAACGAAGAATCCGGCATGGAAGTGGCAAGTCGACCGGCAGGGGAGAAGTGGAGCGCCGTCAGGCTCTCGAATCCGGGTGCGTTCCCTCAATTGCAGATCGCGACCACCCCCAGCGGCGAAGCGGTGGCGGCCTGGGAGGTCGAAGGAGAAGGTGCGTGGGCTGAACGGCTCGTGCAGGTGGCGACGCGGAAGCCCGGGTCGCCTTGGAGAGTGCGGACCTTCGCGCCTTTGGAAGCAGAACTGATCGAGGCTCCCCAGGTCGTCATCGAGCCCGATGGGCGAGCAGCCGTGGTTTGGCTTCGGTCGACGTTGA